>MDTA01184166.1_pt1 | contig 47631 bp, 41 predicted proteins | sample 811151 | NCBI WGS metagenome assembly MDTA01 (sample SAMN05326648, study PRJNA326480) | marine metagenome | isolation source: seawater | place: Indian Ocean: South | collected 2010
ACAAATATTGAAAGGATAAATATACTTAATCTAAATATTAAAGGATCTATTTCCATAAATTATTTTATTAATGTTTTTTCTATAATTTCATCATCTAAGTTAATATTAATTTTTTTATTTTCTTTATCGAACAAATTATCAACAAAGTTAAATAAGTTTTTTGCATATAAGTTTGAGGCTGTGACAGGCAACTTATTCAAAATATTACTTTCACCCATTATTTTTACACCATTTTTCTCAATAATTTTATCTACTTCTGTAAATGCAGTATTTCCTCCCTGGACTGCAGCCAAATCATATACCACTGATCCTGATTGCATATTATTCAACATGCTATCTTTAATTATTAAAGGTGCTTTTTTTCCAGGAATAAGAGCTGTACAAATTACAATATCAATTTTTTTTAGAGTTTCAGACAATAGTTCTTCTTGTTTTTTTTTGAAATCTTCAGAAGCTTCTTTTGCATAACCACCTTTGGTTTCTAAATTTTCTGAACCCTCAACTGTAAGAAATTTTCCACCTAGACTCTCAACCTGTTCTTTTGAAGCAATTCTCACATCTGTCGCAAAAACAATTGCACCCATTCTCTTTGCGGTAGCGATTGCTTGAAGTCCAGCAACACCTGCACCAACAATTAAAACTTTTGCAGCTGGAACTGTACCAGCAGCTGTCATCATCATTGGAATAGCTTTTTCAAAATTTGCAAAAGATTCTATTACAGCTTTGTACCCAGCTAAATTAGCTTGAGAAGACAAAATATCCATTGATTGTGCTCTTGTTATTCTTGGAAGTAATTCTAATGAAAAAAGATTAATTTTTTTTTTTGATAAACTTTTTAATTTTTCATTATTTTCATAGGGATTCAAAACACCTATTAAAGTTTGATTTTCTTTAATATTTAAACTTCTGTCATCAGATAACATTCCAAGTTGTAAAATTATGTCAGAAGTATTTAAAATTTCATTCTCGTCTTTTGAAATTTTTACACCCAAGTCTAAATACTGTTTATCTTCAATACCAAGATGAGAGCTATAATTTTCGCTTAACAATATTTCAAATCCTAGAGATAAATATTTTTTTACTATTTCAGGAGTTATCGCTACTCTTTTTTCAACATTTTGATTTTCTAAAATAGAACCGATTCTCATAACTATAAGACTACAATAAGAATAGGGCCATAAGAACTAAAACAGTAATTACAGCGACAGTTCCCCACAGTACAAATTTTGTAAAATTATTCCAAGTATTTTTATGGTTATCATTATCCATAAAATTACTTCTGTCTTGCTTTAAATTTTGGATTTGTTTTATTGATTACGTAAACTCTACCTCTTCTCCTAACAAGCTTAGAATTTAGGTCTCTTTTTTTAATTGATTTTAATGAACTTTTAATTTTCATAATTTTCAAGGTATTTAAACTAAGTCAATAAAAACATCAAACATATATTTAATATAAATTTATTAATAAAATTTAATGATTTTTAATAATATTGGTGTCATTATTTTTCAAACTCCACAAAATAATACCTACTGGATAAAAATATATTATTGACAACCAATTATTGAAAAAATTACCGCTTGGCACTAAAGGCCATAAAGTTAAATATACTGCGATAAGTAGACAAATTTGAAAATCATTATATATGGGCTTTTTTTTAAAAAGTTTAAAATAATGAAAAATTAATTTGTAATTAATATAAATAAAAATTGAAAAAATAATTAAAAATCCAATAATTCCTGTTTCAGATAATAACTGAATATAAGTATTATGTGGGTGAGGACTACAAGTGTAGTCAGAAATATAAAATTCTTTTTCGCTACAGAAAATTCTAAAATTTTTAACCCCAACCCCTGTGAAAGGATTCTTTTTAAACATTCTAATAGCTGAAATATAGTGTTCATCATGCTGCCTTGAAAGAATATATATTTTTTTCTCTTGAGTTTTAGATTCTAGCATTTTCTCCAATGTAACATCCACCATTCTTTGTCTAATTGAGTCTGAAAAAGATAATATTAAAATACAAAAAGAAATAACAACAATAAAAATTTTTCTAATAAATTTTCTATTTTTAGAAATAAGCAAAAACATTAAAGTAAAAGAAAGTAACATCAAAAAGAAAGCTGTTCTTTCTCCAGATATTAATACTAAAAATAAAGAAGCTAGAATTACTAAAGAAAATAAAAACATTTTATTTTTTGAAAAATCTAAATAAAATATAAGTCCAAGTAGAATTGGAAACATTCTTGTAATATAACTCCCTAAAATAAGTTCTTCACCAAATAAACTGGAAACTCTTGGTCCAGGATAAATTAATTCCCAACCTAATATATTTTGCCCAAGAAAATATTGTAAAAATCCATCTAAAATTAAAATAACAAAGGTAAAAATTAAGCTATAAAAAATTTTTTTTAGCAGTTTTGAGTCTTTATCTAAAAAATATATTAAAGCATAACTAAATAATCCAAATCTTATATATGAAAATGAAATTCTTAAAGAATCAAAATTTTGATTTTGAAATAAACTATTTAAAATAATATAAATATAGAATAATAAAAAAATTTGTAAAAATTTATCTTTAAAAATACTAAAGTTTTTATCTTTAAACATAATAATAATGAAAATAATTGAAATTAAGGTAACTGATAAATCACTTAGAAATGGGCCACTAACTAAAAATATTGGTAGTAGATAAAATAAATGTTTGGGAAATGAATATAATAAAAAATTTTTAATCACTTAAGTTAAATATATAAAATTTAAACAAAACATATTTTTAAACTTTAATTTTAAAAATTTTTCTAAAAAATAAAACTTATTTCAACAGTTAATATTAATTATTAAACTATTATATTAAAAATAATTATAGTCCAATTACATAAATAATTCTTTGTTTGATTACACTTAATAATTATTTAATAATTTAAGTCGGAAATTTATATATGCCTGGCAACGACTTACTCTTCCATGTCTTAAGACAAAGTACCATCAGCGCTGAAAGGCTTGACTTCCGAGTTCGGAATGGATCGGGTATAACACTTTCGCAATAATTACCAGGCATAGCATGTGTACAACAATAAAATTAAATGTCAAAATAAAAATAAATTTAATCAGAAACTTTAATTTAAACTCAATTTTCAATCTTCAAAATGTTAAATTCTTTTAGTTTTTTTCCTACATATTTAGAGCCTGAAAGCGATAAGTGACCATAATCAAAAAATATTTTTTTTCCCTCATTATTAATTACTAAACATTGGGCAATATTCTCGTCACAAAGGTATCTTTGTTTGGAAAAAAATTTAACATTTTGCTCTAAAGCAATCTTCATCAATTTATCATTAAGATTTTTAAAATCTTTTTTTTCCAAGTATAGCTTTTTCATCAATTGAATTACATCATTTTGATTTACTTTTGATTTATTCTTAATCTTTTTTTGAATAAATCTGTCGTATTCTGTAGAATAAATCCCACTAAATGTTTTGTATTCATTTGTTTGTGACATTAATATAATTTTTTTATTATTTTCTTTTAAGAGTTTTATAAGCTTTTCTAATCCTTGAATTCCTTTTGTAGAAAATCGATAACTCAAAACTACAACATCTGATTCTTTAAACGCTTGTGAATTTAAAGTTTCATTGGTTGTCTTAATTTTTTTATTCATATCTAATGTATTAATCAATTTCTTATTTTCTTGAAAAGCTTGTATTTCTAATCTTCTCCATGCAAACTCAAATTCTTTGAACAAATTTTGATTTAAAAAAAATGCATTAAAAATACCAATTGAATGAGAGTCTCCCATCACTAAAACATTTGTTGTTTTAATATTATCGAAATAATTTTTATATAGAAATTTTTTTGAATTTTTTTGTAAAACCTCGTTATCCATTTCGTATGAATATTCTTTAAAAACATTCTCAAATCGTTTCACGTAGCCATTATTTAAAATGATATTTAAGCATACAAATAATATTAAAAATAAAGCAATTAATATTGTGTATAAAATTTTTTTTGAAATTTTTTTTACATTCCTAATTGGTTTTTCTACTAAATAATATGATAGAGAAGATGTAATTATTAATGATATTAAAATTAATAATTTTTTAAATATATCTCCTGTTGCAAATTCAGTAATTCTAGAAAATGCAAATATTGGATAATGCCATAAGTATAGGCTGTAAGAAATTATTCCAACAAAAACAACAATTTTTATTGAAAGTAAATTATCTACTAATTTTTTTTGGTTATCTTCAATTATTAGAATTGAGATTAGAATTATTGGAAATAGAGTTAAGTATGAGGGATGTGCTGTTTTATGATCAAATATCATCATGCATAAAAACAAAAGCACAATACTTATTAATTTTAAAATATGTAAGTTAGATCCAAAAAATTTAATTCTTTTAATTTTTTCTTCATTAATACAAATAAATGTTCCAATCAAAAGTTCCCAGGCTCTAGAGTAGATAAAATAAAAATTTTCTTTTGGTATAATTAAAAATGTAAAAGTTGATAAAAAAGATAAAATTAAAATTAAGTTAATTAAATTCTGAGATTTTCTTCTCAAAGAATAAATTAATATAAAAGGAAAAAATATGTAAAATTGTTCTTCTATTGAGAGTGACCATGTGTGAAGAAAAGGTTTAATTAATCCATTATCATTTCCATAAATTTGATCAGAATAATTAAAATAAAAATTTGAAGAAAAAAATAATGATGAAATAATCGATTCACTTAATTGAACAAAAGATGTAGGAACTAAAATATACCAGCCAAGGCATATGGTTACAATAGCAACCAAAAGTAGCACAGGAAAAATTCTTCTAATACGCCTATATAAAAAAAATTTTATACTAAATTTGCCTTCATAATATTCTTTGATAATAATTTTTGTAATAATATATCCCGAGATAACAAAAAAAATATCTACACCAAGATAACCTCCTGTAAATACTTTAAAGCCTGCTATAACAATTTCTGCATGATAAATTACTACTGCAATAATTGCTATTGCTCTTAATCCATCAATCTCAGCCCTATAAAAATTTTTCATAGAAAAAATATTTATAAATCTTTTATGGTAATAATACTATATTAAGATTAAGATTTTATTTAATATTTTAATTATAAATGAAGATATGTTTTTTTATATCAACTCTTTCTGCAGGTGGAGCCGAACGAAACGTATCGTTGTTAGCAAATCATTTTGTAAAAAAAAACGATGTTACTATTTTTACTTTAGAAAATAAAAAATCTAAATCGTTTTATAAAATATCAAAAAAAGTAAAAATAGTTAGACTTAATTTATTAGTTAAAAGTAAAAATATATTTTTAAGTGTTATAAATTTTTTTAAGAGAGTTTTTGTAATAAGAAAAAAATTATCAAATGAAAAAATAGATGCATATATTTCTTTTCTTGAAACTATGAATTTAACAGTTTTAATTTCATCCCTATGGTTAAAAAATATTAAGTTAAAAATTATATCTGATAGAAATAATCCAAAAAAATCTGAAAAATTATTTTTAATTTTTATTTTAAAGTTTTTATTTTATCGAACTTGTGATTTTCTAGTTGTTCAGACAAAAGGAATAATTTCAAATTACAGATTTATAAACAGTAAAAAAATAAAAATAATAAGAAATCCTATTATTGATAAGTTAATTATTAAAAAAAAATTTAATAGAAAAAAAAAAATTAAAATATTGTGTGTAGGTAGATTGGAACCACAAAAAGATTATTATACGTTATTAAAAGGTTTATCTATATGTAGTCAAAAAAATATTAAATTTAATTGTGATATTTATGGAGCTGGTTCGGAAAAACTTAAAATATTAAATTTAATTAATAATTTTAAGTTAAAAAATAAGGTCATTTTAAAAGGTATTACAAATAAAATGATTAAATTATATCATAAATATGACCTTTATATTCTTACTTCCAAATTTGAAGGATATCCAAATACCCTTTTAGAGGCAGTATCAACTGGTGTTCCCTCTATAAGTTCTGACTGCGAATATGGACCAAATGAAATTATAAAAAATAAAGTTAATGGATTATTATTTGAAAGCTCAAATCCTGAAGATCTTTCAAAAAAAATAGTTTACCTAAATAATAGTAATATGAATTTTTACAAAAAATTAAAAAAATATAATAAAAAACATTTTCATCCAAAAAAAATTAATTTTAATATTTTATTATTATGGGACAACATGTTGAAAAAAAAATAAAACTTTTATTTTGTATAAATAGTTTATCAACAGGAGGAGCAGAAAAACAATTAGTCTATATTTGCAACTATTTAGTTAAATTTTATGAAATTCATATATTCTTATTAGAGAAATCAAAAATTAAATATACTCTTAATGATAAAATTATAATTCATAAAAAAAAATTATTATTTGACTTTTGGAAACTTTTAAAAAAAATTAAACCTAATTTAATTTTTTTAATTCTTCCTAAAACCTATTTTATTCTTGGAACAATTTTAATGTTCTTTCGAAAATCTAAAGTAATTCTTATGAGAAGAAGTTTAAATTATTATCATAAAAATATATTTATAAAATTATACGAAAGATTTTTACATAATTTTACAGATTTTTTTATATGTAATTCAAACAGTGCTAAAAAAAACTTAATTAATGATGAGGGTGTACCAAAAAATAAAATAAAAGTTATATTTAATTATATAAAGAAAAGTAATCAAATTAATTTAAATAAAAAAAAACAAAAAGAATTTAATATTCTTTATATTGCTAATTTCTATAAATATAAAGGACATCATTTATTATTAAAAACACTTAGCTTGATAAAAGATTTAAATTGGAAATTATTTTTAATTGGTGAAAATAGAGATACAACAAAAAAAGAATTAAAAAATTTTTGCAGGAAATTAAAAATTAAAGAAAAAGTTTATTTTTTAAGAAAAAAAAATAAATTTTTAAATTATCCAAATATCAATCTTGGTGTCTCTTTTTCTAATACTGAAAGTTTTCCTAATTCAATATTAGAATATCTTTCATATGGTTTACCAGTAATGGCTTACACAATTGGGGATATTAAATTATTAGTTGATAAAAAAAATGGATTTATTTTCTCCTCTAAAAATGAAAATGAAATTAGCAAAATTTTAAAAAAAATAATTTTAAAATCTAATTTAAATAATCAATCAAAAGTTTCTTTTAAAAGACATGTCAGATTCACAAATAAAAATTTCACTTTGAATAAATACAAAAAAGTTATAGATAAAATATGTGCGGTATAATTGGTAATTTTAATAAAAAAAAACTTGATAATGATAGTAAAAAAAAATTAATTGATCTAATTTATTTATTAAATTGTCGTGGTCCAGATAATTCAGATTATTTTTTTGATAATAATAACTTTTTAGGTCATACCAGATTATCAATAATTGATTTATCTTCCAATTCTAATCAACCAATTCTCTCTAATTGTAAAAGATTTGTAATGTCTTTCAACGGAGAAATATACAATTTTAGAAAATTGGCATCATTATTAGATGAAAATAATATTGTAAATTTTTCAGATACAAAAGTACTTGTAGAGTTGATATCAAAGTTTGGAATTGAATTCACACTAAGAAAAATACAAGGCATGTATGCAATTTCTATATTTGATAAAAAAAATAATTATTTGTATTTAGCACGAGATTTTTTTGGAAAAAAACCCTTGTATTATTTTCATAATAATGATCAAATATTTTTCTCATCAACTCTTTTACCAATTATAAAAAATTCTGAAATCAAAAAAGAAATAAATCCTGAAACATTAAGCTATTATTTTAGTTATGGTTTTTGTCCAACTGAAAAATCTATATTTAAAAATATAAAAAAATTGAAACCAAATTCTTATTTGCAATTAAATTTAAATTCCTGGAAATTGTCACAATTTGAAATACATAAAAAATCAAATACAAATAAATTTATAAATAAATTTGAATTTAAAAAAGTTGAAGCTTTATTGATTGATAGTGTTGAAAAACGTCTAATAAGTGATGTACCTGTCAGTTTATTATTATCAAGTGGAATAGACAGCTCTTTGGTAAGTTACTATGCCTCACAGATAAATAAAAATATTGATACATACACTGTGGGATTTTCAAATTCTTTATACGACGAAAGTAGGGATGGGAAAAGAATAGCCAAATATTTTGGTTTAAAAAACAATACCATAATGCTAGATAGCAAAAATCTAACTAAATCTATTTCTGATTTATCTGATACATTTGATGAGCCATTTGCTGATTCATCACAAATTCCTACAATGTTAATATTTAATGAAGTTTCTAAATTCTCTAAAGTTTGTTTAACAGGAGATGGGGGTGATGAGATTTTTTATGGATATAACAGATACCAATGGTTTCTAATTTGGAAATTATTTTTCAAAAAAAATATTTTAGTAAATAAGTTTTCTAAAAATTTTTTAAAGACTATTTTATATGTATTTCAAAAAGCTGAACTGGGAAGGAAAATTCTAAATAAAAAAAATCTAACAACTAATAAATTAGAAAAATTTTTAGATATTTTTTTTGAAAAGGAAAACGTTTATGAAAAATTTTTAAAAACTTCGAATGAAAAAAATCCAATTACTAGTAATTTTAAATCATCTAAAAATTTGGTTAATGTGAAAGATCTTAGAGATTATGATATAAATAATTATTTAGTAAATGATATTTTAACAAAAGTTGACAGATCCTCTATGTTTTATAGTGTTGAAGCCAGATCTCCATTTTTAGATAAAGAGATTTATGATTATTTGGAAAATATTTCACCTAATATTCATTTAAATATATTTAACAGAAAAAAAATACTAAAAAATTTAATTAATCAAAAATTACCTGAAAATTTAATTTCAAAATCAAAAAAAGGTTTCGCCGTCCCATTAAATGATGTTCTATTTTCGTTTAATAGAGAAATAATTGCAGATTTTCATACAATTAAAAATGATGATAGATTAAGATTTATTAACTTTCGTATAATCGAAGAAATATTGTATAGATTTTTTACATCTAAAGATTATAAACTTTCTTATCAAGTATGGTCTTATTATGTTTTTTTTAAATGGTTTAAAAAATATCAAAATAATATTAATAGTTAGTATAATTATTTTCTTAATTACTTCTATTTTAATAAATTTAAATCTCAAAAAAACAAAAAACGCTGAAATTGCATTTGTATGCTCTGATCATTATTCATTTGGAAAAACAGAGACTGAAGATCATGCAAGAATGAAGGAATCTCACATATATTTAAACTTTTGTAACAATTTTAAAAGTTACATTGATAAAAAATATGAAAATCTTAATGGTGTAAGTAAAAATTTAAAATTTACATTTATTGAGCCTGATAATTATTCATATCTTAATAGTTTAGCAAAATTAAATGAAATTACTTTTGCTAAAGAAAAAATATTATCAATTTTAAAAAGAAATAATATTGATACTGTTTCTTTACTTAATTCTATTTCATATTCAATTTCTAAACCTGACTTTATGTCAGTAGATAACGGAATATTTGATGAAGAAATTAAAAAATTAAAGACTTTAGAATTTTTGAAAAAACATCATATAAATAATATTGAATTTGTAACTATTTTCTCAAATCTTTATACATTTGTATTTAATGATAATAATAAAATAGAATTTTTTTTATTTTCAATTAATTTTATAACTTTAATTATCTTGTCATTATTTATATTTTACTTTTTTAAACAATTTATTTTAAATAATAATAAATTAATTCCCCTTGTAGTTTTATTTACAATATTAAATCCAGTTAATATTTATTATTTTTTAAGTTTTTTCAAAGAACCATTTATTTTAATATTTTTTTTAGGATTAATAGTTAATGTTATTTACTTAAATAATAACTATAAACATCGATATGTAGCTTTAATAGTTTCCTTTTTTTTCCTTGTTTTTCTTTTTTTAATTATATTAGAATTAAAAGATGTTTATCTATTACCCTCTTTATCAGGTTTAATAATTTGTTACATACTGCTTTTATATAAACGAAAAGATTTATTATTTAGTTTTATATGTATTATAAAAATTATTATACTCACTTTCTTTTTGCTGGATATTAATACCTATTATCAATTAAGCCCTCACAATATATCAAATGAGAGACTAGAACAATTTTTTATAAATAAATTACCAGAGAAAAAATCAGAAGTAAAAAACGTAAATAAAACTCAAAAAGAAAAATTTTTTAGATCTGAAACTGTAATTAAAAATGAAATTAAAAAAGGTAATGAAGAATTTATTAAGAAAAGTATTGAAGTGAAAGGATATCAACATTATGACTGCAAAAATGAAATTTTGAAAATTATATGTAAAAAAATTAATTCATTAACGTTTAGAATAAGTAATCTTAAATTAGCAACCTTACATGAAATTAAAGATGCCAATAAAGAAAGTATAATTGTTGGGTATAAATTTAATGGCGCTAGTGATGTATTAAAAAATATACCAATTGCATTTATTAAAAGCCACTTTATGCCATTTAATGTTAACTCAAATATAAATACAGCAATCAGTTTTTATAAAATTATTTTAATAATATTTACTATATTTTTCATTTTTAAATTAATCAGATCAGAAAAAATATTTTTTGTATTTATAAGTATTTTGATTTTTTTACCTTTACTAACAGTAATAGATTTAATTACTTCAAACTTTTTTACATATTTCAGATACGTACTTCCTTATAATTTAATTTTGAGCATGATTGCAATATTAGGTTTTTTAACTATTTTTAAAGAAAATGATAAATATTTTTATTAACTCGGGTCACAGTTTTTTTTCTTTAAGATCTAATTTAATTGATTTCTTTTTAAAAAAAAAAAAAAAAATTAACCTATATTGTCCAGATAATTTAACGAAAATAAATAAAAATTATAAAACAAAATTAAAATTAAAAAAAATATTTATTGCAAATAATAAGTATAAAATAAAAAATTTAGTCTATTCCTTTTTAAGTATAAAAAAAAAATATATAGAAAATGATATAAATTTAATTTTTGGAACATATTTAAACTTTATTTTTGGCATATTCTCTATTTTTTTTAAAACAAAAAAAAATATTTTTGTTTTTACTGGTCTAGGTTCATTTTTTGAAGCAAAAAATTCAACTTCAATCTTTTTCATAAAGAAATTTTTTGGATATTTAATAACTAAACCAAATTGCTTTTTTATTTTCTATAACAATTTTGATAGATCTTATTTGTTTAAAAAAAAATATTTTAACAAAACATGTGTTATTAATGGTTCGGGAATAGATATAAAAAAAAAAAATAGTTTGAACCTCATTTCAAAGAAAATAAATTTTGTTTTTTATTCAAGAATAAATAAACACAAAGGGATATGTGAACTCTTAAATGCTGTCGAAAATCTAAATAAAAATGGATTTGATAAATATTTTAATTTAAGTATTTACGGTTTGTTTGATAATAATCCTACTGGTTTGGATAAAAAAAACTTTTTAAATAAAGTAAATAAATTAAAAAACTGTCGCTTTTACGAAACCTCATACCTTGTAAATTTAAATAAAATTTTTATAAAAAATCATTTTTTTATACTTCCATCTCATAGAGAAGGATTACCAAAAACAGCATTAGAGGCTATGCTTTACAATAATGGTCTTTTAATATCAAATATTCCTGCACATTCAAAATTAATCAACTCATCTAAGAAAAATGGACTTTTTTTTAAAGTAAAAAGTGTTGAAGATTTGATGAAAAAAATGATTTGGTTAATAAACAATAAAACTAAAGCTAATTTATTTATTCAAAACTCGTTTTATAATGTAAAAGATTTCGATATTAAAATTATAAACCAAAAATTTTATGAATTCATATTCAAAAAATAATAAAAAAAAAAAATTTATATTAGTAACTGGTGCAGCTGGCTTTATTGGCTACCATGTTTCTAACGAGCTATTAAAAAAAGGTTATAATTGCTTAGGAATAGATAATATTAATAATTATTACGATATTGATTTAAAAAAAAAAAGATTAAATAAATTAAGAAAATATAAAAAATTCAAATTTTTAAAAATTGATATTTCAAAAAAAAAAGAATTTTTGAAATTGGCAAAATACAAATTCAATATTGTGATTAATCTAGCTGCTCAAGCTGGCGTGAGATATGCATTCAAAAAGCCAGAGGTTTATATACAAAGTAATATCGTTGGATTTAATAATTTATTAAACTTTATTAAAAATAAAAAAATAAAAAAATTAATTTTTGCATCAACTAGTTCAGTTTATGGTGATATAGTTCAATTTCCCTGGTCTGAAAACCACAATATAAATAAACCACTAACTATTTACTCATCCTCAAAAATTTTTAATGAAAATTTAGCTTATGGTTTTAGTAAATATAATAATACAAAATGCTTGGGATTAAGATTTTTTACTGTTTATGGAAATTTTGGTAGGCCTGATATGTCCATATATAAATTTACAAAAAATATTTTAGAAAATAAAGAAATAACAATATTTAATAAAGGTAATCACTCAAGAGATTTCACCCACGTTGATGTAGTAAAAGATATTATTTATCAACTAACTCTAGAAAAGAATTGGAAAAATATTTTTCAAAATAAAAAATTTGAAGTACTAAACATTGCAGGTGGTCAAAAAATTAAACTTCTCAAACTAATAGAACTAATTGAAAAATACTGCAATAAAAAAGCTATAAGAAAATATATTGGAATGCAAAACGGTGATATAAAAGAAACTGAAGCGTCATTATATAAATTAAAAAAATATAAACTCTTGAGAAAGAAAGTTGACATTGAAAGTGGAATTAAAAATTTTGTAATGTGGTACAAAAAATATGTTAATTAAAGAAATAACATTATTTATTATAATCTTTATTTCTATATTCTATTTTTTAAATAAAAAATTTTTAAGAATTATTCTTAAATATAAATTAGTTGACAAACCTGGAAAAAATAAAATTCATAATTCTTCTACACCAGTAAGTGGTGGTATCATTTTAATTTTCAGTATTTTTTTATACGTATTTGTATTTAGTAATTTTTTTGGTTTTGAAAGTGCAATTAATAAAACAATACTAACTTTTGTATTTGCGGCTTTTATTACTTTTTTTATAGGTTTGTACGATGATATTTTAAACATAAGTTCAAAAAAAAAAATTTTAATAATCTCAATAATAAATATTCTGCTTTTTCAAAATATTGAATTTTTTCAATTAAAAATTTTAATATTTGATAATAGTTTTTTTAATTTTAGAATAAGTATAATCTCATTTTCAATAATTATAAGTATAATATCTTTCTTAGCATACCATTACTCTCTAACAATAATTGATGGGGTGAATGGCTTGTTTGGGATTTATAATATTGTTTTTTTATCAATTATTCTTATTTATTTTGAACTAGACATACAAATTAAGAATTTTTTATATTTTTTAATATTGATAAATTTATTTATAACTTATTTAAATCTAAAAGGACTGCTTTTTTATGGCAATTCTGGTTCGCTAACTATGTCGTCAATTTTACCTTACTTATCTTTGTACATATATAATGTTAGAGAAAATGATATTTATATATTCTCATATATTTCATTAATAATTATACCAACTCTAGACATGACAAGATTGTTTGTTGTAAGGTTGATGAATAAAAAAGACCCCTTTTCTAAAGATCTAAATCATCTACACCATATACTATTAAATAAATATAATTTAATATCATCTTTAATTATATACTCTTGTCTTTGTTTTGTGCCATTTGTTGTAAGTGAGTATTTCAGAATTAATGAAATTATTCTAATCGTAATACAAATCAGTATATTTTTATTCATAATTAAAGATAAAAAAAATAAACAAATATGATTAATTTATTGTCTATTATTTATTTTATAATTAATAAACATCACAATGATTAATAAAATAAATATTTGTGTAATTGGAATGGGATATGTTGGTTTACCGTTAGCTAATGCAATGTCAAAATATTTTGATACCTACGGCTATGATATTGATAAAAATAAAATCAAAAACTTAAAAAATGGACTTGATCAAAATAACGAGATAAATCAGATTAATAAAAAACTTAAATTTTCTGATAATGAAAAGATTTTTTTAAATTGTAATACGTTTATAATTTGTCTTCCAACTCCAATTAATAAAAACAATATTCCGGATCTCAATATTTTAAAAAAAAGTTACATTAGTTTGAGTAAATACATAAAAGAAAAAAGTACAGTCATTTTAGAGAGTACAGTTTATCCTGGAACCACTGAACTTTTGGCAAAAAAATATTTAAAAAATGTTTCAAACCTTGGTTATTCACCTGAAAGAATTAATCCAGGTGATAAAATAAATACAATAGATAAAATAACAAAAATAATATCTGCAAATAATAATAATACCTTAAATTTAATGAAAAAATTATATGGGAAAGTCAATAATAATAATTTATTTAAAGCAAAAAATATTAAAACAGCAGAAGCTGCAAAAATTATTGAAAATACACAAAGAGATCTGAATATTGGTTTTATTAACGAAGTAACAAAAATATTTGATAAAGATAAAATATCAATTTATGACGTACTTGAAGCAGCTAATACTAAATGGAATTTTTTAAATTTTAAACCTGGTTTAGTTGGGGGTCATTGTATCGGTGTTGATCCATATTATTTGTCTTATTACAGCAAAAAAATAAAAGAAAAACCAGAATTAATCCTTTCAGCAAGAAAAACTAATGAAAAAATGATGTTATTTTATTATTCAAAAATTATGAATGTAATAAAAAAACACAAAAAAAATCAAAAAGTTTTATTCCTGGGAATAACATTTAAAGAAAATGTTAATGATTTAAGAAATTCAAAATATTATGAACTTTTGACAAAAATATCAAAATCAAAAAAATGCTATTTTTACGACCCACACATTGATGTAATAACAACTAAAAAACTTCCAAAATTTAATATAAACAGCAAAATTAAGTTTCAAACAATTATATTAGCTGTAAACCATAAAAAAATACTTGACTACTTAAAAAATAACTTAAATAAAATACTTGTGAAAAATGGTACATTAGTTGATTTAAATAAAAATTTAAAATTTAAAATAAAAAAAAATAAATATAATTATTTATCTTTATGAGTAAAAACTTTTTTAAAAATAAATCTTTTTTAATTACTGGAGGCACTGGAACTTTTGGCAAAGAGGCTTTAAAGTTTTTGTCAAAGAAAAAAGGTGTAAAAAAAATAGTTTTATTTGCAAGAGATGAGCATAAATTTCATGATCTTGAAAGATTTAATGATCTTCCAAAAAATGTAAGGCTATTTATTGGTGATGTTCGAGATGAAAATAGAATAGACATAGCATTGAAAGATATTGATTATGTTCTTCATGCGGCTGCTCTTAAACATGTGCCTTATGCAGAATACAATCCGTCAGAATGTATCAATACAAATATAAGTGGTTCAAATAACGTCATAAATGCTTGTATAAGGAATAAAGTTAAAAAATGTGTGCTAGTCTCTACAGACAAAGCTGTAAATCCTATCAATCTTTATGGAGCTACAAAACTTTGCTGTGAAAAAAATTTTATTGCATCTAATAATTATTCAATAAATTCTACTTCATTTTTAGTTACAAGATATGGAAATGTAGTTGGATCAAGAGGTAGTCTGATAGAAAAACTTGTTGAAGCAAAAAAAAATAATATTAAAGAGTTTAATATTACAGACAAAAATATGACAAGATTTTGGATTGATATTTCTGACGGCGTAAAATTTGTTTTTAATTGTTTAGAACAAAGTCAAGGAGGAGAAATTTTTGTTCCAAAAATGAAATCTATGAAAATATTAGATTGTATTAAGAGTTTCTTGCCTTTAGCAAAAATAAATGAAATTGGAGTAAGACCTGGTGAAAAAATAGATGAAGTATTAATAACTAAAGAAAATAAAAATGTATATGAGCTAAAAGATCATTTCATTATATTACCAGAATTTAAATTTTGGACTAAAAAAAATTATAAATTGCAAACTGAAGCTCAAAAAGTTTCAATAGACTATAATAGTCTAAACAATAATGAAATGATAACTATATCTCAATTTAAAAAACTGTTTAAATTATAAATTTGAAGAACACAAAATTTTATAGTCGGCAACATATAGATAAAAATGATATCGATAGTGTTGTGAAATGTCTTAAATCTAATTTCTTAACAACCGGGCCCCTAAATAAAATTTTTGAAAAAAAAATAAATAAATTCTGCAAATCAAAATATTGTGTTCCTGTAAATAGTGGAACCTCAGCTTTAATTGCAGCACTTCTCGCAATGAATTTAAAAAAAAGGGATATTATTTTAGTACCTGCAGTATCATTTATTGCAACCGCAAATTGTGCGAGTTTATTGGGTTATAAGGTAAAACTTATAGATGTTAATAAAGAAAACGGATTAATTAATCCTGGAAACTTAAAAAAGGTTCTAAAAAAAAATAAAGTTAAAGTCCTGATAAATGTACACTTGAACGGTAACGTTGGAGATTTAAAATCTATTTTCCAAATTTGTAAAAAAAATAATGTGAAAATTATAGAGGATGCATGTCATGCTTTTGGAAGTGAAATAAATTACGATAATAAAACTTATAAAATTGGTTCAAATAAATATAGCGATATAACAACCTTTTCTTTTCATCCTGTAAAAACTATCACCACTGGTGAAGGAGGTGCAATTCTAACAAACAAGATAAAGTATTATGAGAATATAAAAAAATATATCAGCCATGGCATGTTTTTTAAGCCATTAGTGGAAAAAAAATATAAATGGAATTACTACGATATGGATTTCCCTGGATATAATTTTAGAATGAGTGATATAAATTGTTCATTAGGGATAAGTCAAATAGATAAAACAAAAAAATTTATAATAAAGAGAAATAAAATTGCAAAATTTTATATTAATTATTTTTCAAAATATAAAAAATATATTTCAATTATAAATATAAATAAAAATGTAAAATCAAGTTATCATTTATTTCCAATTCAAATTGATTTCAAAAAATATAACATAAATAAATTAGAGATGCTAAATAGACTTCTAAAAATAAATATACGTTGTCAAATTCACTATAAACCAATAAACCATAACTCTTTTTATTTTCAAAATAATTTGCCTGGCTCTGAAGAATATTTTAACAATACATTTTCGATACCTATTCATTTTAATATGCACTTAAATGATGCTAAATATGTAGCTAAAAATATAATAAGAATGTTTGAAAAACTAAAAAATAAATAACAAGTGGAGATGCAAACTTAATATTTGAAATAAATAAATTTTTAAGACTAATTTATTGATAATATAAATTATAATTTAATAATAAATCATCAGGAAATTAAATTGAATGAGTTTTTTTAAAAAAGATAGAACTTTTGTTATTGGAGAAATCGGAATTAATCATGATGGATCCAAGAAAAAATGTAAACAATTAATTAAAAAAGCAGCGGATGCTAAATTTGATGCTGTAAAACTTCAAATATCTGAACCAGATGAGAGTTATAATAAAAATACGAAATCTTATAAATATTTTCTTAAATATAATTTATCAATTAGAGATTTAATCGAAGTAAGAAATTATGCAAAGAAAAAGAAAATTACTCTTTTTGCAACTGTAGGTGATTTCAAGTCAATTAAATATATAAAATTATTAAAATCAAAAATCATAAAAATATCCTCTGGCTTACTAACAAACTATCCACTTATAAAACAACTTGCAAAATTAAATTTACCAATGATAATCTCAACTGGACTTGCATTTGAGAAAGAAGTTGTGGATACAGTAAAACTTATTAAAAAATATAATAGCAAGCAACTATGTATTTTAGTTTGTACTTCTCTTTACCCAACACAAGACAAGCAAATTAAAATAGATAAAATTTCAGAGTTTAAAAAAATTTTTAAAAAAAATTTTATAGGTTACTCAGATCACTCTATGGATAATTTGTCGGCTTACATTTCAGTAGGCGTTGGTGCAAATATAATAGAAAAACACATAACCTTAAAAAGAAGAAATCTTGGAGATCATAAATTTGCTTTAGAAAGTGATAAATTTGAGCAATTTATCAAAAACATAAGAAGAATAGAAAATATGAATTCAATTAAGAAATTGCCTCTAAAAGAGGAAATGACCTTAAGAAGTAGTATTCATAGATTCATTGTTGCAAAAAAAAATATACTAAAGGGTGAAGTACTATCTTTAAAAAATGTTGGTCTTAAAAGAACTTCAGATAAATCAAAAGGAATTAACCTAAAATATTTTGACAAAATAATTGGAAAAATTTGTAAACAGAAAATTAAAAAGGATCATAAGATTCAAACAAAACATTTGTTTTAAAAATATAATTTAAAAATTAAAGATGTTTAAATAAATGAAAATAAGAAAACTAAATAATATAACTTTTGGAATAATCGGTTATGGTTCAATAGGAAAAGTTCATAAAAGAAACCTTGAAAAAATGGGATACTCATTTTTAATTTTTGACCCAAAAATAGATAACACAAAAAAAAAACGTTTAAAAAAATTATCTCAAATTAATAAAATATGTTCTTGTATTATAATAGCTTCGCCAAGCAACACTCATTTAAAATATTTAAACTATTTTGTAAAAAAAAAAAAACATATCTTTATTGAAAAACCATTCTCACATGACACTAAAAAAACAACAAAAATAATAAATACTGCTAATAAAAATAAAACTATAATAGCTATTAATTATAATTTAAGAGTGAGAAAATCGATTGTATTATTAAAAAAAATTTTAAAAAATATAAAAAAAATATATTGGTCTAATTTCTTAATGAGTTCAAATATCTTGAAATGGAGAAAAAAATATTTATTTAAAAAAAACTATACTCATGAAAAAATTGCTGGAGGAATTATTTTTGATAGTATTCATGAAATAGATTTAAATAATTTTTTATTTAATGATATTAAATTTTTAAATTCTTACAAAATAACTCATAATAAAAATATTTTTAAAAATGCCTCATTTGCAAATATTAATTTACTAATTAATAAAAAATTTTGCTCAAATATTCAACTAGACTATCTAGGTGATCCTGATCAAAGAAACATAAAAATTTTAACAGATAAAGGATTGATAAAAGTAGACATTAAAAAAAATAATTTAAAAATATATGATAAAAAAAATAACATTAATTTTTCTAAAAATTTTGATCCAAATAAAAATAAAGATTATCAATTTATGCTTAACAACTTCATATCTTGTGTAAAAGACAGGTCTATAAAACCTATTAGTAATGCCAACGATGGCTTAAAGAGCATCAAGATTGTTCTAAAAGCTAATGAAAAATAATATAGCTATTATTATTCAAGCGAGAACAGGGTCTAAGAGACTACCGGGTAAGGTCTTAAAGAAACTTACAAAAAAATATAATGTTTTAGAATTTTTAATTAAAAGATTAAAATTTTGCAAATCTATAAAAAAAATTATTATAGCAACCTCAAACTTAAGGAAAGATGATGCAATATTAAATATAAAAGCTAATAATGTTTTTTTTTTTAGAGGTAGTGAGCATAATGTTTTGAAAAGATATATTGAAACTGCAGAGAAATTTAATCTAAAACATTTAGTACGAATAACAGGTGACTGCCCTTTAAGTGATCCCTATTTAATTGATAAGTTAACTAAAATTTATTTTAGTCAAGACTACGACTATGTATCTAATGTAAATCCACCAACATTTCCAAATGGATTTGATATAGAAATTTTTAGCCTTAAACTAGCAAAAAAAAGCTTAAAAAAATTTAAATCAAAAAAAAATAGGGAACATGTCACTTTTGCTATGAGAGATATTGAAATGAGTAAATTTTTAAAAATAAAGTCTTATAATTTATTAAATTCGAAAAATTTAAATGATAAAAGATTGACACTAGATAATTCTTACGATTATAAAATTATTAGAGAAATTGTTAAAAAAATATCTATTAGAGATAATTGGAAGAAAATTTACACTATATATAAAAATTTATAAATGAAAGAAAATTTAAAATTATTTAAAGAAGCTATAAAATATATTCCTCTCGCTAGCCAAACCTACTCTAAATCCCATAAAGTACATTTTAAAAACGTTTCACCGCTCTTTTTAAAAAAAGGTAATGGCTGTTATGTTTGGGACGAAGATAATAGAAAATATATCGATTTAATCTGTGCTCTTCTTCCGGTTATTATAGGTTACAACAACAGAAGTATTAATAACGCAATAATTAAACAATTAAAAAAAGGTATATCTTTTTCACTACCTACAAGAATAGAGACTGAACTTTCAAAAATTTTATGTAAGCTTATCCCAAGTGCCGAAATGGTAAGGTTTGGAAAAAATGGCTCTGATGTTACTGCTGCAGCAATAAGATTAGCAAGAGCATATACTAATAGAGATAAAATAATATTTTGTGGCTATCATGGTTGGCACGATTGGTATATTGGAAAAACTCCAATGTCTATAGGAGTACCAAAAAAAGTTAAATCGTTAACTAAATCTTTTAAATACAACGATATTAAATCTCTTGAAAAAATTCTCAAAAAAGAACCTAATAGTTTTGCAGCTGTAATAATGGAACCAGTATATAATGAGGAGCCCAATAAAAATTTTTTAAAAAAAGTTAAAAAATTAACAAGAAAATATGGTTGCTTGCTAGTTTTTGATGAAATTGTAACTGGTTTTAGAGTGCACATTAAAGGAGCACAACACTATTATGGGGTTACTCCAGATATATCTTGTTTTGGCAAAGCAATGGCAAATGGTATGCCAATTTCTGCAATAGTTGGTAAAAAAAAAATAATGAAATATTTTGATAAAATTTTTTTTTCAACAACCTTTGGAGGAGAAACTCTTTCTTTAGTAGCAGCTCTAGAAACAATAAAATATCTTAAGAAAAAAAAAGTAATTAATAAGATAAAACAACTTTCAAAGAATTTTCATAGAGATATAAATAAAGTGATAATTGAACTTAGACTAAATAAAATTTTCAAAATTGAGGGTGTTTGGTGGAGACCCGCATTTGGAGTTTGTGAAGGGGCAGATAAGCAATATTTACAAATTTTGAGAAAAAATCTTATTAAAAATAAACTATTGATTGGAAATAATTTTAACTTTTGTTATGAACACACAAATATCAAAGTTTATAGAGAAATACTGAAAAAAACCAAAATGGCTTTAATAAAAACAAAAGAAGAGAAAATTCTTAAAAAAAATCACACAACAAATATTTCAGTAAGATCTTAAAGTTGGAAATAACTCATTAATATATGTATTTTTGGATCAAAAACATCTGGTTTTCTATAAAAAGTCATCAATCCTGTCTTCATATTTGAATAATTAAAATGACCTGTTAAGAGACCTATTAACAAACTATAACTACATCTGAATATTTCATAGTTTTCATCTTTAATTTGGTCCTCATATATAACCTCTACTGTATCGTCTGATAGTGACATTCTATATAAATGTTTGTGACCAACATCTATATAAAATGCTTTATCAGAAACAATATTCATTTTATTTTGCCATCTCAGTTGATTAGATCTAGCCTTTTTTAAAATCCTAGTTAAATTTTGATGATAAGATTTCCCAATTATAAATATATCTGAACCTATTTCATTATGAGGATAAAACTTTTCCAGCTTATCAGTTATAAATTCCTCATCAAATATACTTTTGTTTTTAGAGATACGATCTAGATAATCTAACTGATCATTATGACTTATAGGAACAAAAGAATCAGAATATTTATTTTTTTCAAAATCATATTCTGCACCATTGTTTATTAATATCTCATTAAAGTTTTGACCTTTTTTTTTACAATACTCTATCGCTTCTTCTGCGGTACCAACTCCATAATAAGCATATTGTTTAGCTTTTTTTCCACCGTATACACAACCAGCTGCAAAAGGAAATACACTTTTGGGTTTAATACTATCTATAAATTTATGCATTATTTCGTAATTTCTAATCTTTTTTTCATTTGCTTTGATTTCTCTATCTTGAGAAGATAAATTTTCATAAAAGGCAGGATAAGGACCCTGATAGGCATAAGGTATCATAGCAAAATCAATATTGAAATTTTTTCCAATTTCGTCCATTTGATTTTTTGAATAAATTACATCATTAGCATTTAACAATACTAAATCATCAATTTTAAATATTCCAAATGAATCAACTTCTGGATTAACATCTGCAACAAATAAATTACATTCGTCTGAATTGTTTAGTTTAAAAGTATCTTTACATACAATTACATTTTTAAATCCTAAAGATTTCAAATTTCTCTCAGTAAAATTATTTTTATAATCTGCGCATAATACTGGAGTATCTTTGTTAAATAGATCTAATGTAATTTTATCAAAATGATCTGCGTGAGTGTGGGTTATATATATATAATCAGGCTTAATATCAGCTATTTGTTTTTTTGTATATTTTGATTCTGGAAAGTTATAAAGATTTGTATTCGATTTTGCATCAAATGTTATCCATGGATCACATAATACTGATACCTTTTTACCACTTAAAAGTACCATTGAATTTGTAAAATATTTAATTTTCATTTTTATAAAATTGAAGTTCCAGTTTTTATAAAACTACCATCAAATTTTCTATCTAACCTTTGAAAATTCATTTTATTTGGTAATTTTCTATTTTCTACAATTTTGCCTTTAATTAATTTAAAACTTTTTCCTAAGCAACTTTTATTGGCATACTTTTTGTCGCTTTCAATTAAATATCTTAATGAAATTCTAGGTGTTTTACTGTGATTAAGTGCAGTTCCATGCAAATTTAATCCATGAAAACAAAACAATTTTCCTGCTTTACCGTATACATCTATTTGTTTACATTTCATGTGATCACCATTTAAATTACTGTAAAACCAATCCTTTTTTTTAGCTCCAGGCCTTATGTAGTGAGGATAATGGGTAGATCCAAATTTATATGATCCGGTAAGAATCTTTAAAGGAGAATCTTTTTCATTTACATCATCTAAATAAATATAAAATGTGACAAATCTTTTGCCCCTTGTCATATCTTGATGAAAATCAATATTCTGAAAATATTGAACATCTTGAAATTCTCTTTTAATATAAGGGTTCACATTTGGTCTTCCAATATCTTTTGTAATATCAGATGCCCAATTAGGATGTAAATGTTTTGGTACTGATCTAATAATTGATTTTTTTTTTATAGAGTAATTTTTTCCAACTATTTTTTCAACAGATCTGATAAAATTTTTTGATTTTTCAATAAAATCAAGATTAATTCTTAAATTATATATGGCATTATGATCTATTACTCCTGGAGAATAATTTTTAAATTTTCCTTTTTTAATAAATTCTTTTTTTGATTTGTAAAAAATATTTTTATTACATGGTCTTTTTTTATTTATAAATTTTTTTAATTCTAAACATTTCTTTTTATCTAATATACTTCCAAAATCATAAAAGCCATTTTGCAAAAAATAAGAATTAATTTTTTTTCTATCTGACATAATTAATTACTCTTCCACATTTTTTATTGTAAGAGTCTTTTGACTTATCTAGCCTATAATTTTTTAAATAAAATGATTCTGTAAAAATATTATTATTAGATTTTGCAAAAATTGAATTTTTGTAATTTTTTTTTGGAGAGAAAACATATCTTAAAGCAAGTCTAGTTTTATTTTGATTGTCATTAATTGTAGAACCATGAAGTGTATAACCATTAAAAAAAATAGATGTTCCATTTTTACCTAAAATAGAAATTTCTTTTGTAACAATATGGTTTCCTTTTAAGTCAGAATAATAAATTCTTTTTTTATCAGAACTTACTCTGCAATAATGAGGATAATGAGTTGCTCCCAAAACATGGCTTTTATCTAACATTCTTATAGGTCCATCATTTTTGCTTAGCACTGAATCTAAATAAATTAATACGGTGGTAGCATTTCTTAATTTACCACCATTGTCTTGATGATAATCTAATCCATTTAAATAAGATATATTTCGAAATTCATTTTTAATATACATATTTAGCTGAGGCATACCAATATCTTTAACTTCTTCACTTACCCATTTTGGCATAAGTTTTCTTGGTAAAACTTTAATTAACCATTTTGAATCAATTGTATAATCTCCTCCAAAAAAACTTTTTAAAATATTATTAAATTTTATATTTTTTTCTATAAAATCTAAGTTAATACTTTTATCCAAAAGAATATTATTGTCATTTAACCCAGGTGTAATTTTTGTAAATCTTGTTTTTTTTTTAAAAGTAGCAAAGTTATTATAAAAAATTTTTTTTTCTTCTGGAATTATAGCTTTAAGTTTTTTTTGGAGTTTTCTAATATATTTAATTTCGAAAATATTCGATAAATCAAGATATCCATTATTGATAAATTTATTCTTTTCTCTAATTTTAAGCATCTAATAATTGCATATTTTAATTTTTATAAATTTATAACGAACAATTTATATCAATTTATTTTACTTTGTCTGTTTAAATAATTTTTAATTATATCTTTGGGCTCTGAATGTAAAATTTTATTCAAGCTGGAAAAGACATAATCAATTTGTTTTTTTTTAATTATTAAAGACGGAGAAATTACCAATGAATTTAATGAATGATAAGCAAATATATTATATTTTAAATATAAAGTATCAATTAATGCAATTTCAAACAATCTTTTTCTAAAATGAAAAAGTTTTTTATATTTTTTTTTAAATGAATTTTGATTTGTAAATTGTTGTGTAACTTTATCCAAATCAAAATAAATTTTTTGTATGCCTCCTACCCCTTTAAGCTTCATATTAAATGATGCATGATTACTATTTAGAGTATTAAATTTATAATTAATATATTTTTCAATAGATTTGGCTTTTCTATTAAATTTTTCTCTTTTTAAAATTTTAAGAGCCTCAATTGCTGTAACACACTCTTCACCAAAACCATTAAAAGTCGTTGAATGTAAAGTTGCATCATTAATGTTTCCATAAACATTATTAAAAATCATATTATTCATAATGCATGCTGCTATAGAAGCTTTGCCTCCACCTAAAGATTTTGAAGTAGTCAATATGTCAGGATAAATATTTTTATATCTTTGAAAATAAAAAGTTGTCCCTGTCTTACACCAGCCAGTATATATTTCATCAAAAATTAAAACAATTTTGTTTTTTTTACAAAAACTAACTAATTTTTTTAAAAATTTCTCTTTAACAGGCGTTGTGGTACTCGCACTATAAGGTTCTATTATTAAAGCGAATATATCACACTTTAATTTATTTTTTTTTTCAATTTTTTTAAATTCTTTAAAATCATTAACCTTAAATTCTAATTTTTTTAAAACATTAGGAAATTTTGAATTTTTTAATGGTGATGAGATAGACCCTGTAGCAATTAATTTTCCATGAAATGAATTATTGCTATGAAGTATAGTTTTTCTTTTACCATGATGGTATCTATATGAAGCCTTAATTGCAGCTTCATTTGCCTCTGCTCCGGAGTTACACAAATAAGATATATTTAATTTATTCTTAAAAAAACTTGCAATTAATTTACTCAATATTGCAATATGTTTTGAAAATATATTTTTGTGTACTTCTAAATTATAACTTTGAATATATTTTTTTCTAACTTTTAATATATCTGGATGATTGTGCCCGTGATTTAAAACGCCAATTCCTCCTGTTATATCTAATATTTTTTTGTTTTTAGAATAAATAGTTACTCCTTTAGCTTTTAAAAAAACATCTTTATGAAAAGAAAAAAAACTTAATTGATCTACAAAACCTGGGTTTACATATTTTTTATAATAGTTTTTTAAAGCACTTATTTTCATAAAATTGATTTATTTATTCAATATTTTGTTAAATATTTAAATAATAGATAATATATAATTAAAAATTCAATATAGTATTAAATTAAATGGATTTAAAAGAAATTAAAGGTAAAAATTTAATTATAGCTGACGATTTTGACATTCTTACTGAAAACAAAGTTGATTTCAAAAGCAATTATGTTGTTACTTTTTTACCTAATAAATCAAAAAATAATTTAAATATTAATTTCTACTCCCTAATAGATCGAAATCTTCATAAAGATTTTGAGAATAATTTAGAGACAATTACAAAAGATTTTTACAATTCTCTAGATCTTGATTTAGCTTTAAAAAAAAATATTACCAGATTAGTATATGGACAAATTGGTTTGTTTCCTTTTTTTCATCTAATTAATAATTTAATAATAAATAATAATAAACTTGTTCTTTATACAAAAGAAAAAAAGATACTAAAAATTTTTCAATACTTTGAGGGTAACTCAAATTTAAAAATTTTTTTTATAAATGATTCAAATAAAAATTATTCAAAATATTTTAAAATTTCTAAATTTGAAATATTAAAACTACTTCATTTTAATGAAATTATTTTCATATTAAAAAAAAAATTTTTCACTCCATTCAAAAAATTTAAAAATTTGAAAAAAAACGTTTTTATTCATCTCTCAACTGAGCCAAATTTTAGAATATTAGATATATTTTTAAATAAAAATTGGCAGAGCAAAATATTAGAAATTAATACTTCTCAAAAAGAAATTATTGAAACAAATATTAATAACCAAACTCAAGATTCAAATCTATTAAATACTACAAATTCTTTTGTTAAAAAGTTTTTTTATAATAATCAATATTTTTTAAACTTCATAAATGAAGAAAATAAAAATTTTTTATTAAATTATATTTATAATTATAACAGAATAAGTAATATTTTTGGAAATCTTAATTCAAACTTTTTTTTTCTCATAAAAATAATTAGAGGTCCATTAGCTACAGCACTTTATGATTATGGAAAAAAAAACAAAAAAAATTTTAAGTGGATTTGTCATCAACACGGGCATGGAATAGAATTAACCGATATTCATAAAAAATCTGAAATTTCAAAAGAAGAAACTCTTGCTGACTTATTTTTTATATATTCTAACGAAGGAGAAAAGGAGAGGTTAAGAAATAAATATATAAACCCTAATATTAAATTTTCAAAAATAGGATATTGGACTAATACAGAGGTTTTAAGAAAAATTCACAATCATGATATAATCTATATATCAAATTTAAATCAGGAGCTAGGACCACATGAAATTAATATGTCATCTTTGAATAATGCTCAAAAAATCAATTTTGAAACTGAATTAATTTCTAAAGTTTTTGCAAAATGTAAACATAAAATTTTATTTAAAGACTATCCTGGAAGCAAATCAACAAACTTAAAGTATGATTTCATTGGAAAAATTTCTAAAAATTATAAAAATATAATTTACTTTAATGAATGGTTAAATGCTGAAAATATCTATAATAAGTCATCAATCATAATTACATCCCTACCCACAAGTGGAATAACAGCTGCAATTAACAGTAACAAACCATTGATTTATATAAATATTGAAAAACTTGTTCCACTGAAAGAAGAGGTAAAAAATAGTTTTAAAAAGTATTTTTTTTATTTTGAATATAATGAGGATTTAAATTCAGAACTTTCTAAATTTTTAGCTAAAGACTTACATCAAATAAATATGTTATGGAAAAATAAAATAACTGAAGAAAAAAAAAAATTTATTCAAAAATATTTTAATATTCAACCTCAAAAAAATGTTATAAAAAAAATGAAAGAAGAAATTTCAAATCTAATTGTTGATAATTAAAATATTATCAAAATAAACTAAATAGAGTATATAATCATAGACATATGAAATTAAATAGTAGACATTCTCATTATCAAGATTTTTCAGAATATAAAAAAAATTCAAATAAAAAAATTAATCTCGACAAATTGAGATTTGAATGGGTTGAAAAAATATTAAATCATAATCATCAAATTTTAAGAATGACTGATATAGGTTCAAATCTTGGTTATATGTGCATAAAATTTAATGAAAAATTTGGAACAGAGTGCATGGGATATGAATATGAAAAACCAACATACAATAAGGCAAAAAAAATTATTAAGAACAAATCTAATATAAAATATTTCAACAAAGGACTTAAGATTTCAACAATAAAATTTTTAGATACAACAGACTTGATTGTTCATTTAAATGTGCTTCATCATGCGGGGCACATGTATGATAAAAAATTTATAAAAAACTCACAAGATTGGATAAAATATTCAATTAAATATCTTAATATCTTATCAAAAAAATCAAAATATTTATTTTTTCAAACTGGAAATGTAAATTACGGTAAAAATTATTTTTTAAATGAAGAAACATTTGACTTACTACCAAAAATCCTAAAAGTTGCAGGTTGGAAAATTGAAAATATAGGCATTATAAATTTTTCTAAAATAAAACTAAAGTATGAAACCCGAAACCTAAGTGAAATCAAAAAGTTTCCTAAAATTTTATGTCAAAGAGATAATAAAAGTAAAAAAGTTTTTTATTACATAAAAAATAAATTGATATTTAAATATGATTCTGGGTTTTTACAAAGACCTCTTTTTTGGTGTAAATCTAAAAATTTTAAATGAAAAAATGTATAGTTTATTTGGGTGGATCAATAACTCAATCTGCAAATTTTGAGTATTTTAAAAAAAAAAAAAATTTATACAATTTTGATTGATGTGAATTTAAATTGTTATTGCAGAAAATATGCAGACCAATTTATAAATTGTTCACAAACAGATACGAAAAAAATTATTATCAAATTAAAAAAAATTATATTTTCAGAAAATTTAAAAGTTATTGATTGTTTTGGTGTGGCACATTATTCCTATCCAGCATTAAATATTATAAAAAAAACTTTTATAAAAAATTATAAAAAAGATAATTTTCTTTTACATAAACATATTCAAAAACAAAAATTATTAGATTTAAAGATTACACCTAAATATTTTAAGCTTCCTTCAAAAAATGAATTTTCTAAAAATAAAAAAATTTATATGAATAAAATATTTGAATTTGCAAAATCTAATAATTTTAAACTTTTTATAAAACCATCTTCTACACACCAGGGGGTTGGAATAACTGAAATTAAAAATAAATATGATAAAAAAGTTTTTAAAAAAAAATTTTATCCAATAATCCTCAATTCTTACGAATATTGTAATCATTTATATATTGAACAAAAAGTGGATGGAAGATTAATAAATATTGACATTATCAAAAATGAAAATGATCAAATTATTTTTTTACCAGCAATATTTAGAGATAAAATTACTTTTACTGATAAAAGAAAATATTTATCTGTCTATCAATACATATCAAATGAAAATATTATTCAAAATAAAGATTTAAATAAATTAAAAAAGATTTTTATAGAAGTGTTTCCTAAAAAAAAAATATTTGCTACTTTGGACTGTATAATTAATAATAATCAATTGTATATACTAGAACTAAGTCCACATTTTCATAATTCAAAAATATTTAAGTTTTTAAATAATAATTATATTATAGATTTATATTTTAAAAAAAAACTTTCTAAAATTACACAAAATTTGAATAAGATTTCTAATTTAGGAGGATATTTATATATTCTTAATAACAATCGGGCTTCAAAGAAAATTGTTAATGTTATTAAAACCAATTCTTCTAAAATACATATTGATGATATCGATATAAGTAGAAGAAAAAAGTTTTTTAAAAAACACGCATTTGTCGAAAAAAAGTTTTTAATAATTTATTTTATGTGTAAAAATAATAACAAATTAAGAACTATCGAAAATATTTTAGAAAAAAATAAAAATAATATATATAAATGAAAAAAAATTTATTAATTACCTGTATTGGTGGACTTTTTATTTTTGATTTTTTAAAATGTTTGAAAAATCAAAAAAAATTTAAATTTAAAATAATTGGAACTGACAAGGATCCTAAAGCATACGGAAAAGTTTTAGTAGATAAATTTTATAACTCATATGGAATAAATACAGAAAAAAAATTTTTTAATTATATAAAAGAAATAATCAATAATGAAAAAATTGATATTATTTTTCCATTATCAGATAATGAAGTAAGATTTTTCTTTAAATATAAGAGTAAATTTTTAAAATCTTTTCCAAATCTTAAATTTAGTTTTTTTGAAAATAAAAATTTTGACATTTTTTTATCAAAAAAAAATTTTTATAATTTTTGTAAAGAAAATGAAATCAATATTGGAGATTTTAAGATTATTTCTCAATTTAAAGAATTGAATAAAATTATAAAAAAAAATAAAAAATATATTTTAAAATCAACCACAGACAGCGGCAGTAAAAATGTTTTTTTGATAAATGAAAAAATAAAAAGGGAAAGAAAAATACTTCATGATAGACAATGCTATGAACTAAACCTTAAAAATTTTAAGAAATTTTACAATAATAAAAAAAAATATATTTTATCTAATTATTATGAGGGTGATGGCTATGACGTTGACTGTTTTTCTATTAATGGCGAAATTAAAGAAATGGTTGTTAGAAAAAGATTAATGTTTAATAAATTTATGTATTATTCACCTGGACACAAGATAATTAGAAATACAAAAATAAGTGAATTAATAAAAAAATTTATAAAAAAGTCTAAATATACAGGTATAAGCGATTTTGATATTGTAGAGTCCAAAGGTGAATATATTTTGATTGATACAAGTTGCAGATTTAGTGGGTCGGTTGGTATAGCTAATATTGCTGGTATCAATTTTCCTATATTATTGATTAAATACCTACTAGGACTAAAAACTAATAAAGGTATAATAAAGTATAATATGTCAATTAAACCTTTTTTAACTTTTCAAATTTCAGAAAACGATAAGTTGATAGAAAAATATATTTCAAATTTTTATGATCAGGTAAGAATATGAAAAAAAAAAATTTAGTAGTTTTTGCAGCTCATCCTGATGACGAAGTGCTGGGTTGTGGCGGCACAATTAAAAAACTATCAAAAAAGTATAATGTAATCATAGTATTTTTTACAACTGGTATTACATCTAGGAATTCAAAATATGAAAATAAGGAAGTAAGCAAACTAAAAGAAGATTGTATTAAAAGTAATAAAATTTTAGGAACCAAAAAAACTATTTTTTTTGATCTTAAAGATAATCAGTTAGATAGTTACCCTAGACTCTTTATAATTAAAAAAATTGAAAATATTTTAAAAATTTATAAGCCAGAAATAGTCTTTACTCATTTCTTTGAGGATTTAAATATTGATCACCAAATAGTTTCTTATTCAACAATTACTGCTAGTCGACCTATTAATAATAATAAATTTTTGAAGAAAATATTATTTTTTGAAACTCTATCAAGTACAGAATGGTCTATAAAAAGAACTTTCCAACCAAATTATTATTTTGAAATAGATAATTTTTTGTCATTTAAATTAAAAGCAATGAAAATGTATAAAACAGAGATACAAAAAAATCCATTACCAAGATCTGTTAAAACAATTGAAAGTTTAGCCAGATTAAGAGGAAGCGAAATTAATAAAAAATTTGCTGAGGCTTTTTTTCTTTATAGAAACATAGATTAATTTTAATCTAAATTAATAGCCATTATAAAATTTTTCCATAAATTAACTTTTTGATTCTTTTTTTTTTATAAATCAATTGAGACAAAAAAACTCCCTCTAATTTAAATTTATTTTTTTCTAATAATTTTTTACTGGAAATATTTTTTTCATAAATTCCAGCTTGAATTTTTTTTATTTTAAATTTTTTTTTTGCTAAATTAAAAATTTGATTAAATGCTTCAGACATGATTCCCTTTGATCTATATTTACTACTACCAATAAAATAAGATACATATGCTGTTTTGTGTATTTTATTAATAGGTCCTATCTTAATATTACCAACATGAATTTTATTAGAATTTAAAAATATGCCATATAAAAACTCTAATTTTGATTTTTTTTTATCTAATACATACTCCTTTACAGATTTAATTGTGTGCTTAAAATATTTTTGCTCTGTATATAGATTGACTGAAGATGAATTTAACCATCTCACATATTCTTTTGAAACATTTTTTTCATTAAGTTCTCTTAGAAATATTTTCATAATTTTAAAGTATTATTTCAAAAATAGCATATAAGAGTTTTATATTATAAAATATAATAATGCATAAAAGTATAATCTTTTTTATAGATTTTCATGAAAATAGTGGATTAGGTCACTTAAATAGATGTTTAAAACTAAAAAAAATTTTTAAGATAAAAGATGTAACATTTGTAACTCAGACAAAAATTAATTTGCCCTATATTAAATGTGTAAATAATACTTTTGATAAATTTATTAAAAATAATAAAAAAAAATATGATTTAGCAGTTTTTGATAGTTACGATCAAAATTATAAAAATCAAAAAAAAATTTAGCAAATTTGTTAGCAAAATTATTGTTATTGATGATTTGTGTAAAAATAAATTTTATTGTGATTATCTAATAAATTATAATCCTTACATTAAAGAAATTAACTACAAAAATAAAATATCAAAAAAAACATTACTTTTAATGGGTATAAATTATAATTTTATTTTAAATAATGAATCAAAAATAAAATTAAATTATTCAAATAAAAATAATATTTTCATTTATTTTGGAAAAAAAAATAGGTCTTCAATTATTAAAAAAATTCTCATCAGTCTAAAAAATCTTAAAAAGAGCATTAATGAAATTAATATAGTGTCTAATTATCCTGTTAGATCGAATGAATTTCCAAATTTGAAAATTTTAAAAATAAACAAAAATATTAATATTAAAAGATTAATAAATAAATCTGAAATATGTATAATATCAGCTGGAATCATTTTATATGAAGCTATTAATCAAAAAAAAATTATATTTAGTAAACCAATATCAGTGAACCAATTAAAGCATTTCTATTTTTTAGAAAAAAATAAAAATATTCTTAGTTTAGATAAATTAAGAAATATTAACAAAAAAAAATTAAACGAATATAAAAAAAATATCAATTTTGATTTAGTTACTAAAAAAAATAACATAATTTTTAATTTAATAAAAAAACCTATCTACACAGATGATATGAAAACTATAAATCTAAAATATTATAATTCCAAATTCATAAATGATATTTATTTAATGCAAACAAGAAATTATAGAAAATATTATGTAAATAAAAAAACTTTTAGTTATTTAAGTCATAAAAAATATTTTAACAAAATTCATAATAATAAAAATATAAATTTTTTGATTATAAATTTACAAAATAAATTTGCGGGTTATGTAAAAATAGAAGAAATTAAAAAATTAAGCATAATATCAATAGCAATCAAATCAAAGTATCAAAATCTTAAAATTGCAACCAAAGTTTTAAAATTTTTATCTAAAAATTATGATTTTAACGGCATACCTACAGCATATATAAATAAAGAGAATATTCATTCATATAAAGCATTTAAAAACGCTAATATAAAAAATATAAAATATTTTTAATGAAAATTTGTTTTTTACTAAATAAAGATTTAAATCCAAATTCTTATGCGTTTATTTATCCAATATTGATAAATCTAAATAATTTTAAAAAATTATCCATTGATATAAACTTTGATATTAAAAACAATAACTATGATTTAATTTTTTTAGACAGTAAGTATTTAATTAAGCAATTTTTAAAAAAAGAAACAATTCAAATTGAAAGTATTTTCAAAGACTTAAAAAAAAAAACAAATAATCTTGTATATTGTGATAATGAAGCATCAATTTTTATAAATAAAAATATTTTTGAATTTATTGATTATTATCTTAAAGGTAGAATTCCAAAAGATTTAAATGTCTATAAAAAAGCTCTATATGGTCAAAGACAATTTACAGATTTTTATTACAAAAAGTATAAAATAAAAGATGATATAGAAAACTATTCAAATATCTTAAATGACGAAGATATTTCTAAAATAATGCTTGGCTGGAATAATGGAATTTCAGATTATAGTTATTTGTCCCTTATTAAAAAAAATATATATAAATTTTCGAACATTTTTATAAAAATGAATAAAGTTAAATCTTATAAAAAAAAAAGAATTCTAACTGGAAGATTTAAACAAAATTATTATAGAAATACAATAAATTTTCACAGAGAATTATATGAAAAACTTTTTTCTAAAAAGTGCGATATTGATCGAATTTCAAGATATAGTTATTTTAAAGAATTAAAAAATTCTTTTTATAGTGTTTCTCCATTTGGTTGGGGTGAAATTTGCTATAGAGACTTCGAATCATTTTTATACAGGTGTGTATTGATTAAGCCAAGCATGGAGCACATAATAACATGGCCTGATTACTATATAGAAAATAAAACTTATTTGCCAATGTCTTGGGATGATTTAGATGAAAAATTTATAGATGATATATCTGAAAAGATCGAAAAATATACTCATATAGCAACTACAGGAAATATAAATTATTTAAAATATTTTAATATTAATGAAGAAAATTATTTTTTTGAACATTTTAATAAAATAATTAATAAGATTATTAAATAAATATTATGAATTTTTTTAATTTAGATAGACAGTATAAATTAATCCAGAAAAAACTAATTAAAAATTTATTAATTAATTTTAAAAAAGGAGATTTCATTCAAGGAAAAAATGTAAAAATTTTAGAAGAAAAACTCTTAACTTATTCAGACTCAAAATATTGTCTTAGTTGTGGTAATGGAACTGATGCAATTAGAATAGCAATAAATGCACTTAATATTCCAAAAAATTCTCATATAATTGTGCCAAGCTATACTTGGATATCTACAGCATCAAGTGTTGTTGAAAGTGGTATGGTGCCAATTTTTTGTGATGTAGAAAAAAGTGATTTCTTGATGTCAGTTGAAAAAATAAAAGAAACTTTAAAGTATGCAAAAAAAAATAAAATGAATGTTAAAGCAATAATAACAGTTGATTTATTTGGAAATCCAGTTGAATACAAAAAAATATATAAACTATGTAAAAATAAAAATATTTTTTTTATAAGTGATGCTGCACAAAGCTTTGGTGCAAAACAATTTGGAAAATATATTGGAGCAAGTTTATGTGATGTAATGACCACAAGTTTTTTTCCAACCAAAAATATTGGTGGTTATGGAGATGGTGGAGCGCTTTTTTTTAACAAGGTGTACACATATAATGCTGCAAAAATCTATGCAAAAAATGGTCAAGGGTCAAAGGGCGAAATCGTAGCTGCTGGAATTAACTCGAGGTTAGATACTATACAATCTTCAGTGCTTATAGAAAAATTAAAACTTTTATCAAAAGAAACTAGACTTAAAAAAAAAATTTTTTTGTTGTATAAAAAATTATTAAATAAAAAATATATTCAAGTTCAAAAAATAAATAAAAATTATGAGTCATCTTTCTCTGTGATGACTTTAAAAATAATAAAAAAGATTAACCGAAATTTATTAATGAAATATCTTAAAAAAGAAAAAATTCCTTTTAAAGTTTATTATGGAAAACCACTTCATAAAAGTAAATTTTATAAAACTTACCCGATGATGAAAATGAATAATACTGAAAAATTATCAAGTACGACTATTTCTGTGCCTATATTTCCATATTTAAAAAGCAACGAAGTGAAAAAAATATGTAAAAAAATAAATTTTTTTTTTAACTTATGAAAGTAGTATTTGTTTTTAACTTTTATAATTCCTTTAGAAGTATTATTGAAAATAATAAATTTACAACTGTTGGAAATATCACTTTAATTAGAATAATAAAAAAAATATCTTTAAATAATTTTGTGCAAATTTATCTTTTAGAAAAAGATAGTAATTCAAAGATTAATGAAATTATAAAAACCAAAATAGATAATATCGAATTTAAAGTAATACCTATGAATAATAAATATAATATTTTAAAAAATTTTTTTTTAATTTTTCATGAATTTTTATTTCGTGGTTCAAAAACTTTTTACATTGATAGAGGAAATATTTTTTTTGCTTACTTGTTAAAAATACTCACAAAACATAAAGTAGTAATTAGAATTCTTGGAATAACACAGGTTATTGAAAACAATTTGGTAGGATTTGGTTTAAAAAATTATTTGAATAGAATTTTTTGGAAAAAAAAATATGATTTAGTGATCAATTCAAATGATGGGAGTAATTATAAAAAGTTTTGTTCAAATCATATGTCTTCAAAAAATGTATATCTTACCTTAAATCAATCTGTTGATAAATTTCAAAAAATAAAAATGAAGAAGAAAAAATTTAATATTATGCTATGTGACAATTTCAAAAGCACATACAAAAACTTTTCAGAAATACTTAAAACTTTAAAATTTATTGATCCAGTTAATAAAAAAAAAAATAAAACTAATATTTATTTATTCAGATGAAAATGAAAAATTAAGAATAAAAAAAAATACATTAACTTTTAATGATATAACCTTAATACCTAAACAAGATAATAAAAGTTTACTTAATTATAAATTCAATTGTGATGCGATAATAACATTTAACTCCATGGGGTATTTATCTAATAATATTTGTGAAAGCATTTATTGTAACAACTGGATAATAACTCCACTATATTCAAAAATAGAAAAAAATATCCCAAAAAAATTTAGAAAAAACTTTATTTTTATAAAAAAAGATAATCTTAAAATTGAACTAAATAATAAAATAAATAATCTTTTAAATAATAATAAAAATTTAGGATTTAAAAATATTTTATCAAATCAAAGTAAAATAGAAAAAGAAAATAATTTTCTAAAAATTATGAAACTTGTTAATTAATTCTTTTTTGTATAACTTCTTAAAACCTAGCTGAAAATTAATTTTAAAAATATTTTCAAGATCATATTTTCTTATTAACTCTAAATTTTTTTTGATAAAAAAATTTTGCGTCTCATAAAATAGTGAAAAACCAGATTTTGGAATATCTAAATTAAAAAATTTTTTTAATAAAATCTTGCTAATTGTTTTAGGTCCTAAATTAAATAGTAAATTATGATCTAAATTATTTAAATATTCAAAAAGTTCACGATTTAAAAAAGGACTTCTTAATTCTATACTATTTTTCATTGATGCAATATCTTGATTAAAGTTAAGATTTTCAGGTAAAGTAAATTTTAAATCAAATTTTCTCATATCCAAAAATAGATTTTCTTTTTTTTGAAAAAAATCCTCAAATTTATAAGGTAAATCTTTTGTAGCTTTATAATGTTTATATATTAGGTCATTTTTTAGGTAACTTATGTACTCAAAGTAATTTTCTAAATCTAGAAGATTAATTTTATTATTTTTTAAATTTTTTTTAAAAAATTTAAAAAATGGTAATTTTGAAAATAAACTAATTTTCTTTTGTAATTTAAACGCATTAAAATATTTATTGTAACCATAGAACAATTCGTCTCCTCCGGTACCAGTTAATGCAACTCGAATGCCATCTTTAGCAATTGATGATGTAATTGAGTCCATCAAAGCAACAGAGTAATTGTCTGTGAGTTGATAATGATAATTTATATAATTTTCAATATCTAGAAGACTTTTGTCAAAATTAATAAATTTTATATTGTCTCGTGATATTTTTAGATGATCAAAATTTCTTAAAATTTGTTTTTTTTCAGATATTGAATCTTGTTCAAGATGATAGCATTGAAAATCTTTTTTAATCTCCTTTTTAATTATCGCTAAAAGTAAAGTAGAATCGTATCCACCTGATTGTAATATTGAAATTTTTTGGTCACTAATTAACCTTTTTTTTATACTTTTAATCAATAAATCTAAAATTTCTTCTAGATTTTGATTTTTAATTTTATAGATTTTTTTTTTAAAATTAATTTTTTTTTTAATTGAAAATTTCTCTATAACCTTACCTGAATTAACTTTTAATATTGAATTTCTTGAAATTTTTTTTATTTTTTTAATTAGCATTTCTTTATTAATTTGAATTCCAAAAAAATCAAAAAATAAAGTATTATTATTTTGAATATCACATTTAAAAATTTCGATAAAAATTTTAGCTTCTGAGCTGAATAAAATTTTTTCTTCATGTTCAAAAATAAATAAAGGTTTTTCACCAAAAAAATCAGTTACAAGAAATAGATTTTTGTTATCCCATAAAGCAAATGCATACATCCCGTCAAAATAATCTATACATTTTGGACCATATTTAATCCACATTTTGAGCAGAACCTCTGTATCTCCATTTGTTTCAAAAACAGAGTCTTGTAAATGATTTTTTTTTAATTCTTTAAAATTATAAATTTCACCATTAAAAACTAAAACATTGTTTTTTTCTTTTCTTGGTTGTGAATTTTTTTTTGATAGATCTATTATAGAAAGTCTTGAATGACATAATATTAAATTATTTTTTTCATCCTGGAATAAATTAAAGTCATCAGGGCCTCTATGATTAAGAAATTTTTTAGCTCTATTTGCTAAATTTATATCTTCGCTATTTAGTTTTTTTTTTGAATAAATTCCAAATATTCCACACATTTAAATTAAATTAATATATATATTCATCAATATTTCAATTTTATATTTATGAATAAATTAAATTATATCGTTCTTATTGGAGCTGGCTATTGGGGTGAAAAAATACTTGATAAATTAATCCAGCTAAATCAAAAAGTTATATTAATAGATAAGGATTTAAAGAAATACATAAAATTTAAAAATAAATATAAAACAAAAAAAATAATTTATCTTAAATCATTGAAAGATTTGGATAACTTTAATTATGAAAACGTAATTATTGCAAGTCCAGCTCAATATCATTTTTCACACATAAATTATTTTGTAAGTTTAAATAAAAATATTTTTGTAGAAAAACCAATTTGTCTTAATATAAATGAGTTAAATAAAATAACTAAATTTTTAAAAAACTATAGTAAAACATTCATGATAGGTCATATCATGTTTTTTCATAATTCATATAAAAAAATTTTAAAACTTAATAGTCAAAAATATTTTGGAAAAATTTTATATTTATATTCGACCAGGTTAAGTTTTGGGAAGCTAAGAAAATATGAAAATATTTTATCAAGTTTTGCACCACACGATATTTCTATGATGCTTGGGGTAATGAAGAAACTGCCAAAGATTGAAAACTCAACAGTTACAAAGATTTTAAACAATAAGATTTATGATAATTCAATAATTAATTTCCAATTTGAAAATAATATAAAAGCTCATATTTTTGTAAATTGGCTTAGCCCTTTTAAAGAGCAGAAATTTGTAATTATTGGTACAAAAAGAATGATGGTTTTTGATGACTCGGAAAACTGGAATAAAAAAATTATGATAATTAATAAACCAATTATAAAACAAAATAAATCATTTGTATTGAATACAAAAAAAATTAAATATGTAAATTCTGTTCAAAATGATGCTTTAAAAGATGAAATAAAATTTTTTATCAAATCTTCTAAAAATAAAAATAAATTAAAAAAAGATTTAAATGTAAGTTTAAGTGTATATAAATTATTATTTAAAGCTCTAAACAAAATTAAGAAATTGTGAAGAAAAAATATTTTTTACATAAAACTAGCTCTGTTCATAAATCCTCAAAAATTGGAAATAATGTAAAAATATGGAGATATTCAACCATTCATGAAAATTGTGAAATAGGCGAAAACACCTCTATTGGTCAAAATGTTTCTATTGGACCAAACGTTAAAATAGGAAATAATTGTAAAATTCAGAACAATGTAAGTATATATGATGGTGTCGAAATTGAAGATGACGTATTTTGTGGACCAAGTTGCGTATTTACTAATATAAAATTTCCAAAAAGTAAAATTTCACAAAAAGATAAATTTGTTAAAACATTATTAAAAAAAGGTTCAACTATAGGTGCTAATGCTACTATTATTTGTGGCAATACAATTTATGAGAATGCTTTTGTTGGCGCTGGATCAGTAGTCACTAAGAATGTAAAAAAAAACTCCATTGTTTTTGGCAATCCAGCAAAACATTATAAAAGTATCAAGAAATTATAATATTTTTAATTCCCACTTTTTTACATTTTGTTTTGTTGAATGATAAAAATTATTTTCTCTAAAGACGTGGACCAAATCTAAAACTTTATTATTTTTATAGTTTTTTGTTTTTCTCCTAAAAATCGGGACATATAAAGAGTATGCTGATGTAAAATGTAAAATAATCAATTTTCTTGGTCTTTTACTTTTTCTACTTCCATAATGATAACATCTACATGTATCTATAAATCCAATTTCATCTTCATTTAAATTTATTGAAACTTTATCATAAGAAATAATTTCATTTTCAAAAATTTCATCACTGATTTTTATATTTCTACTTTTTACAATTTCTTTTTTAATAAACTTTTTTAATATATCCTCACTTTTATTTGCTGATACTAATGCTAAAGCACCATTTTCCTCATTAATTTTATCTATTGGTATCATTACTTTTAGTTGTCTTATATCTTCTGAATCCATATGCCATGATTGACTTCTGCCTGAAACATTTTTTTCATTAGGTGAATACCAATAAGATGCTTTAGCTAATATTGGCAAAGAGCCAATATATTCAGTGATAACAGGAAGTATTGCTGTAACTATAGAGTTGAGATCATCATTAATTTTTAAATTTTTTTGTAATAAAAAATCTTTTTTTCTATTTACTTCCTCATCATTTATCCAATCTATAGTGTTATATTCTAAAATTAATTTCTTTAGAATTTTTAATTGATCATTATTGAAAATTTGAGAGAATTTTAGAATTTTAAAACCCTTACTTCTATCAATAAATAAATCACTTTTTAATTTTTGAATGTCATTTTTTATAATATTTTTTCTAAAATTATGTTCTTTAAAATAAATCAATTTTAATATCGATTGAAATAATTTTACGATATTTGGTCTATCTGGGATAAATGTTTTACCAAACCTAATATAAATTATTTTTTGTTTTAATTTACTTATAAAAGATAATAAATTGAACATGTTGTGATAAAAAAAAAAATTTCAAGTTATTCTAATATTATTAGAGAAATAATTCAAAAAAAAAATAAAGATATCTGGAATATAATTCCAATTTTATCAATTAGTAATCCAATTAAGCAATATAATATAAAATTTAATTACAATAAATATAATAGAAAATACAAAACTAATTTAAATGTTTTTAGTTTACAAAATTATAGTATTGACCCAGAAACAAATTTAATTTTTAATGATAAATTAACACATAAAGACTTTGGTCCAGGAATTGTCTTTGAAAGTCTTGATGATTTTGCATTTAAAAAAATATTTATGCAAAATAAAATTAATAAAAAAATTTATAAAAAAAAAAATATCTTTTTGAAAAAAAATAATTTTGTTTTTTTTTCAATTAAAAGAAATAAACCAAATTATTATCACTTTATCGAAGATAATCTAATACCATTTATAGAGTTCTTAGAAAATTATAACAATGCAAATTTAACAGTTGCAATTAGATTTGATTTATCAAAACCAATTAATGAATATTTAAAAATTTTATCAAAAATATATAATTTTAAAATTTTTAAATTAGATAAAAGTAAAATTTATAATTTTAAACATTTATTATTCTTTAATGGAAATCAAATTCAAAGATTAAGAATTGAAGAAAAAGATACAGATAAATTGTTACAAAAAAAAAATCTAGAAAACATTAAAGATATTTTTTCAATTTATTCTGTTCCAAAAGGTAAAATTATCAAACAAGAAAATACAATTTATAAAGTTGGAAACGCAGGAAGAAGATACCTAAATTCAACCACTTCTTATAAAAAATTTAATCTCTTTCAAAAAAAATTAAAAAATTTAATTAAAATTTCGCACAAAACGCCAGAAAAAGTTTTCATTTGCAGAAGGCAAAATAATTTAACTAAGGGTAAAAAAAATAATTTTAGCTCTAGAATTTTGATCAACGAAAGTGAGGTAAGAAAAGAATTAAAAGATTATACTTTTTTATACTTAGAAGATATGAGCTTACAAAATCAAATAATCACTTTTAACAACGCTAAAACTATAGTTGGTATGTCTGGCGCAGGTTTGACAAATATATTATACTGTAAAAAAAATTCAAAAATAATTGAATTAAGACCAGAGTTTTTTGGATATAATTATAATTATTTTAGTGACTTAGCAAAAATAAAAAATTTGAAATTCTACCCTTTAATATGCTCATCAAACAATACAAATGATATTAAACTGTCAAAAAAAATGATCAATTTTTTAAAAAATTTATAATTCAATTATATCATCTGATATAGATCTAAAAAAATTATCATGAGTTAAATTAATAATTGTTACTGAGGGTAATAAATTTCTGACCTCATTTAAAATTTTTAATTTATTTTTATTTTCCAAAGAACTTAACCCTTCATCAAATATAATTAGTTTGGGGTTTTTGATTAATTCCCTAATTATAAGTAATCTTTGCTTTTGCCCCCCAGAAATATTGCTTCCACCTGAAATTATTTGTTTATTTAAGTCAATTTTATTATCATCAAATATGTTATTTAAGTCAAAAAGTTTAATATATTTAATAATTTCATCGTCCTTGCTCGTTTCAGATGAAAATATCAAGTTAAACCTAACAGTTTCATCAAATAAATAAGTGTCTTGGGTAATATAAGCAATTTGATTTCTGAGGTATATTGGATTTAATTCTTCAATATCTTGATCGTCGAACTTTATAGTTCCTGTATAATTTTTCTTTACATAAAGTTTTATCAATATATCTGCTAAAGTAGTTTTTCCCTTTCCAGATCCTGCATAAATACTAGTAGTTTTACCAGCTTTAATTTTCAAACTTAAACTATCAAAAATCACTTTACTATTATGTTTAAAGCTAAGTTCATCTATTGAAATATTTTTTTTAAGACTGAAATGCTTTAATCCAGAAAAATTCTCTCTATTATTATTTTGATTAGTTAAAATTTCATTTATTTTAACAAGAGGACTTTCGTAAAGATGCAACGCAGAAAGGCTCGATGCAACTGAATTTATTTTTCCAAAAATTCTATTAAATATAAGAATAATTACTGCTAAATCAGCTATCATATTATCCATTTTGTCTATGCCCAAAAAAATAACAAGCACAGCTATTACCACAACTATCATTGGTTCATATAAAATCGAAATTTTTTTTGAAATTGTAATCAGCAGATCAGATTTGAATAACTTATTAATTGAGATATAAATTTTTTTTTTAAAAAAAAAATTTTTATTAATTATTTTAAAATTTTTGATGTTATGTAATAAGAATTCAATATTATTTAAAACTAAATTTCTATTAAGTGTTTGTAATCTACCTTGCTGAGAAAAAAAATTGTTCAAAATAAAAAAAGATGATGCAATTATAGATCCACTTAAGATAAAAAATAATGAAATGTTGACATTTACGTAAAGTGTCCCCAAAAATAAAACTAATACTCCAAAAGCATTTAAAACTATGGAGTTAATTGTATTTGCTCCTTTCCTTAGTCTTTCCATTTCTGGAAAAATATAATTTGATATATGACCAGTTTTAAAACTTGATAAGTATTTGTAATTTGATGTTATTAGTCCTTTAAATATATCTTTTTGTATATTTTTTATGGCTGTAAGCGATATCTGTGTCTGAATATAAATAGAAAACATTAAAAAAATAGACTTTAAAACTACACAAGAAACTAGAAAATAAATTGCTGTATTTATATTTAAATCCGAAATAAAAATATTTAAAAACTTTTCAAAACCTGCGTTATTTAGATTAAAATTTTCCCCACCCAATATACTTATTATTGGTGTAATTGAAAAAATTGACAAAGTTTCTAAAATAAAAGTAATAACTAATAAAGAACATATTAATAAAAAATTAAATATTGATTTATTCGATGTAATTTTTAAAAATTCCCAAAAAATATTTTTAGATTTCATTTTATTTTATTAAATCAGCAATAGTATCTTTAAACTTTTTATTATTATTTTTTTTAATATTAAAAATATAGTTATTAAATGCCAACTTAGCTTTTTTAATTAACAATACAAACTCTTTAGGTTTTTTTTTATTTAAAACTAATTGTTTAAAAATGACTTTAAATTCTTTTTTGCTATTTGCTAGCTTGAACGAGCTAAGATGATTAGATATTCGTAAATTATTTAGTTTTTGGGTTGAGTCAATCAAATTTTTATTTATTATTTGTATGGCAGGTTTGTTTAGAATAGAAGCTTCAAGCATACCTGTTGAACCATACCCACATACGAAATAACTTTGGTTAATGGATTTCCACAAATTTTGTTCATCTAATTTTAAGTTACTTGGAAAATTTCCACAAATTTCTTTACATAAATTAGTTATTATTTTTCTATTGTATCCATTATTGAATTTTAATCTTATTTCAAAATTGTAATCTGGATTTTCTAGCACACATTCAAGAAATATTTTATGAGCGAAATAAAACTGTTCATAATCATAATATCTATCAGATTTACTTAAAAATTTATTTTGACTAAGAAAATTAATATTGCCAATATTCAATTTCCCATATTGGCCAAGTTTTCCTAACTTCAATGGATTTCCACCTGCATAAGCAGGAGTAAATGACAAAAATAAAATTTTAATTGGTTTCTGCATTTTTTTATTATTTTTATGAAATTTAACTAACTGTTGCATTCTTAAAGGGCCTTGAATTTCAATATTATTTTTATAATTAGAAAGTGAACTTTTGAATAGGTCTTTATAAATCTTATTATGTACTAAAATTTTATCTGCTTTATGTTGATTTTTATTTATAAATTTTTTTAGTGAGTCCAAATGATTTTTTGAAAAATTATATCCTTCTCTATGAAAAATCAAATATTTCATTTTTTTTGAGGAAAAAAATTTTCCAAATATATTGTCGTAAGTATAATGGTACGCGGGCGATATAATTAATCTTAAATTTAAATCTTCAAAAATCTTTGAGAAAAAATTAATCTTTTTTAAATTTTTTTTAGGATTTTTTGATAAATCTAAATTTTTTTTTTTATCAATACAAAATATAATTATCTCATTAGTAATGAGTTTAGGAAGTTTTAATAATGCGAATTTTTTCTTATTCAAATAATCAACTTCAAAAGTTGATCTCTCGGGTGATAAATAGAGAATTAATTTTGAATTAGCTCCTCTAACAATATAGCTCTTAAAAAAAATTGTAATAAATATTTTTATATCTAAATAATACGAAAAAAGAAAAAATATATTTATTAATTTAGCAGTCAAGAGTCTTTTATTGATTGTCATTTCCTGAAAAAAGACTTATTTTGAATACTAACTAAGTTTTTGTTAAAATTTTCTTTTATCAAACTTAGATCATCCTGATAATTTAGATCAAAAGCTTCATAATCTTTTGAAAAATATGGTATTATTTTATTAGATGTTATTGTTTTAAATTTTTTTATTACATCTGTTTTTGAAATTTCAATACTGGCATTTTGTTGATAAATTTTTGGAAGAACTGCAAATTGAGAATTATAATAAGGTTGATTTTTGTAATTACCTTTCAATATTGGATAAATAAATGAACCTTTTTTTTTCCACATTTTCCCTGGATGATTTTTTGTAAGACTTACACCTCTCAAAGAATAGTTCATTTTATAAAAAAAAAATTTTTTAAACGATCTTTTTATTGATAAATGATTTCTAAAAGGATTCGTTGGTCTCAATATTGTAAATATATCAAACTTTTCATCTAATTTATTTAAAGTAAAATTTACCCAGTCATAATCACTTGATTTTGATCCTGATATTTTTTTTGGTCTCAAAAATGGAACTGTGGCTCCATAATACTCCGCAATTCTCTTATAATATTTAGAGTCTGTTGAAACTATAATTTTTGAAAATATCTTAGATTTTATAGCTGAAACTATCGTATAGGCTAATAAAGGGTGTCCCTTGTATGAATAAATATTTTTATTTTTAAATCTTTTTGATCCTGATCTTGCTGGAATTAGAGCTACAATTTTTTTATCCTTTAGCATTTGGTGCTATTTTATAATAATATCTTTTTTTAAAGTTGACCTTAGGCCAGGGTGTTTTCTTAATCCATATTTTTCCTCAACTCTTACTCTGTCATTAAAATGAGGTGTTGAAGCCTCTATAATTTCACACGACGTTATTGCTTCTTCTTGATGAACAAATCCCGGAGGGAAATTAAAACAATCACCAGAACTAAGTATTTTAGATTTGAGCTTTTTATTTCCTAAATCAAAAGTAATTTTTAACTTTCCAGATATAACATAACCACATTCATTTTTTTTATGGTGATATTGCAATCCTCCCTTTTTGCCTTTTTTAATTTTTATTTTCTTTAGAGAAATTTTCTTGGAAATCAAAGCTAACAAAATTTCACTTCCCCAATTTCTTTTTCCCACATCAAATGGTTTAGGAAATATTTTGTTTTCACTAAACTTTATTGTCATTTATAATCACCTTTATTGATGGGTCTACCAGCTAATAAATCCTTTTGGGCCTTTTTGCCTATTACTTCATTTGATTTTCTGATCGGTATAAAATTCTCTTGAAAAATTATCCCTGTAAGATCTTTAATTTTAATAAAATTGTTTTTTTTTATAGTTTTGTTTGTTGTGATTGATTTTCCAAGTTTTTTAAATACTGGCTCTTTTCCTATAAATTTTTGATTTTTTAGAGGCAACATTTTGGGAGTTCTTTCGATATCTCTTACAAACTTACGAAAACCCTCTGGTTCCAATGCAAAAGAATGGTCTGTTCCTTTCCATGATCTGTTTAGAGTAACATGTTTCTCGAAAACACGAGCACCCAACATATAAGCTACTGGTCCAGATAAAATACCATTAAAATGATCAGATGATCCTATAACACATTTTTTAAATTTTTTTTTTAATTTAATAATATTTTCCAGTCCTAGTCTATCATACGGTGTTGGATACTCTGAATTGCAATGAAGAATAATTAAATTTTTAACATATCTTTTTAACAATTTAACACTACTTTCTATTTGTTTAGAATTACCTCCACCTATGCTTATAACTGTCGTTTTTCTTTTTTTTGCAATTTTGTCTATTAGAGGAAGATTTCCAAGATCGAAGGAGGCGATTTTAATAATATCAACTCCAATTTTGCAAATTTTTTCTAAACTAATCTCATCAAATGGAGTTACCATAAACTTAACTTTATACTTTCTGCATTCTTTTCTTACTTTGACTAAATCATTATAAGATAGTTCAAGTTTTTCTCTATGTTTACCGTAAGTTTTTGCAAAAGCATTTTCACTATTATAATTGGCTTTATAAGCTTCATTTGAAAAAAGAGACTTATTATTTCTTACCTGAAACTTTATTGCATCAGCACCTAATGCAGAAAATATTTTTACATACTCTAGGGCGTTACTTAATTTACCTTGGTGATTTTGTCCAACTTCAGCAATAACAAAGTAATCTTTTTTTTTATTTTTTTTTTTCATCGAATTATTATTGAATTTACAATTTTAAAAAAAAAATAATACTAATAATTAAAAAAGAACATTTTAAATTAAAAAAAGCAATATATTGAATATATTTATATATATATTTCTAAAAAATTTTTTTCAGTGCATAAATCAAGCCAATTGAGCTATTAGTACTGGTCAGCTGCACGCATTACTGCGCTTCCACATCCAGCCTATCAACG
>MDTA01136038.1_pt1 | contig 47338 bp, 62 predicted proteins | sample 811151 | NCBI WGS metagenome assembly MDTA01 (sample SAMN05326648, study PRJNA326480) | marine metagenome | isolation source: seawater | place: Indian Ocean: South | collected 2010
CCCACACCAAAGGCTAAGACTTTTGTAAATAAGTTTGTAAATGCATTAGATAAAGATGAACTCAACGCACTCAAAAAGAAAATTTGTTAATACTATATACAATGATCGCGTTTATCGCTCTGCTCATGATCAACACATACATTCTTGTTAACACAGGGAAGGCTCCTGTTGTTCAGGATGGAGAAAAGGGTTGGACTGTTTACGGAACCATGGGTTGTGGATGGACTCGTAAACAGCTTGATCATATGAAAAAGGCTGGTAAGCCTTTCACATTCATCGATTGTGATAAGGAAAATTGTGACGGTGTAGACGCGTTTCCAACATTGGTTTCACCTTCTGGTGAAAAGCACGTTGGTTACAAAGAGGTTTAGCAACCACGGATAACCATGAGACCAATAGAAAGAAGGAAAGCGTCAAGCATAGTCTTGATTGGCTTTAAAACAGTAATGTGCTTAACAAGAGATTCGTTCCAAAGATAGCGGAGCAGGAAGGTGCTGAGGAGGATGATGATGGTGTATAAAACAACCAGGGTCACACGGTCTTCGGTCTTCTTGGTGATGACAATATCACGGATCATTTATAATATGTCAACATAATATAAATGACTCGACGGTCTCCTCCCCTGAGTGGATCCGAACCGACATTTACCCATAAGTACTGGGGTACGTCTATAGGGATTGGTAACAATAACTGTTATGCGTATGCCATGGGTGATTATGAGAGGTATCGTTTACAAAAGAGTGTACCCGGTGATAGGAGTGGACGTTCTAAATGGTTTCACACATACACCAATTGCAAAAATTTACCCCAGCGTGTTGTGTCTGATAATCCTAAAAAGGTGTACATAGTGAAGGGAAATACAAGATGCAAGAAAGGGTATTACAAAGTCATGATGTTCGTTACTGGTAAAAAGAAGCCCACACTGTTAAATAGCGGTGACTTCCATTTTTACAAACAACATGGCCTGGTAGAATACAAGCCGAAAGAGGGTGATACTAAGACGAGTATTGCCAAGTTCTTTAAGGTCTCACCGCGGAAAATTCCAAAGGTGGTTGTCGGGAAAATGATGAAAATACGTGTAAACGTCTTCAGCCATAAACGTGGTTGGGCAACAGGTCCATTGCTGAAAGATGCAAAGGGGAAAGTGATTAAAGATCCTCGAAAGGCAAATCGTAATTATGGTGGTTTGAATTACAATACATATTGTAGCTCATTCTGTGTCAAGAATAGAGGGATCAATGTTGGCAAGGTCCGTTCCAATCTCAGAAAGAAGAGCGTCTAAATCTACGACATCTTCTACGTCTAGTGATATATTGAATATATCCATCACGTTAAATATCATATCCTCATCCATGGGTATGACATTTGAAGTCTGGTTATAATTATTCTCTATGGTAAGAGTTACTTTAAAAGGTGAAACATCAAATACTTTTCTACAATCCGGGCATGTATTCTTACCTTGTTCTTTCCACTGCTCTATACATTCCGAATGAAAAACGTGTCCACACCTTAAAGGAGGATTCGACCGAGTCGCCCTAACTTCATTTAGACATATGGAACACACAGACATTTCCCTGGTTTAAACATGTAAAGTTTTTTTTAGTATATACCCGCAACCTTGAGGAGGGGTTTGTCGCATCGCTGGCAGTTGCCATCCGCGGCAACCTTCTGCTCGTTCGTCACCTTCTCGATAAGCTTGGGACCCTCGCTCTGGAGAAGTTGGCGGTACTTGTAGTTGTCAACATAGTCAACCTTGTTTTCGTTCATGATGTAGTTGTTTAAGAGACGGGACGAAGTGTTGAGAGTGAAACACATCCCATCGGCCATACCAAGTCGCTGAGACATTTAGTATTAAACTAGAAATTAATTTTGTTGTTGACAATTGTCTTGGTCCATGACTTGAAGTTTTTCTTTTTCAGTTCTTGAATGAAGTCTTGACACTTGTATCCCATGAAAGTATCAAAAGTATCTTTGTTTGCACTTGGGGACACTCTGATACCTTGACATTCGTTTATGTGATGATTGATTATATTGTAAGCAAAAGCAATTTCTTTCAATGTTTCTGCTCCTGTAATAATAACTTTTCCTGTACTGAAGATACTTGTGGTAATCCTCTTCATGTCTTCTGCTGGTTTGAATTTGATTTTCACCGCAGAGTAACGATCTGGTTCGAAGGAAACTTCGAAAATATCGTTATATGATTCAAAGTGTCTCGCTGTGAGCTGAAGATTCACATTGAAGTTGAGACTGAAATTACTGTTGATCATGACAACACGGAAGTTATCAACTGGGAGTTCTTGTGGAACTTCCAACACATCCTTGAAAAAACAGTTCAACTGGTTGATGACTCGTTTACAATCAAATAAATCGGCACAGCCAGCAACTTGAATACTTCCGTTTGGAAAAATCTTAATAGACTTTGTACTGTAAGCATCCGCATACGTCAAAGTCACTTGATTGTAAAAAGTCGTAGAAGGCTTTAGCTTCCACTCGAAATGGGTATTAGAGTCCGCCCTCTTCATAGAAATCGAGCCTTTTTCTTCGAATAAAGATTTGATTCTCTCAATATCAATCTTTACTTCTTCGCTAAAGCCAGAAATCATTGTAATGGTCGTGATCTTTACCCAAGAAGGCATGGTGTCGGATGAGAACGTTTTCCTAAACTCATCGAGTGTCAACAAGTAGGAAAACGTCGTGTTAGCAACTGGGTGATACATTGTTGAATGCATATTACATAACATCGTATTACTTAGGTTAAAGAAAACGCTTGATTTTATTCTATGACCTCCGTCCTCAAATCCGCACACGTCGTTCATGATGTGGATGAAGAAACTTCCTATATTGAAGTCATATACTCCAAACTTGTACCCGAGGAAGGATACAAGACGTTTTGTGATTATTTACGAGCTAACCCTATTGGAGATTGGACGAAGATCGTCACTAAAGACAACGGTGTCCGCTATGAAAAATTTATCGATACTATGATCGAAAAGAACTTGGAAACTCGCCAAAAGATGGCCGCTATCATGCTAGACAATGTTCTTAACAACCCATTCGTAAACACCCGTACACAAATTAGGTTGATGAACACTGTAAAAATCCTGGATCCTACATTCGAACCACCTTTTATCAACAAGAGATGCACTTGGCAAAGGGAACTTGTAACCACCTTTTGCAAAGAGATCTTACCTGATGTTGTAGAACGTTGTATTAACGTCGCACGTCTTGAAAGATTCTTCAACGTCTTAAAATTAATAGAGCTAGAATTATAAGAATCAAACCCACAATAATTCGCCAAGGAATAGCTTTCCTTTTTTCACGTATCTTTTCGACTAAAATTTTTCCATACTCCGTGAGTCCCGTGTCTATATTTCTTTCTGGAAGTAAAGGTCTAGACATTGGACAGGGTGTATCCTTCATATGAATACCTATGGGCATACCATGGGAGAAGCTCGGCTCTTCTTCAACCTCAAACTGAGCATCACGCTCTTCGGGTTTAGTGTAAGGAGAAAACTTCTCCACACGACGTACCGTTCCTGGGCCTGAATTAACATATGGGTTGACACGGTTTATGGCAGATTCGTCATTGAGCATTCGAACACTCATCTTGATACTAACCGACATTATATTTTTTCATCTTGACCTTTTCTTTGTGTTCTGACCACATCTTATCCAGATCTACATTTAACATGTGTGCTAGTTGAAAGAGGTAACTAAAAACATCACCCATTTCCATCATGACATCCTGTCCACGTTCCTTTTTTAGATTCATCTTCTTGTACTTCTTCTTGTATTGACGAATGGCCGAAGCAAGTTCTCCAAACTCTTCTGTAAGAAGAAGCCAAACAGTATCGACGTTTACTTTATCCCAACCCTTAGATTTACAGACTTTTTCCGTTTCAGATTTGTAGTAGTTTAAACTCATACTTATACATATCTAGACCCGCAACTTTAATAGACTTTAAGGATATCGACATAAACAATTCATGACGGGGAAACTATATGCAGATCTGTTTTGTGGACTTGGTGCCTTTCATACAGCATTTGACTCACTTAACAAGGGGTACAAATGTGTATTTGCATGCGACATCGATGAAAAAGTAAGGAAAATTTACAAGGAAAATCATGGTATAGAACCATATGGTGATATAAATGCACTCGATGTATCGGAGATGCCCGATTTTGATATATTGTGTGCAGGATTCCCGTGTCAACCATTCAGTATCGCTGGAAAGAAAATGGGATTCAATGACCAAGAGAAGGGTAATCTTTTTTATACCATTCTTAAGATCATAGACGCAAAATCTCCCCAAAAAGTTCTTCTAGAGAATGTGAAAAATCTCAAGACTATCCATAACGGAGAAACGTTTCAAGTTATCATATCTTCACTGGAAGAACGGGGATATAAAGTGAGTTACAAAGTTATAGACTCCAAACACTATGGATCCCCGCAATCTAGACAACGTATTTACATCATGTGCGACAAAGACAAAAAGTACAAGTTTAGATCAGTCAATAAACCTGTAACACCTGTATCAACGATCATAGATCATACAGTCTCAGATTTCTTCGATTATGAAGACAAGTACACACTTCAACCTTCCAAGGGTCGTATGAAATATATTTTGATCAATAAAAAGACGGGAAAAGGTGGTCGTCAAGGTGAACGAGTATATTCTATAGATGACTACGGACCAACGATATGTGCATCGTCGGGTGGTCCGGGTTCTAAAAAAGGATTGTACGAAATTGATGGTAAGATTAGAAAACTGACCATCAAAGAGGCACTACAGATGTCTGGTTTTAGTCCAGACTATAAATACAAAAGGGGTGACAATATGCTGTTTTACATCGGAAACAGTATAGTTGTCAACGTTCTAAAGGAATTACTACAGGATCTTTAACGTCCAATAACGATGGGACAATTTTAAATTGGATGTCATTAGCACTCTGACGTCCACCGTCACCCCCTTTGCGTTGAAAAGTAAATGATGGGCCAAGTTCTATAACAGTTTTTGACTTTCGAAGTTTAAAGTCGTATTGCATCAGAGACTCTATGACTTCATCCATCATGAAAAATGTTATTTTTTCACGCTTATTATTGTTTTTACCCCATTCTGTTACACACAATATATCAGGTCTTTCTCCGTGACCCAATAATGCATGTTCTATGATTTTTCTCTTATGAGAATTAAGTGATTCTAGAAGTTCAGGTTTGAACTCCTTTTTGTCTTCGCATCGTTCTTTCAAGAGGTCTTTAATAGGTTCAAGTTCTGGTAGATCATTCACCAAGTTATCTACTGTACCCCTAGAGACCTGTTGAAACTGTCCCTTTTTAGATTTCTTTACCTGGAAATTCCATTCGCCATTTTTGATATCAACTTTACTTTTCCTGTCCTGGTTTACATATACATTGTCTTGTAAAAAGTTCGCAACCCACCTTTCTTCGTTGTAACCTCCTTTTGCTGTGTTTAAGTTAACACCTGGTCTACTAAGATGCAACAGGTCAAGAGCACCGCGAATTCCAGAAAGAAGTTCCATGTCTTAATTTACATACCTATTTTAGTCGACTTAGGTAATTTTTTACCCACAGTTGAAGTATTCACAGGAAGATCCATGGGACGAGCCGCTGTATCGATGTCCTGTATGTAGCCTATGTATTGAGCTACACCGGTTTGAATTTGTGCAAGGGCGGTTTTAATAACAATCTCGTTCATCTTCTTCACCTGAGACTGAACAGCCTTGTTGGGATCACCAGAATTGTTGATGAAAACTACACGCATGATAGCATACAAGTCGTCTGGATTCTGGTGGTCGATACTGATGCCGGTCTTGTTTTTAAAAGACTGACGGATAGCCTTCTGAAGAAGCTTGAGGTTGAAATCCGAAAAAAACAGAGTGTTCAGGGGAGTCGGACACTGCTGGATAGACTTGACTTCCATTTATATATATGTCGAAAAAAAAACTATTCGTAAATATTAAACGATGAAGTTTGCTGACTTTGACGAAGCCTACAAGCCAACGATCAATAACCTTAACCCCGAACCCGTCTGCAAGAGCGGGGAATGTTTCGTTGCTTCTTATCCCCCCGTCACCCCAGCAGGAGAGGTTGGTCCTTTTTACACTAACACATACCTTTTACAGTCTGACCGCCGTAAGGAGGTTGCTGGTCCCGTACCCGTCCGTAGCCGTGACATCCCCGCGAAAACGAAGTAAGTTAAAAATAAATTGAGTAAATTAGATATATGAGGGTTACTAAGCGTTCCGGTCGTATTGAAGACATGAAATTTGATAAGGTCACCAATAGGATATCACCGCTAACATATGGTCTCTCAGAAAATGTTGATTCTACACGAGTTGCTCAACAGGTATTCTCTTCCATGTATGATCTCATTACCACACACGAAATCGACACTTTGTCGGCTGAAATCTGCGTTGGAATGATCACATCTGATCCAGATTATGAAGTTCTTGCGACACGTATTGTTGCCAGTAATATTCAGAAAACTGCTCCTACTAGTTTTCACGTTGCTATGAAACGTCTAGCTAAAGCTAATATCGTTACAGAAGAGGTTGCAGAAATTGCTGCAGAGGTCAAGGATAACATCGTAAAGCAACGAGACTTTGATTTTGGATACTTCGGTTTGAAGACTCTCGAAAAGAGCTACCTCCAACACATGGATGGAAAGCTCATGGAGACACCCCAGTATCTATTTATGCGTGTTTCTATCGGTATTCATGGAGGGGATATTCCTGCGGTACTTGAAACGTATGATAAAATGTCTCGTGGTATGTTTATTCACGCAACTCCAACCCTATTTAACGCAGGTACTCCTCGTCCACAAATGTCATCTTGCTTCCTAATTGCAAATAAGGAAGATTCGATCAATGGTATTTACGGTACTCTAACAGAATGTGCACAGATTTCCAAATGGGCAGGGGGTATCGGTCTCCATATTCACGATGTGCGTGCTAATAAATCAAGGATTAGAGGAACTAATGGCCAGAGTGATGGTATCATTCCTATGCTTCGAGTATTCAATTCTACAGCTAGATATGTAAACCAGGCAGGTCGCAGAAAGGGGTCAATTGCTGTTTACCTTGAACCATGGCATGCGGATATCATGGACTTTTTGGAGCTTCGTCTCAATCAGGGTGATGAAGAAGCACGTTGCAGGGACCTCTTTACTGCCATGTGGATACCAGATCTTTTCATGAAGAGGGTAGAGGAAGGAGATAAATGGTCTCTATTCTGCCCGGACAAGGCTAAGGGTCTTTCTGATGTATACGGGAAAGAGTTTGAAGAACTTTACACCAAGTATGAACAAGAAGGTTTGGCTAACGCAACAGTTCCAGCTACTGATGTATGGAAAGCTATTCTCAAGTCTCAGACTGAGACTGGAACACCTTATATGCTTTACAAGGATAGTTGCAACCGAAAGTCAAACCAACAAAATCTCGGTGTCATCAAAAGTTCCAATCTCTGTACCGAGATCCTGGAATATACGGACAAGGATGAAACATCTGTATGCAATCTAGCCTCCATCGCTCTACCCAAGTTTGTCAATCGAGATCTGAAAACATTCGATTATACAAAGCTCCACGAAATTACAAAAATCGTCACGAAAAACCTAAACCGTGTAATTGACCGTAACTTCTACCCAGTTGAAACAGCTAAACGTTCTAATATGAAACATAGACCCATTGGTCTAGGAGTACAGGGTTTGGCCGATGTATTTAATTTGTGTGGCCTTCCCTTTGACTGTGAAGATTCGAGGACCATGAATGCTCATATTTTCGAGACTATTTATCATGCAGCTCTAGAGGCAAGCTCAGAACTTGCTGAACTTGATGGGCCTTACGAGAGCTTTGAGGGTTCGCCTGCTTCGCAGGGTATTCTTCAACCCGATTTGTGGGAAGGTGAGACTAAATATAGTTGTAGATATGACTGGGATGCGATGCGTAAACGTGTCATGACTAAGGGTCTGAGAAACAGTCTTCTAGTAGCACCGATGCCCACGGCCTCGACGGCACAGATTCTAGGCAACAATGAGTGCTTCGAACCCTATACAACGAATATCTATCTTCGTCGTACTCTAGCCGGTGAGTTTGTTGTGGTTAATAAGCATCTCGTTGAAGATCTCAAGAAGGTAGGTCTTTGGTCTAAGGAAATGAAAGATTTGATGGTTAAAGCTGGTGGTAGTATACAAAACATATTGGACATCCCAAATGATATTAAGAATCTTTATAAGACTGTTTGGGAAATTAGCCAGAAATGCATTATCGATATGGCAGCGGACAGGGGTCGTTTTATCGATCAATCACAATCTATGAACTTGTTCATGGAATCACCAACCCTCTCGAAACTCTCCTCCATGCACATGTATGCATGGAAGGCTGGCTTGAAGACAGGAATGTATTATCTTCGTTCAAAAGCAAAGGCTCGACCTATCCAGTTCAGTTTAGAACCGGAATGTGTGGCGTGTTCCGCTTAAAGTTTTACACATAGTAATGATATATAATGGTGATCAAGTTTGACAAAGTATTAGATGATATTAAGATCGCTGACTATAATAACCGTAAAATTGTCTTGTCAACTCAAAAGGGTGAACCTATTAGATTTCAGATCCCTAAAATGTATATGCCCTTCGGAATTTCGGGTTTTACACCTGAGATAGGTAACAAGAAATGGAATATTGACTTCTCTATGAGAGGTTATGATGAAACCGATAGTATTATCAAACGATGCTACGATGTTCTTCGACAGATTGAAGAAAAAATTATCACAAACGTCGCAGAACAAAGTGAAGATATTTTTGGTAAGAAAATGACATATGAAGAACTCCTTCCACTTTTTAATTCTAACATCAAAGAGACACCTGGTCGGGAGCCTAAATTTCGCGTCAAGGTTGATACGGATTATGAAGGTAGAATCAAACCCTTGATCTACGACCAAGAAAAGAAGGATATACGTTGTGAGGCTGAGGATGGTCTTCATTCACGAACTACAGGTTCATCTATCGTGGAACTTAATAGTGTATACTTCATGAATAAGAAGTTTGGATGTACTTGGAAGCTGTATCAGCTCATGGTTTCGGATATTCAACGTCTAAAAGGTTTTCAGATCATGATCGACGACGACCATGATTAAGTAATAGTATATGATAAATAGATTGAGCTTCTTTTAATAATTCACCCTGAAGTCGTACGAATGACTTGGGATTCATTCCCGCTTTGATCTTCGCCATTCGTACGGATTCATCCCATAGAGCGAGAGTCATTATTACTTATTACATCTTTTTTATTTTCTTAGCATACTCCTTAGTACCCTCCCTAGGCTGAAGCTTGAAACCAGACTTGGCAGGCTTAAAAACCTTAACAAGAGCCTTCTTACCCTCACGCTTCATACGAACAAGAGCCGCACAAGACGCAGCCTTGCTCTTGATACGACCATCCTCACCTTGAATGAGATCCTTCTTCCTGAGACCACCGGATGTGTGGTCGGCATTTCCGTGGAACACTTCCGCTCGGCTACCAATAGTTTTCATTTATATTAAGCACGGAAAATTTTCATGATGTCAATCATCGAAATATTTTTCGCAGTGCTTTTGACCGGAATCTGATGTTCAAGGCGTTTGTCATGGAGAACCTCTGCACAGATAGTCGATTTGTAACCTTGAAGTGCCATGATGTTTTCTTCAACTGTGTCTGTGTAAACAAGCTTTTTGACGTAGACATTCTTAGTCTGGCCATTTCTGTGACTCCTGCCAATAGCTTGAAGCTCGGTCGCCGGGTTCCAAGAAGGTGCAGTGATGTAGACACGAGTTGCTTCTTGGAGGTTCAAACCCGTTCCACCAGACTTGATTTGAATGAGCAGAGTGGCGTTGCTTGGTGCAGCCTTGAAAAGTCTCATCTGCTCAATGCGATCTTCCTTATTGACAGAACCGTCAATTCGGAAAACAGGGGTGTTGAGTTTGGACTGGATATGATCCATCTCACCCATGAACTGACAGAAGATCAAGCTTTTCTCATCCGGATGACCTTCGACCATCCTGAACAGAGTCTCCATTTTTTTAGACTGTCCAATCCAGAGTTCTGGGATTGTGCCATTCTTTTTGGCGACTCCATCGTAGTACATCTGAGGCCAAATGCAACACTGCCTGGCACGAAGTAGACATTCGAGCAGATCCATGTTCTTTGCATTGAGACTCATTGACGACTTGAAAATATCGTTGACCATTTCCTTGGTCTCTTCAAAGACGAAACGATAGAGATCCTTTTCATCCTTAGACATTTGGAGTTCAACATTCTCAAAGTAACACTCTGGAATCTCCTGCATATCGAGGTCCTTCTTAGTGCGTCGAAGAATGTAGATATCCTTGACCTTGTTGGACATACCCTGGACCAAAGCCCTGGGAATACCAATGAATTCACACAATGAGATGAAATCACTCATTGAGTTGAAAACTGGTGTACCTGTCACCACCCAACGAATGTCAGATGACAACTTGCACACACTTTTGAAGATCTTGGAAGATCTGTTGCGAATCTCATGGGCTTCATCAAGGATAACACGATCCCAGTGAATACCATGGACGCGAGAACCTTCTCTGACGACAGAGTAAGGTGCCACAACAACATCAACAGAATTGAAGTTCACTTGATCTCGGTTGGGGCCATCCCAAGCCACACAAGACAGGGACGGTCCAAACTTCCTGATCTCTTCGACCCATTGATTGACAATGGACTTGGGAACAATGATGAGAGTCTTCCTCTTCTTGTTTCCCAGCATCGTGGCAATCAATTGAACGGTCTTTCCGAGACCCATTTCGTCACACAAAAAGCCTCCCTTGGGCTTTCCAATGTTGTTCTCCATCGTAAGCATCCACATAACACCTTCTTGCTGGTAGGGGGCATAGAGCCTAGCAGCAAGAAGAGATTTAGCACGGTCGTAAAGTTGTTGGATCATTTTTGAATGGATATACAGAATACCCTACTCACTTAGGTAGTCATCTTCTGACATTTCGACAATTTCGCACTCGACGGGCTTTGGTTCCTTCTTTTTACGTGTTTGTTTAGGTTTTGGTTTAGGAAGTTCATCTATATGTTCTCGAAAGTAAACAACCTTCTCCCAAAATTCCTTCATGACAGGAAAATACGTTTTCCACCACTCACGATCACGCTTAACGTTAACGACATCGAATTCTTCGGGTCTTGGCCAGTTAGTCTCCGCGGGTTTGTACTGGATAAAATCTGCTGATTCTAAATCTAAAATTTCCATACACATCTGCAGCTGTGGCATGTAATGACCGGGTACTTCACCGGGGATGATTCGGCGTGTAGGAGGACATTTGATTTCTACTAACTTCCCAGATTCTGATACACCATCGGGGCTTCCACCTAACCAGTTGTACTCGGGGTGAGGACAGAGACCAATTTCATGGACCACTTCATTGTGACGCTCCTCATATAGGATACGGGCCTCGTCTTCGTACTTCTCTCCGTGACGCGTGGCTGCATTACCGGTAAACTTCTCACCGAGACCACACTTCTTCAGTAGGAGATCTTCCGGTTTTTCGTATGGATTTTTACCTATAGCAGTAGCAGCATCCGAAGCTGTCAACATATTTCCGCGAAGAGCAAGCCACTCTTCACTTTTCTGTGCCGCATATTCACGTTCAATTAACGCCTTTACATTAGGATGCATGTTAATTATCTATGATGCGTTCCTTTTAAATGTGTTGGTGGGTAAAAATACGCCTGAGCAGCATATTGTTCAGCTTGCTTCTTACTTTTTGCACATCCACGACCGAGGAATACATTATCAACAAATACGTCTATGACAAACAGACCGTTCTCGTGACTTGCCACCCTGTAATCCGGTAATGTGAGACCATTCGTTTGACAATATCGCATGAGATGGTCTTTGTAATTATCATCAACCATGATCGAGTGCAAGTTAATAAACTCAGGGTTTTCATATATCCGGAGAATAAACTGCTTAGCGTGAGCTAATCCTAGGTCCAAATAGATGGCACCAACAAGTGCTTCAAATACATCCTCTAAAATTTTCGGGTTGTTATTCCAACCATTGCGCATACCCTTTTCATCCATCAGAACCCATTCATGAAGTCCCAATTTTCTTGCCAAACCGGCAAGTGTTTCACTTCTGACAAGCTTGGTTCGTGCTTTGGTCAAAAAGCCCTCTTGTTTCGCTTCAAACTTGTCAAAAAGAAATTTAGTAATTACGAATCCTAATACGGAGTCTCCCATAAATTCAAGGGTCTCGAATGAGTCATTCAATTCCTCATATTCCTTGATGGCACTTTTGTGGGTGAAAGCTTTCTGGTACAAAGTTAAGTTGTTAATCTTTGTACCAACAAGGTCCTCAAGTTTGGATTGTTGAATATTCATTTATATATCTATGTGTTTAGGCTTTATCCTCCTTTACGTAATGAGGAGAGAGGAACTTCTGGAGGTTAAGGTAAGTGACCTGCGTGTCACCGGGCTGAAGAAGATCACGAAGCTTGTCGTCCATAACAAGAACGCGACCGTTCTCGGGGTGCTTGAGACCCTTCTAAGTGATGTACTTGTTAATAGCCTTAGTAACCTCGCTACGAGAGACGAGATCGTTGGGGCCTAGACCGAGAAAGTCACGGAGCTTGTCGGTGACCTTCTGCTTGCGGTTGAAGCCGTTGTTCTCAGCACGCTTCTTAGCCTTCTCGCCGTCGGGGTCCTCCTGCTTGGACTTAATCTTGCGAACGAGCTTGGTAAGAGACTTGAGTTCAGAACGGATAGCAGCGAGTTCGGTAGTAATGGAATCGAGAGACATTATATTTAACTTAGGTCTCTTTCCTTTAAGCATTTAAAACAGAGCTATCGTACTCGCGACGACGAGTAAAAGAAGGAGAATTCCAACCCAAAAAAGTACAGTGCGATTATCTATCTCTGTCGAAGAAATCTTATCAATGACCGCATATGGTTCACGGGGTAGAACTCCAGAGCATTGTCCTGGACACCCACCGTCACAGCAACTTGCATCACATACAAAAATGCTATCACCCCTCTTGTATCCACAAATTTGCTTCTCTTTGGGATTGTCTTCACTCAACAGGGCATAACATCTACATGTTTCTGTAGTCATGCATGTATCTCGATTACAGTTCATTTTTTATATATGCACATTATAATATGGACCAGTACATGTATAATGATTCAACGTTGAAACAGTTCATGAGAAAGAACTTGTTTTTCGACGACCCCGTTCTGGAAAGATATTACGAACGAGGTGACATTAAATCGTTCCGTAGTCGTTTGATGCGATCACACAAAAACGAATCATTAGAAAAGATGTTATACGCGTTCGTAACGGATATATCAAGAGACATCATTATGAAAACTGTTGGAGAAATCACCAGATTTATGAATCCAATGGGTGATGTTATCATTTCGGGTGGCGAAGCCTACAATTATTACGTTGACAAAAGTAAGCGAATTGTGACAAGTGATATTGATACTAAGTTTGTCCCTAGAATTCCGTATGACAGTAGGTACTTTGGTAAATTACAAGCTATGAAACTTTTACTATGGGATAAACTTGGTGAAATTTCCATAAAAATTCAACGTGAAGTCAAATCTCGTCTTACAACAAATTCTAAACTCGCTTCGTTCTTAGGCTTCAAACCATCTAATAAGTTACCAGTTGTTACTCGAAGATATACACTGATTAAAAAGAAAAAGGAAGGTACCGGGTCTACTGTTTCCAAGGGGGACGTTCTTATCGATGTTGAGTTGTTTGCTTTAGATCTGAACATTCGTTCATTCTTTATCGAAAGTGGAAAGATAGAAGAAAGAACATTAGGTGGTTTCTTAGATATTCCATTTATGAGACCAGGTGAATTTGGTTATGAAGTCATTGATTCTAGGAGGGCAGGTGTTACGTACATGGATAGAAACAAAAACAAATTGGTTACCGACAAAAACATGTACATAGCAGGAAAGAAATTTTTAATCGATGATTTATACTTGATGCAAAAACTTGGCTTGCGACCAGAAAAGAAAGTCAAAGATAAACAACGTATGTATGGTCTCGTGAAAATGTTGACAGGGAGAGCTAATCCAAAGAATACGATAGAAAAATTATTCTTATCTGTCCAAAACACGAGTTTTACACCAATGGCTAGATCTAAGCGAGTAGGACGGGTAAATATAACTGCTGCATCTAGAGTAAATCCCCGTAAATACGAAAAATACACAACCAAGCCATCTATAGATTCCTTATCTCGAAAAATATTATTCGGTAAAAATGGTAATAGTACCAATGGATTCAGATCAGGGAATGGAAACATGCGTTTCAATATAAACAAACTTCGATGGGTTGAAGATACATCCAGGACATACATCGGTAATCATCATAACCTTAGACCCGTAGATCCAGTAAAAATTAACCAGAGTGTGCTTGATAACCCTCCCCTTTACGGTTATAATGTAAACCGTGATAACTGGATTCCAAAAAGTATACTGAAAAAGTCAGCTCTCATACCAGTCATCGGGTTAAAGAAATGATACCTAAAGATAGTATAAAACATGTTCTATTCCAAGCCTACCAAGGATGAAAATGGTACCTACATCGTAAAGGCTTATACCGATGAGAAGAAGAAGTGCTTCGTTCAGGTCTCAGGAAACATTAGTCATCAAGACGGTGAAGTGTCTTTCCTTCTTAACGATACCTCAAAGATTCAGAACATTGATGATGAGAATCTCAAAGCTGCCAAGCTAAACGCCGAGGAGTGGTTTGGGAGGAAGGTCAACGATGCCACCCTTGACAGGGTATACACAAAGAGTCTCGTTGATACCCAGGTCACATCCGACGTTATTAAAGCTACCAAAATTTTCAGTTCTGAAAAGAAGGTCATTAAGCTTGATGAAGTTGTTTCCGGTTCTGAATGCACAGGACTCCTAGAGTTCGCCGGTCTCTGGTTCGTAAAAAAGGCTTTCGGTCCTATTTGGAATGTTGTCCAGGTGAAGGTTCATCCAGTTCCCGAGCCCGAGCCCGAGCCTGAGCCCGAGCCTGAACCCGAGCCTGAGGTCAGTCCCGAGGATGAATACCCAGACGAATATGCAATCAATGATGACAATTAAAAAAAAATTGTAGTCTTATATAAATGATGAAGAAGGCTTTCGCCATGCGTAATGTTGCCATACTGGCCGCTGTCGCGGTGGTTGTGTACCTTTTAGTTAACAACACCAAAACTACCTCTACCTACCGTATCAAGGAGCGTGATTACGCCGCCGTTGAGGCTTCCCCCGAGAAGCTTGCGATGAAGAATGGCACTGGTCTCGCGTCTTCCCTCCTTCCCCGCGAGGTGGCCTCCCAGGACGACTTCGGTGAGTTCGCGCCAGAGGATATCCTCAAGGGCCAGAACTTCCTTGAACCCCGTCAGCAGGTTGGTATGCCCGAGACAGTTGGCGGTGCCCTCCGCAACGCTAACCAGCAGATCCGTGCCGAGCCCCCTGTGAGCAAGGAGGCCTACGTGTGGAATAACTCTACTATCACTCCCGACCTTATGCAGCGTGGTCTCTGTGCTTAAAGATTTGTCACTAATAATTATCAATGGCTGAAGTTACCAGCGAACTCTCCGAAAATGTATCCAAATTGGTTGAACTCTCCAAGCAGTTGAAAGAAGCGAAGTCTGATATCAAAGTGTTGAACCAAGCTGAGAAGCAGCTCAAAGAAGCTATAAAACAAAATATGCTCAAGCAGGGGATTGACACTATCAATCTTCGCAAGGGTAAGATTTCCATTCGCAAATCTAACAGGAAGTCTGGGATGACGAAGGATACTGTTAGATCCGGACTCGAATCTTTTTTTGGGGGAAATGAAGCCCAAGTCGAGGGAGCCATGAATGCGATCCAGGATAATCTTAAGATCAAGGAAACTGTCTCCCTTGCTATAACAGGTATAAAGGAAAAGGCCGACAACTAGGTAAGAAAATGGTTTGGAGCCAATACGTTTACGAAGCTAACGCTGATCTCGATGTGTATGCGAGTGATGACGATGAATTTAATGACGACACTCCTCTGAATATTGAAGACTGGGAAGTTGAATACTCAGATGAATTGAACATGATGTGGAATACCACAAGAACTCTGTTGTATGATGCACAGATTAACCATAACGGTAAGTTTTGTGACTTTGTTGAATTTTGCTTCAAAGATCATGACACTTTCGACGAGCGTGTTACGTTTGAATACCAGGAGCAAACGCAGTGGTATGAAGAGAGACTTGCTCATGTATGGAGAAATCTCAGGCGTATAATCAATGACAATGGTCTACATGAACATGTGGCACGAGGTGCCAGTCTGAATCACTTCCTTTTCTTTGCTAAAAATTATATGGGTGTATATTAAATGTTACCCGACGTCACGTCTCAGAAAGTTGCTATCCCCGCCAGTCTTTTTTTCGTGTTAAGCCCCGGTGTGTTACTTACCACATCGGGACGCAACCTCAAGTTTATGAACGGAAAGACAGTACAAATGGCCGTCGCTTTCCACGCTCTCGTGTTCTTCCTTGTGTATTCCCTAATCGCCAAGGCTCTTGGTTTAGTTCTCACAAAGACCGATCTTCTCGTGACCACTTCTCTCTTCCTTGTCCTGAGCCCGGGTATGCTTCTCACGATCCCAAGTGGTTCGAAGGGTATTTTCATGTCGGGTCAGACCAGCACCGTATCGGCCCTGACCCACACGATCGTATTCGCGGTAGTGTTCGCGTTACTTCGGAAGCAATTTCCTACTTTCTATTAAGTAGGAGAATGAAGTATCTCGTACTCGGGCCTGCTTCTATGGGTATATACGCCTTTTTAGGCTATCTTAAGTCCATAGGAAAAGGTATGGATGGTGTAAAAGAAATTTCTGGATCTTCAGCTGGTTCTATAATAGCTTTATTTTGGGCTGTTAGGATGTCGGTTGATGAGATGATAGATGTATCTTTAAATGTTGAAACCTCCGAGTTTGTTAAACTAAATATTGGAACCTTTTTTAACAAATTTGGTTTTGTTGAAATAGATCCAATACGAGAAAAATTAGTGGAAATATGCGGTTGTGACCCAACCTTTGGTGAATTAGATAGAACTATTCACGTGTCAGCATTTTGTTTGAACACGTCAAAAACAGAATACTTTTCAAAACACACGCATCCAGACATGAAAGTCATAGATGCTGTATGTATGAGTATAGCCATTCCGATGATATTTGCGTCGTCAGAGTATTGTGGTAATACATACATCGATGGTGGGACCATGGAAGAATATCCTATGAACCCCTTCATGGATAAAAAGCCACATGAAATCACATGCGTTAAATTGAAGATGAATGATATTTATCAAGAAAGTTTAGATAACCCTAAAGATTTCTTAGAAGCACTTATACGATCTACACTAAAAAATAGAGTGACATACAAAGGAAATTTCAATACTGTATCAGTCGATGTGGGTGATGCAAGTATATTTGATTTCAATATGTGTTACGAAGATAAAGTTCGACTTGTAAACATGGGATATGATCAGAAAAAATAATGTATCTCAATATTAATATGGAGACTGTATGTAACCCTTCCATTAATATTGAAAACTTGAAGAAGTTTCTAAAGGTCGATACAGGGGTTGATATTAAACTTTCCAGGGAAGAACTGTGTGATGCCTATGCATTCATAGAATCCGGGAAGCTTCCTCTTCCTCCGTTAGTTATGTCGAGTGACAGGACATATCTTACCGATAGACGTTCTCCGTTAACACAGCGTGATTATAATGTATTTTTTTCGTCGACCGCTTTACGGAAAGATCTTGAACGTTTAGCTCGTAAAGTCGACATCAAAACGGTGGGTAAGTTAACAAAGGAACAACTCAAAGAACGCATCGGTAATCGTTTGGTTACTATGGGTATAAGAGAGCCTATTCAGATAGGAAAGCGTCGTGTCGTACGTGCGTTACCCATCAATAATGTGACAAATTCGGAACTTAATTTCAATAATAATCTGAATTTGAGTCTAAATTCCAATAACCAAAATGTGAAAATGTTGAACAACAATCAAAATGTGAATATGTCAAACAACAACCTAAATGTGAATAGGTCGAACAACAACCTAAATGTGAATAGGTCGAACAACGTTCAGAACTTTAACACGAATACTAATACACAACGCAAACCCGCGTTTCCAGAAAACATATATGCCGGTACAAGAGCTCCACAATTTATCACAAAGGAACGTAAGCCTAGTTTATTTTTCAAGAGTACCCCACAATTTATACTGAATGCAAGGAAAAAACCCAAGACTAATTACGTTGAGAGGTTAAACATTTCTAGAAACCTAGAGAGAAACAACGCAGGAATAGACAACTCTAAAAACATCCAAAATTTTATCAAACAAAAAGAAAATAACAACAACGAAAACCGCAAGAGACGTGCTAACGAAGAAGCTGCAGCTAAAAACAAAGAGGAGGAAAATAGGATAGCTAAGGAAGAAGCTAATCGTTTAAAGAAGGAAGAAGAAAACAGGAAGGCTAAAGAGGAGAAGGAAGAACAAAATAAGAGAAACCAAGAAAACAAAAATCGAAAGGAAAAAGAACTGATAAGGGAGAAGCAGTTAAACAAAACTGTAAAAAAGAATGTAATTAATACCATCAAGTCAAAGGAAGCTAGTAACAATGCCCGTAAAAAGGAGGAACAAATGCGTAAACTAGCAAACGCAAAAGAACGTAAAAACATCGAAGCCCGTGAAAAGGAACGGTTAGAGAATAAGAAAAGGGAAGAGAAGCGTTACGAACGCGAGCGTAAACAGGCTATCGAAAACAAAAAGAGAGAAGAACAACGTATAGAGAAGGAACGTAAAGATCGTGAAAAATACAGGCGTACGTTTGATACTGAAACACGTAAACGGTTAGAAAGGGAGGATAAGCGTCGTTACAAGATTCAAGATGAGGAGCGTAAGAAACGCAACGAAGAATTAGAACGCCGCAGAAAAATTGAGAATGAAGAGCGTAAGAAACGTAACGAAGAATTAGAACGTCGTATACAAAAGGAAAAGAATGAACTTGCCAAACAAGAGAAAGAAAAAACTCTTCGTCGGAACATAGAGGAGCGTGAGCGTAAACGGAGAGAAGCAGAAGAAAATAAAAGACGCAGAGAGAGGGCCAGGGGTGCAGAGCTTAATCTTAAACTTAAAAAGGTGAATGTTAACAGGGCCATTAACAAAGAACGCAAACGTCGCAAAGATGAGCGACAGGAAGAAAGAAATAAAGCTGCTATTAAAAAGGAAGAAGAGCGTGAAAAGAAGGAAAGGAAAGCCAGGGAGGCCGAAGAAGAGAAAAAGAAAAAGAATAAAGCTGAACAAGAAGAGCGTAACGCCGAAAGAGAAAAGCGTAATAAACAACGCTTAATTAACGAAGCGGAAGAAAAGAAACGTGCCAATGAACGTGAAGCAGAGGAGAGAGAGCGTGCTAAGCAAAGAGAAGCAAACAATAAAGCACGTGCCAAACAACTCGAAGCAAATGAGAAGGTCCGTAAAGAAGAGGAAAAGCGGCGTGAAGCCGAGGAAAAGGCTCGTAAGGAAGCAAATGAGAAGGCCCGTAAAGAAGAGGAAAAGAGGCGTGAAGCAGAGGAAAAGGCTCGTAAGGAAGCAAATGAGAAGGCCCGGAAGGAAGAAGAGAAAAAGCGTTAAGCCGAGGAAAAGGCTCGTAAGAAAGCAAATGAGAAGGCTCGAAAGGAAGAAGAGAAAAAGACCCAAGCGAAAAAGCGTAAAATCCTTGATTCACTTGTCAATGCTAGTCGTCAGCTTGAAAAGAAACGTAAACTAAATACCAATAGAAAGAGAAAGACACTCAACTCATTTGTAAATGCCAGTGATAGAGTTGAAAAGAAACGAAAGATCGAAGCTACAAAAAAACGAAAAGTTCTCAACTCATTTGTGAATGCCAGTAAACGAGTTGAAAAGAGACGTAAAATTCAGGTCGCTAAGAAACCTACAAAGATTACCGTTGTGAACGAAATTTACAATAACAACTCTAACACTAATAATAACGTTCCACCACCACCCGCTAAGGTATCTAAACCAATGATGATTTCATCTGCTTTATTTGATCCTAATAATAGGCCAGTACAAGTATTTGAAAATAAGAACTCAACTAATAAACCCAAGGTTTCAGCAGCAAATAAAAATGCTATGAAATCTGCTATTGGAGGTCTCAAGAAAATATCCAAAACCAATAAAAAAGCTTTCGAATCTCGTCTCAATAAGGCTTTCCAAAATCAGAATCTTAACAAGATGACAGCTATCAGAAATGAAGCTATAAAAAAGAACAAAGATATACAGAATCAATTAGCAAAAGAAAAGAAAATGAAAGAAGAGGCTAAGGAAGCTCAAAGGAAGAAGGAAGCGGAACTCGCGGCTAAACGTAAAGCCGAAAGGGAAGCTAAAAAGAAGGAGGCCAATATTGTAAAAAGGCAGCTAAATGCAGCGAACAATATACTAAAACTGGCCAACAAAGCACTTACTAAGAAAGAAGCTACAAGAAAAGCGGCCGAAGAGGCGGCTGAAGCAGCCAAAGAAAAACTTCGTAGAAATGCTGAAAAGAAGGCGACTCGGGCGAACAAATCTAGATATCAGGCGTTAATTAACGCCCGAACCTTTAAGATACCGACAAACAAAAAGAAAGTTTTCGTTAGTCGTATTCAAAGAGCCACAACCATGGGCCAGGTTTTGAAGGCATACAACAACGCTCAGAAATTGCTTTCAAATAAATAGTTAAAGACTTAAGCTCAATCTTTAATTAATGGACATTTGTGGTGTATGTTGTGATTCATTTAACAAGACAAATCACAAAAAAGTTACCTGTCCTTTTTGTGACTTGTCTGCATGTAAGACTTGTTGTCAGACGTATTTATTATCGTCTATGGAAGATCCCCATTGTTTCAAATGTAAAAATTTATGGAATAGGGAATTTGTAGATAGTTTTTGTACACGACATTTTAGAAACAATTTGTATAAAACACATAGGGAGAATGTATTATTTGATAGGGAGAAGGTTCGGATGCCTGAGACACAACCCGAAGTTGAGAGAATAATTCAAATGCGACGGTTGAACAGACGTATAGATGAACATCGTATACATCTTATACAACTACATAATAGATATACTTCACAGGGTCTTACTATGGAGCAACGTAGAAGTCTTCCAGAACTGATACAGTTAAACAATGAAATGACACAATCGTTTGCAGATCTTAATAGATTGCGTAGGAGAACGCACGTTGTTGCATCACAGTCTAAGTTGACTAGAAAATGTCCAAAAGAAGATTGCAAAGGGTTCATCGACGAAAATTGGTATTGTGGTTTGTGTCAAAATACGTTTTGTAATAAATGTAACGAGTTGAAAGAAGAAGATCATGTATGTAATCCAGACTCTGTAAAAACTATGAAACTCTTAAAGCGGGATACTAAACCATGTCCTAAATGTGGAACTATGATTTATAAAATAGATGGTTGTGCACAGATGTGGTGTACAGAGTGTCATACCGCTTTTAGTTGGACAACTGGACGCATAGAAACCGGTAGAATACATAACCCTCATTACATGGAGTTCAAAAATAAACACTTCACAAGTCGAGAGCATGGTGATATACCATGTGGGGGTGTACCTGATTTCTATGAACTACAACATAACGCTTTCATGTACCGCATAAGGAGAATAATCGCAGATTTGGCACGGGATTTAAATTATCGTTATGATGACATATATGATAATGAGAATTTGTGGTTGCGGGTAAATTATATGTTAAACGATATATCTGAGGCCCGGTTTAAAACAGAACTCCAACGTAGGGACAAATTACGGGAGAAAAATAGAGACATCCGAAATATTCACCAAATGTTTATAGATACGGGGGGTGATTTACTTCGTCAATATATGTTAGATAAGACGAAGTATACCGAAATCAAAGACCTAGTAGAAAAACTTGTAGAGTATCTAAATGACCAAACGGTCAAAATTCATCGCCGCTACAATTGTGTAGTTCCGTATAAGATATACCTTTGATATAAAGGATTGGCTACCATGAATTTTAATGGACATCGAAGCCTTGTCCACTAAAATTTATACAACTCTAGGACCTGGGTACAGTGAGCGTGTATATCATAACGCTATGGAAGTTCTTCTACGAAAGAATGGTATTCCCTATGAGTCCGAAAGGATAGTGCCTATACCATTTGAGGGTCATATCATAGGGAATCTTCGAGCCGACATTATTGTCAATAATGAAAAGGTACTTGAATTTAAGACAATAAAGACACTCACAGATCAATCTGAGACACAGGCGTTGAACTACCTAACTCTAACAGGTTTACAATGTGCTTATCTCATTAACTTTCCTCCCTTCTCTGGGAGAGAAGTTGAAGTAAGAAAGATCGTCAAACCGTTGGAATGAACTCCCACCTATTAGCCGCACAAATCTTTTTCCATATGACATCTTGTTGATACAACTTATCTTTCGATTTTAACAAAGGAAAGTATTTCAAGTATGAATCTTCACTGAGAAGCTCACAAAATTTGTATAAAACAAATGAGTAACTCAAAAAGTTTTTACGATCCTTAGGACAGTTATCATCGAATGGTTTTTGAATATCCTTGAACATGATTCGTAATCGTTCCTCCAGTTCTTGTGGCATGTTTGGTGGCTTGATGCCATTTAGTATATTAGTTATGTAAGGTACATGCTCATAATATTTGTTCCATTTCAGTTTCTTCAAAAGTCCTCTAATTTTAGCGTGTGTAATATCCTCTACATTTTTGATCTTCATCTTTTTCAATTCCGCACGTAATTGTTCTATGACCTCTTCAGGTATGGTAGTCATCTCTTGTGCTTGGAATTGTGAGAGCCATTCATTGAAGTGATTTTCACGTTTGTATGAGTAGTTGATAATCTTTTCGAACAATTCCTGCTCCTCCTTATAAGTAGGTTCCTCGTTTGTAAGAATAGATACAACTAACCCACATGAATCACACACGGCCTCACTTGTGTCATGAAAGTAAACGATATTACTATATTCACAGTATTGACATTTTTCCTCCTCTTTTTGTATGTGCCTATATATATTCTTCTTTTCAACATCTATCAAATAGTCTGTGAAAATGTCCTTTCTCTGAATACCATTCGTCTCGACTGCGTTAAATACATTGTCGGTACTCGTCTGTTCCTTACCTTCTTCTATATACATTTTCATATACGGCATACACTTTATGATATAGTCACTCATCTCTGATTCGTAACGAGCTTTATTGTGAGGCTCTTCTTCTATTAGACGTGTCCAATTATCAAGTTTATTCTTGTATCTACTTAAAAAGTTACCTTCCATTAATAATAGATGTTACGTAATCTTTTAAGCAATGTCATTATATGGTTGTATGGTATGTATCGTAGGATTACTGATAAACCCGATTTTAAAATTGAAAGTAAAGAACTCGAATATTGTGTAAATCATGACATGGAATATACAGTAGATGAAGATGGATTTTGGGACAAAGAATCAAAATATTGGAACGATAAAATACTAAACTTTTACTGGGTAGATGTGTCGGATGACGCACATGTAGGAGAGAAAGTTCCCGAGAATGTGAGTCGTACGATTCTTCGTATCAAATACTGGTACAATAATAAGCAATACAAGTTTATTACGAATGATATTGAAGTAGTCTGGCCATATGCTGTCAGGGAATCAATGAGTTTCAATATCCCTTTGACAAGTGCTGTTTTACTCGATTTCAATAATAAACCTGTACGTGATATTACATCAAAGGTAAAAAAGTATGGTGGACCTAAGAGTGATTTCCACGGTGAAGATGTATCTATTCATGATTTTTTGAGGTACGATGAAGACGTTCTGAAAGAACAGTTACCCAAAATTAGACTGACTAATGCTTTGGGTATGACGAAAGTTGTATCAACTCACGAAGATACGATTAAGAGTCTTCAGATACCTTAGAGGCAAGGTAAAACTTAAGCTCTCCCAAGTCAGCAACGTTATATTTCAAAATAAGAAATTTACTATCAGGTTCCTGCATCAACTGCACAGTTGAACACATGCTTGTAGCCTTTGTAAAGGTATTCATATATTTCAAAGAATAACACCCTGAAATGTACGGGCTTTCGTCGACACATTCAATTGTCGTGTCTTGATTGGCGAAATCTCCCATACACTTGAGTGTCAAGAAAGACTTATCACGAATGATCTCAACAGTTGTTCCAATGTTAGACATGTCTCTGCACATACGTTGGAACTCGGCTGATTGCATAGTTGTAACTGTGGTCATATTTTGTGTGGGAACCTCTATCCTGTTTTCGTTAATATCCAGGAGCTTGAGCTGAAACTTGGTCGTGGTTTTCTTAGCCTCACTCGTAATCTCGATGTCCATAAATTCTTTGCTCGACACGGATAGAGTCAGTACATCGTTGTTTGTGATTGTTTTAAGAAGCTTGAAGGTGTTGGTGATATTTATACCCGCTATGATAGGGTTTTCGCATGTGTACTCATCAAAGTTATCGGCCGACAAAAACACATCAACAAGTGCCACACGTGCAGTATCTAGACTAGTAATAGTCATACCATCTGGGTTGAAATAGACGTTAACGTCATTAAGGATATCCTTAAGAACTTCAAATGTAGATTTTATAGCTGATGCCTGTATAGTTACAAGTTTCATGACTAATAAAAACGCGTTTTAACTCTTTATATTATTATACGCTTCGTTGACACTACGATTAATTCGTTCTTCAAGTTCTTTAGTCATTGCTGGTTGTAAGGATACCCCATAATTATCTAAATTGAACACACCATCATCATCATCTTTACCATCAATCGACGACATAGACGATCCAAATCCACCAAACTCGTGATGTTGGAGACTGTTATTTGGTAAGAGTGATGTTAACCAGTTCTTTATTTCTTTACCGACTAAAAGTTTCCCATTTTTAGTTAACATAGTTGGGACTCTTGTGATACTAGACTTATAATTGTAAGGTATTCCCTGTGTATTTATGTTATGAAATCTCACGAGCTGCTTAAGCTGCGGATTATTCTTAACATACTCAATGATATCAATGCTGTGAGGACAGTTGGGACTATACACCAGAAGAGACATCTTATAGATACTTCATTTATTTCTCGAAAAAAATTAACGCATATATAATAATGAACAGTGTTTACATACTCGCCGCGTTGGTGATTGCTCTGGTTATTTTGTTTTTCCCTGGTACAAAAAAAACCCAGCGGGAACTCGAAGTTGAACAAATGGTTAACATAGACGAATTTGTTGAAAAGACTGCCGATATAAATCATGACTTAATGAACGAACTTGTGATGGCTACAAATAAACACGTCAGAGAGAAATACAAGAAGCCCAACTATATTATTGAAACTATTGCTGCTAAAAAATTTGAACATCCCAAGACTGGTAACTACTTCTACAGGTGCATGTTTATGGTTATAAGCAAGGTCAATTTTGTTTCGGGTTTTACACTAACAGTTGATATTCGTGTTAAGCCCAAGGTTGAAGTGATAGGATCTACAAAGCAGCCCATCGATGTGATTCTTCCCAAGGATACTACCCCGTATGAACAGTCCGATGTTCAAGGTAAAGAGTTTTTCAATTATGAACTTGTGAAGAAGAAGGTAGAGGTATCCGGGATTGAGTTACAAGCGGCAAAAAATAAATTACAGTAATTGTAATGATCAATGCATCTGATATTGCAGGTATCGAGATGAACAGAAAAAAGAATAAAAAGGAGTTGTACAAGAAAATCCATGAACAATTCTGCAGAAAGATCCGACACACCGTAGAATTAGGTGGTAAATGTGTGTTCTTACGAGTTCCTGCAGTTGTTTTTGGATTTCCAACCTATGACCGTTCCCAGGCCTGTACATATCTAAAAAGACAATTAGAGTTGGGTGGTTTTAATGTTCGAACCCTCAGTTCCATAGATCTTTACGTTACGTGGGGTTCATCCAAACGTACTAATAAAACAAGTTCCACAATCGTTTCTGATGATACAGACTTGCCATCTTTTATAAATCTCAAAAAGATGGCTAATAAATACAGGAGCGGTGGTGCGTAGGACTTATAATAAATTTTGTATCTTCCTATAGTATACCATGTCTGAACCACTTGGAATTCTAGTAGAAGCTAAAAAAGAATACCTTTCGGCTCTTTGCCAGGTCATGGCTCCACCAATGATCGAAGTATTTGCTGAAATGTATGAAGAAGCTCACAAGATGTCTAAGGGACGCAAGGTTCTTATACAATACCAAAATCTGCTAAAGGAAGTTCCAAACTGGAGTAATGCTATGTCTAAGCGTCACAGTGATAACATCACTGGACGTTGTGCATGGTTCAATGATTTACTTGCCGCTGTATTTGTTAGCTGCGTGAAGATTCTTTCTTCTGTTCGTCTCAAGGCTGAGAATAAGAAAATTTCGTTAAAGGTTCCTAGCAACGAGGTTTTTATTCAATCTTGCTACGATAATGTTGCTAAGGAATTATACCGTGATCCCTACATTTATCACGAAGAGCAATCTGAGCATATTCGGGATGATAAACTCACTACACGTATTTCTATATGCATCGAGAGTACCGTAAAACAGTTGATTCCTGTTCAACAGATTTTACAGACTTACATGTCTCCCGATGGTAATCAGATCAATATTGATGACGAAGAACAAATCGAGGATACAGAAGATCCTGATGTATATGACGATATGAATGAAATGCCCCAGGAACCCCAAGCCGAATCCCCAGATGACTCGGAACAACCCCCTGTTGTTGAAACAGAGCCCGAGCCTTCTCCTGATCTGGATCCTACAACACAACCATCCGGGTTAGCTAACGAGTTTAAAACAATTCAAAATGTGCGATCCCCGGACCCAGAACCTCAACCTCAACATCAACCCGAAATGACAGGCGACGACGATGATGTTTTATTCAACGATGCTGCTGACCAGAGAACAAAAAAAGTTGCCTATTATTAAATGGAACTCTCAGACTATCTCCGAGACCCCGTGTGGGCAGGACTCATAGCAGCCCTCATTACCGCGGGATATATTCACGCGAAGGCTAGGATTAATAACGAAGATAAACTCCCTAACAGCAGCTATGTTAAACCCGCGGTGCTTAATGCCATTTTAGTGTATTTCATCGTGGCGAATGGTTTAGCACAAAGGGAGGTCATTTCTAGCGAACCTTTCTAAGTTAAAGATAAAAATATTATACATAGTATAAAATGGCTTCAGTATCAGCATTTAATGATATGATGGGTCAATTTCTTGTGGAATTGCATAAAACTTTCCCCGACGAGAAGGGAATCAAGAAGTTTATGACTTCCTTCGATCTTCTCAAGTCCACTAATCCTCGTAAGTGTGTCGAAGCTTATATGGGTGGTGTAGGTGCGTATGCCCAAAAGATTACTCAGAAGGATGAAAGCTTCTTCCTTGAGGACATTAAGGGTATCGAGTTTCTTCAGGACTTGAACATCGAGGAGTACTGGAAGGATAAGATGTCCGAGGGTACCAAGAACGCTGTTTGGCAATACCTCCAAACTTTGTACATGCTTGGTACCACTATTACTGCAATCCCCCAAGAGACGCTCTCCGTGATCGAGAATGTTGCCAAGGACTGTGCCGATAAGATGCAGAATGGTGACGGTCAAATCGATGAAAAGGCTCTCATGAACATGTTTAGCTCCATGTTGAAAAAATAAACTCAGTCATATATAAATGATGGTTTGGTTTGACAATCCACAGGAACTCATTAATCATAAAAAGGTTTTGCAGTTCTGGCCGACGAACAAGCAGACGGCGGAGGAACGAGTGAATGCCGCTTCACGATTCATCATCTACGCCGCGTGCTTTATCTATCTCATTCGTCGTGACCCCCGAATCTTCGTTTTAGCGGCCACCGTTTTAGGTGTTCTATACGTTATGTATAACTCTGGAATGGTTAAGGAGGGTCACGCTAGACCTACAGTAATTGAAGAAAATGCCGAGTCTACATGTGTCTTACCCACAGACGACAACCCTATGGGTAACATGTTACTGTCTGATTTCGTGGATCGCCCCGATCGACCTTCCGCGTGTTATCATTCCTCGGTCAAAAATAGAATCAGTAACTCTTTAGAAAATCGCACAAAGTATATGCCTGGTCGTTCCAGGACAGCTCTACCCGCGTATCAAGCCAACGCTATGGCTCGACAGTTTGTTTCGAATCCCGTAACTACGGCTGTTGGTGATCAAACGGGATTCGCTGAGTGGTGTTATGGTAAGAAGCTTGGTCCTACTTGCAGGACTGATAGCACATACTGTGACCCCAATGCGAGGGGTGTACAGCTCGAGGCTTTTGGAGGTCTGGATTCCGCGGGTGATAAACGATCTGGTATGCACAGAGGTTCTGGATTGAGAGCTGGTCATGTAGCTTAATTTTCTCAAGTAATAGTAATATGGCGTATCAGCTCCAGCCAGGACTGAACATTCTTTCAGGTGGTGGTGCCCCTCCACTCAATAGGGCCGATGACGAGGTTTTCGTTTATCCTCAACCTAGTGCATTAAATTACTGCTGCCGCCCTTCTACCATGGTTTATGGTACTGCCCCTTATATGGCGGGTAAGGGTTCCCCAGCTCGTTTTATCGAAGTAAGTGATCAGCTTCGTCCCCAAGCCACGACTCGTTTTAACAAGGTTGTAGTCACTCCCCATGAGAGTGGTTACTTTCCTATCAACAATACTGCGTGCAAGGTTCCTCTTCGTACCAGGACTTATGAACCTCTCAGCACACGTGCTTACATCCAAAATAGTATGTTTAATCAAAGGTATTTACCACAGTAAAAATAATATTGGTTTCAAGTAAGAATGGCAGATCCTGTTTCTGTGATGGCAGTTGCCGGTCTAATCTACGCTGGTCGAAAACTTAGCGAAGTTCCAGAACAACCTAAAAAAGTTGTTGAAGAGGAGCCAGAACTATTTGAAACTGAGTTCGAAGAAATCGAGTTCAGTGACCCTTTTCAAGATAGGAAGACTGAAGTCGATTCCTTTTCTGTTATCGCCCCTCAAAGTCGCACAGGTGGTCAAGAGCTTTTAGATATGCGTGGTCGTCTCTATGATCAGGGTCGTATGAATAATCTTTCGCCTATTGAACAGAAGCTCGTTGGTCCAGGTTTGGGTGTTGGAGCAAACGTTGAGTCGGCTGGTGGTTATCAGCAACTTTTCCGTGTCAACCCTGTAAATACAGGAGCCTACCGTCTCACAACATTACCTGGTCGTTCGGGTCCCGCCGTTGATATTAAGGGTGGCCGACGAGCGGAAATTGGTGAATTAACTCATAATCAACCCGAAAAAACCGCGTATCTTCCCGAGCGTCGTCCACCTGTATTTGGTCGTGCTCAGGGAATGAGTGGTGCAGTCCCACGTGCTTCTCATCAAAAGGCTATGCGAACTACCAACAGGTCTCAAACAGGCCACCGAGCCGATGGCCTCGATAAAACACCTGGGAAGCGTTTCATTCCTGCCCAATCTGTACCACAACTTCCTACACGCAACAAGGGTGATGTACATGATACACAATTTATGCATGTGAACAATCCAGCTCCTGGCATCTCCAACTTCTATGGTGGTTACACTGAGGCACCCGCTGCTATGTTGAATAGTGAGGGTATGGACAATACTGGCTACAGTGTTAATCAGCAGTTTGCGTATGGTATTCGCCCCGATGAACGTCGTTCCAAACCAAATAGGAGCGGAAATCCTGGTCGTATGAATGTTCGTGAGAAGCCTGTTAATCAGCACGGTGCTCTTACCACAATTCGCCATGACAAGACTCGCATTGACGGACGCACAGGTGGTGCCAATGGTGGATGGATGCAACACTACAAAAAGAATCAGTACACCGAGCTTAACCCCTACAAGGGTAATATCAATCCTCGTGTGACGGGTAACGGGTTAGACATAGCTAAGAACCAACTTGCGAACAATCCTTTCAGCAAGACCATCAATTAATCATAAATATATAAATCAAAACACCCATTAAAATTTTATACGCAAATTTTAATGGAGGTCCATACTTTAGAAATCGATAGTAGTCAGCGCGACTCGAATATATACTCCTCCAACTTGAACGATTATACGGTTACCTTGGAGAACCCAATTTACGACATTACAAATTTCAAACTTGTGTCTGCTCGTATTCCTACTCCACAATTTTTGATTTGTGAGTCAAATCGTAAACTAACTTATGATGTACATTACGTGGGTGGAACTGTGCAAACAGATAATGGGATAAATTTTACCCCTGGAAACTATGATGGACCTGGTATAGCTGCTTTGTTTAATGACATTGGGGGTTCAATAACCCTGAACATGTCATATGATGCATTAAATAATAAGTTCTCAACTGGTGCACCTCAACCTATTGGTACTGGTCAGGGTATAAGTAAAGTAATACTCAGATTTAGGACAGGTGAGAATGGATACGATGATAGTAGTGCGTCTCGTACAACACTTCATCAAATCCTTGGTGCACCCCCGGAAGACATTGAGATATCGAATGCAACTAACGCCAAATTTGGTGCAGCAAATTTAAATGGTCCAAATTCTCTTGTTTTAAAGATCTCGACTGGTTCTGACGAATTTACACAAACTGTCTACACATCTACACCCTTCTACACAGGCCATATACTTCTCGATGGTTCAGACTTTATAAATTTTAATGGTGCTGACGACGTAGTTGAGCACAAGTTTCATTCTGGAAGTCAAAAAATGATTAAAGACATTCGAATTCAATTTTTCTATATGAGTCACGGACGTCTTATTCCTTACGACTTTAGATATCAGGATCACATCCTGAAGTTTCAGGTTGAATGTAACACTGGAAAGTTTAAATCCCTCTCCAAGCACACTGCACCAGATGTTGGGGTTTTACCACCGCCTATAAGCATCCCCGATTTTGAGGATCCGTATAGATGGAAACAATATGTCTTGATTTCTATAATTTTATTTTTTGGTGTGCTTACTCTGGTCATCACACGTAAGAAAGCTTAGCGGGTGACAGCGTACACGGGAGCGATGGGCTTCTTCACACCGGGGGAGAAGCGGGAGATCACAAGGTACACAACGACGGAGAGGAGAGTCGTTAACAGAGCGGTGAGACCGTAGTGGAGGCCGCCGTTCTTCTGGACGCGGACAATCTGGTTGATAGCCCAACGAACGAGATCAAGCCACGAGATGGCAGCCGCGAAGGAGAAACCCGCGACGACGGAGTTGAGAGACTGAGATTGGAGCTCCTTGGTGAGAACCTGAACAGTTTCGAGAGCGGCGGTAGACATTTACTGTAAGTATAGAAAATTATTCTGGTAACAATTCAACCTCATCTAGGATTTTCTTGTACTTTTGTGTAGAATAACCCTTAGTCCCCTGATTGTTTTCTTCCGACTCAGTGTCAGAATCCGAATCACTGTCTGATTCTGAGTCACCATCTATAACCTTAAATTCATTATTAGTCCACCCCACTGGGTCCATTACTATTAATAGCATTTTTTAACATGACTTCTGTCGGATTTTGAGGCTGCCACGAATTCCATCTGTCATAAGCTTCATTGATGTGTTTGAATCTTTCTTCTGTACCAGAGTACCTTGTGAATGGTGGACAGTCCTGTTCGTCGACTTCTTCAATGATGTCATCTTCCTCTTCTTCATCCTCGTCATCTTCGTTGTAAATTTCAGGGAATATAGTTCCGATATCCTCCCCAACTGTGTACATGGCACAGTACTTACTTGCATATTCGATATCTTCTGGGAGTACAATATCTCTCCCACAAGCTTTCGCATATTCACAAGCCAACACCATGGATTTTTCCAATACGGGTGTGACAATGTTCATCATTGTATTGATATACTGTTCGGCCATATTGTCACCCGAATCACCAAAACCTGTTTGCATGTTCATGTCGTATTAAACATTACTCGCATCATACCTTTATCTAATCTAAGTATGTTGTAGCTTAAAGCGTATATATCGACGTGTCTATCACTTGTTGTATTATCTGTCAAGTTGAACGTGAAAAGCTGGTTATTTATAAGACTGAAATTCACCTGTCCCGTTGGGAAATGTTGTTCAGGTTCCATGCAGAAACTGTATGTGTAGAATCGCCTTATAAGTGGTGTCTTGGAATGATGGATAGCTGGTTGTATAGCCTTGAGGAATGCGAAGTTGCCTGTATCCTGATCTAATACTTGTGTGTCGTTTAATTTGAACTCTAGACTCTTTAGATTTTCATAAAAAATCAGTTTGTTTTCACTGGTGATTTTATCGTTGTCGTAATCAAATGGTGATACAAAATCTAAATACTGTTCATTATTTACACGCTTTACAATGAAGTATAATTCTTTTACTGGATTTAGAAACGAGGTTCTAAACTTGTGTGATTCGATAGATTTGGGTGCCAAAAATTGGTTATGTTGTAGTTGAGATATAACGTAATCCTTTCCTTTGTTCTTTATGATGGCCCGTTCATATTTGTCTAAAAATACAACTTCTAACGAAAGTTTACACGATTTGATTTGTTTTTGATAAACTTGAGATATGTCTTGATCTACACCAACAATAGATACAGTTTGTTGTTTATTTATTTTTTTGACACGGGTAGAACGCCGAACATATGTGGGGTGCGACCGCAAGGAATACAAATACTGATTGTTAAATGATACAGCACCAACTCCTAAAGTACCTGCTGTACTATTGTCATTTTCTTGATGGATACGTGACCATGAGTTATTTATATACTGATACAACTCAATGATTGTGAGATTTGGTACAGTTTCACTTTTTACATATGTAAGTGTATTCCCATCGTCACTCATATGGAATTTTGTGAAGGTTTGAATACCGACAAACAATGATGATTTCTGTCTCCAACCAAAACCGTCATATGAGTAAATATAAGTAAAACCAGATGTTACGAACGCTGCTAATGTTCCATCTTTACTCAAGTCAAATGCGATCACTTGAGTCAATGGTACTATAGGCAAACTCGAAACTATTGAACCATTTTCATTAATGGTCATAATTTTAACTATATTTCCAGTTGAATCATATTTGATAAACCTATTGATATCTTTTGAAACAGAAACTATTGGATGATTAAACGATGGAGTAGAGTTGTCTGTGATTGTTTGCGACAATGGCATCGTTGAAGATAGATCAAATATTTTAACTTCATTGCCACCAAATAAAATTATTTTTGATTCATCGTCATAGAATTTTATACCCTCTAATGATGTTAGAGAAACGAATGCCATAGTATTAGGTACGGGCGGTGTTCCTTCTACATACTGAATATTTCTAAAGTCGTTAGTAAAGATTTCGTATATATAGACCTTACCGGCTACACGATCTTCAACTGCCAAGTAACGCCCGGTTGGAGAAAGAGTCGATTTAGAAAAGGTAATACTACCTACAGTCAGACCCGCTGTTCCTTCAAAATTCATTCGATCAAATGAACTTGTATCTGTCAACCTCTTATACACACGTAATTGACCAAGAACGTTAAATAAAACACATGTAACTATCCCATTGTTTGATATTTCGAGTTCATCCGCTGGTCCAACTTGTAAAAAGTCTGTGTTGTTCGTGGCATATGTAGTATTTTCATTAAATAAAACGGCATCCACTGTTTGACTAACTAAACTTTGGTATCCACCACCAAATACATTACTTCCAGAATCAACGATATTTTCTATACTTTTTACAACTACTTCATCATATCCTTCGACTGATCGTGTTAATTCCTTGAGGGTAATAGCATCCGTTATACTGTTGCTTCGTTTAACAAAAATCTTTAAATTTGTGTCGTTTACAAAAGAAAATGTACCCCCTGCCCCCGTGTAACGAAATACCTTAACCCATTGTGTTGTTGTTGTGTCATATACATACAGATATCCTACACCCTGTTTAACGGGTGTTACAGATATATCATATCGTTCGTTAACGTTATATATAAAAAAACTGTTTCCATTTTTTGTAAATGTTATTTTACCAGTTTCGTATAGACCTACATCTTGTCCATAACGAAGCCAGTCAGATGTGTGTTGATACACATACAACACATCGTTTATAACGAATAAAAGCTTTGATCCATCTTGTGATAAATGAGCTTCAGATACCGCTGTATTAGATGGTTTAACTATAACACCACCTAAACGAGCGTTTGTACTTACATTTCTTATTTCGATATTTGGCCCAGTTTGAGAAGGTTCATTTATATAAAAATTGCCATCTCTAGACAATCCAACTACTCCTGAGATGGATGTGTGTACATAGTCAGACCCATCCCATTTCCAAATTCCTGTTCCAACTTCTAATATAACACTTCCATCATCTGAAAATCTTAAGTCGTTACTACCGTTAATTGTATTATCAGCATATGCCTCCCATTGTCCATTTTCGTATCTATTTATGAAACCAGACGTTACAATTACATTCATAGCCGGTGATACTACACCAGTTCCATTGAATGTAGTCTTACCCGGTATTTCAATAGTATTACCTGTTCCTCTAGAAGCGACTGTAGTTCCGTCGTAAGATACACTTATAATATCTGAAGTAAGCACCGTACTACCTGAAACTTCATAGTCTAAGGTTGTTGTTTGAAGAGTTGTATCTAATGGTGGGTCGGTTTTAACGAGACAGTGTTTTAGTTCTCTGAATTTTATTTCCAAAGTCACTTCCTGAAAACACATAGCACAAAGAGGTATAGCTAATTCCGGTTTACGATAAAAGTAAAATGGTATGTCGATGTATAATGGAACAGTTTTTGTGGCAGGTCCTAAGTGTCCTAAGATAACACCACTTGAAACTGGTACATCGGATGTTCTATCTGGATATTTACCCACTAATTTTTCAAGAGCTTTTTGTTTTGTTTGTGTATAATTCTGTTCAGAGTAAATCTGTAAATAATCACTTGGGATATGCTGAATCTTTTCATCACCGATATACATGTCAATATATTCTATCATTGCATGACCTATTGACTCTACATATCCATAACGTGTTATATCTGCACCTTCTATTTTGTCAAGCTCTACTTCTAAACTAATTGTTTTAATAAGATCACCCTGATCTTTTGGTATAGTAATACGAACTGTTTTACCAAATTCTGTGTCATTGTCAAGATCCAACTTTACAAACTGACTAGTATAGTTTGTGTGTTTGCGAAACAACTGAACGAAGTAAGAGTAGTCTGGATTTTCTGTAAAATATACGTCCTGAACACCCCTCGTTGTAAGCTGGATTCTTCCAGCCATTACTAATATACACCGTTAAAATTTTAAACCCGCAAGACCGCTCGCTATATGTAATATGTTGTAGTTGATTGCATATATTTTTAGTATTACGTTGTCGTCGCTTGGTTCTATATTAACAGTCATGCGTTTGTGGAATATCCTACTCATGTTAACATGACCACTTGGGTAATGTGACTCAGGATTTTCTGCAAAACTGTATAGACTAAATGGTAAGCCATCTTCTGAACAGTTAATATGATGTAGTAATGGTTGTTCATATGTCAAAAAATTGTGATTTCCGTCTAAGACGTTCATATCGTTAAAATCGAGTTTTACATTTTCAATTTTATGATGTATATTACCTTTTTTAGCTATGAATAACAACTCTTTTACCGGGTGTTTAAAATTTATCATAAACGTTTTTTGGATTTCTTGTGGTTTAAAGCTCACTTGCGAAACTTGAACTTGTGAAATAAGATACTCAAGTGGCATAGACTGAAGATAGTATTTTTCTTCGTCACTTATGAATACAAACTCAGTGTCAAGAGACATGTTTAATATTTTACCTTCAACACCTGAAGAAGGTATAGCACCGTTTATAATATCGGTGAGGTTTCTTAGTTTTAATACCACTTCCACCTGTTGTTTAGATAATGCAGATGTCGGTATAGCAAGAGAAGTTGCCCGGTTAAAATAAAACGGGAGATCTATGAAAAAAGTGTGTTCACCTGTGAAATCAAATACCTGACTTCCATGACCATTCAGAAAATAAAGAGTTTGTTCTATATCGTCGATCGTATTGTATAATTGTTGATGCATATACATATATTCACCCGTAAGACGCTGAATTAATTGTCCACCTATGTATAGGTCGGCAGTTTCTATCAGGTCGGTACAAAATGACGGTTTGAAATTTAATTTGTTTCCTTGTCCGTCAGTGGGGGCGGTCAGTAAAAACTTTACAGTCATACTCTTTACCAAATCACCCTTATTTTGTGGAATTTTACAGCGTAACTCTTCACCATACCCAACGGTACCATCAAATGGTGTTTCAATTTGCTCTAAAGCAAACTTTGTATGTCGCTTGAACGTTGTCAGGAAATAGGAAAATTCAGGATCACCTGTAAGCCACTGATCCTGAACACCCGTCACTGCAAGTTTTACAGCTCCGGACATATCTAATATGTGTGAGTAAAATATTCTCAAATAAAACGGGACACTAATGTAGATGAATCTTCAGTTGAAGAAGTTCAATCCTGCGACTATGACAGATGATCGCGTGTGTGTATTTATAGGAAAACGTAATACAGGTAAATCAACTCTCGTAAAAGACATCATGTATCATAAAAAGCATCTTCCTGCGGGTATAGTTCTCAGTGGTACAGAAGAAGGGAACCATTTCTATTCCGAATTTATTCCAGACCTGTTCGTTTATGGCGACTATGACAGAGAGGCGATAGAGAGGGTGATGGCTAGACAACGTAAACTTGTAGGTGCTGGTAAAACCAATTGTGGTGCTTTTATGTTACTGGATGACTGTATGTATGACTCAAAATTTCTTAAAGATACCTGTATACGTCAATGCTTTATGAATGGTCGTCACTGGAAGATTTTCTTTATGTTGACGATGCAGTACGTGATGGATCTACCCCCAGCACTTCGTGCTAACGTGGATTACGTATTTATTTTGCGAGAGAACATCATACAAAATAGAGAGAAGCTTTACAAATCCTTTTTTGGTATTTTTCCTACATATGATATGTTTAGTAAGGTCATGGACGCTTGTACCGAGAATTATGAATGCCTTGTGTTAGACAATACAGTCAAGAGTAATCGTATCCAAGATTGTGTATTTTGGTATAAAGCAACACTTCGAAAAAATTTTAGAGTCGGTGGTCCAGAGTTATGGGCAGCTCATAGGAAAATGTATAATCCCAAATACATGTCTCAACAAGAAGCTGATGCAAAAAAAGCCACAAAGAAAACCGCGTTAACCATTACGAAGAAGAAATAACCAGGCTGCGTGTTTATCTATTACTAAAAAACATAGATCAATACTAAATGACGGACATCCGTACTATGAATTTATCTGACAATTCCGACGCCGGTATGGTTCAGCTTAATCCATCGACGTCTTTTATTACGCAGAATAATGAAGAAAAAAATGTCAGTGAAAATAAAGTTACTATGGACTCTACACCTATTTCCGAATTAATGGGACAGCCCGACCCTATGGAGGCTCAAATGATGGCACCCCCTACCATGGCCTCTCAGATGCCTTCTCAGGTTCCTATGCAGATGCAGATGATGGCTGCCTCTCCCCAACCTGTCATGAATGAAACTCCCACAAAGTCTCCCGAGTCCAAGAACCCTTTTAATCTTACCGATCAACAGTTACAGGCTCTTCTTGTTTCTGCTTGTACAGCCGCGGCGATTAGCACACCTGTACAAGAGAAGCTCGCTACGATGATTCCTCAGTTTCTGAACGACGCTGGTCGTCGAAGCCTTATTGGCCTTGGTGCCACTGGTCTTGTTGCAGCTATTCTGTTCCATATTAGTCAGACGTATGTTCTTAAGGCTTAAGGAACTTGTTCCCAACCCATATTGCTGTAGATCGATTTGTCTACACCAATGAAATACGTAATACACGCTCCAATTATGAACGCGGCTAGAAATAAGAGACTCACTTCCAAGCTCTTCCTTCTATCCTTCCCATAATCTTTGATTTGCCCCTTTAATGTTTTAACGAGACGAGACAGACCTTCTACAAGAATGAAAGCGATGATAGTCGAAGAGAAGAAGAAACCCTTATCGACAGCTAACTGAGGAACTTGACCAACAATTAATCTAAGCATGTTTGGTATAACAATTGTCATCAGAGCTAAGTTCGCGTGATAGTTCCTGGTGTATATAGGAACCATCGTTATCGCATAGACGATTATCCACATGAACACCGCGGTGAAAACTGTTGACACTGGTGTTTTCATTTGGTGTATACATAGATTATTTATCCTGGACATGCATACCACAGAAAGGTGTTTCGGTTGGAATGGATTCATAAATGTTCAAACGTATACAGTGATCCTTTAGTCTGTTGTAGGTTTCCCAATATTTTTTGGAATGATCAAATTCACTTACTAAAGAATGTGCAAGTTCGTGGATCAATACATGAAAGATTTCATTCACCTCACCATCTATACATAATCCAATCTCTGCACCCTTATTGAGATTGTAACCAACCGTACCCTTTAACCTATGATGGGCTGTTATGGGTATCGGATGTTTCAGTTTTTCGAATTCTGTACCTTCTACATTTTCGCGTAGAGTCTTGTACCTCTCTTTGACCAACCTCAACTTCATGGGTTCAGTTGTAGTCATGTATAGGTATACATTAATGATAAGCAACAAAACCACTGCTATCATTTTCTATATACAAACATAAATTTACTGTACAACTCTGAGATGTGACTTCCTGATAAGTTTTCCCATAGAGTTAGACTAAACCCATTTGACTCTAGTTCATGAATAAGATGATCTCGATACGCAACAGGTTCTGCTTTTGGACCATCTGAATAATACGGTGTATCAGTGAGGTGTACAAAAAGTTTTTCACCAAAGCCCCCGTTACCATGTTCCTTCAATTTGAAAAAATTACCCATCTCATCTTGTAGCGGTGTCCTCATGATAATCTTTTCAGAATCCGGAATAATCCCTATGAGTTTCCCACCGGGTTTCATTCTTTTTTTGATTTCTCGTATCGAATCTTTGAACAGTTTCTCCGACGCGAATATATAGTGTAAAGAAAAGTTGAAACATACCACGTCGTATCTTCTGTTAGGACAATTGAAGATATCGCCATGATAAAAGTTCACGCGGATCTTCAAATTCTTTGCTCTAGATTTTGCTTCTTCCAGGGACTTTTCATCTGGGTCACACATACTTATATTAGCCCCCGCATGACGCCATTTTTGAAGATCACCCCCACAACCACACCCAACATCAAGTATAAGATCTCCGTTAACAGTTGCTTTTTGGATAAGATCTTTCTTGAAAGTGTTATGAGCTTTTCGTATATCTTCCATATCATCATAACGAAACAAAAGCTTAAATAACTTAGGTTACAAAGAACTTAAAGTTTTCGTGTATAGTATCAATATAATGGGTTCTCTTGAACAAGATTATACTACCGTTCCCGGTCAGATTTACGCGTGTCTCTCTATCGTTGGTCCCGAATGCCCACAGAAGAATTCACAGTTTGGTATTAAGATCAGGGGTTGCTTCAACACTCGCCCAGAGGCTGAGAGCCATGCCAAGCGTCTCCAGAAGGAGGATGCGACTTTTGATATCTACGTCGTTGATATGTACAAATGGCTTCTAATTCCCCCTGATCCTGCCAAGATTGAGGACGTTCACTATACGAACGAGAAGCTTGAGGAGCTTATGCAAGGCTACAAGGAGAACCAAGCTGCAGCCGTCAAGATGTTTGAGGAGCGTAAGCGTGACATGATTGAGGGGAAGAGTCACTTCAAGCCTGGTGATGAGAACTCTAAGTTTTACAATAAGCCAGATGAAGCTCCTATCAGTCATCCAGCGGAGGTACTCGAGCGTCTACAGAAGGAGAATCCTGATACTCCCATGGAAGATCTCGTAAAGAAGGCCGACGAAATCGTAGCTGAAGAGATGAAGGAGAGGCAGGCGAAGCGTGAGGCCGACGCGAAGGCGGCTGATGAGAACCTTGAGACTGTCAAGGAATAATATAAAAATGTCTATACCTAGTAAGAATGTTCAGTGTGTTGATTAATATCATCACACTCCTCATCGTATTTTTTGTAGCGTACTTCTTTTTCACATCACCTGAGATTGTCAAAAAGAAGATGAATACAGCTTCGGAAGTTTTAGCCGCACAACTTAAGGACCCTGTGGTCACAAGTCGTGCGTATTTTACTGATCGAAAAAGGGGTTCAACTGGTGAATTCGTTGGTAATTTTCCCTGGAGTGAGAAGGAGTGGATATATGGATATCCAATTAGCCAGGCCTGAGTATCACTGGCTGCATAGTTTTCCCCATAAAGAACCCTAGTAAAAATACAACAAATCCTACGATCCAGGTCGTTTTATCAATGTTTGCAAAAAAATCAACCTTTGGTTGCTGAGATTGATACATGGGAGGAGGAGGCATCATCATCATAGGGGGTGGAGCTTGTTGATAGTAATCATGATCCTGTTCCGGTTCTTGATCCTGAATATGCTCGTCCTTGTTAAAATCTATGGGATTGCCGATGTCTGCTTCCATTTCTATAATTGTTTTTCATTTTTTTAAGTGGAAATTTACTCACTATACTCCTCTTCCTCGTCGGAAGATTCATAATCCTCATCCTCTTCATCATCACCGACTACGAAGTCTTTTAAGTTACCGTCTTCATCTGCGTCTTCTTCGTCATCTTCGTAGTCATCTTCGGAACCAATCTCATCGTCAGTGTCGATGTCACTGTTATCATCTTCCTCATCATAATCATCCTCATCATAATCATCTATAAGTTCTTCTTCGGGAGAGTAAATCTCAGGTTTCTTAATACGGCGACCAGAACGGGAAATCATTTGGTTCTACTATAGTCTACTGTTTAAGTATTTAGGATGAAACGCAGTGTTTTTGTTAATAGATGCATCCATTAACATCTTTTCAGCATAATAACCTATCTGTAATACAAGGTGCTGTATATCTTCTTGAAATTCGGTCATTATCCCAATGTTCTCTAAACTCGAAAGTGCTATATAAAGAAACTTTCCTGCAAATTCGGGATCTTCATTAAGCTTGTTTTTGAAAACGTTTATGTTTGTAATAAATGCAAAGAAACCGTCTGGGTCTAATCCTGAGTATTCGTGTACCTTTTTTATTAAAATGTCTAGATCATTACTATGAATAGATTTCTTAGTAAGAAGATTGGATAAATATGTAGCAGTGGTCAGTAAAAGTCCTGACATCTTATTTTTTGTCTGGAAATAAAATCTCCTTGGATTTTTTGTTTATAACACTTCTATGAGTTTTAGACGGAGTTTTCGAGTATACAAAGTCAATTCCCGTTTTATCTATCACTACTTCACATTCTGGGTCTGTAGTTGTAGCCGTGTACTTACCACCTTTCTTTTTAGAGATGCTTGTGATGTCCATGGCCTGAATATTCTTGTTAATGAACTCATTAAGTATAGGAATGGCGTCGTCTATCGTCATTTTTTGTTTGATTGGCGGTGTGATAGTTCTTTTAGGTGGTGCTGTATCTGGGTACAACTTGCTAACAAGTGAGGCTGGTAGTCTATTCTGTTCGCCCCTGAAGTCTGCACAAAAGCCATTTTTCCTACCTATGACTGTTTCACATGTGCAAAAGCATTTCTGAATGATTACGTCACCGATTACATGAAACCATATATGATTGGAATTGTGAGAACGTCCCACATTCTCACAATATCTAGATGTTGTTGACACAAGGAAATGGTCTTTATGCGTGAATACTTTAGTAATTCTAGCATCTTCCTGACCTTCAAGATTCTTTCGAATGAAAGTTTCGAGATAGGCTACAGCCTCGGAATTAGTGAACTCATCCTTCATCTGGGCCTGTGTAAATGAACCCTCTTCTCTCTTCTTACCGTCAAGTGGTCTTACAGTCTTAACATTTGTATCCTCGGTGCGAATGATAGACATTTTGAAGGTTTCGATAGATGGTTCATGAGAAATAGGGTTCATTAGACAAAGTACCGGGCCATAGACATATTTGAATACAGGTAGGTATGGAAGTTCTGTAATCTTTCCATTATCATCACACCCGGAACACCCCTGACCACCACACGCAAGATGCTTCCCTTTTTTGTATGACCACGGAATCCTGAATCCACTTCCCTTCGTTCGCTTCTTCGAGTCACCATATACTGAGCAGTCAATGATTTGATTCCAACTCTTGGATTTGAACACAGATTTCAAAGTTGCTATAACATGTTCTCTTACATTCAATGCATTCTCTTGATCTACAACAAAACCCGGCCAGTTCATATGAACTCCAGTCTTGATAAGATTATCATCTACTTCCTTTGGCTTAGAAACACAAATGAGACAATCTTTACCTCCTAGAGTCTTTACCTTGTCACAAATAATTCTACACAGTTTCTGAATATATGGAAGATCCAATGCCTTCTCATCTTTGTAGTCAATATCCAAAAAGAAGTTGTAGGTTGGAGTTTTCTGTTCCACCAAATAGAGTTTTTCCTTGTTCTTCACGGCTTCTACGTATTGCTCACAGAATTCGTCAAGCTTGTCGAATGGTATCGAAAGTACTCCACCATCCATGAGAACATGTGAAGTAGCTTTCGCATTTTTAAATTTGTTCTTGGAACACCAGCTCCTGAACATACTTATTTCTATTTGGAGTCATTCTTTTAATCATCTTGATAGCTGTCATATAAAATGGATCGCATACAAGAAACGTCCACATGCTCTTTAATATCGGTGCTAAGGTTCTTTTTAATAACAAGAAGTTCATAGACTGTCTTAGTTTTGACACTCTCAATATATTGTTCCGCCCTGCGATCACTGTATGCTTTGTTATCAATAAGAAGATCTTTGATCTGCTTTAAAATGTAAGTCTTCGACTTCATTCCTATTTTATACTAAATGTTTTTCTATTTAACGAAGTTACACACGAATAGAACTGAGGGTTCTGAATCACATTTCGTATGATCAGATCCCAACGTTTACGAGCATTGAACTCTTCTAAAGTATCAAAGCTCATAAAGTCATTCTCGTCGTATGTCTTCTTTATCGGCTCTTTATTAATTTTTTTTAAATTGGTCTTCGCCTTCTCATCATTAAACTTCTTAATCATGTTGACCTGATCAGTACGTTTAAAGTTTACGAAAAAGACATATACATTATAGACTAATTCTACGGTGGGACTTTCCTTGTGAATAAAGTTGAACTCTGTGTATTCACCCTTTTTCAAGGAAACAACTCCCCGTGTCTCCTCCTCTAGCTCTCTAAGAGCACATCTCAAAGGATTGTAAATTTCTCTACGTCTACACCCCCCTGTGACAAAAATCCAATCCTTAAATCTACGATCCCTCACGGTCAGAAACCGTGGGCGATCGCCTTCAAATGTTACTGGAATAGCTATCGCTTTGTATTTCTTCATTGCTCATTTAGCAAGTTATAATATGCGAATATGTTTATTCCTCCTTTTTCTCCTCAGTAACGGGAATCTTAGTAACGGTTTGGGGTTTCGCCTCATCTTCCACAGGCTCAATAGTGAGACCCTTCATGAGGTTAACGGAGAAGGTCTTCACAGCGTGAACATCCTCCTTGGTCTTTCGCATATCGTTAAACATGTAAGCAACGACAGCAATGCAAACAATAACACCCGCGATCATCATGGTTTCGCGATCAAAAGATAACATCTTATGTGTAATAGACGTTGATTTCTTTTAAGCCGAAATTATTGCACCCATTTTAGTCTTTCCTTTCTGAGTACACGCATCATCTCCTCCGATGAATTGGAGACGCTGATACCTCTCAGCTTCACACTGCTCCTGCCTGGGCTGGACTTCGACAATCTTTTCAAGTGTCCTGGATTTGGGATTGTATGTCAACACGAAAACTGCTCCTAGTAAAAAGACAATCAACCAGAAGTTCATTTTACTAGTAGTAAAGATTATGTTATAGTGACGGGTAAATTTAGTTACTGTATAATAAGCCACCCATACCATTTTCAACCCTTAAAATGTTGAAATTGACGGCATAAATAGTGTCCTTGAAGTTGCTTGTCTCACTGACAATGCGGGCAGAATCAAGTCGGCTAAAGTTAAGCGAACCTGTGGGCTGAAGCCTGGAAGTGTCAAGGAAGAAGGGGAAAGCGTAAAGCTGGGGATCAGACTTAGCGCTGGGGGCGTGGTAGTAAGAAGCGGTGGAAGTGTAGTGAGGATCGATGAACTTGTAATCAGTGACATCAGTACCGTTAATCTGAATCTTCACACGGTTAGTAGCAGTGTTAACACTGTCAGTGGCGACATTGCTCGCGGCAAGGAACTTGACTGGGTGGTTGAAATTCAACTCCTGAGTGCGACCCATAGAAGGAAGAGACTTCTGAACCTGGGTAATAAGGATGGCCCTGGGCTCACTGGCGATGAGTTGACGCTCATCGGTGTCAAGGTAGATGAAGTTAGTGTGGCACTCAACACGACGAGTAGCACTGTTCACAGCGGCGTTAGTCGCCCATCGAATGCGAAGCTCAACGTCATGGTACTGTAAAGCAACGAGAGGGAGGGCAGACTGCCAGTTCTCACAAAAGCTAAACCTTAAAGGATAAAATTTGGAGGCGGTAGATCCATCATAGAGTTCACCGAGACGAGACTTGGAAATACCAGTGGCGAGAAGATTGGGGGCAATCTTATCAGTAAAGAAAGTATCCTGATCATCAATACCCTGGCCACCCACTAGAAGCTCAACCTTGTCGATCATGGTCGACCAGTCAAGGGCCTCACAGGCGTTGGAAGCGTTGTTGATAGAAGTGAAATAGGTGTATCCGAGGAGATCACCCTTACGCTCGAAGCGGACGGTAGACATACCACCGCTGGACAAAGCACCCTGGATAACCTGACGCTCGACGGTTTGAGAAAAATTGGTGTAGCGACGATAGGTAGACCTAAAAAAGCTAACCTCGGGGTCACCAACGAGGTGGGCATCCTGGGCCCCTACGGCAACAAGTTGGGCAATACCACCAGACATTTTGTTTATATTATAGTAAGAGTTTATTTTTCTTACAAAGTGGAACACAGTTCGTAAGAAGAATTTTTTGTGTTATGTGGTACTTAACCACAGTGATAAGTGCATCCAACAAAGGCTGCAATGTGGACGGCGTTTGCCTCATCTGTGTTAACACCTGATGTATCTAAATATCTAATTTTGTAAGCTTTTTCTGTGTCGGTTAGGTGATCCTCCCATTGGATCTGTCCATGTTCGTCTAAAACATTTTCACCTTCTTCATCCTTTTTAATAATTTGTATAGGCTGGGTCGCAGGTTCAAAGTCACAATCCATAGTAATCTTGGCCACAGTGTAGTTGTGAAGCACGTCATCATCCTGCTTTTGACCATAGCCCGCCACGTTAGAGGTTGTGATGTAGTCACCCGACTCGAGGGACCCGTTAGTATTCACGACCCAAATGGCACCTTCACCGACCGAGTTGATAAAAGCTCGGGTATCTCCTTTTTGTTTCTGAAAAACACTCACAAATGTTCCTTGTTCATATGTTCTAGATTTTGGATCTTCACTCCCAGATATGACACCATAGCACGCCTTATCATGGACGACATTCGATAAGCTAACAACTGGAAGTGACTGACTAATTTGAATAGCGTTAGAACCGGTTGTTATATCTTTGTCGACATTAATATATTTATTTTTGTTCGCTGAAACAATAAGACCCTCAAGACTTTCGTAATCAGATACGTTAATTTTATCGATGATAGATCTGTGTTGACCTGTAAAATCTATGTTATTCACTGTACCCGAATCCGCTAGATAACCATGTTCAGTGCCATCTTCTCCAAGGAATCCAAGATTACCGTTGTGTTGAAAAGTGTATAACCTCCACCATTGTCCACCATACGGACCAATGATAACATTATCCGATCCTCGGACATTTCCACGAACGTCGAGTTCGTCATGGGGAGCCTCCCCATCCCCTAAGCCGATCCCGACCCGAGTCTTCGAGAAGTTCACCACGTGGTGGCCCTCGTCGCATCGACCCATATCGTAGAGGGTCTTGGCCTCTTCGGCTGTAAGGGCGACGTCGTAGAGTTTGAAATTGGAGATGGAGCCAGTGAAACCTCTTTTACCTTCATGAGTTGCACCAAGTGTTATTTCATTCCCTACCAAATTGAAAGTTCCCGCAACCGCATTTGTTCCCGCCTTTAATTCACCATTTACGTAAATTTTACAGTTATCCACACTCCATGCGGTGCTCGCGGCATTAAAAGTCGCGACAACGTGGGTCCACTCATGCAGGTTCACGGTATGTTGCACTGTTACCTGATCATTAAATATATCAAATGAAATGATATTACCACCTTCAGAGTGACTGTCCCCACTAATCAATATACCTGGATTTTGTCCAGTGATATTCGCCTGTCCAAAACTACATATCCATTCCCAGTCAGTTAAATTTGCGGTTCGTTTAAACCACACCGAAAATGTGTGTGCAGGTGCTGTACTACCCCAATCATATGTAGATTGTATTTTGTCACTCGAATTTACAGTTGTACTCGATGATCCAACAAATTTAAGAGCCTTCTCCGTCGCATCATACGATGCTCCATTATACATTATACCATCCAACCCCCTCCCCGACGTGTCCCTGACAGCCCCCTCGAACGTGGGGTTCGTCGAGGTATTGTATTCCACGACGAGCCGGTCCCGACGGGGTGTATCGTCCGTGTCGAGAGCCGGCCCAATTCGGGGAACTGTTAACGATTTCGTGAGGGTCAGTTGACCGTCGTGGAGGACGGATTGACCTTGTTCACGGGTGCCGAAATATTTGACTTCTTGTATTGACACTTGATTAGATCCAACAGTTCTACTTATGACGAGTGCAAAATATTTATAGGAGATAGTGCTAGGTAATGTATATTCGTTAAATTTGTGAGCAGTCCACGTCGCACCAATGACTGTTCTTAAAGTTGTCCAATTAATATCATCAGAACTTCCCATAATGGTAAAATCTTCTGGTGCAAGAGTATTAATCTGGGAGTAGACAGGTAATATCGATATTTGAGAAATGTTCGCTTTATATGGAAATTCTAATTTTACCCATTCACCCATTATACCTCCTAATCCGTGTGTAGAGTTTGCACCTGAATACGCATAATCATTACCAACATCATAATATCTAGGGGTTGGTTCACCACCGTTATAGTATGTATTTGTCGTACCCCCAC
>MDTA01017344.1_pt1 | contig 47331 bp, 44 predicted proteins | sample 811151 | NCBI WGS metagenome assembly MDTA01 (sample SAMN05326648, study PRJNA326480) | marine metagenome | isolation source: seawater | place: Indian Ocean: South | collected 2010
CCTGATCCCATCCCGAACTCAGAAGTGAAACAGACCTGCGCCGATGGTAGTGTGGCGTTGCCCATGTGAGAGTAGGTCATCGTCAGGCTCCTAAATAAACAAGCCCCAGCATCCTTGATGCTGGGGCTTTTTTATTTCTGCCTTTATGGTCACTATCGACCGATTAATTCAATAACGCCGCCAACAATGCTATGCAGCAAACTGAATTGTTCATCGGTGCGCGCAATATAGTCGTCCAGAACCCCTCCCTGCCATGTGACAAGCCAAACCAGTGCCACCAGACCCGCAATGGATAAGCCGCCCAGCCAGCGCATTTGCCGTCGTTGCTGGTCTAACTTCTGAACCTGTTGTAGCTGACATTCGGTAAAGGCAGCGCGCAATTCACGGATTTCTTCCTCGAGCTCTTCATAGGCAATTTCCAGTGTGGACAGGCGCCCGGTCATGCCCCGGGAGTTCTGTTCCGTTGCTTCCAACCCGTGATGTCCTCCTTCCTCAACGGCCAGGCGGATGGCTTCACTTTGTTCCTGATCAGGCACGTTAGACAGAATGATATCCAGAGTTCGCATCAGCTGGTCCCGGTCAACCTGCTTGCGAATGACACCGGCAGCACCGAGGGCTCTGGCTTCCTGTAGGTAACGTTCTGCGTTCTGGGAGGTATACATGAATACCGGGATGTCCCGCGTCTCCGGCTGCTGCTTGAGTCTCTCCAGTGCCTGAAAGCCATTCATACCCGGGAGGAGATGATCAAGGAAGATAAGGTCGAAATGTTCCTGCTGAAGCAGGGGAAAGGCCTGCTCCGCAGTGGCAACCCCTTTGGTGGAGATATCCGCCCGTTCAAGCAGCCGGGACAGCAGAATACGGGCCGTTGACGAGTCTTCGATGATCAGTGCGTGCCCTCGCGGCATGAGAGAGCTCCTCCCTGGAAGTGACAGACGTTGTTACGCTGTGATGAATCAGTCCGAAAGACTCGGGCACTATAAGTGCAGCTCAGAAAATATGCAGTGGGTTGGCGGGCCCGGGTTCCGTTTTTGAGACTCCCATTTCATTTTTGCGTCAGGGCAGCCAGATTTCGAATACACCCCCACCCAGGCTGCCGCCGTTGTGCAGTTTGATGGAGCCGGTTCGCTCGCCTTCGCTATGCAGTGCGGCCACAGACGAGGCGAAGAACAGCCCCAGGCTGGTACTGCCGGTATTGAAGTCCAGCGACTTGAAACTCAGGGTACCAGTATGTTGCATGCTTTCCGGGTAGCCCTGGCCATCATCTTCAACCCCCAGCACCAGATAACCGTCTTCTTCGCGCGCAATAAGCCGTATCTGGCTTTTGGTATAACGGATGGCGTTGTTGATGGTGTTGTTGAGTACGCCGGTCAACAGGTCCTCGTCGAAAAAGCCATTGATGTCATCTGCGGCAATTGAATATTTGAGGCCGAGTCCCTGCAACAAAGGGATGTGCCTGGCGAGATGCTCCTCCAGGAAATCTGGCACAAAATGCTCGTCAATGTGCGCAGAGAGATTGTTTTCTCCCAGGCGATAGATACCCAGTAACTGAACCAGATCGTTATGCATACGCTCGGCTTCGTACTGGAGCATGTTGAATTTGTCGGAGCCAGCAAGGGATTGCTCATGTTCACCACGAAGTTCGTCGAGGCTGTTCAGTAACATGCCGAGAGAATTTTTCATGTCGTGCACGGCAGAGGCCAGCACCATCGAAAAGTCGATGTTTGGGTCGGTCATGCGGTCAGTCCTTTCAGTTTTCGGGTTAGGGCCAGGTATCGACGGTGTTGACGATGCTGCTCCGGCAGCTTGTTCAGACGATCCAGGCGCTGTTGGCAGGCAGCCAGTAACGCAGGCTCCGGGTTCTGGTCATATTGCTCCATCAACACCTGAACCAGATTCAGGTTCAGGGCAGCATGGTCCGGAACGATCGCCAGGGCTTTGTTGAAGGCTTCCACTGCAGCGTCGAGGTCGCCTGCCTCAAACGCTTTGATGCCATCCCGGTTCATGCTGCGTGCTTCCAGTTTCTGACGGAAGCCAACGGGCTCGTCCAGGAGGTTTTCAATTTTCTGCAAGGTGTCGGGGTCGTTATCAAATCGTGAGGCCAGATCGCCGAGGATTCTTTTGGCCTGATCTTCCCGGCCCATCCGGAACAGGGTTTTTGCGAAATCCAGCCCCATATCGGCCGGGAGTTCCTCCAGGCTTTCGAGCTCCGAGCTGACCGCGGTAAGAATCTTCTCGGCCTCCCGGTGGCGGCCCTGGCCGGCATGGAGACGGCACTGCACGATCCGGCTTTTGAGCCCGATGGTTTCATCGTTGTCGAAGCGTTTCTCCATTTTCGTAAGCACAGAGAGGGCTTCTGACGAGCGCGCCGCGCCTTCTTCGTCCAGATCGCCCTCGCTCAGATCGGACAGGCTCTGGGCGAGCGACAGGTAATGCTCTGCATTGTCGTGTATGGAATAGATGCCCAGAGACACCGTCTGTCGCCACGCCTGGGAGGCGGTGTCAATATCCTGGTTTGCGCCGGCAAGTTCAGCGAGATGCTTCTGGCGGAGCAGAGCGTTGGGGGAATGTTCAGCCGCTTTCTCAAGAACCTGTTGGGCCTGGGCCGATCGTCCCTGTTTCTGAAGGCCTTCGGCCAGCAGGTCGTAGGCTTCCATATAGTCCGGGTGTTTTTCAATCAGAGCCTTGAGGCCGTCGACGGCCTGATCAAAGTTCCGGTTGGCCAGCAACACCTTGCACCGGCCTAGCCGGGCCCAGGACAGCTCCCGCTGATTCAGAACATCATCGTAGACTTTCTGGGCGTGGGCCAGGTCGCCGACCATGAAGTAGAGTTCTCCGAGTGTCTTCATCAGCCAGGTTTTGTAGCGCGGCTGTTTGGGCAGGGTTTGCAGGCAAAGACTGATGGCTTCCGGGTAGTTTTCCCGATCGATCTCCCGGGTGATGGGGAGCAGGGCATTGCGCTGTTTGATCAGGCTGCCCAGACGTTGCTCCAGCATGGCACGGTTAATGGGCTTTGTCAGATAGCCGTCAGGCTGATATTCCCGTGCCCCCATGACCATTTCCTTGGAGGTTTCCGCGGTTACCATCAGGAACAGCGATGAGCGTTTGAGGAGTTTCTTGTGCCTCAGCTCTTCCAGTACATGCTGGCCGTTTTTGCCTTCCCCCAGGTTGTAATCGCACAGCACGACATCGACGTGATTGTAGGTACAGTACTGGATGGCGGGCGTGGCGTGAGCAACCAGCTCAATCTTGTCGGCACCACAACTGCGGAGCATCTGCCGCATGGATAGCCGAAAGTTCTCGAAATCGTCGACAACAAGAAAAGTAAGCTTGCCAAACGGATTTACTGCGTCTTTCCGGTCGGATGGATTCATGGCCGCTTCTGTTTAAGTAGTTTGTTTACGAGCGCTCGCAGGGCTGCAGGCTTCACTGGCTTGTACAGTACCTGGTAGCCCCGGTTGACTGCGTCGTCACGTACCTCCGGCGCCATATAGCCGGTAATGAGGATGCCGGGAATATCGCTTCCCAGATGTTCCCTTATGCTGTCCATGGCATCCAGTCCATTGCGGTTATCATCCAGCTGATAATCAGCAAGTATAATATCGGGCCTGCGTCCGTCCAGTTTGTCCAGGGCATCGTCCAGGCTTTCGGCGGCAGTGACATCACACTGCCAGTTGCCCAGCAACGCGACCATGCCTTGCAGAATGGCTGCGTCATTGTCGATGCACAGAACGTGAAGGCCCCCGAGATTGGATACCCGTCTTGAACTGCTGCCACTTTTCTGGGAATCCAGCCGGCTTTGATCGGCCGGGGCGACCGGAACCGTGATCCCGAATACGCTGCCTTTGCCCTGGATGGAATGCACGGTGACCGGGTGATTCAGCATGCCGCTGATACGATCAACAATGGCCAGGCCAAGCCCCAGCCCCTTCTTGTCGCGACCATGCTGGAATCGGCGAAACTCCTCAAAGATGTGATTAAGCTGGTCATCTGACATACCCGGTCCGGTGTCCCAGACTTCAATGCGCAGATAGCCTTTCAGGCGTCGGCAGCCCATCAGAATCTTGCCGCTTGCGGTGTAGCGGATGGCATTGGAAAGGAAGTTCTGTACCACACGACGCAGAAGTTTCGCATCGGAACGGACCCAGGCGGTACTGGGGACTACATGCAGTTCCAGCCCCTGATCCTTGGCGATGGCTGAAAACTCGGTGGCCAGATGCCGAAGCAGCTCGTTGACCGGAAACACGCCGATATCCGGCTCAAGTGCCCCGGCATCAAGCTTTGAAATGTCCAGCAGTGTACTGATGATCTCCTCAGCCGCGCCCAGCGAGCTGTCGATGTGGTCTACCAGATCCCGGGTTTCGCCCTCGTTCACTTTGCCGGACAACGCGGAGGTAAAGAGTCTTGCTGCGTTCAGGGGTTGCAGCAGGTCGTGGCTTGCAGAGGCAAGGAAGCGGGTTTTACTCTGGTTTGCCTGCTCGGCTACCGACTTGGCCTTGAGCATCTGCTCATTGATCACCTGCAGTTCCTGGGTACGCTCCCGGACCCTTTGCTCCAGATAGATGTTGGTTTCCTTCAGGGCCTGCTCGGTCCTGCGCATGGCGGTAATGTCCTGGAATGTGGTGACATAGCCGCCGCCTGGAATCGGACTGCCATCCACCCGGACGACCGTGCCGTCGGGGCGCTGACGCTCGTAAGACATGGGTTTGCCTTCACGCATGCTGTTACAGCGGTTCTCGACGATGTCGTCAATTCGACGGGCAGACAGGTTGGCGTTGGTGAGGTTATAGCGCATCAGGTCTTCAACCGGCCGGCCAACCCGGACAAAGCCCTTGGGATAGTTGAACAGCTCGAGATAGCGATGGTTCCAGACGACAAGTTGCTGCTGATGGTTGACCACGGACACGCCCAGGCTGATGTTCTCGATGGCAGACTGCAGTAATTCCCGGCTGAAGGTCATGGCCTGGGAGGCTTCATCGACAATGCTGACCACGTCCTCGATCTGCATATCGCGGCCAGTCAGGGTCGACTCCAGAACCACGCGGGCGGTGGAGGCTCCAATCACCGATGCCAGCTGGCGCTCTATGTACTTCATCAGGTGGGTGGAAGCTGGCCGCTGAGGATAGAGCCGGATGGCATTACGTCGTTCGTAGTTCCTGAAAATGCTTTCGGAACGTTCTTCCCCCATGAACCGGTCGGTCAGGGCCTGCAGGTCGGAGGTAAGAATCTCACCCTGCCAGCTCTGGTGCTGGGCATTCTCGGCTTTGGGCTGCGCATCGTGGAAGAACGCGGCAATCTGAATCTTCTCCCGAATACGTTGCCGGGTAATCAGGGAGAGCAGAATATAGGCCCCGGTGTTTACCCCCAGACTCCAAAGAATGCCATGGCTAATCTGATCCAGGTCGGAACCGAACAGGGCTGTTGGTCGGGTCCAGTTCCAGCCAAACAGGCCGTGCTCAATCAGGGTATCCGCAACCCACCCGGTGGACACCAGCGCGGGCAACAGCAAGGTGTAACACCACATCAGGAAGCCCAGCCCAAGGCCCCAGGCAGCTCCGGTGAAGTTACCCTGGCGCCAGAGAATACCGCCTACGAGCGCGGGACCAAACTGGGCCGCTGCGGCAAAGGACAGTAAGCCAAACGCCGTCAGGCTGTAGTCTTCGCCAGCCATGCGGTAGAAGCCGTAGGCGGTCAGCAGTACTACAAAGATGGCAACCCGCCGGATCGTCAGCAGCAGGAAGCTGAGATCAGTTCGTCGGTTCATGCCTGGTCGGAAGAACTTGAGCAGGCCTGGCATGATGATTTCATTACTCACCATGGTGGCTATGGCGACGGAACAGACAATCACCATGGCGGCCGCCGCTGATCCACCGCCCAGAAACGCCAGTACGGCAAGCCAGTGTTCCCCTGCCATGATCGGCAGTTGCAGGATGACGATGTCCGGATCGCTGCCCGCCAGGTGAGTGCTCAACAGTCCGGCTGCGGCAATGGGAATGACGAATGCGCTGGCGATGATCAGATAGATCGGCATCGCCCAGCGAGCGACCTCAAAATCCCGGTGATCGGTGTTCTCCACCACCATCACGTGAAATTGCCGTGGCAGGCAGATGATGGCCAGCATGGCAACCAGCGTCTGTGTGAGGAACGCAGGGGCTTCCAGCGACTCTGTGGTAAGCGTGCCCATCAGGTCAGCTTCGCGGACTCGGGTAAACAGGTCCCCGAAGCCATCGTACAGCCCGTAGCCAACAAACAGCCCCACCGCCACAAAGGCGATGAGCTTGATCAGTGATTCAAAGGCAACGGCCTGGATCATGCCCCGATGATGTTCTGTGGACTCCAGGTGCCGGGTTCCGAACAGCACGGTAAAGACCGCCAGAGCCAGGGTGATGTACCAGGCAGAGTCGTTCCAGGCCGCTGTACTCAATTCCTGATAACTGTCACCGGTGCCCGAGAGGACATTAAACCCCAGGGCAATGGCTTTGAGCTGAAGGGCAATGTAGGGAACGCTGCCGATCAGGGCAAAGATGGCCACCATGGCCGCCAGCACCTGGGATTTGCCGTAACGCGAGGCAATAAAGTCGGCAATGGAGGTGCTGTTGTTGCGTTTACTGATGTAGATGATGCGCCGGAGCAGCGGCGCAAAGAAAATGAATACCAGTAACGGGCCCAGGTAGATGGGGAGAAATGCCAGACCTTCCTGGGTGGCCCGACCAACTGCGCCATAGAAGGTCCATGACGTGAAATAGACGGCCAGGGACAAACCGTAAATATGGGTTCTGGCCAGACGGCGCTTGTAGAGCCCCGGGTGCCGGTCACCTGCCCAGGCGATCAGGAACAGCAGTGAAATGTAAGTGATCGATATAAGGACAAGCAGCCAGGCGCTAATCATGGGGTCTTGTTATCCGCTCCTGTGGTCTCAGCTTCTGCAAATGATGGTATAGAGTGGATCGTCGCTCTCCAGCAACTTCATGTTATCTACTCTCGGCGCCCCGTCGGAACCCAGTGGTACCAGCTCCCGGCTGCCACAGTTAATGAGATGAATCCGGTGCGAAACCGCATCGGTGACCGTCTGCTCGAAACGGTAAAGGGTGAAGCGAACAATGTTCTGATCACCGGTATCACGGCTGATACTTTCCTTGTCGACCGCAGAGAATGAGGTCACGTAGGGAAACACAAAGGTCCAGGGGCGAAAGAAAATTCTCTCCTGTTCGGTGGCCACAACCACAGCTTCTTCCGGCAGCATGGCTCGTTTGTGGTCATACCAGGTGTATTCTCCATAGATCAGATAACCCAGCATGCCCGCACCGGCAAAGACCGGAATCAGCCACTTCGGGGCTTTTTTGGCGGTGGCCGCGCGAATACCCATGGCGATGCCAGCGGCACCAAGACCGCAAAAAACGGTGGCTACAAATGTCCAGAACATACAACGGTTTCCTCAAAAAAGAACGGGCTCCCTCACTGAGGAAGCCCGTTCGGTTTCAACCTGTCATCAGGTGCGATGAATCAGATTGTCTTTCGCTTCAGTGATCCTGGGCAGTACCGGCACCACGCGGGTAGCGGACGCTTTCAACCAGTTCCTGAATTTCAACGGGCGGCTCTGCAGTCACCTTGGATACTGCGAAGGCTACCGCAAAGTTGACGATCGCACCAATGGCACCGATAGACAGCGGGGAAATACCCAGCACCCAGTTCTCGGGAGTGTCTGCCAGATTGTTGGTGCCCGGGATGAAGAACCAGCCTTTGTACACGAAGATGTACACCAGAGTGAAGATCAGGCCGGACAGCATGCCCAGAGTCGCGCCCACGTTGTTTACGCGTTTGGAGAAGATACCCATCATCAGTGCCGGGAACAGCGAGGCAGCCGCAATACCGAAGGCAAGGGCAACCACCTGAGCCGCGAACCCTGGCGGGTTTGCACCGAGATAGGTGGCGACAACAATGGCAACGGCCATGGATATCCGGGCAGCCATCAGTTCGCCCTTATCACTGATACTGGGGTTGAATCGTCCCTTGATAAGGTCGTGACTCACCGCCGAGGAAATCGCCAGCAGCAGGCCGGCGGCTGTCGACAGCGCGGCTGCAAGACCACCGGCTGCGATCAGGCCAATGACCCAGCCTGGCAGGTTGGCGATTTCGGGGTTGGCCAGTACCAGGATGTCACGGTTAACCACCAGTTCGTTGCCGTTCCAGCCGCGGGCCTGGGCTTCAGCTTCAAACGCAGGTACGTCGTTGTAAAGCTGGATACGGCCGTCTTCGTTTTTGTCGGTAAACTGAATCAGACCCGTTACTTCCCATTCCTTGACCCAGTTCGGGCGCTCATCATATTCGATGGGAGCGGCCTGGGTTCCGTCCGGGTAGATAGTGGTCATCAGGTTCAGGCGAGCCATGGAAGCGACAGCAGGAGCCGTCAGGTACAGCAGGGCAATGAAGACCAGAGCCCAGCCGCCAGACCAGCGCGCGTCAGCCACCTTGGGCACAGTGAAGAAACGAATGATAACGTGTGGCAGACCGGCAGTACCGATCATCAGGGACAGTGTGAACAGAACCATGTTCAGTTTGTTGTCCACATCAGCGGTATACTCGTTGAAACCGAGATCAGTGATGACCTGGTTCAGCTTCTCAAGCAGCGGCAAGCCAGAGTCGGTATGGGTAGAGAACATGCCCAGGCCCGGAATCGGGTTGCCTGTCAGTTGAATGGAAATGAACACGGCGGGAATCGTGTAAGCGACAATCAGTACACAGTACTGGGCTACCTGAGTGTAGGTAATGCCTTTCATGCCACCGAGTACCGCATAGACGAATACAACAACCGCTGCGATGATCAGACCGGTGGTGGCATCCACTTCCAGGAAGCGGGAGAAGGCCACACCAGCGCCAGCCATCTGGCCGATAACGTAGGTTACCGAGGCAACGATCAGACAGATAACGGCTACCAGTCGCGCGTTTGCGCTGTAGTATCGATCCCCGATGAACTCCGGAACCGTAAACTTACCGAACTTCCTCAGGTAAGGAGCCAGCAGCATGGCCAACAGGACGTAGCCACCGGTCCAGCCCATAAGGAACGTGGAGTTGGCATAGCCACCGGCCGCGATCAGACCAGCCATGGAGATAAACGAAGCGGCAGACATCCAGTCAGCACCGATTGCGGCGCCGTTGGTGATAGGATGCACACCACCGCCCGCAACGTAGAAATCGCTGGTACTGCCGGCCTTGGCCCAGACAGCGATGGCGATGTAGAGGAGGAACGAGCCCCCTACGAACATAATGTTGATTGCAAATTGGCTCATTTGTCCTTACTCCTCATGCACGCCGAATTTTTCGTCGATCTTGTTCATGCGCCATGCATAGTGAAAGATCAGAACAATGAAGGTAAGGATGGAGCCTTGCTGGGCAAACCAGAAGCCCAGATCGGTGCCGCCTACGGGGATTCCCGCCAGCATCGGGCGTAACAGAATAGCGAAGCCGTAAGATACCAGGGCCCAGATAATCAGGCTCCCGAATATCAGGCGTAGATTCGCCTTCCAGTAGTTTTCAGCGTCGTAGCTATGACCTGACATACAATCACTCCTGTATTGTTGTTGTGGAGATTGGGTGTTTTTTTGGTGAGGTGTTGCGGATAGAGAGTTTATTATTCATGTAGTACTTCTCCGACTTGTTGTCTCCTCCGACTTTACCGGTCAATGGATTTATGGATATTGGCAAATGGTCTAACTCTCAGTAACTTGCCTTGTATTTGGTCAAGGACATGGTCGGTAGAATCTGTTCCGCTAATAGCGGTGCATATGCTGTAAACGGCGTTGATAATGCAGCTTTTCACTGAGTTCTTTGAGAGTTTTGACGTCGTTTTTCCGGGCTTTATTGAGGGCTATCAGTGCCAGTTCTGCGGTAACCAGCGCGTCGGCTGCGGCGTGATGGCGTTCACTGATTTCCAGGCCAAATACATCCGCCCAGTCGTCCAGACCGCGCCCTTTGATCGTTGCTTTCGGGAAGAACGCCGGCATCAGCTCGGCAACATCCATCCAGACGTGGGGCAGGGTGTAGCCCAACTGGCTTTTCAGCGTCTTTTCGAGGAACTTCTGGTCGAAGGCGGAGTGGTAGGCAAGTATCGGGTCGCCGTTCATCCATTCCAGAAGGTAGAGCAGTGCATCCTGGGTTTCGTAGCCCTGAGTCAGGGCTTCTGGGCCGATGCCATGGATCAGCACGGTTTCCCGAATGTCCAGTTCAGGGCGACGCAGTATCAGGTCAAACTGGTCATTGAGGTGGATGACACCACCTTCGATGGCAACCGCTCCGATGGCAATCACTTCATCTTTGGACGCGTTCAGGCCGGTGGTCTCAAGGTCAAGAACAATCAGCCGGCTCCGGGACAAGGGCTGGTCGCCAACCGTTTTCGGGCTGGGCAGATTGGCGGCATCGTGATCGCCGACTGTTCCGCCGCGTCTTCTGGCCAGCCACTGTTTGATGTATTCCAGCATGTTCTGTGCGCAGACCTATAGTTGATACGTAACTTCGAGTTTCTGCTGGAGCCGCTGGGCCTGGCGGAAAGACTCGCGAAGTATGCGCCGGTCCAGAGGATTCAGGTCGTCCGGATCGATGTAATTGGTCAGCTCCTCGCCCCGGTCGAGCATCTCCTGATGGGCACGCATACGGATGGCCTGAATCAGGCTGTAGGCTTCCTTCCAGGCGTTGGCGTCCTTGGCGTCAAAGATGTCTTTTCTGGCCAGGGCATCAATGCGCTCCAGGGTATTGGCGGCTTCCACCCCATGGGCCAGTGCGAACACCCTTACGGATTCCACAAATGGCGCCAGGCCCTGACGTTTCAGATCCAGCGAGTGTTTCTTCTCGTCGTTCAGATAGCGGAAGTTCCGGAACATGGTCAGGGGCGGTTTTCTCTGCAGCGCGTTGCCAGCGAGCATTTTCTGGAACAGGGCGTTCTTGCGGATGCGTTGGAGCACCTTCTCCAGCAGACGATGGTGTGGCTCAGTGGGGCCGAAGACCGCTCTCATATCCAGGAATATCGACGAGTAGACCAGGTTCTGGGGGGTTGAGGCATCAATAAAGCGGATAAACCAGTCGTCCCATTCCCGGTCACTCAGGCAGAGTTTGGGGTTGCTGGCCATAATGTTGCCTTTGCACAGGGTGAACCCGCACTCCGCCAGTTCGTCGTTGACCTTGCGGGCAAAGGGCAGCAGTTTCTCACGCACCTGATCTTCGGTCATGCCCTCTGGTGTCTCGAACAGAATACCGTTGTCCTGGTCGGTCAGCAGGGTTTGCTCCTGGCGGCCTTCACTGCCAAAGGTAAGCCAGGTAAACGGAATGCCAGGGTCGTTTTTCTTGAGGTTAAGTTCGAGTACCCTGCGCACGGTGACATCGTTCAGGGTGGTAATGATCTTCACCACCTGGCCGGAATCCGCGCCGTGGGCCAGCATGGCGTCGACCAGCCTTGAGACATCGGAGCGAAGGCTGACCAGGGTGCGCAAGTGGGTGGCAGTGCCAATGGTTCGAGCCAGGTTCACCAGGTCTACCCGCTGAAGAGAGAACAGATCCCGCTCGGATACCACGCCAATCAGGCGGTCCTCTTCGTCGACCACACACAGATGGGCAAAGTGGTGTTCCGCCATCAGCATTGCCGCCTCAAAGGCGTCCGCTGTGGCGGGCAGGCGACAGGGATTGCCTGTCATCACCTGGCGAATGGGCGTGTCGAGGGGGCCTTTTTCCTCAGCGATCATGGTGCGCAGGTCGCGCAGCGTGAAAATGCCGGTGGGATGACGATTGTCATCGGTGATAATGATGCTGCCCACATTATTCTCGTGCATCCGGGCTACGGCCTTGCGAACCGGCAGATCCGGTGAGCACACAATCGGGTTGCGCAGCGCGTAGCGCTCCAGGGGGGTGTCCAGGCTGTTGCTGGAGCCAATGGAAGCCATGGCCTTGGACTGGATGCGCTGATTGACCTGATCCAGCAGGCTGCTCACGCCCCGCAGGCAGAAATCGCGAAAGGATTCGCTTTCGGAAAACAGGGTGATGAAGGCGTTCTGTTCAATACTGAGGCAGAAGGTATCGCCGGAAGCCCTGTGTAGCGTTCGGGTCGGGCGCTCGCCAATCAGTGCCGCAAGCGGAAAGCACTCACCCTGGCTGATTTCAAAGGTGGTTTCTGCCCGGTCTTCTTTTTCATTGTGGCGCTCACCCCGGATACGTCCCTGCTTGACCACATAAAACCGTTTGACCACTCCATCGTCGGGCGAGAGCACTTCGTCGCCATCGGCGTAAAACCTCAGGGTCGCATGCTCGGCAAAATGGGCCAGATGGGTGTCGTCCATGCTGGAGAACGGGGCATGTTCCCTCAGGAATGACATAATCGCTCGGGTGTTCTGAGGGCGGGTAGTGTCCTGATTTGCTGCGGCCATATCGCGATCCGTAAGCTTGGGAGCCAGGTTCAGGAGAGCTCCATCGTTATTATTCTCCGCTTGCAGTGTAGTTCAGCGGAACCCGGAGGGGCTCTACGATTTTCGTCGCAGAGCTTTTCTTTATGGTAGACCGGTGCGGTGATAGAGTTCTGATACTCGTCAAACCGGAATCAGTTAGTGTCATGACCAGTAAAGATGAACGCCTTGCCTTCCTCGAAGAAATGAAGGATGTGCAGCGGATACGCAAACCCAATCGGGCCGAGGTATCGGTGCCCAAGGAGCTGACGCCCGGGCACCTTGAACGCCAGAGGGCGGCGGTTGAAAAACCGGTGCGAGACCTGAACCCGCTGACATCCGATATGGTAGAGCCGCTAACGGCACACGACATTCTCAGCTGGCAGCGCCCAGGCGTTCAGCACGGGGTTTTCCGCAAGCTGCGTCTTGGTCAGTACCCGATCGAGGCCCGGCTGGATCTGCATCGCATGACGGTGGAAGAAGCCCGCCGGGAAGTGTTCGGTTTTATCAACGACTGCGTACATTACGGTTTGCGCTCGGTGATCATCCTGCACGGCAAGGGAGAACGCAATCCTGATGGCATCGCCCAGCTCAAGAGCTACCTGGCGAAGTGGTTGCCGGAGCTGGACAACGTTCTCGCTTTCCATTCGGCAAAGAAACACCACGGTGGCACCGGCGCGGTTTACGTAATGGTCAGGAAAAACGATCGGGAAAAACAGCATAATCGGGAGATCCATGGTTCCAGATAAGGAATCGTCTGGATCATTCGCTACGACGGAAACACCGAATCGGGAGAATTAAGATGCGTTTGATTTTTGTGGCTTTGATTTCTGTACTGACATTGGTCGGCTGTAAAGACCGGGTAATCTGGAACGATAACGGCAAAGTGGAAAGTGCCACCCAGAACCGTGAAGTGTGGGATTCCAACGGCAAGCTGGAAACCGGTGAGCGCAAAATCTGGGTAAACAAGGATGGTGAAGACGTCGTCAAGTAAAGGCGTGGCGGTAAAACGCGCCGAACCTGCCAAAACAATAACATGATGAGGAGCACGGAATGGCTTTCACGCTGACTGTGAACGGTCGCCAGCATTCGCTGGATGTCGAACCCGATACCCCGTTGTTATGGGTGCTGCGGGATGAACTTGGGCTCAAAGGGACCAAGTTTGGCTGCGGTGCAGGCCTCTGTGGCGCCTGCACTGTGCACCTGAACGGTCAGCCCGCCCGTTCCTGCTCTACGCCGGTGGAGATGGCTGAAGGTGCCGAAATCACCACCATCGAAGGCCTGTCCGCTGCTGGCGAATTGCATCCGTTACAGAAAGCCTGGGTGGAACAGGGGGTGCCCCAGTGTGGTTATTGCCAATCTGGCCAGATCATGACGGCCGCGCACCTGCTGGCCAACAACCCCTCTCCGGATCGCGAACAGATCGTCACCGCCATGACCGGCAACCTGTGTCGCTGCGGCACCTATCCTCGCATTGTGGCTGCGGTTGAGTCCGTCGCCGGTGGTGTGGGTCAGTACCAGCCGGCCGGGGAGGATGCGTAATATGGCGATGAATCGACGGGATTTCCTGAAGGTCAGCACCTCGGCTTCCGGTGGACTGCTATTGGCGCTGAATCTGCCTGGTTGTGCCTCCGTGCAAACCGGCTATGAGCCTGAAACCGGGGAATGGAAACCGAACGCCTGGCTGGAACTCACCCGGGACAACGACATTATTTTCACCCTCGATCGGGTTGAGATGGGCCAGGGCACCTACACCGGTCTTACCACTTTGATAGCGGAGGAGCTGGATGTAGCGCCGGAGGCCATTCGCGTGGCATTTGCCCCGGTTGCTCCGGAGTACCGTAACCCGTTGTTCGGGCTTCAGCTTACCGGTGGCAGCACCAGTGTCGCCTCCAGTTGGCAGCCCCTGCGGGAGGCCGGAGCTTCGGCGCGACTGATGCTGGTGATGGCCGCCGCCCGGGTTTGGCGGGTCGAGCCGGGACAATGCAAAACGGAGGGCGGGTACGTACGCCACCCCAACGGCCTGGATTCCATGCCCTATGGCAAACTGGTGGAGTTGGCGGACAAAGAGGTGATTCGTGGTGATGTGCCACTAAAACCCCGTTCCCAGTGGAAATACATCGGCCGACAGGCCGGAAGGCTGGATGCCGAGGCCAAGTCCACCGGCCAGGCGATGTACGGGATAGACGTAGAGCTGGCGGATATGGTCTATGCCGTTATGACCCGGAGCCCCCGCTATGGCGGACTGGCGGTCAGTTTCAACCGCGATCAGGTTCGGGCCATGCCGGGCGTGCTTGATGCCTTCATCACCGAGCGCGGTGTGGCCGTAGTGGCAGATCGCTACTGGCGAGCCCGCAAGGCTCAGGAAGCGCTGGCGGTTGAGTGGGATTTTTCCGAGGCCGTCGGGTTATCCAATCCGGACGTGTTCAAACACTATCGTCAGGCCGCCGGTGACGATCCCGGCGAGGACGAACGGGTGGACGGTGACCCCGAGGCTGTTCTGGAGAAAGCGGGTACCCTGGTGGAGGCAGAATATGAGCAGCCGTACCTGGCCCACGCCACCATGGAACCAATGAATGCGACCGCCTGGTATCGGGACGGTGGCATGGAAGTCTGGGCGCCGACCCAGGCCCCGGACCTGGGCCGCATAGCCGCCGCGCGACACACCGATCTCTCTCCGGATGACGTGACTATCCACACTACCTTTCTTGGCGGTGGCTTCGGCCGCAGGTTGACCCAGGACTACATTGAGGAAGCAGCCCTGGTCGCCTACCGGGTGAAAGTGCCGGTCAAACTGATCTGGTCCCGGGAAGAAGACACCCGCCATGGCTTTTTCCGCCCGGCCATGTTGCATCGTATGGCGGCCAGTCTGGAGGATGGGCAGCTGACGGGCTGGGATCATCAGATTGTTGGCCCTCAGATACTTGACTGGTACGTCCGGAACGCTGCACCAGCCCAGTACCCCTGGGCACCAAAATTACTGTACGGCACATTGGGCCGGGTTGGCCTGATGGTTGAAGGTATCGCAACCCCGAAAGACATTTCGGCCATTGAGGGTGCTATTGGCTATCCCTACGCGGTACCCAATGTCCGGGTTCGGCATACCCATACTGACCCGGGCGTGCCAATTACCTGGTGGCGCTCCGTGGGCTATTCCCACAATGGTTTCGCGGTTGAGACCTTTATGGATGAACTCGCCAGCCAGGCCAACGAAGATCCAGTCAGTTTCCGGCTGAAACTGTTGGAGAGTGAGCCCCGTCATCGGCGGGTTCTGGAGCGGGCTGCCGAGCTGGCGGGCTGGAACCAGCCGGTGCCAGAGGGCAGGGCGCGCGGAGTGGCCTTGTTCAAGAGCTTTGGTACCTATGTTGCCCAGGTGGTGGAAGCCAGTATTGAGCAGGGTGGAATTCGCGTTCATAAGGTCACGTGCAGCGTGGACTGTGGTCAGGTGGTGAACCCGCGAATTGTCGAGGATCAGATGACCGGCGGCATTGTCTTTGGCCTGACGGCGGCGCTGAACGGGGAAATTACCCTGGAGGGCGGCGAGGTGCAGCAAAGTAACTTCCACGATTATCGTCTGCTGCATATGCATCAGGTACCGGAGATGGTGGTGGATATTGTCGACAGCGAAGAGCCGCCCACCGGCGTTGGGGAACCTGGCGTCCCGCCGGTGATCCCGGCCCTGGGCAACGCCTTGTTTGCGCTGACCGGTAAGCGCCAGCGCCGTCTGCCGCTTAAAGCCTGAGCGGAATCGGTTTTACCCGGGCTGGGGTGGTTCTATAATGGCGCCAGATTCGCGCCCGGGCAGGGCTCGTACCAACCCGGAGGATGCCTGTGTTTGATGTAACCCGCTACGCCACCGCCGCCCAATCCATCGTCGAGGCCGGCCGCTTTCTTTACGACCGCGGCTGGTCGCCCGCCACCAGCAGTAATTATTCGGCCCGTATCGATGGCGACCATGTGGCGATTACGGTATCGGGCCGGCACAAGGGCCAGTTGGGTGCAGGCGACGTCATGGTGGTGGATCTGCATGGCCAGGCGGTACAAAGCGATTGCCGCTCGTCGGCAGAAACCCTTCTGCACACGGTGATCTATCAGCTTTATCCCGAGGTTGGCGCCGTTCTGCATACCCACTCGGTCAAGGCTACCGTGCTTAGCCGCCTGATCCCGGCGGGGCAGGCACTGGAGCTTGAAGGCTATGAGCTACAGAAAGCCTTCAATGGCGTGCAAACCCATGAGGGTAAGCTGATTGTTCCCGTGTTCGACAACACCCAGGATATTCCGGCACTGGCTGAGGAAACCCGGGACTGGTTTGCGCGGCACCCGGAACAGCCTGGATACCTTATCCGCGGCCATGGTCTTTACACCTGGGGCCGCACCATGGCCGATTGCCTGCGCCATATTGAAGCGTTTGAATTTCTTTTTGAATGTGAACTCGAAACCATGAGGGTACGCCGATGACCACCCTGAGCATTTTTCATCAGAACCAGCCCGAGCAGGCCCAGACGGTCGTAACAGACCCGGACACCATCCGGAATAAACTGAGTGCCCACGGTGTGCATTTCGATCGTTGGGCAACCCGCGATCTGCCGGCCGACGCCACCCAGGAGGAGATTCTTGAGGCCTATGCCGACGAAGTGGCACGGCTCAAGCAGGATTGGGGATTTCAGACCGCAGACGTGGTCAGCCTGACCGCGGATCATCCCCAGAAAGACGCGTTCCGGCAGAAGTTTCTGGATGAGCACACCCACAGCGAGGACGAAGTGCGCTTCTTCGTTCGTGGTCAGGGGTTGTTTTACCTGCACTTCGGTGACCAGGTATACGCGCTGCTGTGCGAGAAGAATGACCTGATCAGTGTGCCTGACGGCACCCGGCACTGGTTTGATATGGGGCCGGAGCCTGAATTCACCTGTATCCGGTTATTCAGCAACCCGGAAGGCTGGGTTGCGAGCTTTACCGGTGAGGATATCGCTTCCCGGCTGCCACGTTATGAGAGCCTGGCGGGAGGGGCCTGATGATTCGAGTGATTCTGACGGACATTGAGGGCACCACCAGTTCGATCTCCTTCGTGCACGATGTCCTGTTTCCCTACGCCAGCGAGCACCTGCCAGGGTTTATCCGGGCCAACCACCACACTCTGCCGGCGGTGGCGGAACAGCTGGCTCGGGTGGCAGAGATCAGCGGTACCGACCGGAAAGACATCGATGGCCTCATCGATGTACTGCAAGGGTGGATTGCCGAAGACCGCAAGGAGGGTTCACTAAAGGCGCTGCAGGGCATGGTCTGGGAGCAGGGGTATCACAGCGGTGAACTGAAAGGCCATATCTATCCGGATGCCGCGGATTATCTCCAGCGCTGGCATGATCGGGGCCTGAGACTGTTCGTATATTCTTCCGGGTCCGTCAAGGCCCAGAAGCTGATCTTCGGTCATAGCAATGAAGGCGACTTCACGGTTTTCTTCTCTGGTTATTTCGACACGGCCGTCGGGGGCAAAAAGGAGTCCCAGTCCTATCGCAACATTCTTGCGGAGCTGGGGGTAGACGCGGGCACAGTGCTGTTTCTGTCCGATGTTGAGGAAGAGCTGCGTGCCGCCGAGGAAGCCGGCCTGAAAACCGCCTGGCTGGTACGAGAGGGCGAACTGCCGGATACCGCCCGGGTGGTGGCCAGGGATTTTTCGGAGGTTGATGCGCTGTTGCGCAAACGATAGGAGGTGATTCATGCCCGGGCGCCGCTGGTATTCATGGCTGGTACCGGCTGTGTGTGCACTGAGCCTGCTCGGGTGCAATCCCTTTTCAGACGCTGAATCCCTCACCGATGAGTACCTGGAACGTTTGGCCCGGGTACTCGATACCGCGCCCGTTCCCAGGGCCGAGCTGCCCGCCGCCTCCATTCCACCCAGGCGGAGAGAACGTATACTTGCCCTGCCGGAGCTGGATCTGGGCATGCTGGATTTTCTGTCGCTGTACGGCTGCGAGCTTCAGTATGTGGTGGGCGAACGCAATTCCGTGATGGGCAAGGTGATGCAGCCCATCAATCAGTTACGCTATGAGATTCGTTTTATCCGAGCTGCGGAGGCCTGTCTGCCCCAGGTAGACGACGAGGAACTCACAGAAGCTCTGGAATCCGCCATTGAAAGCAAACGGGACAGTCTGCCGCTGGCGGTCTGGAATGCCACCTGGGGGACCGAAGAGGTGGAGCGCCAGTTTACCCTGTCTAAAGGCTATTATCCGGTGGCGGAAGCGGGTAATCCCGCGTCGGATCTGGTCAGGGATCTGCAGCAGTTGAACCGCCAGGTGGAAGCCATACTGGCTGATAAGCTTGAGCTATCTCTGGAGAACCTCGGCCAGGTTCATCAGCGCTGGCAGGCGGATGTGCTGGCGGGCCAGACTATTAACAGCGCGCGCTTGCTGATCAGCACCCTGAATGCCGGCACCGAGCTGCTCGGCACTCGATTGGAGGGCAGGCCGCTGTGTCTCAACGGCCAGCCCAATAACCAGTCGGAAATTGTTCAGAACTTCTTCCTCAGTATCTATATCGGAAAAATCCAGCCGTACATGAGTGATGTCAGCCGGGCACGGGATTCGCTGATTGCAGGCTTTGCGGAACTCGCCAGGCAGCAGCAAGCCGTGATGCCTGAGAGTTTTACGCCCTGGTACCAGCGCCATCTGGCGGCTGATACCAAGAATAGCCTCTGGCAGGAACTGGATCAGGCCATGATGCGGCATACCCGGCACTGGCAGGATCTGTTGGGGCAGTGCGGGCTTCGTCCGGGCGCCTGATTGTCCGTTTTACTCAGCGTTGGCTTTCCGGCGTTACTCTCAGAATTTCCTCCACCGTGGTCAGTCCCGCTGCCACTTTCTGGGCGCCATTGAGCCGAAGCGACTTCATGCCTTCTTTGTAGGCATCCAACCGAAGCTGTTCCAGCTCGCAGTGATCGGTGATCTGGCGGGTGAGTTTGTCTGACAGGGCCATAATCTCGTATACCCCGGCTCGGCCCATGTAACCGGTGTTCCGGCATTCCAGGCAGCCGACCGGCTGGTAGAACTGCCGGGGCAGCAGTGCCTTCCACGGCCGGGTCAGCGTCTGCCAGGCGTGAGCATCCGACTCCCCGGGCTGCTTGCAGTGCGGGCAGAGCGTACGCGCCAGTCGCTGGGCCATCACGCCGAGTACCGTGGCCCGGATCAGATAGGGCGGAATGCCCAGCTCCATCAGGCGGGTGATGGCGCTGGGGGCGTCGTTGGTATGCAGCGTTGAGAGAACCAGATGCCCGGTCAGCGCTGCCTGCACTGCCATTTCAGCCGTTTCCAGATCCCGGATCTCACCGATCATGATGATGTCCGGGTCCTGCCGCAGCAGAGCACGCACACCGTGGGCAAAGGTCAGGTCGATATTGGTTTGCACCTGCATCTGGTTGAATGCGGGCTCCACCATCTCGATCGGATCCTCAATGGTGCAGATGTTGAGCTCCGGAGATGCCAGTTGTTTGAGCGTGGAATACAGCGTGGTGGTTTTACCGGAACCGGTGGGCCCGGTTACCAGCACGATACCGTGGGGCCGCGAGGTCATGGTTTGCCAGCGTTCCCGGTCTTCCTTGCTGAAGCCCAGTTGCTCGAAGGATTTGAGCAGTACCTCCGGGTCAAAAATCCGCATCACCATTTTTTCGCCGAACGCCGTTGGCATGGTGGCCAGGCGCAGCTCCACTTCGCTGTTATCGGGTTTGCGGGTCTTGATGCGGCCGTCCTGGGGCCGTCGTTTCTCGGCTACGTTCAGGCGCCCGAGGATTTTCAGGCGGCTGGTCACGGCCACGCCAACGTGTTCCGGGAATTCGTAGACATTGTGCAGCACCCCGTCGATCCGGAACCGCACCTGGGTAACCGTGCGCCGGGGCTCTATATGAATGTCGGAGGCTCGCTGCTCGAAGGCATATTGCAGCAGCCAGTCAACGATTTTGACCACATGCTGGTCGTTGGCGTCCGGATTTTCGCTGGCGCCCAGGTCCAGTAACTGTTCAAAATTCTGATTGCCGGCACTGCCTGACGACTGGCCGCCACTGGCCTTGCTGACCGAGCTTGCCAGTTGATAGAACTCCACCGTGTAACGGCGGATATCCTCCGGATTGGCGACCACCCGGCGAATGTCCTTGCGTACCGCCTGGCGGAGGTTGCTTTCCCATTCCCGCTTGAAAGGTTCGGTGCTGGCAATTACGACTTCATCCGGTGTGATCTCCACCGCGAGAATGCCATGGCGCTGGGCGAAGGCGTAGGACATCACCCGCGCGATGGCCGGCGTGTCGATCTTGAGCGGATCGATATGGTAGTAGTCCTGTCCACCCCAACGGGCAAGCCAATGGGTCAGCCGCTCCAGATCAAGAGTTCGGCCGTCCCGCTGGCTGGTCAGTGCGGCAATTGCCACCAGCTCGAGAGGATGTCGTTGTGGCGTATGGCCGGCACCCGAGGCGGCACCGAGATTGGCCGTCAGTACTTTTTCAGCATCTCGCTGGGCGATCTCGCCGCTTTCCACCAGCGCTGAACAGATGTCCCTCAGGGTCAGGGTCTGGCGATGCGGCGGTGCCGGCATGGTCACGATGTCATTCGCCATCTATGTGCCTCCGGGAGCCAGCAACATCAGTTTGCAACCGGTCGATTGACCTTGAGATGCACCATGGCAACGGTAAACAACAGGAACGTCAGGATAGTCAGTGTCACAGGACCGGCGGCGCCCTCCGACAGCCAGGCTGAAACCACGGCCTGAGTGAAGTAGAAAATCACCACAAACGCCAGCCAGATATAACCCCGATTGTGACCCCGGAAAACCGGTACCGCGAACGCTAGCAGCGGCAGGAGTTTGACGGTCAGCATCAGGGGTATGGAGACGCCCTCGACCGGCGCGGGCCAGAACGTAGTGACCAGCAGGGTGGCGAGCACGGCCAGGTAAAGGGCGATGGTCAGGCGTGCGGTGTTTCTGGCTTTATCGTTGTGGAGCATGGAGCGGTCCGCATTGTGGGTTGTTTGAGGGTTTGGTCAGGCCTGGTTGGCCAGTTTTATGGCCAGTCTGGCAAGCCGTTCACCGAAGGCCTGGCACAGGTTTTTTTCATGGTCACTCAGGGCTTGCTGTTCCCCTGTTCCGGCCCAGTGGGAGGGGCCATACGGCGTGCCACCGGTGGCGGTCTCGTTGAGCGCGCTTTCGGAGTAGGGCAGGCCACACAGCACCATGCCGTGATGCAATAGTGGCATCATCATGGTCAGCAGGGTGGTTTCCTGGCCACCGTGCAGGCTGCCGGTGGAGGTAAAGGCACCAGCCGGTTTGCCGGCCAGTTTACCGTTGAGCCAGAGGTCACCGGTACCGTCCAGGAAGTGCTTGAGCGGTGCCGCCATGTTACCGAAGCGGGTCGGGCTACCCAGGGCGAGACCTGCGCACTCCGCCAGGTCGGCTTTGGTGGCATAGGGGGCTCCCGCATCCGGAACCGGGGGCAGGCTGGCGGCGGTATCCGGGGAAACCGGCGGAACCGTCCGGATTCTGGCTTCTATTCCTGCCACTCTGGCAACGCCGCGGCCGATCTGGGTGGCCATCTCGGCGGTCTGTCCGTTGCGGCTGTAGTAGAGCACCAGCACATAGGGAGTTGTTTCTGTCATGGGTAGACCTGGTAGTCAGAGAATGTCCAGTACGTTTTCTGGAGGCCGGCCGACGGCAGCCTTGCCATTGGCCAGTACAATCGGGCGCTCAATCAGCTTCGGTGTGTTTGCCATGGCACGTATCAGGGCTTCTCGGCTGAGATCCGGGTTGTCCAGCCCTTGTTCCCGGTATTCGGCTTCCTTGGTTCGCATGAGTTCCCTGGGTTCGCAACCAAGCAGATCCAGAATGTGTAGAAGTTCCTGCTCTGTCGGTGGCGTCTCAAGGTAGCGTATAATCACCGGTTCGATGCCCTTTTGCTGCAACAGTTCCAGGGTCTGGCGTGATTTTGAGCACCTGGGGTTATGGAAAATACGGGTAGCTTCTGTCATGGTCGTGGCCGTTTAACCTATTGATTGCAGACTTTTCCGGGGCGTTAGTCTAACAGGAGGATAACCCTTGCAGTACCCTCAGTCCGGGCTCTTTTGTAGTGGCGCACGTTGGCTGGCATGGCCGGTACTCATGCTGATGCTGTTGTTGGTCTCAGGTTGTGAAAAGATCGAGCTGGAACGGGCCGACGGCACCCTGGCCAACTGGAACAAGTATCGCGGCCAATGGGTACTGGTGAATTACTGGGCGGAGTGGTGCAAACCCTGCCTTGAGGAAATCCCCGAGCTGAACGAGTTGGACAAGGCTCCGGATATTGCGGTGCTTGGGGTTAATTTTGATGGCGTTACGGGTGTGCCGCTGGTTGAACTCGGCGAACGTATGGGGATTGAGTTTACCATGCTGGCCTCTGATCCGGGGCCCGGGTTCGGTTGGCAGGTGCCGATGGCGCTGCCTGCCACTTTCGTTGTGGATCCTGAAGGCACCCTGATTGAGGCCCGATTCGGGCCCCAGACCGAAGAAGACATCCGAGCACTGATTGGCGAATGACCATGGCAAACACCTTTGTACACCTGCGCGTTCACTCCGAATACTCCATGGTGGATGGCCTGGTTCGGGTCAAACCGTTGATCAGCAGGGTCGCGGAACTGGGCATGCCGGCGGTTGGCCTGACCGAACAGTCCAACATGTGCTCACTGGTACGTTTCTACAAGGCCGCCATGGGCGCGGGCGTCAAGCCCATTATCGGTGCCGATATCTGGCTGGAGAATCCGGATGAGCCCGAAACCCCGTTCCGGCTGACCTTGCTGGCCCGAGACAACGATGGTTACCTGAACCTGACGGAGATCATTTCCCAGGGCTATACCGAAGGCCAGCGCTACGGCAAGCCGATTGTCCAGAAAAGCTGGCTGGAATCCCGTGCCAAGGGCCTGATTGTGCTGTCCGGCGCCAAGATGGGGGACGTCGGCAAGGCCTTGCTGGCCGGGAAGCCGGAACTGGCCAGGGAGCGTGCAGGCTATTGGCGAAACCTCTATCCCGACAGTTATTACCTGGAGTTGCAGCGCACTGGGCGGGCCGGTGATGAGGATTGTCTGCACATGAGTGTGGAGTTGGCAGCTGAGCTCGGTTTGCCGGTGGTGGCGACCAATGACGTTCACTTCCTTGAGGCGGATGATTTTGAAGCCCACGAAGCCCGGGTCTGCATCGGCGAAAGCCGGACTCTGGACGATCCCAGGCGGGATCGTCGGTTCAGCGATCAGCAATATCTGCGCAGCGCCGAGGAAATGATCGAGCTGTTCTCGGACATTCCGGAAGCTGTGGAAAACACCGTGGAAATCGCCAGGCGCTGCTCGGTGAAGGTCCGGATGGGCGAATACTTCCTGCCTAATTATCCGATCCCGGACGGCATGACCATGGACGAATATTTTCGCCATGTGTCGGAAGAAGGACTGGAAGCCCGGCTGGCGAAAACCCTGAGCAAGGACGATCCGGAGTATGATCAAAAGCGTGAAGAGTATTACAAGCGCCTGAAGTTTGAGCTGGATATCATTATCCAGATGGGGTTCCCCGGCTACTTCCTGATCGTAATGGACTTCATCAAGTGGGCCAAGAACAACGGCGTTCCAGTAGGGCCAGGCCGGGGTTCCGGTGCCGGCTCGCTGGTGGCGTATGCGCTGCTGATCACGGACCTGGATCCATTGGAATACGACCTGCTGTTCGAGCGGTTCCATAACCCGGAGCGGGTCTCCATGCCTGACTTCGACGTCGACTTCTGCATGGAAGGCCGGGACCGCGTCATCGACTACACCGCCCAGAAATACGGCCGGGAAGCGGTATCCCAGATTATTACCTTCGGTACCATGGCCGCCAAGGCGGTGGTCCGTGATGTGGCCCGGGTGCAGGGAAAATCCTACGGTCTGGCAGACAAACTCTCCAAACTGATCCCCTTTGAAGTGGGCATGACCCTGAACAAGGCGATCGAGCAGGAGCCGCAGCTCAAGGAATTTCTGGAGCAGGACGAAGAAGCCCAGGAAATCTGGGAGATGGCTCTGAAGCTGGAAGGTGTGTGCCGTAACGCCGGCAAGCACGCCGGGGGCGTGGTGATCGCACCCACCAAGATCACCGATTTTTCGCCGCTTTACTGTGATGACGAGGGCGGCAGTCTGGTGACCCAGTTCGACAAGGGCGATGTGGAAGACGCCGGCCTGGTGAAATTTGACTTTCTGGGGCTGCGAACCCTGACCATCATCAAATGGGCACTGAACATGATCAACCCGCGCCGGCAGCAGCGTGGGGAAGGCGAGCTCGACATCAGCGCGATTCCGCTGGACGACAAGCCCTCTTTTGACATGCTCAAGAAGGCAGAGACCACGGCGGTATTCCAGTTGGAATCCCGGGGTATGAAAGACCTTATCCGCCGCCTGCAACCGGATTCGCTGGAAGACATGATCGCCCTGGTCGCCCTGTTTCGGCCCGGTCCGCTGCAGTCCGGCATGGTGGACGACTTTATCGACCGGAAGCACGGTCGGCAGCCGTTGTCTTATCCGCATCCCGATTACCAGTATCAGGGCCTGAAGCCGGTTCTGGAGCCCACCTACGGGGTTATCCTGTACCAGGAGCAGGTCATGCAGATCGCTCAGGTGATGGCGGGCTATACCCTTGGCGGCGCCGACATGCTGCGCCGGGCCATGGGTAAGAAAAAGCCGGAAGAAATGGCCAAGCAGAAAGCCATCTTCCTGGACGGTTGTGAAAACAACGGCATCGACAAGACCCTGGCGGAAAACATCTTTGACCTGGTGGAGAAATTCGCCGGTTACGGCTTCAACAAATCCCACTCTGCCGCCTACGCACTGGTGTCGTACCAGACCCTGTGGCTGAAAGCCCACTATCCGGCCGAATTCATGGCTGCGGTTCTCACCGCCGATATGCAGAACACCGACAAGGTGGTGACGCTGGTGGAAGAGTGCCGCAACATGAAGCTGGACTTGCTGGTGCCGGACGTCAGCCGGTCCGCTTATACCTTTACCGTTAACGATCAGGGCCAGATTGTGTACGGCCTGGGCGCAATCAAGGGCCTGGGTGAAGGTCCCATCGAGAGCATTGTGGAAGCGGCCAAAGCAGGCCCCTTCCAGGATATCTTTGATTTCTGCCGCCGGGTGGATCTGAAAAAGGTCAACAAGCGGGCCATGGAAGCCCTCATTCGCTCTGGCGCCATGGATAAACTGGGCGCCGACCGTGCCAAGTTGATGGCCAGTATCGACAAGGCCATTCAGCAGGCAGACCAGCAGTCCCGCAACGATGCCGCCGGCATGGTGGACATGTTCGGAGAGATGCTTGAGGGCGGTGGCGATGATGAAGACACCTATGCAGACGTTGCCCACGTTCGGGAGTGGCCGGAGAAAGAGCGCCTGAAAGGCGAAAAGGACACTCTGGGCCTGTACCTTACCGGCCATCCCTTTGATGAATACGAACGGGAAGTGCGTCGGTTTGTCCGTTGCTCAATCGCCGATCTGAAGCCCAACAAATCGCCCCAGCGGGTGGCCGGGCTGGTGGTGGCCCAGCGCACCATGAAGACCAAGACCGGCTCTACCATGTGCTTCATTACTCTGGATGATCGCAGCGCCCGGATTGAGGCTACCCTGTTTTCCGAGGCCTTCTTCGAGAACCGGGAGTTACTGCAGTCGGATCAGGTAATTGTGGTGGAAGGACAGGTCAGCCACGATGATTACTCCGGCCAGATGAAAATGCGGGTCAGCAGCGTGATGGATGTGGCGACCGCCCGTCAGCAGTTCAGCCGGGGTATCAAACTGGCGTTGCGTTCAGAGCAGTTGCAGAATGGACTTCTGGACAAGCTGGACGATACCCTCAGGCCGTTTCGCAGTGAAGGCAGTCCGGTCTGGATTGAGTACCGCAGTGCCGAGGCCAGCACCCGTATTGAACTGGGTGAAAGCTGGCGGGTACAGCCAGACGACACACTGTTGTTCGAGCTGAAGCACCTGGTGGGCGACCAGTCTGTGGAACTGGTCTATGATTAAGACCAATGTCCGCTTTAGCCTTGCCGGCAGCGCTGCTATCTTTGTCCCAAATTCTGGTTTTGGCGGGTTTCGGCCCGCCTGGCAATAAAATGATGGAACATCATGAACCCTAACTACCTGGATTTCGAACAGCCGATCGCCGACCTGGAAGCCAAGATTGAAGAGCTTCGCATGGTGGGTAACGACACCGATATCAATATCACCGACGAAATCAGCCGCCTTAAAAAGAAGAGCATCAGTCTGACCGAGTCGATCTTCTCAGACCTTAAGTCCTGGGACATTGCCCGTCTGGCCCGGCACCCGCGCCGGCCCTATACCCAGGATTATATTGACCTGATCTTCGAGGATTTTGACGAACTGCATGGTGACCGACGCTACGCCGATGATCTGTCGATCATTGGCGGCACCGCTCGCCTCGATAACACGCCGGTCATGATTATCGGCCACCAGAAGGGTCGTGAAGTGCGGGACAAGGTCAAGCGCAACTTCGGGATGCCTCGTCCGGAAGGTTATCGCAAGGCTCTGCGCCTGATGGAAATGGCTGAACGTTTCAAAATGCCGATTCTGACCTTTATCGATACCCCGGGCGCTTATCCCGGTATCGGTGCCGAAGAGCGCGGACAGAGTGAAGCTATCGCATTCAACCTCGCGGTGATGTCGAGACTGAAAACTCCGATTATCTCTACCGTGATTGGCGAGGGTGGTTCTGGTGGCGCGCTGGCGATCGGTGTCTGCGACCAGCTCAACATGTTGCAGTACTCCACCTACGCCGTTATTTCTCCGGAAGGCTGCGCCTCCATCCTCTGGAAGAGCGCCGAGTACGCTGCTCAGGCGGCTGAGGCCATGGGCGTTACCGCCGATCGTCTGAAAGAGCTGGGTGTGGCGGATCACGTGATCGATGAGCCGCTGGGCGGCGCTCACCGTAATCCGGAAAAAATGGCGGAAACCCTGAAGACGTCGCTGGCCCAGGGCGTGGCTGAGCTGAGCCGATTGCCGCTGGATGAACTGGTTTCCCGCCGGTACGAGCGTCTTACCCGCTATGACGGCGGGCGGGAACACCGCTCGCCGGGATACCTGGCCCGAAGACCTGATCGGGCCGGTTCAGAAACTTCCCGCCTGTGATGAACTCTGGGTCGCCTTGAGCGGCGGCCTGGACTCATCCCTGCTTTTGCGTGTCGTTGCGGCCGCCCATCCGCGCGTCAGAGCGTTGCATATCAATCATCAGTTACAGTCCAATCACGATCAGACGGAGCGCGCCTGTATCGATCTCTGTGCTGGACTGGGCGTCGAACTCCAGGTGCGTCGAGTGAATGTAGCTACGGGCGCGGGGAGCCTCGAAGAGTCAGCAAGAGCGGCGCGCTACGAGGTCTTCAGGGAGGTTCTGGGAGACAACGACCTTCTCCTGATGGCGCACCATGCAGACGACCAGGCAGAAACGGTTCTGTTCCGGCTGCTGCGTGGTACTGGCGTAAACGGTCTGGCCGGAATGCCTGCCGCCCGGTCGCTCGGGTTGGGGCATCTCTACCGGCCCTGGCTTGGCGTATCCCGCAGTCGATTGGAGCAGGTGGCGCGTGAGCAGGGGGTAAGCTGGGTAGAAGATCCTAGCAACCAGAGTGAAGTACACGACCGCAATTATCTGCGGCACTCGGTAATGCCGGGCCTTAAACAGCGTTGGCCGGGTTTGTTGAAGCGCGTTGCTCACAGTGCCCGGGCCTGCGCCGAGAGTGAAACCCTGAGTCAGAGGCTGGCGGAGTTGCAATGGCAGAGTTGCGGCGACGATAAAGGTCGAATCCGCCTGGCCCCGTTCTCGGCACTTGGGCAGATCGAGCGCCGGAACCTGGTGCGCTGGTGGATTCATGGCCGGGGATTGCCGGTTCCGGCGCTGTCAGATTGGTGCTCAGCACTCGACCAGTTGATTCACGCAGGTTCGGATCGAACTCCGGAAATTCGTGGAGACGGATTCTGTATCCGCCGTTATCGGGATCACCTTTACCTGGTGCCCCAGGTCGCAATCCCTGTGGGTCCCAGGTCCTTGTTGCCGGGCCAGGTCATGGAGTGGGGGTGGTGGACCCTTCGGCTTGTGCCTGCTTCGCAGAGCACTACAACGGAAGCCTCCTGTCCGGAAATAAGGGTATCTACGAGGCAGGGCGGCGAGCGAATCCGGTTCGGCAGCAATTTACCCTCCCGACCGCTGAAAACCTGGATGCAGGAGCAGGGCGTGCCACCCTGGGAGAGAGCGGCTCTGCCGCTGGTTTACGAGGTCTCGGCGGCTGGAGAGGCATGGATTGCCATTGGCGATTTGTGGTGTTCTGAACAATACTCCGGAGGCGCCCATGCCGCCGGCTGGCGGCTGATTGTGGAGCGGGATTGTGATTGAGTAGAGAGGGGCTTTCTGGTAGTCTGGCGTCCCATCTTGAGATGAATAATCTCCCTCCTTCACCGAACCAGATAATCACGGAATCTGCATGACGCGTTATATTTTCGTCACCGGCGGTGTCGTGTCCTCATTGGGGAAAGGTATTGCGTCTGCCTCACTGGCAGCCATCCTTGAGGCACGCGGCCTGAAGGTCACCATTCTCAAGCTGGACCCGTACATCAACGTGGACCCCGGCACCATGAGCCCGTTCCAGCACGGTGAGGTTTTCGTCACCGAAGATGGCGCGGAAACCGACCTCGACCTTGGCCACTACGAGCGTTTCATTCGCACTCCAATGACCAAACGCAATAACTTCACCACCGGCCGGGTGTACGAAGAGGTTATTCGCAAGGAGCGTCGGGGCGATTATCTGGGTGGTACCGTTCAGGTCATTCCGCACATCACCGACGAAATCAAACGCCGTGTGGTGGAAGGAGCAGCGGGTGCCGACGTGGCACTGATTGAAGTCGGTGGCACGGTAGGTGATATCGAATCCCTGCCGTTCCTGGAAGCCTGCCGTCAGCTGAAGGTGGAAGTAGGCTCCCAGCGTGCACTGTTCATGCACCTGACGCTGGTTCCTTACATTGCTACCGCCGGCGAGATCAAAACCAAGCCGACTCAGCATTCCGTGAAAGAAATGCGCTCCATCGGCCTGCAGCCGGATATCCTGCTGTGCCGCTCTGAGCACGAAGTAGACGCCAGCTCCCGTCGCAAGATTGCCCTGTTCACCAACGTGGAAGAGCGCGCGGTCATCCCGATGCAGGACGCCAGGTCCATCTACGCCATTCCGCGCATGCTGCACGAATACGGTCTGGACCAGCTGGTTATCGAACGCTTCGGCCTGGATGCCCGTGAAGCAGACCTGAGCGAATGGGACGCGGTTGTGGATTCACTGATGAATCCGCAGGACGAAGTCACCATTGCCATGGTCGGCAAGTACATGGAGCTGCTGGACGCCTACAAGTCCCTGATCGAATCCCTGCTGCACGCCGGTATCAAGACCCGCACCAAGGTCAATATCAACTACATCGATTCCGAAGACATCGAACGCGACGGCACCTCCGTGCTGGAATCCGCAGATGCCATTCTGGTGCCCGGTGGCTTTGGTGAGCGTGGCGTGGAAGGCAAGATCCGCACCGTACAGTACGCCCGTGAAAACAAGGTGCCGTATCTGGGCATCTGCCTGGGTATGCAGGTGGCGGTTATCGAATACGCCCGCAACGTGGCCGGCCTGAAAGACGCCCACAGCACGGAATTCCGTGAACACACACCGGAGCCGGTTGTCGGCCTGATCACCGAATGGCTCGATGCCACCGGTGAAAAAGAAGAGCGCACCGAAGAATCCGACCTCGGCGGCACCATGCGTCTGGGTGCCCAGGATTGTGTACTGACTGAAGGCTCCACCATCGTTGGCTGTTACGGCAAGAAGACCATTCGTGAGCGCCATCGTCACCGTTACGAAGTCAACAACCATTTCCTGCCCAGGCTGGAAGAAGCAGGCCTGCAAATCTCCGGCCGCTCTGCCGATGGCAAACTGGTTGAAGTGGTGGAAGCGCCCGATCATCCCTGGTTTGTTGCCTGCCAGTTCCACCCGGAATTTACCTCAACACCCCGCGACGGCCATCCGCTGTTCAAGGGCTTTGTTGAAGCCGCGCTGGCGAACAAGAAAGGATCCTGATTATGGCGCGCAGCAACCTGAACGTCTCGGGCATCGAGATCGCCAACGATAGGCCGTTTGTGCTGTTTGGCGGCATGAACGTACTTGAGTCCAGGGAACTGGCGTTTGAAGTGGCGGAAAAGTATGTGGATGTCTGCACTCGTCTGGGCATCCCGTACGTATTCAAGGCGTCCTTCGACAAAGCCAACCGCTCATCCGTCAACTCCTTCCGCGGCCCCGGCCTCGAGAAGGGGCTGCAGATCCTGGCCGACATCAAAAGCAAATTCGGCGTGCCCATCATCTCGGACGTGCACGAGCCTGGTCAGGCTGCCCCGGCGGCGGAAGTCTGCGACATCATCCAGTTGCCCGCCTTCCTGAGCCGGCAGACTGACCTGGTGGTGGCCATGGCCAAAACCGGCGCCGTCATCAACATTAAGAAAGCCCAGTTCCTGGCACCCCAGGAAATGAAGCACATCATCACCAAGTGCGAAGAAGCCGGCAACGACCAGATTATCCTCTGCGAGCGAGGCACCAGCTTCGGCTACAACAACCTGGTGGTGGACATGCTTGGCTTCGGCATCATGAAACAGATGAACGTGCCGGTGTTCTTCGACGTCACTCACGCCCTGCAGATGCCGGGCGGTCGGGCCGACTCCGCCGGCGGGCGTCGCGCCCAGGTCACCGACCTGGCCCTGGCGGGAATGTCTCAGGGCCTGGCTGGCCTGTTCCTTGAGGCTCACCCAGACCCGGATAACGCCAAATGCGATGGCCCCTGCGCCTTGCGCCTGAGCCAGCTGGAACCGTTCCTTGAGCGAGTGAAAGCTGTCGACGATCTGGTAAAAAGTTTTAAACCTATCGACACCGCCTGATTGGCGGTGTTGGTATTTTGACAGGTCGCATGCCTCATTGTTTTTGGAATGACGGCATACTGTGAACCTTGAGAGCGAGCGACTGGAAGGGCCTGGCGAAAATTTCGGAGGCCAGGGATGGCCGGAGAGAAGCGCACATGGATGTGCTTGTAGCGGTTTTCGCCAGGCCCTTCCAGTTGATCGCTCCGGCACCATCATTCAAAGCTTGTATAGTGATTAAAAGATAAAATCTGGAGAATCAACCGAATGACCAAGATTGCCAACATCAAAGCCCGTGAGGTTCTGGATTCCCGTGGTAACCCCACCGTGGAAGCAGACGTCATCCTGGAAGACGGCACACTGGGCCGCGCTTGCGCACCGTCCGGCGCCTCTACCGGTTCCCGCGAAGCTCTGGAACTGCGCGATGGTGACGCCTCCCGTTACCTCGGTAAAGGTGTTCGCAAAGCCGTTGAAGCCATCAACGGTCGAATTCGTGACGCCCTGCTGGGTAAAGACGCCGCCGACCAGCGCAGTCTGGACCAGATCATGATCGACCTGGACGGCACCGAAAACAAAGCCAACCTGGGCGCCAACGCCATCCTGGCCGTATCCCTGGCTGCTGCCAAAGCCGCAGCTGTCTCCCTGGGCAAGCCTCTGTATGAGCACATCGCCGATGTAAACGGCACCTCCGGCAAATTCTCCATGCCGGTGCCGATGATGAACATCCTCAACGGTGGTGAGCACGCCGACAACAACGTCGACATCCAGGAATTCATGGTCCAGCCGGTCTCCGTGAACAGCTTCGGTGAAGCCCTGCGCGTTGGTGCCGAAATCTTCCATAGCCTCAAGAAAGTGCTGAAGGCCCAGGGCCTGAACACCGCCGTAGGCGACGAAGGTGGCTTTGCCCCCAACCTGCCGTCCAACGAAGCAGCCCTGGCGGCGATCAAGGAAGCCGTCGAGAAAGCCGGTTATGAACTGGGCAAAGACGTCACTCTGGCGCTGGACTGTGCCTCTTCCGAGTTTTACAAAGATGGCCAGTACCAGCTGTCTGGTGAAGGCAAGAGCTTCGATTCCGAAGGCTTTGCCGATTACCTGTCCGGCCTGTGCGACCGTTACCCGATTGTGTCCATCGAAGATGGTATGGACGAGAGCGACTGGGACGGCTGGAAAGTGCTGACCGACAAACTGGGCAGCAAGGTTCAACTGGTCGGGGATGACCTTTTTGTCACCAATACCAAGATTCTGAAGCAGGGTATCGAGAAGGGCATTGGTAATTCCATTCTGATCAAGTTCAATCAGATCGGTAGCCTGACCGAGACTCTGGATGCCATCAAGATGGCTCAGGATGCTGGCTACACGGCGGTCATTTCTCACCGCTCCGGTGAAACCGAAGATACCACCATTGCGGATCTGGCCGTAGCTACCTGTGCTGGCCAGATCAAGACTGGTTCTCTGTGTCGTTCCGACCGGGTTGCCAAGTACAACCAGCTGCTGCGTATTGAAGAGGCGCTGGAAGGCAAGGCACCATACCGTGGCCTGAGCGAAATCAAAGGTCAGGGTTGAGGATTAGCGACGTTTTCTGACCTGCCGGTCCATTCCGGCAGGTAACAAAATGTTAAGGCCATCGCGTTCTGAATGAAAATTCAGACACGATGGCCTTTTTGTACAGTGACTTACAGAAAATTGTTGCTAATCTACTATAAGGTCTATACTTGACCCTCGACTCGTTTATTTTGTTGTTCATTTTCTGTACGGATTCGGCATGAAATCGCTTTGGGCCATTCTGGTAGTGCTGATACTCCTGCTGCAGGTTCGCCTGTGGATCGGGGAGGGCAGTTTTGCGCAGGTGTGGGCCCTGGAGCAGTCGATTGCCGAGCAGCGGGAAGAGAATGCCGAGTTGGCGGCCCGGAATGACCGGCTTTATGCGGAGGTGCGGAATCTTCGCAATGAGCAGGGCGCCGTTGAGGAGCGGGCCCGGATGAATCTTGGCCTGATTCGTGAGGATGAGACGTTCTTTCTCGTTGTTGAAAATTGATTTCAGACCCGGGTGGTGCGAGCGCCGGGGAGTGTCTCTCCGGGAACCGCTACAAGCACATCCATGTGCGCTTCTCTCAGGCCATCCCTGGCCTTCGAAATTCCCGGAGAGACACTCCCCGACGCTCACCTGACCTTTGAAGTGCCGTCCCATGAAAAATGCAGATCTTTGGCTTATTGTCCCCGCCGCCGGTATCGGCCAGCGCATGAACGCCGAATGCCCCAAGCAATACCTCAAAATCAATAACCGTTTCATCCTGGATATCACCCTGTCCCGTTTGTTGGACAACGCCCCGTTTAAAGGTTGTATGGTGCCGCTGAATCCGAAGGACCACTGGTGGCCGGAGAGTGAGTCGGCGAGGGATGATCGGGTGCAGACCTGTACTGGGGGCAAAGAACGGGCGGATTCGGTGTTGTCGGCTCTGGTAGCCCTGGAGGGGCAGGCGGCGGATAATGACTGGGTGCTGGTACATGATGCGGCGCGGCCATGTGTTCATTCTGAAGATCTGTCCCGTCTGATTGAGACCTTGTCTGAGCATCCGGTGGGTGGTTTGCTGGCTGCGCCGGTGGCGGACACGTTGAAGCTTGCGGAGGCCGGATCATTGCCGGTGGTGAGTGAGACCATTGACCGGAGCCGGTTGTGGCGGGCGTTGACGCCGCAGATGTTCCGGTTCGGAGCGTTAAAACAGGCGTTGTCATTGTGTCTGGAACGTGGCCAGGCGATTACGGATGAGTCCTCTGCCATGGAGTTTTCCGGTAACATGCCGGTTCTGGTGGAAGGGCGCCCGGATAATCTGAAGATTACGGTCCCCTCGGATCTGGCGCTGGCGGAGTTTATCCTCGGACGTCAGTGATTCCCTGCATTCTGTTCTGTTTTCGGAGATGATCATGCGCATTGGTCAGGGCTTTGATGTCCATGCCTTCTGTGAGGGCGATTCTGTCATTCTTGGGGGTGTGACAATTCCCCATAGCCACGGTCTGAAGGCGCACTCGGACGGGGATGTTCTGTTGCATGCGCTTGCGGATGCGCTGTTGGGCGCGGTGGCGCTGGGTGATATTGGCCATTTCTTTCCGGATTCCAGCGAGGAGTGGGCCGGCGCAGACAGCCGGGACTTGTTGCGGCGGGTGATGCAGCGGGTGCTGGATGAGGGTTACGCGGTTACCAATATTGATACCACAATCATTGCCCAGGCGCCGAAAATGGCGCCCCACATAGAGGCGATGCGGATGAACATTGCCGAGGATCTGGGCGTGCCTGCTAATCGGGTGAGCGTGAAAGCCACCACCACAGAAAAGCTGGGTTTTACCGGGCGAGGGGAAGGTATTGCCTGTCAGGCGGTGTGTCTGCTTGAGGCGGTTTCCCAGTGAGTGAGGATTCTCAGTGGCTGTTGGACTGGCCGGTGTCTGGCGGAGCCCGGGTTGGTCGTGCTGAACTGAAAACGTCGCCAGAGGATTTCCGGGTTACGGAGTTGCTCTGGCCGGAGCGGGAGGATGATACCGCGGCGCCAGGCCCGGTTGAGGTATCCGGCGACGGTGAGCACCTTGGCCTGCGGCTGGAGAAAACCGGTGACAATACCGAGTATGTCGCCCGGGAGCTGGCGGCTCTGGCGGGCTGTCGTTCTTTCGATGTTGGTTTTTGTGGCCTGAAAGACCGGCATGCGGTGACGGTTCAGTGGTTCAGTCTTTATCGGCCGGGCCAGGAAGTGAACGATCAGGCGTTGATGGCTGAGGTTGGCCAGCGTTGGCCGGTTCGGGCCGCGGTTCGCCATTCCCGCAAACTGAGGCGGGGTGATCATCAGGCCAATGGTTTTGAGATTGTGCTGCGCAATGTGACGGGCCAGCGCGAGCTTGTGGAAGCCGGGCTTGAGCGGTTGGCGAGTCAAGGTGCTCCGAATTATTTTGGTCCCCAGCGGTTCGGTTTTCAGGGAGCGAATCTCGACCGTGCGGTACAGATTGATCCCTCACGGCTCAATCGCAAGCGCGGACGCGCTGGCAGAAGCGCGTCGAAAAACGTATTGTACTTTTCGGCGGCACGTTCCTGGCTGTTCAATCAGGTACTTGCGGAGCGGGTCAGCAATGGAACCTGGACCGAGGTGTTGCCGGGAGAGCCGGAACCCTCGGGTGCCGGGCCAACCGGACCCCTGTGGGGCGATGGCGGTACGCTGGCCTCGGGCGAGCAGGAAACCCTGGAACGTGGCGTGGTGGGTGCCTGCCCGGGGTTGGCCAGGTTGTTCCAGTCCACCCGCATGAAACCGGAGCGGCGCCCCCTGGTTGCCCACCCGGGTGAGTTCAAATGGCAGTGGCTGGATACCACCACCCTGCGAGTTCAGTTTGTGTTGTCGCCCGGGCAATACGCCACAACGGTATTGGGCGACCTTTTCGAGCTTGAGGACCTGAGCCTCAGCCGTGATAACAAGTAGTAAGGCTAGCGGAGATAATTGTGCGAATTCTGTTGTCCAACGACGATGGCGTTCATTCGCCGGGTCTGGTGGCGCTGTATGAGGGTCTGAAGGGCCTCGGGGAGCTGGAAGTTGTTGCCCCGGACCGGGATCACAGCGGTGCCAGTAACGCCCTGACACTGAACCGGCCTCTTACGGTAGAGCAGCATCCCAATGGTTTCCGGTCTGTCGACGGAACGCCGACAGATTGCGTACACCTGGCCGTTAACGGTCTGTTCGACACGGCGTTTGACCGGGTTGTATCGGGCATCAATACCCACGCCAATCTTGGTGATGACATCATCTACTCGGGTACGGTGGCCGCGGCTACAGAGGGGCGCCATCTGGGGCTGCCTGCCATTGCTGTATCGCTGGTCAACAATGGCCACTTCCATTACGACACGGCTGCCCGGGTAGTGCGGCTGTTGCTGGAGTACAAGCAGGCCCTGAAACTGGGCCCCCGTTCCATTCTTAATGTAAACGTGCCCGATCTGCCCTGGGAACGGCTTAGCGGGTTCCGCGTGACCCGTCTGGGGCACCGGGAACGGGCCGAAGGTGCGGTGCCGATGACCTGCCCGAGAGGCAAGCAGCGATACTGGATAGGGGCAGCGGGTCAGGGCGGAGACGCAGGCCCGGGTACGGATTTTCATGCGGTGCGTGAAGGCTATGTATCCATCACCCCGGTGCACATCGATATGACCCGGCACGAAGCCTTGTCCGGCCTCCGGGAGTGGGTTGACGGTATGGATGAGAGTACCGGAGGTCAGCCATGACGGCCCAGCTCGAAGGCATTGGTATGACATCACGGCGCACGCGCATGCGTCTGGTGCAGCGCCTGCGGGAGGGGGGAATAGAGTCTGACCGGGTGCTTGATGTGATTGGCCAGGTGCCCCGGCATATCTTTCTGGATGAAGCGTTGTCGCACCGGGCCTACGAGGATACCTCGCTGCCTATCGGGCATGGCCAGACTCTTTCCCAACCCTACATCGTCGCCCGGATGACTGAGCTGTTGCTGGCCCATGCGCCGCAACGGGTGCTGGAACTGGGGACCGGCTCCGGTTACCAGACGGCCGTGCTTTCGCAACTGTTCCCCGAGATCTACAGCGTTGAGCGTATCCGCCCGCTCCAGGATCGCGCCCGGGACCGGCTGCGCCAGTTAAACGTGCGCAATGTCCTGCTCAAACATGCGGATGGTGGTATGGGCTGGCCAGAACGAGGGCCCTTCGATGGCATCATCGTAACGGCAGCCCCGGTGGAAGTTCCCAGAGAACTGCTGGATCAGCTGGCCGATGGTGGCGTGCTGATAGCCCCGGTGGGGGAAGAGAATCAGGTGTTGGTTGAGATTATCCGCAAAGGCAATCGCTTTGAGCGCCACAACCTTGAACCGGTGCATTTTGTGCCTTTGTTGGGTGGAGTTATCCGTTAATGTCAGAATCGTTGGTATCGGGAACAGACCAAAGCCAGACTGAGTACCATCATCGCCTGCCGGCCATATTTCTCAGGGGTATGGCGATGGGCGCCGCAGATATTGTGCCTGGCGTTTCTGGTGGCACCATTGCCTTCATCACCGGTATCTACTTCCGGTTGCTGGAGGCCATCAGTGCCGCTCCCGTAGCCTTTGTGCGCCAGCTGGTGCGGGGCAATGTGGCAGGGTTCTGGCGTGCCATCGACGGGACGTTTCTGGTCTGTTTGCTGGCGGGGATTGTGTCGAGTATTGCCAGCCTGGCCTCTGTCATTACCTGGTTGCTCGAAACCCAGCCGGTTCTGATATGGAGCTTCTTTTTCGGTTTGATCGTGGCCTCGGTCTGGCATGTTGGTCAGCAGATCCAGCGCCCTCGGGCGGGTTTGCTCATGCCGTTTGTGGCGGGGGCTGTCTTTGCCTGGTGGGTGACGACCTTGCCGGCCAGTGAACTTGCGCCCACGGGCATTGCCTTCCTTGGAGCTGGCGCGCTGGCCATCTGTGCGATGATTCTGCCCGGTATCTCCGGTAGCTTCCTGCTGTTGATTATCGGCATGTACGCCCCCGTTCTCGCCGCGATCAAAAATCTTGAACTGATCCATCTGGGGCTGTTTGTGCTGGGTTGCCTGATTGGGTTGTTGTCGGTTGCGCGCCTGATTACGCTGGCCTTTCGACATTTTCACGACACAGTGTTAGCGCTGCTCACCGGCTTTATGGTGGGCGCCTTGAGTAAGGTTTGGCCCTGGCAGGAAACCCTCAGTTGGCGTACCAACAGTGCCGGGCATCAGGTACCGTTGAGCCAGACCCCGGTGACACCGGAAACCTGGACAACGCTTTACGGGCAGGATCCCCAGATTCTGCTGGCGTCGTTAATGGCGGCGCTCGGGCTGGCCTTGGTATTAGTGATTGAATTGGCCGGCAAAAAGGCAACGCCTGCGGAGAGTGGTTCTGCCTGAGCAAGAGAAAACGTTACCTGGCGCACAAAAGGACTGTTCCCGAGGGTAACAATCCTGTGCACAGGGTAACTTGGAATTGCCCGATAATCGTGCAATATATTAGTAAGTTAGTCCTGAATGATAAGAAACTGGATAAAATCAGGGCTATTCTTAAGACGGATTTTTCATAACCGGGCAGCTTTTAATACGTGACTCTTTTTAACGGGCGCATTCAATTTGAGCATTTCCCCGTTTGGTGGTCTGAAGTCCCGGCTTCTGAGCGCCGGAGCCCTCCATTGTTCCGGGTCCTCATGACGGCGCTTCTGGTCCTCGCCGTGCTTATGCTCTCTGGCTGCAATACCAGTGCAATCTATCAGGACGATCTGTATAACCCCCCGGTTTACTGGGGCTCCCATGTGGTCAAAAAGGGTGAAACCCTGTATAGGATCGCCTGGCAGTACGGCCGGGACTACCGGGAGCTGGGTAATGCCAATGGCATCGGGCCGCCCTGGAATATTCGTCCGGGGCAGGTGCTTCGACTCGATCGCAAGGGCACGATCCCCCGGACCGCGCGGACGACCGCGCCCTCCAGGCCCGCGGCATCACCACCCCCTTCCCGTTCAGGTGCAGGCGCGACGGTGTCGAAACCGGCTGCCAAACCCGCGACCTCCGCTCCGACGGCCAGGTCATCCGGTAGTCAGGTGGTGGCCAATGTGCGATGGCACTGGCCGCATTCTGGCACTGTAATTGCAAACTTTTCTTCGTCTGGCAAAGTCAATAAAGGCATTGATATCGCCGGCAATCCCGGTGATGCTGTCAAGGCGGCGGCTGATGGAAGCGTGGTGTACGCAGGAAACGGGTTGCTAGGTTATGGCAATCTGATTATCGTGAACCATAACGAACATTATTTGAGCGCCTACGCACACAATCGGAAAATTCTCGTTAAGGAAGGGGAGGGTGTGAAAGCTGGACAGGTAATCGCCGAACTGGGCAATACCGGAACCGACAAACCGAAGTTGCATTTCGAGATACGCAAGAATGGCAACCCGGTGGATCCATCCAGGTATTTGCCAAGGCGCTGAAAAACGCGCACGGGCCCGAGGCCCGGAGGGTATTACCCAACAGCCTGACTGAAACCGCGAAACAGAAGAACAAAAACGGCAACGGTAATTGCCAGCCAACAAGTAAATGTCCTGAAGAAAACCAAAACTGAAACACTCCCGGAATAAAAAGAAGTAGCGGGTGACAACAGGATTATTGAGAGGCGGGGTAAACAATGTCAGTAGAACAGGAAGATATCATCATTGATCGCGTAGCAGATCTGGAAGACGCCGACGATCAACTGTTAGCCGAAGACAAGCCTGAAAAAGCTTCTGCTGAAGACGAAACTGCAGAAGTCGAAGACGGATTTCCCGCACAGGGAAAGTACTACTCCAACCAGAAGCAGCTGGATGCCACTCAGCTGTACCTCAACGAAATTGGTTTTTCTCCCCTGCTTACTCCGGAAGAAGAGGTGTACTTCGCGCGGCTTGCCCGTAAAGGGGAAGAGAGCGGCCGTAAGCGCATGATCGAGAGTAATCTCCGGTTGGTGGTCAAGATTGCGCGCCGCTACGTCAACCGTGGGCTGACACTGCTTGATCTGATCGAGGAAGGCAACCTGGGGCTGATTCGGGCGGTTGAGAAGTTCGATCCCGAGCGTGGATTCCGTTTCTCCACCTACGCTACCTGGTGGATTCGCCAGACCATCGAGCGAGCCATCATGAACCAGACCCGCACCATCCGTCTGCCGATTCATGTGGTCAAGGAATTGAACCTGTACCTGCGGGCCGCCCGTGAGCTGACCCAGAAGCTGGACCATGAACCGACCGCGGAAGAAATCGCCCGCATGGTCGACAAGCCGGTTGATGACGTAAAACGCATGCTGGGCCTCAACGAGCGCGTTGCCTCCATGGATACTCCGATCGGGGCCGGAAGTGACAAGTCCCTGATGGATACAGTGGCCGATGAGGGTGCGTCGGATCCTGCGGATCTGCTGCAGGACAACAACATGTGTTCTTGCCTGGAGAAATGGATTGACCAGCTCAGCGACAAACAGCAGGAAGTGCTTTCCCGCCGTTTCGGGCTGAGGGGCTATCCCATCAGTACCCTGGAAGAGGTTGGCCAGGAGATTGGCCTGACCCGGGAAAGGGTGCGTCAGATTCAGGTGGAAGCTTTGCGTCGCCTGCGGGAGATCCTTGAGAAAGAGGGATTATCCGGAAGTCTGCTGTTCAAATAGACTGGATTGACGAGACCAGTGAAAAAGCCGGCCATGGAAACATGGTCGGCTTTTTTGTTAAATGTGGCGGCAAATGAGAACCAGGTGGCGATCAGGCCGCAAAGTTCGTTGTTAGAATGGGCCACCGGGCAGATCTAGGGAGTCGCCCTGGTGTCGAATGAAACACTCAATAATAACGATCGAAAGGAAAGGACTATGAAGAAGGCTCTTACTGCAGGATTTGCATCCCTTTTGCTAACCGGTGTTCTGTCAGCCCCGGCTTCCGCCCTGACCGTAGGTGACGTCGATGTGCCCGATACCTATTCTGCCATGGGGCAGGAACTCAAGCTCAATGGCGCCGGCACCCGTTCCAAGTGGTTTATGGATCTTTATGTGGGTGGTCTCTATGTACCTGAACAGGTAAGCGATGGCGAAGCGGTTATCAACGCTGATGAGCCTCAGGCCATCACACTGCACATTACCTCGGGGATGATCACCAGCGAGCGCATGACCGAGGCGACCATGGACGGCTTCAAGGCATCCACCGATGGTGACCTGTCTGCCATCCAGTCGGATGTGGACCAGTTCATGGCGGTATTCCAGGAAGAGATCACCGAAGGTGATGTGTTTGATCTGGTGTACCTCCCTGGCGAAGGCGTGCGCGTACTCAAGAACGGCGAGCAGAAAGATACCGTTGGTGGCCTGGAATTCAAGAAGGCGCTGTTTGGTATCTGGCTGTCAGACAAGCCCGCCCAGGAAGACCTGAAAGAGAAAATGCTGGGCCAGCGTTGATCGCAACCCGGACCTGAAAAAGCCGGCATTCGCCGGCTTTTTTGTGCCTGTCAGTTCGCTTTTAACACAGTCTACTGGTAGTCCCGCTTCTGCTTGAATTCGCACAGATCCTCAATAATACAGGCGCCACATTTTGGCTTTCGGGCTGTGCAGGTATACCGGCCGTGCAGGATCAGCCAGTGGTGAGCGTCCATCAGGAATTCTTTCGGCACCAGCCTGAGCAAGCGTTTTTCGACTTCCAGGACATTCTTACCCGGCGCTATACCGGTACGGTTGGAGACCCGGAAAATGTGGGTGTCCACGGCCATGGCTGGCTGCCGGAACGCTGTGTTCAGCACCACATTAGCCGTTTTACGGCCGACGCCGGGCAAGGCTTCCAGGTCTTCCCGCCGGGCCGGGACTTCACTGCCGTGTTTCTCGATCAGAATGCGGCAGGTCTTGATCACATTCTCGGCCTTGCTGTTAAACAGCCCGATGGTCTTGATGTATTCCTTCAGGCCGTCAACGCCCAGGGCAAGAATGGCCTCGGGCGTGTTCGCTACCGGGAACAGCTTGTCGGTGGCCTTGTTCACGCCTACGTCTGTGGCTTGAGCGGAGAGAATGACCGCAATCAGTAGCTCAAATGGCGTGCTGTAATTGAGCTCCGTGGTCGGATTGGGGTTAGCGTCCCGCAACCGGGAGAAAATCTCGGTACGTTTTTCTTTGTTCATGCTGGCCCGATCTGGTTCAGGAAATAGTGCCGGTTACGCGCACCCGTTTGCTACCTGTGCTGGCCGGAGCGGGTTCGGCGGCTTTTCTGCGTTCTTTGACGTGATTGTCGATGCCGTTCTTCAGGGCAATCAACAACCCGAGGCCCACAAAGGCGCCTGGTGGAAGCACCATGAACAGCATGTCGGGGTACTGTTCGAACGGCCGGATGACCCAGTCCGCCGCCATGGGGCCGAGGAGCAGGTGCATGTCGGCGAACAACGTGCCCTGGCCGACCAGTTCCCTCATGGCGCCCAGCGTTATCAATACCGCCAGGAAGCCGATCCCCATCATGGCGCCGTCCAGAATGGCCGGTAACGGTGGATTCTTGGAAGCAAAGGCATCGGCACGGCCAAGAATGGCGCAATTGGTAACGATCAGCGGGATGAAGATGCCGAGAATCTGGTACAGCTCATAGGTAAACGCCTGCATCAGCAGTTCGGCGCAGGTTACGAACGAGGCAATGATCATGACGAACGCCGGCAGTCGAACGGATTCGCTGACGAAGTTCCGGATAAGAGAGACCGACAGGTTTGAGCCCATCAACACCAATAGTGTGGCCAGGCCCAGGCCGATGGCGTTGACGACCGTGCTGGTGACGGCAAGCAGCGGACACAACCCGAGAACCTGTACCAGGGCAGGGTTGTTGTGCCAGAGGCCATCCTTGATGATTTCGCTGGACGTTTTCGTGCTCATGATCAGGAATGCTCCGCTGGATGAGTGTCGGCGGCAATGGCTTCCGGAGACAGATGGCGCTTACCGGGCTCCGGGGGCGCGTTCACCCGTTCGCGGATGATCTCACGGTTCTGGCGAAAATAGACCAGGGTTTTCTGTACCGCTTTCACCACCGCTCTCGGAGTGATGGTGGCACCGGTGAACTGGTCGAAGATGCCACCGTTCTTCTTCACGTTCCAGGCGTTGGGGGCAGGATTACCGAGAGACTTACCGTCAAACCCATAGATCCAGTCAGACTTGCGGGTCTCGATACGATCGCCGAGCCCCGGTGTTTCCTTATGACTGGTGACCCGAACGCCCAACACCCGGCCTTGAAGATCCAGGCCAACCAACAGGCGGATATTCCCGGAGTAGCCGTCTGGCGCCACGGTGGGCAGTATCATGCCGATAGGCCGGCCGTCTTTTCTGGCAACCCAGGCCCGCACGGGGCCTTCAACGGGTAGCCGCTCGCTGGCAGGCAGGGCGACCACATCTTTCAGCAGGTCATTATCATGCTGGCTTTCCGGAATAATCTCGAACAGTGCCCTGGCCTCGGCGCGGGCCGCCTGCTCCTGAATCCGGTCTTTGGTCAGCCCCTGAGTCAGGGCAATGGTGCCGCCGGTAATAATGGCAAACAGGCCCAGGCCGATGGCGCTTCGACGGATGGCGGTGGTTACTGCACTCATGGTCAACCTCCACTCCGGCCCGGGACACCCCGGCGGGCCTTGTGATGGCCGTAAGTGCGGGGTGGTGTGTAATGGTCAATAAACGGGACCGCGAAGTTCATCAGTAGCACGCTGAACGCGACTGCATCGGGATAGTTACCCCAACTGCGAATGAGGTACACCAGGATACCGATGCCGGCACCGTATATCAGCTTGCCCTGATGGCTGGTGGCTGCCGAAACCGGGTCGGTGGCAATAAAGAACGCGCCAAGCATGGTACCACCGGCCAGCAGGTGCAGTTGCAAAGGCGCGTACTGGTCGGCGTTGCTGCCAAAGGCCAGGCTCATGGCGGCAATACCGGCCAGGAAGGCAACCGGAATATGCCAGGTTATGATTCTAAGGGCGATCAGCAGGACGCCGCCGGCCAGGAAGGCCAGATTGACCCACTCCCAGCCCCGGGCAATCAGGTCGCCAAAGGTGGGGTGGCCGAGTACTTCCACCGACGTGTGACTGGCAATCTTGTGTTTGTATTCGTCCAGCGGTGTCGCCATGGTCCAGCCGTCGACGGCGGTCTGGCCCCCGGTGAAAATCTTCGCGAGGGTTTCACCTAAGCCGGGTGCGCCGCCCCAGAGCGTGGCTGCTTCGGCCCAGTTGGTGGTCATGGCGACCGGAAACGAGATCAATGCCAGGGCATAGCCCACCATGGCCGGGTTAAAGGGATTGGAGCCCAGACCACCGTAAAGCTGCTTGGCCACTACGATTGCTGAGACCACGGCAATACCGGAGACCCACCAGGGCGTGAACTGGGGCAGGGATAGCCCGAGCAGCAGGCCGGTGACCGCCGCGGTGTTGTCACGCAGGAAAAAGGCGACGGGTTTGCCGCGCAGCTTCAGGAAGGCGGCTTCAGAGCCCAGCGCCAGGGCAATGCACCAGACGACATTGATCAGGTTGCCCCAGCCAAAGAACAGAGTCTGGGCCAGCAGGCCGGGCAGAGCGGCCAGAATGACCCAGAGCATGACCCGTGGCGTGGGCCGCGCGCGACGAGCATGGGGTGAGGACTGTTGAACAAGAGCCATGAAGTTCCAGCCTGATTGAATTATTGAGACGACGCGGGTTCTTCCGCCACTTGCTTGCGAGCCTGATCAAGCGCCTGCTGAGCCCGTTGCACCCGATCATGGTTCTTGGCGACAGCACGTTCCAGTTTCTCAACATTATCCGCCTGCTGAGACCGGGCCTCATCGAGCATGCCCTGCATGGTGTTGAGCTTGGCTTCTGCCTGGGTGAGTTGCTTCTCCAGCGCCTCTATGTCGGGTTTGTCATCGGCCACTTCAGTGCTGCTCGGTACCGGTTGCTCTTTGGTGTCGGCGGCTGTTTTGGCCTTCTTGCGTTCCAGGGCCTGCTGTACCAGGGCGGCTTTGGCTGCCCGGTCGTCGCTTGCCTGGCCATCGGCGGCGGCCATTTCGGCTTCCGCCTGCTTTTTGGCCTGAGCTTCGGCAGCAGCCTTGGCCCGCTCCTTGCGCCGTAATTCCTTTTCCTGTTGCTCCCGTTCCAGGCGGGCCTGACGTGCCTCGAAGCGCTCGCGAGCGCGATCCGCTTTCAGCTGTTCCGCGCGCTGGGTGCGAATCTCGCCTTTGGCAAACCGATAGTACTGGACCAAAGGAATGGAGCTGGGGCAGACGTAGGAACAGGCTCCGCATTCGATGCAGTCGAACAGGTTCAGGTGTTCTGCTTTCTCGAATTCACCCGCCTTGGAATACCAGAACAATTGCTGCGGCAACAGTTCCATGGGGCACGCCTCGCCGCACTGTCCACAGCGGATGCACGGTTGCTCTGGCGGCGGAGCCGGCAGTTCTGCCGCGGTTGCCGCGATCACGCAGTTGGTGGTTTTTACCACAGGCACGGAATCGGTGGTCAGGGTATACCCCATCATGGGGCCGCCAAGAATCAGCCGGTCAAGACGTTCCTGCGCCATCCCTGCCGTTTCGAGCAGGTGATGGATCGGCGTGCCGATCAGGACTTCAAAATTGCCGGGTTCCCGCACCGCCTCGCCAGTAACGGTTACCACACGGGATATCAGCGGCTTGCCCTCAAAGACAGCACGGCCCACGGCGACTGCAGTTCCGATGTTCTGGCACATCACCCCGATATCGGCAGGAATACCGCCACTGGGGACTTCCTGGCCGGTCAGAATCTGTATCAATTGTTTTTCACCACCAGACGGGTACTTGGTGGGCACCACCGTAATTTCAATCTGAGTGCCCGCCACCGCCTTGCGCATGGCGGCAATGGCCTCGGGCTTGTTGTCTTCAATGCCGACAACGCACCGGGAGGGCCGGAGAATCCACGCCATCACTTTCAGGCCGGCAACCACCTCGGCGGCCTGCTCGCGCATGGTCATGTCATCGGCGGTGATGTAGGGCTCGCACTCCGCGCCGTTGAGAATCAGGGTATCGACCTTGCGATCCCTTGGTGGCCTCAGCTTGATATCGGTAGGGAAACCGGCGCCCCCCATGCCGGAAATGCCGGCCTCGCGAATTCGCTGCAGCACCGCTTCCCGGTCAAGTTGTTTGTAATCGTCAATCGGTGACAGGGCGCACCACTGGTCTTCGCCATCCGGTTTCAGTACCACGCACCAGTCCGCCATACCGGACGGGTGGGGAACCGGACGCTGTTCAATGGCTTCGATCACCCCCGAAGTGGGAGCATGCACCGGCACACCCATGCCATTGGTAACGTCTGCGATTTTCTGACCCTTGAGTACCCGGTCGTCCACCGCAACCACCAACTCTGCCGGTTCGCCAATGTGTTGTTGCAATGGCAATACCAGGCGATCGGGCATGGCGCCCTTGCGGATCGGGCGGGCCGTGGACTGATGCTTGTTCTCGGGCGGATGAATGCCGCCGGTGAAATCCCACAGCTGAGTCATCAGGCGCTGGCTCCCTGGCGATCGGTGGTGATGATTTGGGGCGCTGGAGGTGTCCAGGTCCAGGTACGGATATCCGGCTCAATGGTGATCATGTCGATGCAGTCCACCGGGCAGGGTTCCACGCACAAGTCACAGCCGGTGCATTCGCTTTCGATGACGGTGTGCATATGCTTGGCGGCCCCGAGGATGGCGTCTACCGGGCAGGCCTGAATGCATTTGGTGCAGCCGATACATTCATCCTCGCGAATAACAGCCACCCGTTTGGCCTGCTCGACACCGTGTTCTGCGTCCAGCGGTTGTGGCTCTACATCCAGCAGATCGGCCAGCGCCTTGATGGTGCTTTCACCACCGGGCGGACATTTGTTGATGGCGTCGCCGTTGGCAATGGATTCGGCATAGGGCCGGCAGCCGGGGAAGCCACACTGGCCGCACTGTGTTTGCGGCAGCAGCGAATCAATCTGGTCTACCAGTGGATTGCCTTCAACTTTGAACCGTTCAGAGGCAAACCCCAGTAGCCCGCCAAAGACCAGGGCAAGCGCCAGCAGGACCACAACGGCAATCAGGAAACTCGTCCACATAACAACCGCTCCGTCAGACCGCGACCAGGCCGGTGAAGCCCAGGAAAGCCAGCGACATGAGCCCTGCGGTAATCATCCCGATAGCCGCGCCCCGGAAGGCCACCGGCACATCGGATACGGCAATGCGCTCGCGCATGGCGGCAAACAGCACCAGCACCAGAGAGAACCCGGCGGCGGCGCCAAAGCCGTAAAGCACAGATTCCACAAAGTTGTTGTTTTTGTTGAGGTTCAGGAGGGCTACACCCAATACCGCGCAGTTGGTGGTGATCAGGGGCAGGAAAATCCCGAGAACCCTATACAGCAGCGGACTGGTCTTGCGAACCACCATTTCGGTGAACTGTACCACCACCGCAATTACCAGGATGAAGGTGATGGTTTTCAGGAAAGCCAGGTCCAGCGGTGCCAGCAGATAGGTATAGGCC
>MDTA01069091.1_pt1 | contig 47315 bp, 33 predicted proteins | sample 811151 | NCBI WGS metagenome assembly MDTA01 (sample SAMN05326648, study PRJNA326480) | marine metagenome | isolation source: seawater | place: Indian Ocean: South | collected 2010
AACTGTTTGTTCACATATAATCTATTGCACAAGAAGCCGATTACTGTTTTCAAGGGACACTCTAGAACTAGCACTTATATTTATGATAGCGTAAGAACCTTGGCAAACATTGCGGATAATTTTATTGACGGAGAGACTTACAATATTGCTTCAGACCAAGAACATACTATTGAAAATCTTGCTGAACTTCTGGTAAAATATACTAAAGCTGATCCTGCTTTGGTCGATTATCGAGAGCATTCTGAAATATTAACAACAAAGCACAAGCACGTTGATGCTTCAAAGTCTGTAAGAGATTTGGATCACAAGAATACTGTCTCTCTTGAAGAGGGCGTATGGGAAACGGTTCAATGGATGAAAGAACATTATAGATTATGACAAGAGCTGCGCTCGAAAATTTAAATGATTACACTTCAAATATTACATCCGGTGATGGAACAAACGGAGTCTTAATAGAGATATTCAAAAGACTTAATATTAATTTTGGATTTTGTGTTGAGTTTGGAGCAGCTGATGGCTTGTGGAATTCTAACACGAATCCCTTCTGGTCCAATGGTTGGGCCGCGTTATTGATAGAGACAGATCCAGGCGTATTTAAGAAATTAAACAAAAATGTGGAAAATATGGAAAATGTCATAACAATGAACTGTCATGTAAGTCCACACCCAGAAGGCGAGAGCGAAATTGAAAATAGCTATTGTTTGGATGAAATTTTAAATACAATCAACGAAGGGCTGGTGTCGCACAGGTGTGACAAGGATTTTGATTTATTATCTATTGATGTTGATGGAAACGATTATCACATATGGAAAAACATAAAAAATTATAAGCCAAAATGTGTTGTAATTGAATATAATCAAACGATACCCCCAAATATAGATCTTGTTGATGAAATACAAGACTACTTGGGAATGGGTGCCTCTATAAAATCCCTAGAGGAACTAGGGAGAGAGAAGGGTTATTCGCTTGTTGCTTGTACCGGATCAAATTTAATTTTTGTTGACAATCACTACGTTAAAAAATTAGGAAATATAACCACAGATATTAGAGATCTTTATGATCTAAAAAACTTAACTTGCCTTGTAAGCACGCAGAAGCAAGACTTGATATATATGACAAAAAGAAGACCACCAAACTATTATATGACTATGAAAAAATATAAAGAAACGAGAATGGTCAACCTTCCAGAGGATAAAAAGATAATAGAAAAATATAATAATCTTTATCCGGTACAAATAAGTTATGAAACTCAAGATAATGATAGTGTTAGGATTCTTGATGGAAGTATGGTTTTTGAAGTCACACTGGATAATGAAACAACAATAATTCACAAAAATATTGAAAGTATAAAACATTTAATAATGCAAGATATGGGATATATATGTCGCCAAAGGAGATAAAATGATTTGGAATGAAATACTTTGTTTAGGGGATTCCATCACTTATGGAGCTAGAGATGAGTACGCTAGATCTCCCACCATTGAGTTGTCAAAGATAATGAAAGAAAAGACCGGAGAGGTTTACATTTGTCACAATCACGGCATAAGTGGCGAAACAAGTGTAGATCTTCTCAAGAGAACATGGAGAGCAGCGTCTGCCCATAAGGTTGCAAACATTGCGTTCATTATGATTGGTACGAATGACACACAAAAAGCAATACCTCCAGAGATTTATGAAGACAATTTGCGTCAAATAATTGACATATGCAAGATTCACGGTATGCATATCATTATTTCCACCCTTCCAAAGCTTGGTATGACGCCTTTGTATTATAAAAATTCTCACTTGATTAATTCATACAACTCTGTTATAATAAAGCTATCTAATGAACTTGGCCTAGACGTTTGTAATATGTCTGGTGTTGAAAAGCATTACGTAGACGGTGTTCATTTTACGAACGCTGGCCACAAGGAGATAGCAAATAGATGGGCGAACACAATCCTCACGTCACAAACTTAAGAACACTCGTTATTGGGTGCACTCCCCTTGCAAGAAAAGTAACAAACCTTTTAAAAAACATATCCAACCTTGTCGGTGTTGTTAATCTTCATCCTGGCAAGGGTTTATCAAAGTCAAACTACGATCCTCTGACAGATATTTGTGAACCATTCTTGACAAAAGATATCAATGATAAAGAAACAAAAGAGTGGATTAAGTCTAAAAATCCAGAAGTAATAATCCAGTGCGGATGGTCTCAAATATTCAAGCCACACGTCTTATCACTAGCTAGCAAATACTGTATAGGTATCCACCCTTCCCCTTTGCCAGAGGGAAGAGGTGCAGCCATCATTAACTGGAAGATTATTGAAAGTCAGGGCAAGCTTGTAAAGTGGGGCAATAGCCTTTTTGTCATGGAACCAAAAACAGACACGGGAGCTGTGCTGGACTTTGAGCCTTTTGATATTCAATCAAGGGATACCGTGCGAACTGCTTATCAAAAAGTAGACAAAACAGCATTGATAATGATTGAAAGAACAATATTAAAGATTGCTGACAATAAAGAAGAGTTGATAGAACAAGATAAAACAAAGGCAACGAGGTACTATAAAAGAAAGCCAGAAGATGGTAAGATAGAATTGTCCTGGCCTGCTATAAAAATCAATGATTACGTCAGGGCATTAACCCATCCATATCCGGGAGCATTTATAGAATCAAATTTTGGTCAACTGTTTTTATGGGATGTCTCGATAGACTCTTGTAAGATTCACGGAAACCCAGGATTGGTGTACCAGATTCAGGATGGAAGAGGGATGCTGGTAAAGGTCGGAGGCTTTATGTGTGTATGGCTAAAAAGAATATCTCATAATGGAATTGAACAATGGGCTGATGAGTGGGCAAGAGATATGGATATTCGAGAGGGAGATAATTTAATTGAAAGATAAAAAGATAGTTCATGTTGTTGGTGCAAGACCAAACTTTGTAAAGGCTGCACCTGTCATCCACAGCATTAAAAATTTAATGCCAAAGGTAACGCAAGTCTTAGTTCACACTGGTCAGCATTATGATAAAAACTTGTCGGATGTTTTCTTTACAGCCTTAGATATGCCAAAACCAGACGTCAATTTAAAAATTGGATCATCAAAAGCACAAGGTAAACAAGTTGCAGATGTTATTGTTGGCATTGAAAAGTATTTATCGAGCAAAAATATAGACTTAGTTATAGTGTATGGAGATGTAAACTCTACTCTTGGTGCAGCCATAGCAGCAGTTAAAATGGGAATACCGGTAGCGCATATTGAATCAGGACTAAGAAGCTTTGATAGAGATATGCCTGAAGAAATAAATAGAATGATAGTAGATAAGATATCAAGTTATCATTTTGTAACAGAGGAATCAGGAATTGAGAATCTACTAAACGAAGGGTATAGCAAAAGATCAATCTATCACGTAGGAAACACTATGATAGATTCACTTTATAAAGTGTTGGGGTCGGTCCCAGAGCCCACTAGAGATTACGATTATATACTTGCCACTCTCCATCGACCATCCAATGTTGATAACGAAGATGGTTTGCAAAAGATACTTGATATTTGTAGATCTGTAGATGCAAAAATAGTCTTTCCTATGCATCCAAGAACAAAAAATAACTTTGGAAAGTTTGGGCTTCTTGATAAGTTATCAAGCATTTCAAATGTTGAAGTTATAGAGCCAGTTGGATATTTTGAATTTGTTTCGCTTATGAAGAACAGTATGGCGGTGTTAACAGACTCTGGAGGGATCCAAGAGGAAACAACAGCTTTAGGTGTGCCATGTATAACTCTTAGAAAAAACACAGAGAGACCGTCAACAATCACAGAAGGAACTAATATGCTGGTAGACTCAGTTGATGAGGTGATAAACAGATCTGAGGATATAAAAAGCAATAGAAGCAAAAATTATAGAAAGCCCCACCTATGGGATGGCAAAGCTGGAGAGAGAATAGCTGCTGTCATAAGAACAATACTAGAAAAGGAGAAATAAATGAGTGAGCCAAAAGTAACTTTTGGATTTGTTAATTGTAATAGACTTCATTATTTAAGAAGTTGTGTTGAGTCGCTATTGATCTGCACTGAAGACTATAGCAACAAAGAGATTATTGTTGTAGACAATGCCTCAAAGGAAGAGGGGACAGGTGAATATCTTAATGATTTAAAAGACAGGGGCTTCAAAGTCTTTGTGCAAGAAGAGAGAGACCCTTCAAACGAATATGCTAAAGCATTAAACATAATTGCAGAAAATGCAACAGGAGATTATGTAGCCTCTATCCCTGCAGATGTACAGTTCGTTGTGAGGGGTGGTTGGCTTAAAGAGTATGTTGATTTCTTAGAAAAGTATGAAGATACTACTGGTTGTGTGTCTTTTGATGCACAAAGAAGAGTTAGAAACCAAGCAGGGTCTTATTCTAATCCATTGGGCAATGATGAGTTCAGGTTCCTATACCACTACAATAGAAACCCAATTATGGGCGCAATGAATTGTATGGTTACCAAAGACATCTTAGATATGATGTATCCTTGGAATACAGAAAACCAGGCACATGAAGGCGGCGCAGACTCTGAGACAAAGATGCTTCAAAAGGTGGCACAAAAGCTCAAAAACAAGAAAAGTCCTTTGTTCTATGCAGCTCCGGTAATACCTGTTTCAATTGGGATCTTTAATGACAAGGGTGGGAACGCAAGAGTTAGAGGCAGTCTTAGATTTGGAGATTACTGGGCACCACCTTCTGACGATTCTGGAGTCCTCTACTACAAGATTCACGATTTTGAGAAACTGTCAGAAGAATATGAAGACAACGAAACTCCAGTCTCTATTGAGGATATCTCTGAGGCTGTTGGTTGGAACTTGCCTATGGATAGCGAAGGCAACTGGATTAAACTTAAGGACTCTCCCGACATTGTCGGTGTTCAAATATGAAGATATATTTGAATAGAGAACCCAAGCTTGGTCCTTGGGGTGGCGGAATAAAGACCGTTAACAAGCTTGTTGATCAGCTTCGGGAAAAGGGTCACGAAGTTGTTTTTAAACTGGAGAAAGATGTTGACATAATATTCTGCATTGATCCTAGGCCAAATGCTTATGGGGAGTGGTATCAAAGTTTTATAAACTATAGGAATCATTATCCAAATGCTAAAATCATCCAAAGAGTTGGAGATTTAGGTACTCACAGCAAGCCTGAATTAACAGATCTAGTAAAACAAACTCTTTCATTCTCAGACTATTTTATTTTTCCAAGTGAGTGGGCAAGAGACTGGATAGGCTACAATGGCGACAAAGGCAGGGTCATTCACAATGCTCCAATGGGAGTATTTCATTTAGAGAAGAATGAAAGAGTGGAACTATCTGAAAAGCCAAAGCTAATAACTCACCACTGGTCAACCAATCCAAAGAAAGGATTTCACCTCTACAAACAGCTGGATGAGCATATAAAGAAGACTGGAGAGTTTGAGTTTACGTATGCGGGCAGATTACCAGAAGGCATTGAGTTAACAAACTACAAGCCACCAATGGGTGCAAAGCTAGTGGCAAGAGAGCTTAATAAAAATGAGATTTACATAACTGCTTCTATAGAAGAGGCTGGTGCAAATCATGTCTTAGAAGCTCTCGCTGTTGGTTTGCCTGTGGTCTATCACAAGGACGGCGGAAGCATTAATAATTATTGTCACAAATATGGAGAAGAATTTTCTTCATTTGAGGAAATGCTTGAAAGTATTCGCAAAGTGGTGGCTAACTATAAGAGCTATAAAGAAAAAGTTTTAACATACAAAGTCGATAACACTAAAATTGTTGATGAGTATATTCAAATTATAGAGGAGATTTGCAATGAAACCAAAGATAGCAGCACTGATCACGGCTAGTGGTGGCATCGGTTCACACTTTGTTTTGCATAAGTTACAGGGACACAAGAATATAGTAACGCTTAATGAGAGTGCCTTTCGAAGTCAAGGCGGTAGCAGCAAGGGCGACTTAAAAAGATACTTGTCTCAAGGTGGCCTACCTAATCTTCACCCAGAACAATTACACCCAAGAAAAACAATAGCAGACCCAAGCACTGAATGGCTTATAATGAATAAGCCTCCCTTAAAAATGATAAACTATCACAGAACCTTCCACCCGGACATTCCCGTCTTGTACATATTTAGAAATCCTGTATCATTTTATTTTACTTGGATTAAAAAGTGGAGAGAATATGGAAACAGAAGATATGGCCATCGCCACCCAGAAATTTCAGATGACCAAGTCTTTAACTGGTTTAAAACTACTTTTATGTCCTCTCTGTTTGAATTGGCGCAAAATTTTGATAAAAAGAGAGACCGCATTGTTAGTTTCGAACATTTCTTCAGCAACATTGATGAAGAGTTAAAAGGAATTTTTGATTGCCTGGGAGTTGAAAATGTAAAATCAGAAAATTTAGAAACGATGAGCGTCTGTAATGTTTGCGGATCAGAAAAGGTTGAGAGAAAGGTGGTATCTGTAAGAGCAGGCCGCCAAGAGGAAGTTTTAGTGTGTCCTCGCCATGGCCCTGTCCTAGGCCCTGGAGAATACAACTACATAAGAAAAGAGGAGGCTTCATTTCTCAACAAGTGGAAAAAAAATGAGAACATAGAAGAAGCATCAAAAAAGTTTATTCCCCTTTTTGGTGAAGACATCATTGACTATTTTCATAATGAAGAATATCTCCTTGACAAGGATAGGAGCAAATATGATACCATAATAGGTAAATTTTTGGAGGGCCTAAAGGTTTGAGACACAGAGTTAACATAAGTATTGATGACGTCTCACCCCACCCTATGGCATCTGCAAGAGTTGTAGAAAGATGCTTTGACATACTAAAGGTATTCCCTGATGCTAAATTTTCCCTGTTTGTGCCAGTTGCATATTGGAGAACGCAAAGGCTTTCAGTAGCAACGAAGGAGCCCTTAGTGATCTGGAAGTTCCCGGAGTTTTGTGACTTTATAAGGTCTTTACCAAAAGAGAATTTTGAAATTTGTTATCATGGGTACTATCACGGTATCCCGGGCAAAAATGATAACAATGAATTTTTAGACATAACATACGATGACGCTATAAAGAGATTTAGATCAATGAAGAGTCGAGTTGAGAAAGCAAATTTAAAGGACGTTTTCAAGCCAATATTCAGGCCTCCAGCTTGGCGTATGGGTCCTGATGCTTGGGATGCCTTGAATGAAGAAGGGATTGAGTTGTTTGCAGTATCTGATATTGACTATGCCCTAAAGTCCTATCAGGGCAAGGACAAGGAATATAGATCAAACTATTCTACTATATTCCCGCCTTTTAGAGAACTGGAGATTAAAGAGAGTTGCGGAATCGTTTATCATGCTTGTGAGTGGGATAGAAATTATCTTAGTAAAGATATGACAAATGATTTATTGGACTTTCTAAATATTCACAAAGAGAATATAGATTTTGTTTTTATGGAGAAGCTATAATGGGAATAACGGATAGATTTATAATGCCACTGTATTCAAACTTGGTGTCAAACTTTGTAAACAAACATGCAAAACCAGGCAACAAGATCGCTTGGTTGGGACAACAGCAACCTGGCAAATATTCTGGTATGTTTGATGTAATTAAGTTAAATATAGATGTTGAAGATGTAGATCATCACTTCTACGATATAGAAAACGAGAACACAAAAAACTCTTTTAGATGGGATGTTCACGAGCCGTGGAACGATATTATAAAAGATTACGATATGGTATTAGCGTTAAGGTTGGCGTTTTTAATTCAATCATCATCTGGGCTTATAGAAAACTTAAAATATGCAATAGAAAACAATGGGAAGATTTTGATGGATTTTCAAACGGGAAATTTATCTTATGAAAATGGATTACTAGTGCAGCGGTGGAAAGAAGGAAGTAAAAACCTAATACCACACTTTCCAGAGTTTTATCCTGTGGATTTTACATATATTTCAGAGGATGACAACCTGCTGACTATTGAGAAATTAGAAATGAAAGGAATTACATTGTCTAATCAGGAAACATTTAAAGACCCTATTAAGGGCAGATACTATACGTTGGCAGAGGTAATTAAGTTATGAATTTTTTATTAATGGAATTAACTCACTTAAGATATTGGATGCCACTAGTCATAGAGGGCAACAAGAGAGGAATTAAATCTACATTCTACGTGGGCAAGTCTGGCAAATATAACTGTCCATCAAAAAAAGAACCATTACTTCAACAGTTGGCAGAAGAGCACAATATAGATATGTTGCCAATAAATGAAATATCAAATGCAAAAGGCCTATTGTTTTCTAGTGAAAAAACAGGCTTAGGCTTTGTTGAAAAGGCTTCTAAGGCCAAAAAGGTTATTTGCACTTATCAGACAGATTTCATTGAGAGTTATAAGAGTTATATAGATGTAGCAGATCATGTATTGATGCCCAGCGAATTTTGTGCTGACTATTATAATCTATCATCAAAAAAGAATTTATTCTTGGGCATACCAAAGTATGATACAAAAATAGAAAAAAGTACCGTACACAAAAAATATTCTCTACCAGAGAATCAGAAGTATGTAACATTTATATCTCCAAAAGTAAGAGATCAACCACTAATGAGTTGGAACACTTCAATGATGTATCTTCATGATATGGGTTATAAGATATTGTTTAAAACTAGAGGCAAGGATGCTGCAGATCACGCTTGGGTAAAGCAATTTAACAAACTTGGTCATTATTATTTTGAAGACAGTTCTTGGTACCCACACACAACACAAGAACTACTAGAGATAAGTGATTTTGCAATAAACTTTGGTTCAACCACAATAGAAGAGTGCGTTATGCAAAACGTTCCTTTAGTTAATTTTGATATCAAGCCAGAATTTAGAAATGGTAGCAAAAGACCGTACAGGGTTACCCACGATTATCTTTATAAATATAACTATTGCGTAGAGATGTATAGAAAAGACAATGCCGGCGGTATGCCTACACCAGGCGAGTTTAAAGGTGCGGTTCAATATTTGTTACAATCCAATCTCGACAGCGAGTTTAAGAAGGCCAGACAAAATCACCTGTTTGACCATAAAGGTTCTTGCAAAAGAATATTGGATGCACTCACATGAACGACAAAAGCCTAGTAGATGCAATATATTATAGCTCAAATTTAGAAAAAGTGATGCTTGAAGATAGAGAGAGGTTTCTTAATTTATATAATGCTTTTGATAAAAAACAAGAAGAATACTGTTTTAAATCGTGTAAAGATCAAACAACAATAAAGTTTTTGCAGCCTTTGTTGCAAGATGGGGTGGTAAAGGTTGAAAATATGTTTTCAAAAGAGGATCTTAGAGATTTAAAGGGCTTTTCTAGTTTTATGGATTCTGGTATTAAGCATAACCAGCTAGCATTAGCTAATCATCCGGAAAATACTGATAACGTAGAATCAATAGCTGGGTACATAACTCCGGGGGGATCCTTAAAGCTTTTAGTTGAAACAAATTTTAATTTTTGGAAAGAACAGTGGCTAGAGGCTATTCATACCTTTTCAAACGATGTGTTGTTTTCGTCATCCAAGGACCCATGGGACGGTCAAATAAGAATGCAATCTAAAGTGTGGGGAGGTCATTTGCCTGGCGCCGGAAAATTGGCAAAAAATAAACTACTTTGTAATATTTTTGCCAATTACAATTCCTTGCCTCAAGTTGTTATTAACAATTCTAATTTAGAGTGGATACTGCCATCTAAAAAAAATCACAATGGATGGCACAGAGATTGTTCGACTCATCAATTAAAGGCCATGGTTTTACTTAATGACGTAGATGAGTATTCTGCTCCGCTTTTATATGCGTTAAAGTCCCACAGGACAACCACAGATTTTGACAAACAACACCTCTATGATCGGTTTTGTTTGTCAGGTGAATATAAATATGACAACCCAGATTCTTGGAAAAGTATAAGAAATAGCTGGCCAGAACACTCAAGAAAAAAAGAAGGCTCTCATTGTGGGTATCTAGATGATAATAGCGCACCAAATGATATTTTACCAAAAGACAGAATTCCTTCTCAGATAGAGATAGGCGGATCAACATACGAATTGTTTGTTGGTACGGGCAAGGCTGGAGATGTTATTATTTTTGATTCTTGCGGCTTGCACTCTGGATCGAGATCCCACACCAAAACAAGAAGGAATATAACTTTTTCAAGCACAAGAAGTCTCTCTCTAAAGAGAGCATTTTTTACTGGAATTAGAAAATTTTCATAATAGTTCTTGCAAAAGAGTGTTTGACATGTTACTATAAATAACTATGATTGAAGGATTGATGACAGGTTTAGCTGATATGATAAGCGCTAATAAGTCAAGAGTTATAGCAATAATTCCTGCTCGTGGCGGATCAAAAAGACTAAAAAGAAAAAATATATACCCCATCTGGGGAAAGCCAATGTTGTATTGGGCAATAAAAGCAGCAAAAGAAAGTAAGCACATTACTGATGTTTGGGTCACAACAGAAGACCAAGAAATAAAAAACGTAGCTCTAGAATGCGGAGCAATGGTTCACGAGAGAGACCCCAAATTATCAGAAGATCACGTCTATAAGATGGCAGCCATTAGAGAGGCTGCAAGCTTTGTAGAGAGAAATCACTTTAAACCAGAGATAGTTGTGTCCTTGCAAGCCAACTCTCCAGAGATGACTGGTGAGATTCTAGATAACGCAATTGAATCTTTCATTATTAATGAGAGAAACGAACTTATAAGTGTTGATAAGACCTTGATGATGAACGCTGCATTTAGAATAATGAAAAATTGGTATGTTTACCAGAGAGAGCTAAGTACTAAGACTGGTGCTTTTATTTGTGATGTGGAAGATGTACACACAATTGAAGACGTTAAAAGAATAGAACAAAAAACAAAAAGGTAAATTATGAAATACGGACTAGATGGACTTGGTTTCTTAAAGTTTAAGTTCTCAGACAAAGTATTATCTGAAGAACTATCAGACAAGGAAAAAACATCACTACAAACAAAGGAACTAATTGAATTAGAATCGCTAACAAAAGATTCTGTTGTTCTAGACATTGGCTCTAACTTTGGGCTTGTTGTGGATGGCTTACAGGCTGTTGGTTGCAAAGTGTATGCTTTTGAGCCACATCCAATATTTTTTTCAATGTTAAAAAAGAAGCATTTTGAAAATCAAAACGTGATACTCTCTGATAATGCTGTTTGGAAAACAAACGAAAAGAGAAACTTTTACTTTAAGAGGGCGTTCGACAGATTAAACGGAGGTGCAACACTCTTATCAGAAAAGACAAACATAACTGATCCATCCTTAAACAAAGAGGTGCAATGCATAGATATTTCAGAGGTTATCAGAGTGATTGGCTCCGATATTGACGTACTAAAAATGGATGTAGAAGGTGCAGAATATCATATTTTGGACAGACTGTTCAAGACAGGTCTCTACAAAAAGGTAAAATCAATTTACTTTGAAGATCATTCTAGAAAATTTGTTGACAAAGCTTGGCACTCTAGAAAGGAAAGAGTCTTGGAGCTTTACAAGTCCGCAAACATAGAGCTTAATTGGTGGTAGGGTTTGGCATTGAAAGATCGTACAATATTAATATTTGCTGCCCATCAAGATGATGAAACTATTGGCTGCGGAGCATCCATCAGGAAATGGGCAGATGCAGGTAACAAGATTTATGTTTGTTTTGTTACTGATGGATCCACCGGTAAACAACAGGGTAAAGAATTTGACGACATTGTTGCAACTAGAATGACAGAGGCAAGAGAAGCAGCAAAGATATTGGGCATACTAGGAGTGTCTAATTTGTCTTTGGAATGCCAAAGGGTGTCAAATAAGAAGAGCAACTTTCACAAAGTTATTAAAGAGATAAGAGATATAAAACCAGACATTGTCATCACTCACAATAAAATATGCAAACACAGGGACCACAAAAGAGTTTCGGAAATTGTAGAAGAGGCATGTTGGAAGGCGCAAGAGGATATCTTAGAAGAGCTAGGAGAAGTGCACAGGATCGAAGACCTTTGGAGTTTTGAGATTCTGGATCCTCACCCAAATCCAGATATTGTTGTAGACGTGACAAAGACATATGACAGTAAAGTTGAGGCAATGAATGTGTACTTTTCTCAACACGGAATATTAGACGGAATATATTCTTATATGGATGGATTATCAAAAGTTAGAGGATATTCAATTGGTGCTGAAAGAGGTGAGGCCTTTACTAGAATTGGCAGGATGCCTATAAAACTATGAAAACAATTGCAATAACATCAAACCATTCTAGACACAGGGAGTTTGTTGATGCTGTTGAGGACTGCACAAATCTGTCTCATATATTTGTTGTACAAAAACCAGAAGGTAATAAAGACTTTGAATCTTCACAATATGAGTTTTTTGGGTGCAAGCCTAGAAAAAGAGTAAATGCAAAAATCATAAACTGTACCGCAACCCAACTAAAATCAACAAGAATAAAAAGCCTAATGAATAGCATAGCTCCAGACGTTTGCTTTGTTTTCGGTGCCCCTCTTTTAACAGAGGACATATATGGTATACCAAAAAATGGATGTGTAAATATCCACACAGGCTTGGTACAATACTATAGAGGAGTTGACAGTCCTTATTGGGCCATTTACGAAAACAATCTATCAGCAATAGGTGCAACTCTTCACTACATTGATTCTACCATCGATGGCGGAGGTGTGATAGACCAGGCAAGAACACAAGGTCTTTCAATAGGAGACACTCCTGACGATGTTTTTATGAAAACTTGCAAAACAGGGTTTGACATATTGAGAAAAAATATGTATAATATATTAAATAATTCTGTTGATCTGCTTCCAAATATAGAAAAAGGAAAGCTTTTTCAAACAAAAGATATGACTTTTGAAAAAAGGTTGGAGATCAATTTTAAAGCAGAAAAGTACTTAGAGGAGTTTTTAGGTGGAAATAATTGTTGATTTATGTAACCAACATCACGGATCTTTAGCAGAACTTAAAAGAATGGCATTGAATGCTTGGTCCGCCGGAGCAGACGTTGTAAAAGTTCAGTTGATGGATTCAGAAAAATTCTTTGGCACAAAGGATAAGAAGTATCGGGACATTAACTTTGAGACATTTGCAAGTCTTAAGGATTTTTGCGATGTTATAGGTATACCCTTGATGGCAACTCCTTTTGATATGGAAAGATTGGAGTGGGTCAAGAGTCTTGGAATTAGAAGACACAAGATTGCCAGCAGAACAGTAAAAGAAGACCCCAAGCTTTGCGAGGCAATATTGGCAGAAAATAAGCCAACAATAGTTTCCACTGGAGCATGTAAGAAAGACGAGTTTCCGTTTGGTCACGACAGAAAGATAAAGTATCTTTTTTGTGTGTCGAAGTATCCTACTCTTTTGCATGACCCAGCTTTAAAAGAGATGCCAGATTGGTTCTCTGAGGATTCTTATTATGGGTACAGCGATCATACAACAGGTATTGCTGCCCCTTTAACTTCTTATTTTAGAAACGCAAAGATTCTAGAGAAGCATTACAGTAACAATACAATCGCCCAATCAAAGTTTGAGGGCGGCCACTTGGGGTCATTTGACCAGCAAACGCTAAAACAGTTTAAAGATCTAACAAAAGAAATTAATATTATTAGGAGCTAAAATGGTACCAGACGTATCTATCATTATTACAAATTACAATTATGGAAAGTATATCTCAAGATGCTTGAGGAGTTGCTTGAATCAGGAAAGGGTTTTGTATGAGGTTATAGTTGTTGACGATTGCAGCACAGATAATTCATTTGAAATGATAAGACCATTTGCAGAGCAAATTAGGTTCTTGAAAACAGAGAAGAACTCTGGCGTAGCAGCAGCCGCAAATTTGGGTATTCAGAATGCTAGAGGACAATTCTTCTTTAGAGTTGATGCAGACGACTATATCAACAAGGATATGTCTTACATAATGAAAAAGTATCTTGAATCAAATCACGAAGCTTTTTGTGTATCGTCTGATTATTTAATGGTTGATGATTACGAGAATACTATTGAAAGAAAATATGCTGAAAATGAAAACATCTCTTGTGGTATAATGTACAGAAGAGACCTCTTTTTGTCTTTGGGTGGCTATAACCCCAAGATGAGACACCGAGAGGAAGAAGAACTTAGAAAGAGACTTGGTGACAAGTATAGTATCCACCACTTAAAGATTCCGTTTTATCGATATAGAATGCACAATACAAATAAAACAAAACAACCAGAATATAAGACTTGGGAAGTATAGTGATTAGCATTTCAAAAACGTGCGGCGACGAAAAAAGAATCGTTATGATCCCACATATCCCAAAGACTGGAGGCTCTTACATTAAGAGCAAGATAAAAAATCTTTGTGAGCAAAACAAAGAGTATAAATTTCAGATGCACAACCAACACCAGAGTATATTCTCTTGTTTTGACCACAGTGGGGACACCTTACTTTTTGAACTTGAAGGTGATGTTTGCGATAGCACAGAAGTAAAGTTCTTGCCGATTCTTAGGGATCCCTTTTCTTGGTATGACAGTTACTTTTACTATAGAAGATCATACGCAGACAGGAAGCATACTCCCGGCTCTAAAGAGTTGTATCCTGCTCCACCGGAACCGTTTAATGCTGCGTATAATGATGATTACAAAAATTGCCTAATGTCATCTTTCAGTGAGAAGTTTATGGACTTTTTAGATTTTTCTGTATTGGGTCATTCGTTTGTTCCTTCTGCCTGGATGAAGACATTCGATGTAGGTATTTATTCGGCTTGGATATTGTATACTTTTTCTTATCATCCTCATGTTTTTGTAAACGCAGAAAAGTTTAAGTGTTCAAGCTTTTTAGAACATAAGGACCTATGGGAACCAATCGGGGATGTCTTTGTGAACAGTGTCGAGACATCAAACATTCAATCGTTGGTGCCAAAATTCTTAAATGAAGTTTTTGAGCCTAGAGAAGATATTGTTTTTGACAACGAGAGGATAAATGAAGGCAACTATAAAGAAGATCACACAACCTTGAAGAGTATCTTGTCCGAAGACTCAGCATTAAGAGAGAGGTTTTTCTGGAAAGAGAGGCTAGCCTTGCAGTTGTGCGAAAAAAGTTTTATCAGAGGGAAATAAATGACTAAAAAAATCTTTATAACAGGGTGTGCAAAAACAGGAACAACTCTTCTTTTAAGAATGAGCTATGCATTTAAAAATGCTGAGGTTATGTATAGGACTGGATATAATGGTCACGAACTAACATTGAGTGAGTTTCTCAATGTTGAGACAGACAAGAAGTTTATGATTGGTAAGCGTCTCCCACCATTCCTTTTAAGTAATGTCGAGGGCCCAGAATTTGAAGACCAGCTAGAATGGGTTAGAAAAAACGACATTGGAATCATTAATGTCATTAGAGATGGCAGAGATGTGGTGTTGTCTGACGGCAAATATGTTAAGCCAGAACGTTGGATCTCTTCAATGGTTCAAAGAGAAAAGTATGACGACATTATTGATATGGAAGTAAAATACGAAGATTTAATAAAGTATCCAAACAATATTCAGGAAAATATGTGTAACGTATTTGGCTTGGAAAGAGAGCACTACTTTTCAAAATATCCAGAATACGTACAAGACTGGATCTATGATTGGAATGTTTCTGTAACCGGGAGAGCGGGAAAGCAAGAAAGTGATTACGGAAAGAGGCAACTATCCAACGCCTCTGTCGGCAAAGATCCTTTTGCCTATAGAGAAATCTGCACACCAGATCAGTTGGCTATTTTCGACGAAGAGCTAAAGAAGGCAGGATATATTAAGTGAATCTTTTGGTAACAGGACACAAGGGCTACATTGGTGGCAATCTTTTTGCAAGATTAAAAGAGCTGGGTCATAATGTTATGGGCATTGACCTGAAGGAAGGAGAAGATATCCTTGACGGCTTCCAGCAAAAGCATTATGACTTTAAGCCAGAGGTGGTATTTCACCTTGCAGCAATACCAAGAGTTGTTTATAGTATCGAACATCCGGTTGAAGTTATGCACAACAATGTTCATTCAACTTCTATAGTTCTTGAGTTTGCAAAAGAAGTAGGAGCAATGGTTGTATACTCTAGTTCATCATCTGTTGTTGGAAATGGCGAGGGACCAGAAAGTCCGTATGCACTTTCAAAATATGTAGGGGAACTTGAGACACTACTATATAATAGATTGTATGGTGTTGATACTGTGGCTCTTCGATACTTTAATGTATATTCTGTCGACCAAGTTGCTGATGGCCCTTACGCTACCTGTGTAGCAAATTGGAGAAGATTTATTAAAGAGGGGCGCACACCCTATATTACTGGTGACGGTGAACAGAGGAGAGATATGGCCCACGTTAGTGACGTTGTTTCTGCTAATATTTTTTGTATGCAAAACCGCTCAAACAAAAACTTGCTAGGCAAGGCTTTGGATGTGGGTACAGGAAACAATATTTCAATTAACGAGATGAAAGAAGCAGTGCATGAGTCATTGCCCGACTTAGAGTTCGAGTATGTTCCAGATCGCCCAGGTGATGTTAGGTTGACAAAGGCCAACATTTGGCCCCTTTTAGATCTTGGCTGGAAGCCAAAGGTAACAATATCAGAAGGAATAAAAAAGTGTTTTTCGGAGTTTGTAAATGAAATTGGATAAAATTAAGGCAGTAGGAGTTATTGGAAATGGGTTTGTTGGTCAGGCAATCGGATTCGGTTTTGTCCCTGTGTTGCCAGTGTATGTTCACGACAAAGACCCACTTAGAAGCTTGAATACGCTGGAAGAGACAGTAAATAATTCAGATATAGTATTTGTCTCTGTGCCAACGCCAATGAATAAAGATGGATCAATAAATTTGGATATTGTAAGGTCTGTCCTGTTAGATATCGATAGGGTAAATGAAAGAGAGGACAACGTAGTTGTTATAAAGTCAACGATAATTCCGGGCACAACTAGGTCTTTCACTATCGACTTCCCAAATTTAAATCTGGTCTTTAATCCAGAGTTTTTAACTGAGAGGCATGCCAAGTATGACTTTTTGAATCAAGCAAGAGTTGTCTTAGGTGGGTATAAAAATCACACACAAAGAGTTGCAGAGCTTTACAAGCTTAGGTTTAAGCATTGCAACATTATGGAAACAGACTTCAACACAGCTGAATTCATAAAGTATTTTAACAACGTTTTCTTTTCTGTTAAGGTTGCATTTGCTAATGAAATGAAACTTATGGCAAGAAAGTCAAACGTTAATTGGGACCAGGCTTTGGCAGGATTCGCTGCAGATGGTAGAGTTGGAGACTCCCATTTAAATGTCCCCGGCCCCGATGGCAAATGGGGCTTTGGAGGAAGCTGTTTTCCAAAAGATATCAACGCATTCATAGACCATGCAGATAAAAAGGGCGTTAATGTTAATGTCATTAAAGCAGCGTGGCAAACAAATTTAGAAGTTCGACCAGAAAAGGATTGGGAAAATCTAAAAGGCCGAGCAGTAGTAGAAGAAAAGGAGAAACAATAAATGAAATTATCACATCAAGCATTAGGAGCAGTTATGCTAGCTCTTCAGAAGTCACTACTTGAGCAGTCAGACATAGTGCCAGTTTTAAGAGAATTCGATTTTCAAGCTAATGAAAACGAAGAGCTTACTGTTTTAAATCCTCCGGTATTCAAGGTGGATCAGGTGTCTATCGAGGAAGAGATTGAAGAAAGACAGAAGCTTATATCTGAAACAAAGGCTACCACTGGAAGTGATTAATGCCTAGGTATACTTATCTTTGCGATGATTGTAAAGAGCTTTTTGAAACAATTCATTCTATGAGTGCAACTCAGGAACTTTGTTTGCTGTGTGGATCTAGTAAAATAAATAAGGTCCCAGCACAGATAGCCTCTAGATTGGTGACAAAAGAACAAAAAGTTGGCGATATTGTTAAGGAGCATATAAAATCATCCAAAGAAGATTTGATAAGGGACAAGACATCTTCAAGAAAGGAGCTTGAAACTTGACGACATTAATAATATGTTTGGTTATTTCTTTGCTTGTAAATGGCGTATCTATTTATTATGCGATAACTTGTGCAAGAAAACTTATGATTGTTGCAAACAATTTATTCTCTATAAAAGATGAGATGGAAGTATTTAAAGGGCACGTTGAAGCGATCTATGAAACAGAGATGTATTATGGAGACACAACCTTGCAGGGATTAATAGACCACACTAAAGATATACTAATGGAGCTAGATAAGTATGAAGATGTTTTCACTCTTATCGTAGAAGAAGAAAATGAGGAATTAGGACTTGAGGAAGATACAGAAGAAGAGACGGAAGAGGACTAAAAATTATTACTTTACACAGGTTCACGAAGATGCCATTGTAAAGTATACTAGAACTTCCGACAATAAGATAAGAACGAGACTTTACATCGACTTTATACAACCAGCTTTTCATGAGATGGTTGAAAAGATAACATATACTTACAAGTTTACAACCCTCCCCAATATAGACCCACTAAAAGAAGAGTGCAAGATTTGGCTAACAACAATCTTGGATAAGTACGATCCCAATAAGGGCTCAAAAGCTTTCTCGTATTTTTCAGTAATAACTAAGCACTGGTTTATTCACAAACTAAAAAAGAACTCTTCTAGAACAAAGAAAGAGATTAGCTATGAAGAGTTAATTTACGAATCTTCTCACCAAGACCTTGTAACAGATGATGATACATATCTAGATCTTAGAGAACAAAAAGAGTTTTGGTATTCTTTGCTCTCTGAAATTGATCGCTGGGATTCTGTAGATTTAAAAGAAAATGAAAAAAAGGTTGTAGAAGCAGTAAAAGTACTTCTTAACAACGCAGAGCAAATTGAGATATTCAATAAAAAAGCCGTCTATCTTTATCTTAGAGAGTTAACAGGGCTAAACACAAAACAGGTCGTAAATAACTTAAACAAATTAAGAAGCAAATATAAGATCTTTAAAACCAAATGGGATCGCGGCGCCTATGAAAAAAGACAGTGAGATCTATTTACTTATGCTATGGAAAAGTTAGAAGAATTCATTTTAAAATCAATTGAGAACATTAGAGAAGATAGGGCTGTCACAAAGACGTTGCTAACTAATCTAATGAAATATATGGTTGTGTCTGAAGACAGGCACAAAGAAGTAGGGATGATTGCGGCTAAGTACGTAGAAACTCTACAGAGATCAAACGAGCAATTGGTAAAACTAACGTCTCTTGTGCAAAAACAAACATCTGCAAGTAGCGAAATAACAGACGAAGAAAAAGATGATCTTTTCGATATGATCCAGGGAGACCCTGAAGATGGCAAGTGAAAATTGGTTAGACCCAGAATGGGGCACTGTAAGCGGCTTATCTGGCTTTGCCAGTTCAAGAGCAGCAAAACTAGCCTCTAGTCCAGGCCTTGCCCGGGGCCTCGACATGATGGAGATGACAAAAGACCTTGTACAAGAAGCATATGAAGCAAAAAGGCCAGATGATGGAATAAGTGGCTCTAGAATTGCAATAATTATAGGAGTAGAGACTCTTCCGTTTGATATGATAAAAGATCCAGTTATGAAAGATCTTTTTGAAACTTCCGATCCAACCACAATAAAAGAGGGTATAACAGTTGTCTATGCAGCTCCAGCTGGAGGCAGCTGTTCTATGTTACCTAAATTGATTGATCCAAATGATAAAGCATCGATGTATAGGTTTCCAAGATTTTATACTTTTGAGACTGTTGGCTCTGGAGAGGCTGGTAGTCCATGTGAAGTCTCATACCTAGATGAAGACACTCTATCTTTTGGCTTGTTTCATAAGGTGTCTACAAATGGTATACCAATACCAACAACAGAACAATATAGAGACTCTTCAGAAAGACAAGAAGCCAGAAAAGCCTTTAACAACACAGCACAAAGGTCCAAACTTGTCTCTAATGTTAGAACAGATAGCGTTTTTGGATTTGTTAGTGATTCGTTAGATCTTGCCAACAAATCATATCACACTAGTGTTTTACAATCTAAGAATAATCCTTTTGGAGAAAATGGCGGTGGCAGAATCAAAAACAACGTAGAATTAAATAAAAAAAGAGATGGTGTCACCACTGGCCTGTATTCTTTTGGAGGTCGAAGAAGGACGATAGAAAAAAATACATACAATGCTTATGTAGCAATGGTCGCTCAAGCAACAAAAGATGGCATCAACTCGCCTTTGCTGCAAATTCGCTCTGCGTACAGGTCGGTTAGCCATCAGACAAAATTATGGGAAAGGGCCCTGAGAGATCCAAAGAATATACAAGGGGCGGAGGAGTTAGGAATTCCATTAAAAAGTTATGCTAGAAAATATGTAGCACCACCAGGCAGATCCAGGCACCATTCGGGCCGAGCATTAGATTTCCACCTAGGGTATCCGATTAGTAAATCATACATATCAAAAATGAAAGCAACAACTGCTTTTGCGTGGCTACTACAAAATGCAGAGTTCTATGGTTTTTATAACTATGAAGCAGAACCATGGCATTGGGAATTTAATCCAGATGCAAGGATTGGCCGCTTTATTGATCGCCAGGCTCAAAAAAAATCTTTAGAAGAGTTAGCTCAGGCACAGGAAAAATCTTTAGAAAAGTTAGCCCAGGTCGAGGCCCGTTCAGGCGTCGAGAGGTCACAAAAAGTCTATAAGCCTTACGCTCCAGAGACATATGCTTTATTTGAAGAAGCTGCATTTATTGCTGGAGTTGACCCATCGTGGGCTCAAAGTAGAGAATTGCACGAGATTTTACGATATGAATCAGGTGGCCAAGTCGGTATACCAAACTATACCTTTGGCCGAGGCAAGGCTGGAGAGCGATTTGGGCGCGACATTAAAGCTCGACCTGAAGATTGGTCAGAAGTACACAATGAAATAAAAAGAGGCTTTGTCCGCGACGAAAGAGGTAAGAAGGTCCTCGACGAAAGAGGCAGGCCCATATATGTCGGCCAGGTTGGGAGGTCTTCCGCCACGGGACTAGGTCAGTTGACCGGGGTCAACGCTGAAATATTTTATCCGAGCGGGTTACAAGGAATTGGCGACCCTCTTGAAGAGGCCGTAGGTATGCTAAAATACATAGCCAAAAGGCGAGGGAGTCCAAAAGCGGCTCTTAGGTTTGGATTGAATGATGGATTTAATAAAGGCGTACCAATAGGCGACTGGGGCGGTTATTAAAGAAACAAATGCAAATAGTAAGAGCACATTTAAAAACAGATAATGACGAAACAGTTAAAGTTATAGTCTTTGACACTAGAACTGGTGCAATAGTTCAAGTCAAGGAACTTAACGTTTCTCCAAATAACATAGACGCACTTCCAGCTGCAACAGAGTTTCTATCAACAAACTATACAAAATTTGATATAACTTCTGAACTAGTGGCAGAGTCTCCAATAATTGAGCCGAATGCCGAAACATCCCCGTTGGGCGTCGGTGTTCTTGAATCTGATGCAATCACAGGAGATGTAAGGACAGGATACGACGGCCGTCCCCTACTAAAGGCAAAAACAGCTACAGAATTGGAGCCAGTCCCAGACCTTAAACTTTCTCTTTCCAGTGGCGAATTACAAGACCAAACAGAGTCGCGCCTTGTCGGGGACCTTGAACTAGGTGATCCAATGGGTGTGCCGAAGAAAGTGGTAGAGCAAAAAGAAGTAGAGCTTAGTTCTCTGCCGGACTTTCCTGACATTCTTGCAGGTAAAACCCGCGAAGAAGTAGACCAAGAGTTAAGTAATTACGGAAACCTCCTTAAGGGAGGTATGTTGGTGGCGGGTTCTGATTTTGAATTGCCACCCGGCGCCGAAGGGGCGCAAAATAGACAACCCATACCACCCGGAGAAATAGAAGAACAAGTTGTTTACTCAGAAAGGGATGAGGCGGGTGATGATGTAAACGATAGTGATGTAGGAGAACAAGAAGCTAAAAAAATAAAGAAACCTCAACCGAAAAGAAAGAGAGCAGTACAGACAGAGGGATTATCACCAGAGCAAAAAACAAAACAAGCTTCAGACGAAAAAAATCGCTTTAAGGGGATCGGAGGCGACCATATTGCAGAACCAGTACCAGGCTTTATACAAACAAAGACAGAAGAGGTGATCTCAAATAGGTATAATTCTTGGATTGTTCTTGGTAGAGATCGTAGCGACCCGGCAAAAGCCACACGAGGTAGTGGCTACGGCGGCAAAGGAAACACTCAATGTGCATCGATTGATATTGTCGCTGGCAGAATGAGCCCCCGGCCAAAGTCCGTCAAGAAAGATGGAGAAAGAATGGAAATTGATCCAATATTTAATCTCACTCCCGATGAGGACAACGAGCCGGTTTGCGATGCGGCAAGAATATACATAAGTCAAAAGACAGATGTTGACAAGAACTTTATTCTTGCTAGCGGAAAGGTGGGTATGGCGGACGCGAGATCCGCAATAGCAATGAAGGCAGATGGAATAAGAATATTAGCAAGAGAAGGCATTAAATTAGTCACAAGAGCTGATAGAATGAACTCTCAAGGTGGTCCTTTAGACAAGATATTTGGAGTCGACATCATCGCTGGTAATGACGATAAAAGCCTTCAGCCAATGGTGTTGGGAAATAATTTGGTTTTATCTATGGAAGAGATGGCACAAATTTTAAGTGAAGTTGTTGGAACGGTGAATGATCTTACTATAAACGTAAGCAAGCTAGCTTTGTCGCTTTCTACTCATGTGCACCCTAGTCCATTTTTTGGTGCACCAACAATGTTCTCCCCATCGGTCGCCGTTGAATCAATAGCCACTATGGCACAACTAGCAAGCACCACTTCTTTTTCAAGTGCTGCACAAAAATTCAATATAGTCAGCTGGAGAAAGAAATATATGAAGCCAGGTGCTAAATACAGAATAAGAAGTAAATTTAATAACGTTAATTAGGTAGTAAATCATGCCCACACAAAGAGAAATACAAATAGCAGAATACCTTGCACTCCAAGAGAGAAGCGGAGATGTGCCTGTTGCTGTTGGAGAAGAGGCAGAGATACTAAGTAGGATAATAGATAACAATCTTGAGAGGATCGACAAGGCAGACAAACTGCCTATTGACCCCCTCTACGAGGGCGCAGACACTTTTAAGATGGTAGTAACAGCAGAGTTTGTACTACCAGCATTGGGCTCTCAAGCAACTATAAAGACCTATAGAGCTAATCATGGCTATGGAGGCGGCCGGCCCCCAATATCTGAAATAGAAGCGTTCAACCGCGCGGTGGCCGATATAAGTAATCAAATAATTTCCGACCCTCCTTATCTTTATATCGATGCTGGTCTGGAAGCAATAAGAAGAGGACAGCAGGCAGAAAGAAACGCAAGAGAATCTCGTGGAGAGGTGGATTCTCGCGTCCTAATACTAGGCCTAACAAACGAACAGGTTTTAGAAAGACTTGTAACAATAAGAGAAAGAGTGATAAGAGACAATCCATTCACTTCAGACTCCTCTAGGGAAGCTCGTGGAGATCTACTATTTGGCAACAGTATCTCTCCAAACAGGGCTGTTTTGAATGAGAGGCTAAGAGCTGAGCTTGAGGCAATTAGGGTATCTCTGGGAGAAGTGGTAATACGTCGTGTTATCTTTGACGCAAGAGTTGATGGGCAACTAAAAACTCAAATAGCTTATAATTTTGAAACAGGAGACGAAGACCTAGGCGGGCCTAGATATATAACCGGCCCACCAATATCTGGACAATTAAGAAGCAGATACGAAGAATTAACTTCTATTTTGTATGACGGAGATTTACCAGTAGAAGCAGAAGAAGAATCAATCGAAGAGCTGCGCGCCAAGGTTCGAGAAAGCGAAAGGTTTAATTCAGAATTTGATTACTTCAATATTGCAATAAGACTATTAGAAGAGGCAGAAAATGTTAGATCTGTGCTATTGCAAAATTTAGGTGTTAGCGAAGAAGAGATAGACTTTTCTACGGTTAATGAAAATTTTGATATGCTAGAGGCTGGCACCAACGACATCTTTGGACTGCTAGAGGGCCCGGAAGGTGTAGCACGCTATGCATCTCTCATAAGGCCCGACTCACCACTAATCGTTGATGCTGGTGGTTTTGAGCCTGATCGAGTTGCTAGGCTTCGTAGCTTCATATCCAAAATAAAGGGTTTTATTTTCGAGATAAGGAAGCTAGATGTTGACGCTCAAATAAATGCACAGAGAAATTTAGAAGAGCTATTAGCCTCAGAAGAAAAAAGTAGAATTCTTGATACAAGAAGTTTTATTATTTTAGATTCAAAAAATAGAAGCTTAGAATTTAGAATTCCAATAGAATTTAATGAAAAGAGTATTCAGGTGCTTGCCATTAAGAGATATTTGGGTCTGCCTCTGTCATCCGGAGACTTATTCGACGCTGAGACAAAAAAAGAACTGCAAAGCTTCCAAGACTTAAATATTAACAGATTTAGAGAGTTGGTAGAAGAAGACCTTGGAAACGCAGCAGCAGGACAGGATATTTTGGAATTAATTCCAGAAGAATATGGAAGCGTAGGTCCTTATACTTTTCTAACAATGAAGTTGGCGGGCGGTCTTGAAAGGGCGGTCGAAGATGTTTTAGATTATGCTCGGGGTATCGCACCGGAGGTGACAGGTACAGACGAAGATTCTCTTAAGACGCTTGCCAGAGAAAGAGCCAGAGATGGATATCGCCCACCTTGGAAAGATGCAAACTATTATTACTTTATGTACGTCACAGAGGAAACAAGAGATAGTGTAAACGCAGACATCCGGGGCTCTTACGAAAGGATGATTGCACAAAATGGCGAAATAGCTTTGCGTCGCGGCGTTGAAGAGTTGTTTGAATTCCATGCAAGAAGTAAAACTTGGGACGTTGAGGGCAAAATAAGTGAGCACAAAGTTTTCAATAGGTTGTTAAAGTATCAAAATAAGATAGAAGATAAGATGAGTAAAAACCAGAGGTTTACTTTAACAATACAACAACAAACTTTAGCAGAAAACTTAGGTGTAAGTGATGCTCCAAGGGTCGACGTTCTTTTTGGCCAATCTTTAAAGGTTGGTGCTAAGCCTATTTTTGCTTCTTTAGAAGAAATCCACTCTCCAACAGAGAGGCCAAATTCTAAATTTAAGATAACTATAAAGATCAGAAGAGAACTGATGGATGCTATTCCGACAGACCCTTCTAGAACCGCAACAATAGGTCAGGCAATAGCTGCAGCAAGAAGAGTTTCAAATGCTGTGAGAGACGTCATAAACAATAGAGATGAAATAGCCAGAAGATTTGGAGACTCAGCGCGGGAGAGGCAAGCTCAAGTTGAGGGAGCAATATTAGACAAAGCAAAGAGCGTCAATGACGGGTTGCAGTGGGCTCAAAACAATAAGAAAGAAGCAATAGAAAAAGGTGTCAAAGGGGCGTTTGGTTTAGCTAAAAAATTCTCTAGAGATGCAGCTTTAGCGAAGCAATTTGGCAACACAACTATCGCTAGTGAATTGTCTAGAAAGCAAGAAGCCGCACTGATTGCACAGGTGATGGACTATCATAGAGGCGAGCATGTGAAGCCAATTACAAGCAATTACACTCTTTATGGGTTCAATACCATGATTGATAATGTTGCGGCAATGTTTGATCGATTTGCCAAAGACTTTGAGGACTTTGGAAAAGAAGGTGGACGCATAAGGCCTGCAATAAATCTAAGAGAAGAAGCAAAGCACTTAAGAGAAATTAAACCAGCAATGACATCTTTCCTATCTGCAAATGGAATTGTTAAAAGAGACTTCTTAAGAGAGGATGTACAAATAAAAATAACGTTTGTAGAGTCTCTTATGGAAAGAAAATTTTTACCACCTAAAGATCCTGAAACAAACTTTCAGCCACCAGAGGTTGTTATTGAAGATAAGGCCGGGTTGTTACCAATAGCAATAAGTTATATTGAGCCAGGAAAGAGAGCAAGAAGGCTACAACAAGCCACACTTGTATTGGCACAGAAATATCCTTGGAATATACCTAGAACAATGGCGTATCTTAGCTCACTGGTGGAGCTGAACGAAGAGGCTAACGATTATGATGCTAGTTGCTTACAAGTCAATCTTTTTTCAGAAGAATTAACATACTCAGAAAAAGACCCAATAGGCCTGATGCAAACCTACACATATCCTCATCTATTTGTTTTACCAGGGCCTGAGTTTCCATCTGGAATTAGAACAGATAAGGCAGAAGCAAAATTAGCAAGAGCTTTTGGATCTATAAAGACATCGCTACAAAAGGTCCAAGAGGATTTAAGTATTGAAGGTGATGGTCCCGTTGCTAATGCATTTAGAAGAGATATCATCAGATTAGAACAAAGCAAGACATATCCGATAGTTCCAGAAATACCGACAGTTGAACTGTGTTCACTTGAAAGCTTGTTTGATGAATTTTTAGACAAGTTTGACTTAAAAACATTGTTCTGTAATTATGCAGCTTGTATTCCAGACTTGCCATGGCCACCTAGTTTTAGTTGGGATCTGGACTTTACAATACCAGAGATACCAAGACTTCCGTCTTTTGATCCAATGGCAATTATAATTCCTAGATTAGAGCTTGCTATTTTGGACTTGATTTTAGGATTCTTGTGTGGTCTTGTAAGGGGAATTTTGGACCTAATAAGATTCCCGGATTGCGAAGATATAGCAAACTTTGGAAAGGCTGCTTGGGATGAGTTGTGGGATAACAGTAGGGGACCAAGCAAGAGACTCTTGGTGATGCAAGACGCAGCAAAAGTTATGGATGATTTAGACATACCATCAGACGCCTTTCCTGACGTTTCTAGTCTTTTTGACCAATTAGCGAATATATTAACGCCTGCAGAACTTTGTTCGTTGCTTGACGGCACAGCTGATGCGGAAACCTTAACAATAGTTTTAGAGTTGGTTCAAACTAGTTTTCCTGATTTGGAAAGGCACTTTAGAAACGAAGCAGACATATCTATGTTCTTTATGTTATTGGGGAAGTTTGTAGACCCAGAGCTGTGCAATAGAATCTCCAATACTTCCAATATTATAATTGGTGACATATTTTGTCCAGACCGCCCGATGACAACACTCCGAAGAAGAATGCAAGAAAACAGAGCAACCTCAGAAGAGATAGCAAAGGCGATGACAGACGCCACCAAGAGAAGAGAGGCGTTTAAAGAATTGTTTGCAAAGGATCCGATGGCGGATCTTGTACCCAATCCGGGAAATGGAATTCCGGGACCTTACGATAATGAGGTCTCAAGAGAGTTAGCAAAGATGTCCGCAGAAACCACTATGAACGTGGTGGAGATGTCAATAAAGAATGATATGATCTCTTTTATACCTAGCTTGTTTGACACAGAGCAATCACAAAAGGGGCCAACTGATTCGGGCTTCAATCCTGTCGAAGAAGCAGAGTATAGGTTCTTACAGGGACAAATAAATAGAATAGCGGGCCCAGTGGCCAGCGAAGTTACTGTTCATTTGAGGTATATTGAAACTTTAGACGAGAGATATATGGAATATTGGAATCTACGCAAAGATGTTAGAGGGGGTGTGGCTTTAAACGATAACAACCGCGCCAAAGCCGACATTGACTTTGGAGAAGTTATTTTTGGCACAAGCTCTGAAGACGATGACCCCATTACCAGAGAAGATCTAGACGCCGGCGACCTCAGGATCGGAGCCGACGGCCGCTTAGAGTTGCATTCCGACGCCCAGGCCAACACTTCCGTACTTGAAGATGTTGTTATTAGAATGGGTTTCCCAGAATACGATATTAGGGTACTAGATTTGAGAACTGGAGAAGTTACCATCATTGTCAATACAGAGAACCTAGGCCGAATCGGCGAGGACCTCGGCGCCTGGGACGATCGCCCCATCGGCGGTGACCAAATGGCAGACCGAAGAGTCCATGCGCGAGGTACTTTGGAGCAGGCACAAGAAAGAGCGAATCGACTTAAGGCTGTCCTTGAACAAATAGTGCTTTCCCGTGCAAGAGACAGAATAAGACTTATGAAGCCAGGCCAACTAGTAGACAACGGTAATGGCACCTTTGATTGCCTGCCAGCAGTTAGAGAAGATGGTGAAGATAAAGAACATATATTTTACGATCTTATGTTAAATGGTGATATAACGGAAATGATGCACATATTGGGCTTCCCTATGAGAAACACAAAAGACACAGCCACGGTGGCCCCTTTCGTTTCGGAAGTCTTGTCGTCAGCAAAGATGCGAACAAATGTAGAAAAAAGGTTTACATCTCCATATGATTTTTATAACGAAGAAGCTCGATACATGGATCTTGAACAGTTAACAAATCCTGGAAACGCAAACACAACTCTTAGAATTTCAGACAACCCGCCTGAAGATCGCCACTTCTTTATCGGCCTAGAGTCAGAAAAAGTACGATCGCAAGGAGAAGTAATTGAAGGTGAACTGGTAAGTGAAAAGAGCCCTTTTAAACCAAAGGTTCTGTATCAAGAGATACCAATAAAGAGCGACAAGCTGCATGATTGTTATAATTTATATTATCCCTCTAGGTTGTTAACCTTAATCGATGATTCTTTAATATGGAGAGGTATAACTTACAACCAAGAAATACCCGAATACGCACTAGCAAAAAGATCCAGAGTAAGAGACCTTGAACAAGAACAAGGATACACACTATTGAGGCCTGCAGCTTTTGCAGAACTATTTCTAAACTCCTGGCAAAAAGTAGGAGAGGATACGCCCTCTCAAAATATAAGTGGATATAATAATGAATTGTGGAAAAAGTTAGCTGGGAACATGTCGAATGCAGATGAAAGAGTTCGAGGAGAGTACGAAAACATAGTAGAAAACTTCATTGATGACTTATCAAATCAAATTGTTACATCTAGATTCTTTGATCTGGGCGCCGTAAGAAATCTATCACGCGAATTGACAGAGCAATTTGAACTATCTTCTGACGGAACCTGCTACATTGAAAGAGAGCCCTTTATAGATTTTGAAAAATTGAGAGATAGTGTGGTGGAATCGTATCAGGACTCTCTGTCGCAAGAGGAGTACAACCCTCTTAACAGGGACTTTACAAAGCCCGGGCCCTTAGAGGACTCTATATCTGGCCAGTTGGTCATTTTGTATGCAAAGACTTTTTTGATTGAGTTTGCTTTAAAGGGCTTGTTTGTTTTTTCAAGGTACGCCCCCGGTAAAATATTTGAACAAGAAGCAGTCAAAGATTATGTAAAAAATTATATGATAGCATCAATAGATGCAGACTTGTCAAAGGACATAGCGGGCCTGTTTGCAGATGAGGTTAGAAAAATTGGCAATGATTCAGAGCTTGGGCAGGCTATAAAAAATATAGTAGAATCGATGTCAAATGATTTTGATTTCATCGACTCCATTGAAAGAGTTTTCAAGCCAGATTTTAGATCATACAAAGATCAGTTTATTACAGATTTGTTTAGAAATGCAAAGCAGGTACAAAGTTTCTTTGATATAGTTCCTCCCTCGCGCAGGCAGAGAAATGTAGAGTATCAAAATGGTGACTCAAGAATTGTGGGACCAAAGTCAGAGTCTAGAAGAGGGTTCGTGCCAATGCATGATTCATTTGGTGGCCAAGTTCAAAGCAGCAATGCGGGTCTTGAAAAATTAAGAAGGGGGCACTTCTTTGTTGAATCGTACTTCATTATCGATCCGGGACTATACAAGAACTATTTCGACTCAGAAGACTCGCTTATAAGAAGAATAATAGAAGAGGCAAAAACCGTCGACCGGGGCGGTAGAGAAGAAGTAACATTTTATGACCACAGGCAATACAGTGGAGTTTTTAACACTAAAGAATTGGGACTACTTATTTCAGAATTAATCGCGTTTAAAGAACTCCCACAGGCAAAGCTTTCAGAAGAGATCGAAGAAATGATAAGGGACTTTGACAGGCCAGGGTCACTGAAACTTGGCTATAGATTAGTTTATACCCCTGCAACATCCGGCGCTGGACAAGTTGTCGGCCCATCTATAGAGACAATGATTGTACCCGGAACTGAAGGGTTTCAGGTTCCACTAATGCAGACAATAGAGGGATACAATTATAATTACGACGCCGACGCCCTAAGTAGAGCCATTGGAGATAGGGATATATTAGCTGAATCCATAATAGACACAATTGGAGAAGACTACAGTAGTATGTTGTTAGAGGGTGGAAACCCGCCAGACCTTGACAACATACCGCAAGTTGAAGACACAATAAAACATAGAGCGTATGTGGCAGACACTAATCCAAAGCTAAACTCACGCGGCCCCGCCGACTCGGCTAGTGATGTATCCTTTTTAGTAGCCGACGGCGGAGCCATTTTGCTCCCCGGTGAGGGCGAAGGCCCCGGCTTGAACGTGGGAGTAACTTGGAGGGAAACTCAATCAGATGTAACAGCTACAGACCAATTGAGAGCCAAAGTTGCAGTTGGTGTGGGTTATGTAGAGGCAGGTACCGACGCAGACAATAACGGTCGTAATGACTCAGGGACAACACCTCGAAAGGCGTACCCAGGCCTACCTCAGAATGTAATATTCCCGACTCCTTTGGCCAGTCAAGAAACAAGCGTATGTTTCAGTGATTTAATAGATGAATACGTTGGCGGTGGTTACGTACAATTTAATCGCTCTCTTAATGATAAGCGCGCTGAATTACAAAGAAGTTTTGCTGGTATCGAAACAGGCAGAGATCTCCAGCTTCGCTTGACTGGAGAGATGAGCAATGATATGAAGTATATATTTGAGTTTCTCTTTCCACTGGAAAGATACCAAACTATGTTTTTAATACAAAACGAAATATTGATGGATAAGTCTCCAGCCGTAGCGACACTAATGAGTCCAACCAGAAATATTATTAATTCATTAGTTGAGGAAATGAAAGACCCAGTAAAATTGAAAAGAAAACCGAATATGAACGGAAAGGACATTTACAGTGTTTTGGTGTCGGATCAGACTTCAGCCGGCCCGGGCCCAATGGCCAAATATAAATTGGGAGGATTCGGTCCTATGATAGAGAAGTTGGCACTGAGAACTGTGCCCACGTTGATAAGAGGGCAGGCAGCCTTTCTTGATCCCGCCTATAAGGATATCAAGAAGGTCTTTGACAATGAGCCTTGCAAGACACGAGGCGGACTGACATTAGGAACTTTGGGTGCCCCATTTGTTTTGTCTAAGAATGCGTTAGTGGGAGACTTTCTGGATAACCCAACATTGAAGGGAGGCTTTGATGAAAGGGACCGATCATATCACCCGTTCAACGTTCAGGGCTTGATTGATTTGAACGTTATAATGAAATTTATGGCATATGCACCAATACCAGCAAACTTTGCATACTTTCCAGCACTACTTAATATAATTGAGCACATGTCAAATGGTGTGACTGGTGGCGACCCCAGATATGGCAAATTTTTAAGCCCTGTTGGTCTTTTGGCGCTAGGAATGCCGCAGTTGCCAGGAGAAAATCACGCAGCTAAGGTTAGAGAAGCCAAGTGTGATGAGGACAACAACAGAACAACACCAAAGGGCTTTGTTTTGTGCGATGATGTAAACCAAGAGGAGGAAGAGTAAATGGCAGGAATATCACCAAAGCTACCTCTAACGAGGGACAAACAGGATGGATATGCTTTAAATAAAACGGTACTAGACTCGATAAAACAAAATGTAAAAATGGTGGTCTTAACCTCACCAGGGGAAAGAGTTATGGATCCTTCTTTTGGTGTGGGCATTAGAAGATATCTTTTTGAGAATGCAAACGCACAAACTTACGGAGATATAAGATCTGGAATTGTAAACCAGTTAAACAAGTATATGCCATTTGTTAATGTAATTGATATTGACTTCATAACAGATCAGGCAAATGTCTCCTCCGGCACCGCAGTAAATATTGTTTTAAGATATACAGTTTCAACACTAACAGACGTCAATATTCTCGCAATAAGTGTATCAGAAACTACTTAATAAAGAGGAATTCTATAAATGGCTAAAAAAATCGTCCCAATAAAATACACCAATAGAGATTTTTCATCAATAAGAGAATCACTGCTTCAACACGCTAGAAGATATTATCCAAATACATTTAAAGATTTTAATGATGCTTCTTTTGGTTCGTTGATGATTGACACTGTCTCTTATGTTGGTGATGTATTGTCTTTTTACTTAGACTACCAGGCAAATGAGTCTTTTTTGCAAACAGCTGGTGAGTATGAAAATGTACTAAAACTATCAAGAACTTTGGGTTTCAAATTTAACAAGTCTCCCTCATCCTATGGTGTTTGTCAATTTTATGCTTTGGTCCCATCAGTCCCAAACACTGGTGCCCCGGATTTAAGATACTCTCCAGTTTTAAAGGCCGGCAGCAGGGTGGCTACCGAAGGCGATATATCTTTTACCTTAATAGAGGATGTGAATTTTGAGGGGGGAGATAATGACATTATCGTTGCAAAAGTTGATGAAGATACCGGTGCGCCACTTTACTATGCGGTTAAGTCTGAAGGTAGAGTTGTTTCTGGTGAGCTTTTAGAGCACACACAAAATGTCGGAGACTTTAAAAGATTTCTAACAGTTTCTGTTCCCGGCACAAACGTCTCAGAGATCGTTTCAGTAACAGACGCCGAAGGACATGAATACTTTGAGGTAGATCACTTGTCTCAAAACACAGTGTTCAAACCTTTTGTAAACAAGAACGCAGCAAATGATTCTGTCCCAAATATCTTAAAGGCTGTCGCAGTCCCTAGAAGATATACGGTTGAGCACTTAGACGACACGACAAATATAAATTTTGGATACGGATCAGAGACAGAACTAGTAAGTGGTTCCGTTGCCGACCCATCAAGTGTTGTTATGAAAAGGCATGCGAGAGAATATGTGTCCGATACTTCTTTTGATCCAACAATGCTTACATCCACAGATAAGTTTGGCGTAGCCCCTGCAAACACACAAGTTTCAATTGTGTATAGATCAAACACATCAGAAAATGTTAACGCAGCAGCGGGCACGATAACAAGAGTGGTTGAAGCGGATGTTGAATTCAACAATGTTACCTTGTTGGATGAAGGTGTTCGCCAATATGTGGCGAGCAGCATAGAGGTAAACAATGAAGAATCAATAGTTGGAGACGTTAGTCTTCCATCAATAGAAGAGCTAAAGATTAGGGCGATGGGGAACTTTGCAACACAAAACAGAGCAGTAACAAGACAAGATTACATTAGTGCTGTTTATGCAATGCCAGGTAAGTTTGGAGCAATAAAGAGGTGCACCATATTTAGAGATAACGACTCTTTCAAGAGGAACCTAAATTTATATGTGTTATCTGAAAATGAAGAGGGACACTTAGTCAATTCGAGTAATACCCTAAAATTAAATCTTAAAACTTGGCTTAATAATGTTAGAATGATAAATGATACAATTGATATTCTTAATGGATTTGTTATAAATATAGGAATAGACTATCAAATTGTTGTAGATGAGAACGCTAATAGGTTCGAGGCATTAAGGAAAAGTTCTTTGGCAATAGAGGAATTGTTTACAGTGCAAAAAGAAATGGGAGAACCAATATATCTTTCAGATTATTTTAAAGCCCTCAAAGACATAGATGAGGTATTAGACGTCGTAGACATCAGTTTGGTAAATAAGTCTGGCGCACCGTACTCAGAACTAAGTTTTGACGTTGATGCGAATACGTCCCCTGATGGCAGAGTTGTAACCCCACCTAGAGTGGCGGTTTTTGAACTTAAATATCCAGAGGGAGACATTAGGGGTACGATTATATAATGGCAATTAAAAGATATCTAGCAAACGCTGACAACACCATTACAAATGCTTTTAAAATGAATCTTTCTACTAGAGGCACAGGCTCTAATATGGGGCAAGCTGATATTTTAGAGGTGTTCTCTATTTACCAACAAGCGTCGGCTAATTCTCTGGAGAAAGCAAGAGCCTTAATACAGTTTCCTGTATCAGATATCTTAACAGATAGGAATGCTAAAGACATTCCAGAATCAGGTAGTGTTAAATTCTTTTTAAGAGTGTTTAACGCTCCACACGGGCAAACCGTTCCCAAAAATTTTGATGTGGCAGTGTTGCCAATATCTCAGTCTTGGAACGAGGGCGATGGTTTAGACATGGAAGAATATACAGATTCTGGACCAACTCAGACCTCAAACTGGATAAAAGCAACAAACACACAAGCTTGGACAACTCAAGGTGGTGATTTCCACGAAGTCGGCACATATAGACCAAACCAAAATTTGCCACACTATGCCCAGACCTTTACGGATGGCACGGAAAATTTAGAAGTCAATATTACTGCATTGGTGGAGGAGTGGATCAGAGCCGAAAGCACAGTAGATCCAGATAGAGAAAACTACGGCGTCGCTCTAAAAATGTCAGGAAGCTATGAAGATGGCAGCAGAAATCGATCTTATTATACAAAGAAGTTTTTTGCAAGAGGTTCTGAGTTCTTTTACAAGCGACCAATTATAGAGGCAAGATGGGATGACTCCAGACGGGACTCCCGGGCCGTTTGTTATAGGAGCAGCTCATTAGCAAACGGGACCGACAATCTAAATACTATCTATCTGTACAATTATGTAAGAGGGAAACTAGCTAACATTCCTGTTTTAGGAGCAAACTCTGGCAGTAACTTTGGACACACTCAGATAAATGTGCAAATATTCCCATCTGGTAATATCAAAAATCAAACCATAAAGCCAAAAACTTTACCAATTGGTGGCGGTGTTACAGCTGATGGAGCTACAGTTATTACGGGTGGCTTGGTTTCCACAGGAATATACTCAGCATCTTTTGCATTCACGGGCTCAGAAAAAGAAATATTTGAAGTTTGGAGCAAGCCAACGCAAAAAACCCCAGGAATTCAACTTGTAACTGGGTCTGTGTTTAAGGTAAAGAGTTTTGAGGGGAGCAACTTTAATCCAAATAGAACCTTTACAACAACTGTAAAAAACTTAAAAGCATCATATTCGCAAAGTGACAAAGCAAGGTTTAGGTTTTTTATAAGAGAAAGAGGCGGACAGCCAAATGTTTTTACTGTTGCAACCAATACAATTGAGCCAACAATCATAGAAAATGCTTACTACAGGATATTTAGAACAGTAGATGATCTTGACGTAATTTCTTTTGGAACTGGCAGCGGCCAGCAAAGCAAGTACACAAGGATGTCTTATGATGCAGATGGAAATTATTTTGACTTAGATATGTCTCTTTTTGAATCTGGATACTCCTATGCTATTCAGGTCGCTTACGATGTAGATGACAGATTTTTGGTGCAGAATAAAACTTTTAAATTTAGAGTTGATTAATAATGAGTTTAAAGAGTCTTTTTAGTAAAGTAAAGTCAAAGCATATTTTATCAAATTTAAACGTTGAAGGTATCACTGAAGACGTTGAATCTGGTAGATACATAGACGAGTATATAAAAAGAAAAGTAGAGTTCGAACCACACGTCGACTATGCCACGGCGTCTAACTTTGCTAAATTTGGCTTAGCAGAAGAGTATTACGATGCAGCCATAAAAAGAATATACCAGCAGTATCCCTATGATGGGTCCTCTTACGAAAAGATAAAATGGGTCAACGAGTCTAATGGATTAGACTTGCACGTTTTTGAAAATGGATATCCTAGAAGCCATGGATACGCCCTCTTTTCTCCGTCCGGTTGGGGTTCTAGAACATCTGTTTCTGGGAACTATGGAAACCCAGCAACAAAAGAATACATCTACATTAAGGGTGGGCCAAACGTAGATAATATTTGGCACACTGCAAGTAACAGAACCTCAAACCTTGAAATAGATGGCAACAAAGGTAACACGATTGAGTTCTGGTTAAAGAAAGACGATTATCAATCTCTTACAAAGAGGGAGGTTGTTTTTGATTCTTGGACCACCGGGGCATATGTTGGAGACCATAAGTATGGTCGTGTTACGATAGAATTAGACAGTACAAATTCTCAAGAAAATTCACCCTGGATAATAACATACAGATCTGGTTCAGCAGGAATTAAGAACCTGCTCGTATCAGGCGCCGCAGGGCTTCACGCTAGCGCTTCTGACGGCAACTGGCACCACTATGCATTTAGTTTTCAAAATACTGGAAGTCAAGTTAGCTACAAGATGTATGTCGATGGTGAATTAAACCATTCTGTGATGACAGGGTCTTCTGTTGGGAATGTAAATACAGCGATTGTTGCAGCGATTGGTGCTCTTGTTGCGGGTAAAGATGATGGCCAAAAAGGAAGAGAATCATCAGAAACAGTAAATCCGGGCCTTGGCTATGGTAAGTTATCTGGATCTATCGATGAGTTTAGGTACTGGAAGGGCCAAAGATCATCAAAAGATATTGGACGCCATTGGTTTACTCAGGTTCACGGTGGAACAAATACAGATGATGCGAACACTGATCTGGGTGTATACTACAAGTTCAATGAAGGTAAAACTTTAACAAGCAGCATCGACAGTGTTGTTCTAGATTACTCTGGCAGAGTTACAAACGGCAACTGGATAGGCTATACAGATGTAGCAAGAAGTGTAAAGTCTGCAATTATACAATCTTCTGCCTCTGCAAAAGAGTTTGCAGACCCAATTATTCATCTTGAAAATCCAAAAGTCAACAAATATATTGATGACACAAAAATCTTAGGCAGGAATCATGATGTCAACAGTAACTCTTGTATCTATTATTCTTTCCCTGGGTGGATAGTTGAAGAGGAACAAGAGACTGGAGGTGAATTAAAGAGGCTATCACAGATTATCGGTAGTTATTTTGACCACCTTTTTCATCAGATAGAGGCCTTATCAAAAATAAAGCACATCAAAGAAGAGGACTACGACAAGAAGCCAAATCCATTTATGCAAAGGGTTTTGGAATCTGTTGGTTTTGAGACACCAGAGATATTTATAGATGCCGATGTGTTGGCCTCCTTAGCGGCTAGAGATGAAGATAGGGAATACGAACAAAGATTAGAAGATGTAAAGAATCTTATTTACAGAAACATCTACAACAACCTTGTTAATATCTACAAATCAAAGGGAACAGAAAAGGCATTTAGAAACTTGCTTCGCTGTTACGGCATTGATGAAGAGTTGATAAAAATCAACACATATTCAGATGGCCTTGATTATCCAGTAGATCAGGATTATAGAGAAGACAGCTTTAAGTCAAGATGTATCAACTTCAATAGGCCTCAAAACTTTAGCGCAACTGTTTATCAGTATAGCTCTAGTTTTGGAAAACAAGACAAATCTAGTGAATTTCCGGTATCTGGTTACATAACCGGTGCACACGCTCACGACCCCAATGTTGGTTTATCATTTACGACTGAGGCTGAAATTGTGTTCCCATATAGACACAAGAGAGGTTCTAAGTTACATTTTGAAACTCCAATCTCTGCTTCGCTTTTCGGCGCTCACACTGTTCCGGATAGCCATGGCGAGACTCACGATTTAACTTGGAGAGCTTCTGCAAAAGACTTTGCAAACTTTGAAGTTTACGCTGTCAAGAATAGAAGAGATTCAAGAAACGCAAAATTTGTTTTTAAATCAACATCAGGCATTATCTCGCCAATAGAATCTGAGTTATTTTATGATGTTTACGATGGTCAAAAGTGGAACTTTGCAGTTAGAATTGTTCCAAAGGGAAAGTATGGTAGTACTATTTCTGGCTCAACAGATTCATATATAGCAGAGCTTTTTGGCGTAAAGGCAGAAGGATCACAAGTAAAAGATGAGTTTTTGCTAACAGCTTCGCTAACAACAGCACAGGGCGAAAGATTTCACAAATACTCCAAGAGATTGTTTATTGGTGCACACAGGCAAAACTTTACCGGATCAACCCTCTGTCTGTCGGACGTTCAAGTTTCATCTATCAGACACTGGATGAGTTACTTGGACAATGAAACAATAAGAGCACACTCCAAGGATCCGAAGTCTTTTGGTGTTCTGCACCCAATGAGAAACTCTTACGCTTTTCAGCAGGGCCTTGATAACCCGGTGCCAGCCATAAATACTCTCGCATTAAATTGGGACTTCAATACTGTTACTGGCTCAACAAAGGGTGGACAATTAATAGTAGAGGACTTTTCATCTGGGTCTTTTAAGTACAAGAGAGATTACGGATGGATAGGGGATGCTATCGGTACTAATCACCCTGGACGAGGAGATTTCTTTCCATCTGAAACAACAGCATCTATAGCAACAGCTTTCTTTCACACGGCTAGGCAGCATTTGCCAGAAAATGTACAGGGCTCAGACATGGTGCAAGTCTTAACAAATGACGAAAGAACTTTCACCAGGGAATCTCGCCCCGTAAATTATTACTTCTCAATCGAAAAGAGCATGTACCAGACCATCTCACAAGAGATGCTGGATATGTTCGCTACGATAAAAGACTTTAGCAATCTTATTGGTGACCCCGTCAACAGATACAGGCCAAATTATAAGTCAATGGAGAAGTTGAGACAACTCTTTTTTGAGAAAATTGAAAATGTACCGAGTATCGAAAAGTATATAGAATTTTATAAGTGGGTCGATGCGTCAATTTCAATAGCAATGGACCAACTCAAGCCGGCATCTGCTAATTTTTCTGAAGACGTTAGAAACGTTATTGAAAGTCACGCACTTGAAAGAAACAAGTATTGGACAAAGTTTCCTACCCTTGAAGGAAAAGCAAGAGAGCCAAATTCTGATGGTCAAATACTGTCTATAAACGAACTAACATATAATTGGAGATTGGCGCATGCGCCCAGGGCTACCAAGCCAGCAAAGCCTGCTAGTGGAACAGTTACGATCGCCAGCAATACAGATCTGAATACTGACGATGAAATCAGGATTGTGACCACCGATGGCACAATAGTTACTGCTAAGATTGCAGGCGCTACAACTAGCACTGATACAAATTCCCCAACGTTTCAGATTGGCGCCAATGCTGGTGCAACAGCAACCAATCTTGCTACGTGCTTGGATGCGAATAGTAGACTGGGTGCCTCTGCAGCCTCTGCTATTGTGACAATAAAACAACTAGTTGGCGGTACTGCAGGTAACACTATAATCACTCTGACCCTTGACGACGACGCCGGAATAACTAAGGCGGACTTTGTCGGAGGTCGAGATTTATTAGCTCAAGATGTAAATTGTAGATGGTGGAGAGAACGAGCAGAAAAGAGCGACGCTCCTCTTACTGTGGGTGATTCCGCAATAGATAAAGACAGAGACACAATAAGAAGGATTTCGTATACAGATGTCTCTGGTTCCACCTACACTTTGAGAAGGTTGACTAAGCCATATAGGCTGCAGGCAGAACTGGAGCCAGTCTTACACGGTGGCTCAAACTATCACCTAAATAAAAAGAAAGACTTTTATCTTAGCACCACGAACCCTGGAGAGGAAAACTATATAAGAATTAGCGGTTCCGATGTGGACTTTGGTCCTGATTGTGAAGATGTGCATAACCCTAGATATGGAACAGGCATTGGAACGACAGCAATAGAGAAGAGAAAGGCCCGGGCCTCTGCAGATATAGCTGGTACAAATTCTGATCATGACGTTGATGTTGTTGCGCCATTTAGCTTGTACAGCAGTTCAATTGATGGACCAACAGACTACAAAGCAGAAATATATGAAAACTTTAAGAAGGGTGTAGATATAACAAATCTTCATTCTGATGCTTATGGTGATGATAGAGAGATACCAATACAATCTCCATTTACCGATCACTGGGTTGGAGGTCACTTTCACAGACACCAGCACCTAAATATGATGCGACCTAAGATACCTCAAGCAGATCCAGCGTTATCAAATATCACAATGAGTTTGGATCATAAGGGCCGCCGCTTTGAGGCATTCCATGTTACAATGTCTCAAGGTCAACTATATGTTACGTCTCCAAACTTGTTCAAATTAAATCATGAGCCCCCTGGCGGCTCCTTTCACGTATCGTTAACGTCTAGTGTGCACAATAGGTCTAGAGTTCTCCGTGAGCCGTTAGCCAAGAGGCCAGTAAACATAAGAAACATAAAGACAACGGCGAGCTTGTTTGCTAAAGACACAGTGCTCAACATCGGAAACTACAAGCATGATTATCAGATAGTTCAGGGAACCTCAACTGATATGAGTCCCGTCTTTCTGATAAGGACTGGATCTGTCGAGCCAGTAGAGAATAAGAGCAATTCACCGTTCTTTATTGAGATAGATGAGAGAAAAAAGTATGAAAGACCACCAAGAAAGCACGTCTTTGTAAATAGATTTTCTGCCCCTGGCGGCCCAGAGACAGCAGGCGATAGTTTAGGTGGCCCGGGACTTGACGCAGCAACTAATCAATACTCTGTTTACAACAGCCTTAATTACAGAAACTTAATGACTAGGTTAAATCTTAATAATTGGTCATCAGAAAGATCTGGAAAATTTGGAGAAACTTTAATAATAGCTTCAGCATCAGCCGACACGGCATTTTTTAGAGCAGTTACCGCCTCGTACCACAAAGTATACAGGAATCCTAGATATGTCGCGACGGCCAGTCAAGACGCAACAAGGTCACCAGTGAGTTCTTCTGGACAAGAGATTAGACCAAAGTACGACAATCAATTTGTACAACATCAAATACCTCAAAGTGACTTGGGTTACGCTTGGATTAGAAAATCTACAATAGAAACAACAGCTAGTTACAATAGGCTAGAGTCCAAGTATACTTTTCCAAAAGCTCAATCTGATAATACTGTATTTAATACAAACCTTGCTAGTGCTGTTGATTTCGACTCCCCGAGGTTTGTAAGCGCTAGCGAAATAGGTTGGGGTGCCCCAGCCAATGATCGCATAGTCCTCAGTTTAAGGACGAAAATTGGCACTGGAGATTTAGGAAAGTTTCTTCCTGTTGACTTTTTAGGATTAAACACTGTTGTTTTAGATTTGGTCTCTTCAAGTCAAAATACCATAGGCCACCCAGTAATAGCATTTACAACCCCAGCCGGCGGCAGCGGTGCAGGGGCTGCAGTCGATTACCTGAATACAGACTACGTTCGCAATCAGACGTCAATGAAGGGAGCAAGTGCCTTTCATGGGGTTATAAGAAGTGAAGACATTTATGCCTGGCCTAGTTGGATACTCAATTCAATATTGCTAAACAGGAATGGGCCATATGGTTACCCTTCTTGGAAGCAACTTAGAGCAGGTGAACATCCTATAGCAAGAGTATTGAAAAAGCAAAATATTGTTAGCTTAGCGGTAGAGAAGAATCTTGGAAATGAGTTTTCGCCTTCTTTCTTTACCAAGGGTAATTATTCTTGGCCAGAAAACATAAATCACTTAAATGCTGAGACATCAAGAACAGTGCAAAATCAAAAGTATAGATTTACAGAATCTGCCGTCACGTCTAAGTATCACCCGCTCCGTTCAGCAGGAATTTTTGAGACTATTGCCGGATTAGCGAGTCCAATACAGTCGTTGGAAAGAGCGAGAGGGAATCCAAACGCACAGGTTGTTGTCAAAAAGAGTTCATATGGAAATAAGGTTACCTCCTTTTCAAACAGAGAGTTGGTTAACTTTTTGCAAATAAACGAAAAATCTAGATTAGATTTCCTCCAGTCTGCACTCATAAACGCTCCAGTTACGAGTATATATTCTGAAACCATCTACCCTAAAGACGCAAACTCTTATTTAGCAAAAGCTAGAGGTAGACAAAAGTTTATTGTTGACTGGTGGAGTACCAACAGAGAAGACAGGGATCAGGTTGCAAGGCCAAATTCGCAAGGTACATCCAAACTTAGAGATGAGGTTACAGGCTCTCTCAATAGAGGTTCAGATCCCCGTCCAGGCTCTCTTGGTGGTGTTAAATTAGCAAAAGTTGTAGAATTAACAAGCAGTATTTGGCCATTAGACGCGCAAAAGAACTTTGGAACAGTCGCAGAAAGTGGATTCATAGGCCATCCGGGCTCCCTGGGCGAGGGAGAACTTCTTTCGTCTTATAATCTGTTCAGAAGTTCCAGTATTGGTATTGCATCAATGCCAGTCCCGGCTGCGACTTACGCAAGAAAGTCTGAAGAGACTCCAATGACGCTAAAGCTCAATTTTGAAAGCGCCGACAAGGGTGATTACTGGGGCCAAGCTGCTGATGGAGAAGATGTATCATTTAGAATAGGCTTTCTTTCTCCTTCTAATGGGGAGATAAGATTTACCTTTGTAAGTAATGAGACCAATGCTCTTACTCACAGAAACCTAGGAGAATATACATACATACCAATTCAGTTAACCGGAACATACACATCTCCATCAGCTATAGCTTCGGCGTTTAAGGATGGGGTCAACAGTGATCCGAACTGGAGCAGTAGAAAGCTTGGGAGAGTCAAGGTTGATGGGCCAACTGCAACAATACATTTTAATGATATTTGGGAAAACGCAAACTGGAGCACCACCTATGGGGGCTACAGCAAATACTTCAGCAACCATTTGGATGCTCCTGATGGCGTCGGCGGTGTCGGCTTGGATACTGATTCTCCTTTTTATGTTGCGGGTATAGGGATACATCTTAGTGCATCTGTTAGTAGAAACTCTTTTCAGGCCGGCGCTGCCAAGTGGGAAGCTGGAGACATGGCCGGCAGGTACCCATTCAACTATAAGGACTACAGTGACTATGCGCAGCAAATGAGACTAATAGGAAAAGACTACTCAATAGTTCCAGAGTTTAGAATTAGTGATTTTGTGGGTGAATACGTTAACAGTCCTTCACCCGATCCATTTTTTGCTGATAAGTGTAGTTTCTTGAGGATGACCGGGGCACTAGATGACTTTTACGAAAGTAGTCAAGAAAACTTCTTCAAGGTGTATGGACACAGCGACTTTGTAAATTTTTTCGAAGTTGTTGATCAGGGTCATACAGATTTAGGTATGTCTAGGTCATCCTTGACCCTAAAGTGCAAGGCACTTAAAAAGTTCCTTCCATACGAGGGAGTGTATCCAGTACAAAGAAGTTTGCAACTAGCAACGTTGTTTAGCCAGTCTTATGGTCCGGACACAGAAAATACCGTAGAAAGTTATGAATCTGATCACGGCGCATCTGGCTCAGCTTTGGGTAGTTGGCGTAATGCATTAGCACCTTTCTATTCGCCAGGAATTATGTACAACTCAATCAAGTCTGGGATAGCAGTTGATTATCCCCTATTTGTTCCGAAAGCAGACAGGCCATTTAATTTGTTTTGCACAACATTCCAGGGCAGCGGTTCAAATCGCGTAGACATTGGACACGCAGCTGACTGGGCAAAGTTCTTTAGCGGCAGCCTCAAGCGGGATTCGGTCGGCGGCATTAGCATAAATATGTGGGTTCAGGCCAGAACCTTTGAAGCGGCTGACGACGGCACCAATGCAGGTAGTGGTTGCTTGATAGCGTTTAACGATCACGCATCAATTTATGAGGGCATTCGTCTCGAAAAGGTTGGTCATGAATTAAGATTCTTTATGGGCAATAGTAGTGGTATTTTTACTGAATGGGAAACAGGGGTCGCTGCAGAAGACGGCTTCGTGGACAGTGGTACGAATTTTAGTAGTGCAGGTCCTCGCGCATCCACGGGTCCTTTCACAGAAGAAGACGGTCTCGTGCCTAGGTGGGTTAACATTGGCGTAACAAAAGCCTTCAACCATACGCCACCTAGGTTCTATCTAGACGGGCAAGAGTTCACTGCAGTCTCAAATTCTGCAGGATCTAGTACAGCACTACAAGATCACCGGGTTACGATGGTTAAGCACACTTCTCACGAAGGCGCCGGAAATTGCAGTATCGGAAATCACAAGTACGGCCAATCTCAAAGTAGCAACATTCAAACTGCCCTTAATTGCGCAATAGATGAGGTGACAATATGGTCTGGTGCAATATCCAGCAAGGCTATGAAGGCTTTGGCAGGAGGAGGAGTAAACAACAGAGGTCCCTGGCGTCCAGATGTGGTCACAGAGCCAAACGATAGAAAGAAGCTTGTTGGTTGGTTTAGAATGGGAGATGATTTTGGATATACAATAGATGGCATCTCTCCAGTGGCAAACATGACAAACAGCTCCTCTATGAAAAATCATGCATTCCCAGTTTATATTCCCGAGGCTGGAAACGATAGGCGTACTGATGGAACGGGTTCTGTTGAAACCGGTCGTACAGGTAAGTTATTTGATTTATCGTCAATCACAAAAGCAAAATTTCTTAATTTTGTGGATGTCGATGCAGGCGCGGTTACCCCATTTGATCAACAGGGCACCGGTATTACCATGGTGGGCCAGAATGGCACCGTACAATACCTAACAGGGGCATTTAAATATCCGGGATACATAACAGGTTCTTACCTTAACGAAACGTTGGACTACGGTATACCTAGAATTGGTTCTGCAAGTTGGGGCTACGTAAAGCAGAACACACTAACTAAAGCTACTTTTCCAAATAGTGAGTTCGCGTTCAGGTCAAGTTCTTACTGGATGTCGGACAAAGGCCAGCACTTAGGAGTTGGCCAAGGTGGTTCTGGAGACGTCGTAAAGAACCAGTACAACGGCATACAAAGAGTAGAGAGAATCCCATTCGAGGCTATTATCGATCCTGCTAAATTTTTGCTACCAAACTTAGAAGTGGAAATAGACTCTCAAATTGAAGAAAGGTTCGTATTCCATGAAATGGAGCCACACCCAAGTGCCAGTTTGCAAGCAAATGCTTATGTAAGGCAGCCTGCGAATGTGGCGTCGTCACGGTATAAAACAGGCGAACATATGTGGAAATCCACACCAGTTAGTTCGTCTTTCTTGACTTCAAGCTTTAACATAACTCAAATGAGAAAGAAAATAGATACTGAGTACTCAAAAGCTGCAAATAACTTTTTTGCAGAAAGTGTAAAGTTTTTCTTAGCGGGTGGTGAAACAACAGTTATCTCCTCGGAGGATACACTACAACAGCCAGTGCGCCAGGGTCAAACCTACAAGATGAGACTAAGATTGTATAGGGTGCCTACAAAAGATTTTCCAATGTACAATAGGGCTGCAGCCTTTGGCATGCCCGTAGACGCTGGCCCGGGGATCCACAATATGGTCGACGGCGCCCCTCTTAAGATGGTGGGCCACGGGTATTCACCATACACTCCTCCCCATTATGATAGTTTTGGCGAGGTTGAGTATACCTTTACACCTGATATCGGTGTTGCGTATGAAACGATAGAAGATGTTATAAACCAAATAAGCACCGATAATACTGAGTCGCCTACGATAAAGTACAACAGAGTTATAACTCTAACAGGATCACTTTCAGGATTGTCCAATATACAGTTGGCAGGAGTCACAAACTCTGACTTTGCAGGCACTTTAAGTGCAGCAACATCTTCTTTGAACAAATCGCATGCGATGCAGTTATCAGCTAGTTTTACGGGTCTTGGACTGTCTGACGCGAACTTAATATCCGTCTTCGAGGAGGGAGGAAGAGATAGGGAGATTTTGAGAAAAGTCTGGACAATCCAGAGCAAATGGGAGTCTCCAAACTTTGACTTTACAAAAGTGGTATCAGTTCACCCAGAGCCAAAAGAGATCACATCTGCAAAAGGTATGTGGCATCAAACAGGCTCTTTTGAAGAGGCGGTGACATTTGTGGAGATTATTCCTGGCGCTCAAACAGGTACAAACTCAGATCTATCCTCTTTGTTGGGGATGCATTTTAAGAAGAACGGAATAAAGTTGGGGAATGTCAACAGGGTTCCAATAGGACAATTGCCAGAAGAGAAGGTTATTCGAGAAGCAGTGGTTGCAGTTCCCTTCGTAGAGGATCAAGACGGAAATAGAAACTTCTTTGCTCTGCCGAGAGAAGAGGTTTACAAGGCGGTTCAACTAGAGGGGTATCCTGAATATAAAAAGGAGTTTATCGACAGAGTAGAGAGAACCGTAAGAGGTCCAATTGCAGGTAGGCGAACTAATCCTAATGATCCCATACCAGTAGAGGTGCGCCCATCCGTTCAATCAATGGTTTCAAAGATGATGAAATATGTTATTCCTCCAAAGATGAACTTTTTGAAGTACAACACAAGAGAGGCTTTTATTGATCCGTTTGCGATGTATATATTTGAATTCGAGCACACTCTTACAAAGACAGACATAGCTTACTTATGGCAAAACTTGCCACCAGACATTGGCCTTGACACTTTCCATAGAAACCCTAGAGACACACTAAAGGCTGAGTCGATAGTTAGTCACGATCTGGGAGGTAACATGGACCTTCTTTCTGGTCAGTTTAGCAAGAATGTCAAGTGGATGGTTTTTAAGATCAAGCAAAGGGCAGAGACAAACTACTTTAAGAAGATGGAAAAAGATAGACTTCCATCGGGCCACCCAGATAAGAGACTTTCTGTTGAAAACGATATATTTGAGTACGGCTTCAACTGGCCATACGATTATTTCTCAATGGTGGAACTAATTAAACTTGACGCAGAAGTTGGGTTTTCAAGGCCAAACGTTAGACAATCAGCCGTAGAGTCGGTGACTGGTGTCGGAGGAGTATCTGCTGATAGTGTGGGAGTATCTATAAGGAGGCTTATAACAAATGATAATATCCAAGCAGATGAAGCAGAAGAGACGACATAAGGCGGAGGGGTAGATAACAGTGTCCTTTTTTAACAAAAAAGAAGAAGTCTTAGAGATTCAATTAACACAATATGGAAAATACCTCCTTTCCAAAGGAAAGTTTAAGCCTGTCTTTTATTCTTTTTCCGATGACGAAATCCTCTATGATACAGCATATGCTGAAAGCAAGAGCGAAGTGAAGCAAGAATCCTTTGAAAGGATCCAAGAAGACACAGTTAGACTTAGGCCAATATATGAGCATGAGTCGGCAGAGGAAAGAGTTAAGCGTCGAAATGAACAAATCGCGACAAACTTAAGAGATAACCCTAGAACCGGCCTTCTTGAGAGAATTCAAGCAGACGGCTTATATGGATCAGACAATGTTAACGACAACTTTATGGTGCCAGACAATAGGCGCCTAGTAAGAAACCTTTTAGGTACTTCAGAGCTTGGCAATCAGAATGCTCCGTCTTGGGTAGTTCAGAGTTTAAATGATGAGAGGTTTGAGACGCCAATATTAGTTAGTTCTTCTTTTCCAAATATAGGATATCGCAGGCCTCAAATAAATATTATTGTTGACCACAACATAAAATCTAAAAGACTAGAGGCAGAAAATTTTATTGGCTTAGAGCAATTCTTTGACCAAGATGGGACAGAGGGTCATATTGATTTTGTTGATGGAATGAGGTTGAGCTTAAAAGATTCAAGAATTGTTTTGGATTTTGACGAAAAGAATGTTTCAAATGATAAAGAAAATTTTGAAATAGAATTCTTTAGCGTAGATCAAGAACAAGTA
>MDTA01196173.1_pt1 | contig 47241 bp, 43 predicted proteins | sample 811151 | NCBI WGS metagenome assembly MDTA01 (sample SAMN05326648, study PRJNA326480) | marine metagenome | isolation source: seawater | place: Indian Ocean: South | collected 2010
ACAAAATGCTCAATCAACTTCTCTTGCTTAGCTCTACTTATTCGACTCTTTCTCATCTATACCTTCATAACACTCTAAAGCATTATCTGGTACAGCCCCCTATATAATTGTGGGAAAGCCGACTTTATGCGAAGCTTGACTTCGCCTCTTGGCCATATTGGCATTAATCACTTTGCTTTTATTCGCATTTTTAATAAAAAATCCTTTCGCCTGGCTGATCAACCAGATTGGCTAAAACAATATTTTGAGAATGATTTTTATAACGATACACAGATTTACCAAGAGGTAATTGACACATTAACTTTGGGTGAAGAAAAGTTTCAGTTTTTAACCAATCAAGCTGTTGGAAAACATCAGAATCTATTGCTGAATAACAAACTTTGGCACTTTCTTCTTTATTTCAAACGCGAAAAAAACCATGTTGATTTTTGGTGTATGAGCTCTGATCCAAGCAATGATGGCATCTTAAACGACTACATGGGCAACTTGCCCAAATATAAACGTTACAGATTTAACGCTACCTCCGCTCACAAAGAAGCATGTGTGTGAGTTTTATGACCACGGACAGCTGATGCGTGTAGATTTAACTGAAAAACAGAACCACTGCTTAAAATTAATTCGTAAGGGGTTTTCAAACAAACGCATTGCGGATGCTTTGACAATTAGTCCCAGAACAGTGGAATCTTATATTGACCAATTAAAAGAAAAGTTTAGGGTAAGCTGTAAATCTGAAATTGCCTACACCCTTAACGCAGATTATTAATGAAAAATTTAAAATACTTCTTTATTTTCTATGCGATGCTTGTTTCTGCAGTTAATGCTGATCCAGCAATTAACCTGGATTTTTCTGACAACTTATTTGTTAAGATTCGTGTGCCTGAGCGCGGAATTGTTTGTTCTAATATCGATCGGGTGCTGCGATTGAAGGATTTGTTGAAAGATGTTGTGCATCACAAAACATCTTGGGGGACCAATGTGTTTATTGGCACGTATCAAGGGGTGCCAATGTTCCTGGTAAATGCACCCGTTGGCAGTGGGGCAGGGTTGGTTTTTACCGAGCTATACTCAGCTGGCGCTCAAGCGATTGTTCGCTTTGGCTCTGATGATGTAAAAAGCCCGCCACTACAAGAATTTAGTATGGTAAAGTTGGTCAGTGAAAGTGATAATTTGGTCGGGTATCGGCAAGCAAGTGGAGAGGCACCAGAAAAATGGGGCACGCGTATTCCAGCATCGCAAAAGTTGTATAAAGCATTTAAGGAAAGTGCAGAGAAAAAGGGCTTATTGCATGAAGATAGAATCTGCCACCACTTAGAAAATTATCATGCATTGCGCAATCCAAATATTTTCTCTGGACAGCGGCGTGCGCGTTTGCAAAAGAACTTGGCTGAGCTTAAACAAAACAGTGGCAATAAAAAAGAAAGCTTTGATATGGAGACCGCGGTTTTATATCAAGTGGCCCAAGATTTTGATCGCCATGGTTTAACCATTTTACAAACGGTGGATAAAGAATCATTGGCTGGACCCTATGCAGGTGAAAACCGTGCAAAAGCGTTGGCAGTTGAAAAAAAGATAGCTGAATATGCCTTTGCAACGCTGGCGGCGATGCGATAAAAAACACCTGACTTCAGGTTTGAATAAGCTCGCGGTTGTCTGGTTTTATGGTATGTTCCTTGAGTTTTAAGAAAGAATTCAATGATGCTTAATCTTGTTAACTGTTTTGGTGAAATTTGCGATTTATCACAAAGGGACATAGCCACAAATAATTTATTCGCTAGCAATGAAGAGGTTTACAAACAATCAGCGTAAAAGGTTGATTGTTTGTTGATGTAGGGCTTGTATACAGACTCAACAGCTGTGGAAAAAGGGGACTTAGCCCCAGTATTTCCCGATAAAACCAACAACAAACTTATTTATGAATTAGACTTAGTAAATTAGAACATTTCGATAAGCATTTTTAATTTTTTGAAGCTGTCTTCTTGTGAAACTATTTCCCTCACTAAGATAAAAGGTATTTAAGTTAGCAACTTTTGGATTCCTTTGACCAGTTTCTGTTAAATCATAAGTAATTTGCGATGCCATATCTTTGTTCAAGGCGTTATCTGTTAGATTCAAAGATTTAAGAGTTGATTTTTCTTTTGGATAGAAATGCAGGGCAGTACGCACTCCACCTAAACCAAGATTATTGCTTGCTAGATTAAGAGATGTTAACTTTTTTAGCCCCACATTAATGGCATCAACCCCTGATTTTGGAATCCCGCAATTAACAAGGGTTAGAGATTTTAAATTTTTAAGGTTTGTACTGAATGCGATTGCATTTGCCAGCACATAGTGACCCTGTGTGCCACTCAAATCTAAGGATTCAACATGAGGTGCTTTGGAAAAGAACTCTTGATCAAGCTCTTTAAAAAAGTTTGGTCCTTCCTCATAAAAAGGCTGAAATTCATTTTGTTTGGGTCCATTTCTTAATGTGAATGATTTAAGGTTATTAAAGCGCATGTTGGGGTTATTTTGTAAAGTGCTTATGAAAACATCATGATTATAGTTTTTAATAATCAACGATTTCATACTTCGATTTTCAGTTAATGCACGCCTTACCTGACTAGCATTCATAGTTTTCATATCAAGAGTGAAAGTTCCGCGTTGAAAGGGTGGATTTACAGGAGGGGCGCAGTTCAAAGTAGTACTGCTAAGTGTTAAACTTAAAATAAATATAAAAAATTTCATTGTATGATCCCTGGTAGTTATTACTTAGGTTGCTTAGTTTTCTCCTGATTGTCAAGTTTTATCCTGCAAAGGCGATTTGTAATAATAGAACCTTACAAACAATCAGCGTAAAAGGTTGGTTTTTGGTGTTGGGGGAGGTTTTGTAGCAATTCTGATGTGGCTGCGGCAGATGGAATCTTAGTGCCGGTGTTTCCCGATAAAACCAATAGCGAGTCGATGCCAAAAGTGTTGGCGCCAACAATATCTGTTTCAAATGTATCGCCAATCATGATGGCTTCTTTTTTATTAGCTTCGGTGAGACCATTCTTTTGCCAAATCAGATCGTAAATAAATCGGTGGGGTTTACCCATGTAAATAACTTCTTTGCCCATGTCTTCAAGTAGCTTGGCGTAATGACCACCGGTTTTGCGTGTTGTTGCTCCAAATGGCGCAGTGATATCTGGATTGGAACAAATAACCGGAAGATTAGTTTTGGCTATTTGTTTGAGCAGTTCAATATGATTTTGCGCATCTTCATCTTGTTCGGTGAAGAGGGATAAAATAATCAGATCGGCCTCATGAAGATTGGACGTTAGCTGCTGTTCCATTCCTGATAAGAGATCTGTATTTTTGTGCTGACCCAGGTGAAAAATCTTTTTGCCGGCAAAATTTTGTTCAATGTAATAGCGCGTGGCATCGCCCGAAGTAAAAACGTCTAGGTTTTCAGAAAATCCAATTTGAGCAAGCTTGGTTTGGGTTTTTCGCCCAGGGCGAGGATTGTTGGAGAGCAAAATAAGTTTGTGGTTTTTGGCAAGGTTTTCAACGGCAGCGATGGCCGTTGGCAGAGAATCTTTACCATCATGTAATACACCGACCACATCTAGAAAAATGATCTTATACTGCGAATCTAAAGCTGCGCTGTTGGCGAGAGGTTGTGGGGTTTTTGGTGTGTTGGTGGTTGTGTGTATTGAAAAAGTCATGATGAATAATAGGCCAAGAAAGGTAAGTTTTAAAGATGATAAATGCATAAAATATAAGTCAGTTTATTAAACTTTTTGCAAAGGATTGGTTCCGTATTGATTAGAGCCATTGGAACCTGGAATAAATAAGATAACAAATTGGCCAATTTTAAATAGAATAACTGGAATAACAAATAAAGGTCCTTCAACAAAAGAGAGTGGGATAGATGTTAGAAGAAGGCCTATCATCCACCATCCAGATAAATTCAAATCATGCAATCTTCTGAAAGTAACTCTGATAATCTGTAAAATTATGAATAAATAAAAAACCAAAACAATTGAAAAAAAAGAGGTATCAGGTAAGAAATAAAGTATACCAAGAAAATAAAAGCTGAAATTTACCATTAAATACTCTAGACGATTTGCCCTACCTTTGAAATTAAAGGGGTTGCTTAGTAAGCCGGATTTAAACTGTTCTGCGATTGTCTTAGAGTTTTTTCTATGATCAGAATGGCTTTTTGAGCTGTTAAGAGGATTTGTCATGTTTAACCTAATTGGGTTTTTTAATATTTGATTTCTGACTATATCGTTTATTGTATTTTTGCGGAATGATCAAGTTATTAAAGGATTAAAATCTCTGAGCCCAGGAAATTTAGAGGAATTTATTCCACAAGTGTTGACATACTAATTATTGGTAAATATAAAGACTGCCATTGGTAGGAGATAAAATGAAAAAATTAGTTTTTTCATGCACTATTCTGTGCGCGTGTTATGGTTTGTTTGCAATGCCCGCGGGGCCTGAAGAAGATCCTGAGTCAGATGGCGCTTGTGCTGCAGCGGCGGCTGATCCTTTGGGGGATGACTCTCTGGCTGCTGAATTGGCGGCGATTAAACCGACGTATCCAGTGACATATCAAGAAACGCATCTTGAGGGTATAGGCCCAATTCAGGTTGTGGTGCCAGATTACTTAGAAAGTTCCGAATGCAAATACCATTATTTACTTGATCATTCCATTTATGAAACCCTTGAGCAACGTGGGTTTGAGGCAAGTGGATTAGATGCGTTTTCCAGTATGATTCAGGGCGAGGAGGCTTCACATTACCTGACTATTATGAAAGGCTTATCTCCTTTTATGCCTTTTCCTCGACCTATCCGTTTGGATTTAAAAGAAGGCGATGATTTGGAAAAATTAGGTTTTGTTGGCCATTTTATAAAAGATAATCCTGATCGGGCTTGTCAAGTGGCACTTTACTATCAATATTGGAACTTAATGTCCCCAGAGCATATTTGGGTTATTTTTCACCGCAAGGCGCGGGCAGACGATCCTGTTAAAAGCCTGGAAGATATGAAATTTATCCTTTCGGAAGAAAGGGTGGAAAATTTTAAAAAAGCTTTGCCTTATCTTGATGAGGTATATTTCAGGGCGCAAAACATAGCCTTTGGTCAATGGCATGATTTGTTAAATGGCCATCCTTTGGCTGTTTATTTTGGGTACCTAATTGCTAATAAAATTGGAGCTATGTCAGACGATTATGCTGAGAGAAATGCTCTTATGATTCTTGATGAAAATTTGGGGCAGTTTGATGCCTTAGTTACAAAAGCAGAGCTTATAAAATTTGGAAAAATTTTAAAAATGAGAAAAGATGAAATAAAGTTGGAACTCTCAATAAAGCTTTATCAAAAAGCCCTAGAAATAGAAAAAAACCCAGAGGTTTTTGGTGGTTTGGTTGATGTGATTAGGCTATTTAAATCAGACCAGTTTCAACTTAATTCAGATTTTTTTGATTTAAAAAAACGAATGTTTTTGTCAGCTCATGAATGTGCAGCTAATGGTTTTCCTGGGGGGCAATGTGTTCTCGGGGAGATCTATAGAGATAGAAAGTTGTCAGATGGTTTTCAATTAAGTGAAAAACAGAGAACTAGAAAAAGTACAATGTATTTTGCTCAAGCCGCTTATCAAGGAAACATTCGGGCTAAAAAGCACCTTATAAACATGTATTTAGATGGAAAAATTGGCAGGTGGGGAGATGATATCAATTATGAAGAGGTAGGCAAAAGATGTCTTGAACTGGCAAGAGAGGGAGACCTGCAGTGTCAAATGAAGTATGCAGTGCTGTTAGAAAAAGGAAAAATAAATTTGCACTTAACAAAAGATGAGCGGGAAATAAAAGCTGCTTATTGGTATTGGCAAGCAGGAAAACAGAGAGATTTTCCTAGTTTTAGTAAGTTTGTGTCTCTTTACCAATTGAACCCAAGTGTAAAAGATTATGTTTTAGAAAAATTACCGTTAAAATTAGGCGAAGATGTTACTGATTGGTTGTTAGAGATGTACAAACAACAAGAAGATAAATTTGATGAATTAAAAGTCCTTCGAACAATTTTTTCATTACATTCTATTGGCAAGGTTGATGCCTCAAAATTTATTCAAGACCATTATATGAGACACAAAGAATTTCTTAGAGAGGAAAAAAGTTTGGACGCTATCCTTATTCTAATAGATCATGCAGTGATTTTAGAAAATCCAAAAGCTATGCATAATTTGGGAATGATTTTTTATAAAAAAGGTGATTTGGTTACAGCGCAAATTTGGTTTGGTGAGGCGGCAAGCAGAGGACTGGCAGCTTCTGAACGCAATTTGCAAAGGGTGGCTGAAGCTTTGAAAAAGAAACCTGCTAAGCAGGGCATGAGAGTGTCGTATGAGATGGGTGAGTCAAAGTTGGCTATTCACTATAATGGATCCAGGGTTTGTACTGGTGATGCTCTAGAAAAATACAAGGATATGAGTGAATTAGACTTACTTAAATTCTTAATTTTTGACAATCAGTTGGGGTGCTCTATCAGCTATGACTGTTTAGATAAACCACCTACTTTGGAATCTTTCATATCTATAATACAAGAATATGAAAGAACTAGAGATACCTAAATCTTAATGCTTGGCAATCACTCAGGATGTTCTATCCATTATTACGCATTTGACTAACCATTTGTAAAAATGTTGCTAAGGCCTGAAGTATGTTGATGGCATAAGTCTTCTGCTGAACTGGGAATTTTTTGCAATGTTTTTTGTTATTTTAAAAAACAAAATATCCAGTTATACAATTTATTTTAAAATATATTCCCCTAATCATTTTTTAAATTTTGGTCTAAAAGTATTTAATTCTGAATAACAAAAGCATTGACATTACCAATATAATTCAATATCAACGGGCCAAGTATAAGACTATTTTAATTAGGAGAGTATAAGATGCGTTTGCTATTAGCAATTTTTTGTTTTTTCGTTTTTTCAAATAATATTCAATCAATGCGGTTAATGCACGATTGTTGGCATTTTGACGCCAGCGATGGAGAAAAAACCCCTTATTTGGTGCATTACAGCGACACCCCTTTTGATGCAGATCAACTAACACTTGCTGCGGGGGATTTGCAGTTTCATCCAAGTAAAAGTCCGTGCGGGCTAGGGCCAGACATTATTCATGAAGGTGCGAAAAATAATCAATTGTTGGTGTTGTACTTAAATACGGCTGGGCCAAAGTTTTTACAGCAAGGTCAATCTCTTGAAAATGGATATATTGATACATCTTCTGATGAAGCAGGCTTTGATCCATTTGCTTTTCCGGGAGCTGTAGGTGAACCAGCTGAGCCAGAGGCGATAAACCACCCAAAATATGCTGCACTGATTCCATTAACAAAAGAATTATTCAATGAAATTTTTGAGGATTTTTGGCCATCTGTTTTTGGGCAATTTATCAGCCTTTCGCCGATTAAATTGACGCAAGAGTGTGTATTCTTTGCCCCTGAGGATTCACAGCATTTCCCAGACTTTGGACAAAAAAAGTCCTATGCACCTGGATCTATTCATGATGCTATTACTGGCTTTTTAAAAGAAAAAGAAATTCCTGTATTAAACTGTGATAATCCAGAAATGGGTCATACCGTTATGTATCAGGATAAACCTGTTAACATGGGATCTTATGAAGAGCTTTTCCCAATTGAGCCTAAGGAAGATCTGTTGCATTTGACTTATGGTGCTTTTAATTTTGTTGATAGGGTTCCTGGAGTTGGAATAACCAATCCTATGCCTTATGATGCTTTTATTAGACAAGATCTGTATTTTCAGGATTTTTTAAGTGCCTGCTTTTTTGACGAAGTGATCAATTTTGGCGATGTGCTGGATATGGTGACTGAGCACACAAAAGCAAAAGAAGAACTGGCAGAGCTTCATGATATTATTGATAAGAGAAAGCAGAAATATGCGAAATTCTATCAACTATGGCAACTAGAGAAAAACTGGGTACTGACTGAAAAGAAAAGCTTTTTGCGCAGCCCTGATTATATTCAAACCATGGCCTTGCATCACGGTGAATCTTTTGGGGATCTGGCAAACCGATTGCATGCAATCCGTGTTGATTATGATTTTGCCGCTGAATTGTTGCCCCTGCAATTTATGATGAGTGATAGCCATCAAGCTACATCGTTCCCGGGTGCTGTTATGCAAAGCCATCCAAAATATCACGGTTGGCAATTTATGGGACCAGGATCAAACCGTATACGTCGTGACATGTGGGAAACGCCAGCAGATATTGCAGCGTTAATGCCAAAACATTATCACGTGGAGGATCCAACATCCCTTGCCCATGAAGAACCCATTTTGTTCTTTGAGCCATCAATGCCTGTGGCCGAAGAGGGTGGTGCCGCTGCGGCTGGAGATGGTAGATCACTGCAACAAAAACTTATTGCTGCGTATCCAGTTTTGACACGCGAACAAGTTCGAGATGCGTATGAGCATTTTCGCAAACAGTATGATTTGGTTGATGCTAACACCTGGCACCCGCCATTGGCGCAGCCAGAAGGTGGGTTTGGTGACTATCAAAATGGCTTTAAGCCCGGAGATGATGTGCCAAGTTATTCTGGTAAATATGTATTTGAAACCACAATTGGAACGGTTGTTAAGCGTGAAGGGCAAGATGGGATAGAAGTTATGTTTCCTGGTGGAGGATTAATGCGTGTTGGAAAGTCCCTTCGAATGGCAAAGGGGACAGGTTTTAATGGCATTGTTGCGCCACAAGACATTAATCTGGACGGTACGCTTTCTGTGAAAGATCTAGAAGCAAGCATGAAAAGGCAAGGTTTGCTTTAAACGCTTTACCAGAAACCTTATCAATCAATAACTGGCCGCCTTTTCCAGGCGGCTGTTGTTTGAAAATGATGTATTGTTGACGAGAAATGAAAGTTCTTATCGACATAACACTGTTAGTTGGATAAGTTCAGATAGATTTGACAGATATTAATTAAAACATTCTAGTTTTAAGGATAAAAGCCTATGAAGAAAAATACAGTCGCTGCTGAGCAAAAAAATGAAAAAAGATTTGGTTTTGGGAAAAACTGGTTAAACTTTATTACGACACTTGATGATCAAAGAATAAATGTTGCAATAGAGAGCATTAAGGAAAAGCTTAATGTTGACAGTTTGGAGGGAAAAACCTTCCTTGACATTGGGTGTGGGAGTGGTCTTTTTTCATTAGCTGCGCGTCGTATGGGTGCAAAAGTTGTTTCATTTGATTATGACAAAAACTCAGTTGCTTGCGCGCAAGAGATTAAGAAAAAATTTTACAACGATGATTCTGATTGGATCATTATGCAAGGATCAGCTTTGGATAAAGAGTTCATTCAAAGCTTAGGTAAGTTTGATATTGTCTATTCTTGGGGTGTTTTACATCATACAGGAGATATGTGGACCGCTTTAGAGTACGCAGATTTAGCCGTAAAACCAGGCGGCACACTATTTATTTCTTTGTATAATAACCAAGGTCGAATGTCGAAAGTATGGCTTAAGGTCAAACAAGCTTATTGTAGCTTGCCAAGTTATTTAAGGTTTATTGTTGTTTTGCCCTCTGGTGCAGTCTTGTGGGGGCCAAATTTTCTAAGAGATTTCTTGCGACTCACCCCTTTTAAATCATGGACTGAATACAAGAAAAACCGAGGAATGTCTGCTTATCATGATCTGATAGATTGGGTTGGCGGCCTTCCGTTTGAAGTGAGCACCCCTGAAGAAATCTTTCGTTACTACCGAGATAAAGGTTATTCTTTAAAAGAGTTAAAAACTTGTAGAGGTGGGCTTGGTTGCAACGAATTTGTTTTTGGGAAAAAGTAAAATAGTCATTTCGGGCGATTCACTATTGTATTCATGACCATGAAAACTCCCTCGATTCTTTCTGCTGTTAAAAAGTTAAGACAACTTCTAACGCGCCGCGAAAAACTGTCATGGCTATTCATTGCAGGTTTTGCTCTAACAGTTTCGTTTTTAGAAGTTGTAACGGCTTCGATTATTGTTATTTTTGCCCAAGTTTTAACAGATCCATCTGTTGGGAATGCTTATATGGTGCGAATTGGTTTCTCAGGATCGTTATCCCCGGCAAGAGTGGTTTTCTATTTTTCACTTATGGTTGGAGTTGTCTATTTGATAAAAAATATTATTGCAGGTATTGAGGTTTTTTTTCAAAATTTTTCAATTCAAAAGATGAGTTATGAGTTTAAAAAGAAGCTTCTCTATAAATATGCACAATCAGATTATGGTGTTTATTTGACACGTAACTCTTCCTTTGGTCTTCAAGTTCTCAGTGGTGACGTGCAGCAGGCTTTTTCAAGTGGGATGATAGGACTTGCGAGCATTCTATCAGAAGGCTTTGTTTTTTTATGTTTGATTTCAATGATGATTTATCTAAATCCAAATTTGGCTTTTTTGATTTTCGTTGTTGGGATTTTTTTATTTTTGCTGATGTCTAGAGTTGTTTTCCCTCTTTTTTATAGATGGGGACAACGACTACAACAAGCAAGCATAGGTATTAATCAAAATTTATTGCAGTTTTTTCATGCATTTAAAGAAATTGTTTTACTAGGTAAAAAAAAGGCATTTATTGATGCTTTTCAGGTGCACTCTGGTAAATATTCTCGTCTGCAAGCCTTGATTACGGCAACGAATTCTTTGCCGCGTTTGTTTATTGAAACGCTCTTTGTTGGTGTTTTTGTTTTAGTTATTACCTACCTTTCTGCTGAGCATGAAAGCCCCATGCAGATGATTGGGTTACTAGGGGGATACTTGTATATGGGTTTTCGCCTTATGCCTGGAATAAACCGTATTTTAAACCAGTTGAATATTTTAAAGTCTGTTACCCCTGCCATTGATCGCATATATGATGAATTTACAACTGTGGCGACGCCACAACATTATATAAATGAACCAAATTTTAGGTTTGATAAGAGTGTTTCATTTGAAGGTGTTAGTTTTCAATACCTGAATACGTCTAAAAAAGCTTTATCTAATGTGAGTTTTAAGATTAAAAAGGGTGAGTGCATAGGCGTGGTAGGACAAACAGGATCTGGTAAATCAACGTTGATAGATCTTATGCTTGGTTTGCTAAGGCCAACTGAGGGAAAGATTTTAGTTGATGGCAAGTTCCCTGTAAATTCAATCCAATGGAATCAAAAGATTGGTTATGTTCCCCAGGCCATCTATCTTACTGATGATACGATTGAAGCAAATATCGCTTTTGGAGAAGAATTGATAGATAAGGATCGACTTGATGCAGCTATTGATTCAGCGCAGTTAAGGTCTTTCATAAATGCTTTACCGGAGGGCGGGCAGACTTTTGTTGGTGAACGTGGTATTCGGCTCTCGGGTGGAGAGCGTCAACGAATTTCAATTGCACGTGCTCTATACCGTGATCCAGAGGTTTTGATTTTTGATGAGGCAACCTCGGCGCTTGATAACGAAACTGAAAAGAAATTGATGGAGACAATTTACGATGTTTCTAGGACTAGGACGGTTATTATGATTGCGCATCGCTTATCAACTTTGGAACGGTGTGATAGACTGTTTGAGTTTTCACAAGGAAAGGTTTCTAGTAAAGATCTTACACAATAAAGTTAAATTTAATGAAAAAAATAAATCTTAGTGAGCCTATAATATTTAATGAAAGCCTAAGCATGGTCAACCAAGTTTTAAAAAGTGGTTGGCTTACCCAGGGTAATAAGGTTGCTGAGCTTGAAGCTTTGGTTGCTGAGTTCTTAGATGTTAAATATTCGCTAGCTCTAAACTCAGCCACAGCAGGTCTTCATGCTAGTCTTTTAGCGCTGGGGGTTAGGTCTGGTGATGAGGTTATAGTTCCTTCATTTACATGGGTATCCACAGCAAATGCTGTTGAAATGTGTGGTGCAAAACCAATCTTTGCAGATATTGATATAAATACTTTCAATATACTTGAAGAAGATCTGTTAAAGAAAATCTCAAGTAAAACAAAAGCAATAATCCCCGTCCATCTTTTTGGATATCCTTGTGATATTGAGATGTTAAAAAGTCTTATACCAAAGTCTATACATGTTGTTGAGGATGCAGCATGTTCTTTAGGTTCTAAGTTGAAAGGTCTCCATACCGGTACTCTTGGAAGCGTAGGTGTTTTCTCTTTTCATCCAAGAAAGTCAATTACAACGGGTGAAGGCGGTATGCTTGTAACAAACGATAAAGATATTCACGAACAAGTTTCAAAGATACGCAATCATGGCCAAGCTATACAATCAGCTCATTCCAAACCCTACGATTTGCTTGATTGTCCAATAGTGGGGTACAATTATAGAATGCCTGATATAAATGCCGCCGTTGGCATTTCTCAGTTTAAAAAGCTTGAACAAATGATTGATGAAAGAAACACAATAGCCGAAAAGTACAAAACCCTTCTAGGCGGTCTTAATAAAGTTAAGCTTCCTCAGTTGCCAAAAGATGGGCTGCATAGTTGGCAGTCCTATATTATACGTGTTTCATCTTCAATACGAAATAAGTTGATAACTTTTCTTGCTGATAAAGGTATTCAAACACGACCAGGGACGCACGCAGTTCACACGCTTAGTTTTTATAAAACGAAGTATGAATTAAGTTTTGATTACTGCCCCAATTCTTTTGAGGCACTTCAAACAACAATTGCTCTCCCAATGCATAATAATTTGATTGATAGTGATATAACCTATATATCAGATAAGATATTGGAGTTTTTTAATAATGAAAAATGAGAGAGTTTTTATTACAGGTGGTGCTGGATTTGTTGGGAGTTTGCTGGCTGAACGACTATCCAATAGTAATGAGATATGTGTATTTGACACATTTCAACGTGATGCATTAAAAAACCGCGTAGATATGAATAGAAATAATTTATCGATAGTTAAGGGAGATATTCTTGACTACGGTAATTTGAAAAAGGCCATTCAACAGTTTGAGCCTACCTATGTTGTGCACTGTGCAGCAATTGCAGGGATTGATTCGGTTATTAAAAGTCCAACCAGCACTATGCGGGTAAATATTGTTGGTACAGCAAACTTATTGGATATTATTCATTCATATAAAACACCTTTAAAACGCGTTGTTCTTTTTTCTACGAGTGAGATTTTTGGTAGTCATGCCTTCCAAAGCTCAGAGAAACATAGTGCAGTGATTGGGGCGGTTGGTGAGGCAAGGTGGACATATGCAGTTTCAAAATTAGCTGATGAGCATTTTGGGTTGGCGTATAATAAAGAATTTAATATGCCCTGCACTGTTGTAAGGCCTTTTAATGTTTATGGCCCTGGGCAGGTTGGTGAGGGAGCTCTCTCAATTTTTATTCAAAAAGCCTTAAAAAATGAACCGATAACAATTCATGGCCAAGGAAACCAAATAAGATCATGGTGTTATGTAGATGATATGGTTGAAGGTGTTTATAAATGCTTAACAATGCCAGAAGCAATTGGTGAGTCTTTTAATATCGGTAATGTTAGAGCTGTTACTACTATTTTAGGATTGGCTAATACAGTTTGCCGTGTTCTAAATTCTCAGTCAAAAATCACTTTTTCTGGTAAGATTATGGCAGATATTGAGCTTCGGATTCCTGATGTTTCAAAGGCTTTTGAACTACTGGATTTTGAAGCAAAAATAGATTTAGAAGAAGGTATTTCTAAAACAGCTGAATACTATAGTAAATATTTATGTATAGAAAAATAATAGTTGCTGGGTGTAATGATTTCACCCTTGAAATGGCGGACTATTTGCACAGGAAAAACAGACTTGCCGGGTTAGTCTGCACAGGCAAAGAGATTTCATCTAAATCTGGTGAAAGCCAAAAAATACATAGATATGTTAATTTAGAACAGTGGGCAATTGAAAGAAACCTTCCACATTTGGTTTACAATAATCAAGCTGACTTATTAGCTGCTCAAAAAAAATTTAGTTCATCGACACTCTTGCTGGCGGGGTATCATTTTATTATACCTAAGAAGATTATTGACCAGTTTTCTTCTGGAATTTATGCAATGCATGCCTCACTTTTGCCGCAATTACGTGGGTGGAGCCCTCTTAATTGGGCGATTATTCTGGGCTTTAGAAATACGGGTGTAAGCCTTTTTAAAGTAGATGAAGGAATGGATAGTGGACCTATTTTTATGCAAAAAAAAATAAGTATTGGCTCTGATACCTATATATCTGATCTCATAACTTCTTCATTTGATAAGTATAAAGAAATTCTGGATGTTTTTATTGATCAATTAGATAAAAACTCAATAAGGTGTAAAAAACAAGATTTAAGAAAATCATCTTTTTGTTTAAGGAGAAGTGAGAGTGACTCTAAAATTGACTGGTCTAGAAGTGTAGATGATGTACTGAGGGTTATTAGAGCCTCTAGTGAACCATATTTTGGGGCTTTTAGCTTCTTGAAAGGCGAAAAAATAAGAATTTTGAGAGCTCATAGAGACTCAGATATAGTTTATGGTCATCCTGGACAGATTTACAAAACCTCTAAAGATTCATTTTATGGAGTGTGCTGTAAAGATGGTGGGATATTGCTTGAAAAGTTGTCCTCTGATTACTTGCAGATTCCTGAAGTTATGACTCTAATTAAAAAAAGTAAATATTTTGTGATTTGTAATGATTAATAAAAAACATCATGTAAAACCAAGGGCAATTTTTTTTATAGTAAAAAGATATTCTTTATATCCATCGCTCGAAGTTCTTATTAAGGTCTTAGAGAAAGTTTTTGATTTAACTTTATGTGGCCCAGGCTATTCCACGGAAAATAAGACATACTTCCATAGCCCAAAAGATGCCTTTGATCGGCTTGGTGGATTTGATGCTGCTTTTATTGATTTAGGGCTTTATGTGTTAAATAAAGAAACTGCATTAAGCGACATAAGAAGATATAATAATAACTTCTTCCCTGCGAGTGTTTTGAAATGTAAAATTGCAAAAAACTTTTCAAAAGACTTTAATACCCTGTGTTGTGAAAAATTTTTAAGCTTAGTCGGTATGGACCCATATGGGTGTACCGAAGATGTCTACAAAAGTATTTTAAACTTCCCGGGGAAACTAGTGGCTTACCCGTCGTATTTCATGAGCCCAAAAAAAGAAGTCTTAGCTCTAAAGAAAAAAGAAATTTTTCATGATAAGGTGAATTTTCTATATGAAAGAGTGCTAAACTCTAGAAAAAAGGATGTTATTCCTTATGCGCACGCTTTAAGTGATATAGAGTTTAATTTTAAGAAAAAAAAATTCAAATACGATATTAGTGTGCCCGGATGTTCCTACATAAGAAGGAAAGAGATGAAGAGTTTTCTTGAAGAGGAGGGTCTATTTAAATTTAAGGGTTATTATCGGGTAAAAAATTTTTTAGGCGCAATTGATAATAAAAATCAGGGCTCGGTTTTAAGAAAGTTTCATATTATGTATATGCGTTTTTTACACCGACAGCTAATCAGTAATGGTTTCTCTACATACACTGATGGTAGTCAATTAAACTATCTAGTGAGAAAGTTTCTTGAAATTCCAGCATTTGGAAGTATTTTATTAGCGGCTCCTTTTTATAACCATTCAAAAGCAGGATTTATAGAAGGGAAACACTTTATAAAAACTAATAGAGAAAACATAGTGGACACGATAACCTACCTAAAGAAGGATTATCAATATGCTCAAACTATTCGACAAAATTCTTTTGAGATGGTGAAAGAAAAGCACTCTGAAACAGCATGGGTGAATTATTTTATGAAAATTTGGAATCTAATTGTTTCAAAAAACTATGAAGAGGCTTTTTGGGACAACGAAAACTTACAAATTAGGTCTCAATGTGCAAAAAAAATTTTTGATAAACAGGTTTAAAATGAAAACAATAATTCTTGCAGGTGGTTTTGGAACGCGGCTTAGTGAAGAAACAGACAACAAGCCTAAGCCAATGGTTGAAGTGGGTGGTAGGCCTATACTATGGCATATTATGAAAATATTTGCTTCTCAGGGGTTGAATGAATTTGTTGTAGCAATGGGTTATAAGGCAGATTACATAAAACGTTACTTTGTTGATTACATTAAATACTCTGGTAACCTAACCGTTAAAATTGACGGTGAGGAGAGCAGGGTTTTAAAAAGAGAAAAAGAAGATTTGTTGATCCATTTAGAAGATACGGGTCTAGACTCAGGCACTGGTGGGCGTATAAAAAAATTACAGGACTGGGTAAATAACGAGAGATTTATTGTGACTTATGGAGATGGTGTCTCTAATGTTTATATTGATAAGCTCATCAAATTTCATGAATCTAAAGGAAAAATAGCAACAATAACCGCTGTTAGGCCACCTGCCCGCTATGGTGGTGTATATATTGAAAATGGGGATGTAAACCATTTCACAGAAAAGCCCCAAACCGGTGAAGGTTGGATCAATGGTGGGTTTATGGTTTTTGAGCCAGAAATTTTTAATTATATCAGTGATTACACTGTATCACTTGAATCAGATGCGCTGGAAAAATTAGCCAGAGATGGACAATTAAGCGCATATCAACACGAAGGCTTTTGGCAGTGTATGGATACGCTAAGGGATTTAAAATATTTAGAGTCGCTATGGACTAGTGGCAAGGCACCCTGGAAGAATTGGTAAGTATGGGTTTCTGGCAAGATAAAAAAGTTTTTGTTACCGGTGCAAGTGGTCTTGTTGGTGGTTGGCTCGTTAAGAAGTTGATTGAAAAAGGTGCTGATGTCGTTATTTTGTTGCGCGATTGGGTGCCTGGCTCAAATCTTATCCACTCTCAGCTTTTGCACAAAACATCAACTGTTCGCGGTGACTTATCTGATCCTAAGTTTCTTGAAAGAGTGCTTGCTGAATATGAGATTGAATGTGTGATGCATTTGGCAGCACAAACAATTGTGCCTATTGCTAATAAAAACCCACTTTCCACTTTTGAGTCAAATATCGCTGGAACATGGAATCTCTTAGAAGCTTGTAGGTTGGTTTCTTCAGTTAAATCTATCGTTGTTGCTTCATCTGATAAGGCTTATGGGGATGCTGATCAACTTCCATATAAAGAAGATATGCCCTTAAATGCAGTTTATCCATATGATGTCAGCAAAGCTTGTGCGGACATGATTTGTAAAAGTTATGCAGAGAGCTTTGATCTTCCTGTTTCCATTACACGGTGTGGAAATTTTTTTGGTGGCGGGGACTTGAATTGGAATAGAATAGTTCCTGGAACCATAAGATCTGTTTTTCGTGGACAAAGACCAATCATTCGTTCTGATGGGTCCTTGATAAGAGATTATATATATGTTGGCGATGCAGTAAGTGCTTATATGACGCTTGGAGAAGCATTGTTCTCAAGACCTGAGCTTAAAGGTGAGGCATTTAATTTTTCTAATGAAACCCAAAAAACGACCTTGGAGCTTACCCAAGATATATTAAAGTTAATGAACTCAACTATTAAACCTGTAATTGAGGGTAATAACCGTGGGGAAATAAAGGCTCAGTACCTCAACTCTGAAAAAGCCCAAAAAATTCTTAACTGGAAACCAGAATTTGGGCTGGAGAGAGGATTAAAGCAAACTGTTTCTTGGTATCAGGAGTATTTTAAAAATGATTAAATGCCGTTTATGTCATTCAGATTCTATTGCATCAATTATCCCCCTTGGTGAGTTGCCATTGGCTAATAGTTTGCTTGAAAAAGTTGATGAGTTAAAGAGTGAAAAAAAACATAATTTGGAAGTTTTATTATGTGGTGAGTGTGGGTTAGCGCAATTAAAAGACCTTATTGACCCAAAAGATCTTTTTTCAGATTACGTTTACTTTTCCTCTAACTCTGACACAATGTTGCAATCAGCAAAAGATTTGGTTGAAGCAACATTTAAAAATCTTGGCCGGGATTCGCTTGTAGTTGAGATAGCAAGTAATGATGGCTATCTGCTTAAAAATTATACAGAAAAAAATATCCCCGTACTTGGTATTGACCCAGCGGAAAACATTGCTGATGTTGCCAATAAAAATGGTATTAATACTATATGTGATTTTTTTGGCGTAGACCTTGCTAAAAAGCTAGCTTCAGAGGGGAGCAAAGCAGATGTCATTCATGCGAATAATGTTATGGCGCATGTCCCAGATATTAATGGTTTTGTAGAAGGGATCAAAATTCTCCTCAAAGATTCAGGTAAAGCTATTATTGAAGTTCCCTATTTTGCAGACCTTGTTGAGAAGCTTGAATTTGATACAATTTACCACGAGCATGTTTTCTATTTTGCAGTAAAGCCATTGAAATATCTGTTTGAAAAGCACGGATTGGAGATATTTAATATTCAGTATATTCCTATTCATGGAGGTAGTTTGAGAGTGTTTGTTGGACACAGGGGTTACCATGCTGTAACAACCAATGTTGAATCCTACATTGAAAAAGAAAAAAACCTGGGTCTTTATAAAACGACCACTTATGTAAATTTCATGAAAAAGCTATCAAGTTTAAAAGATGAGTTACACAAAACTCTGTCGGCCTTAACAAATAAGCATAAAAAAATCTGTGCCTATGGGGCATCTGCAAAGGGGACAACGTTACTGAACTACTTTGGAATTGGCAAAGATTTTATAGATTTCATTGTTGACAGAGGCCCTGCTAAACAATGGAAGTTTTCTCCTGGAATGGGACTTGAAATTTTTCCTCCAGAAAAAATGCTTGAAGAAGAGAGTGATTTTGCCCTTTTGCTTGCATGGAACTTTTCTCAGGAAATCATTGAGCAACAGTCATATTTTACAAAAAGTGGTGGTAAATTTATAATCCCATTGCCAGAGGTAAAGATTATTTAATGAAGTTTACACCTTTGCCAATTGATGGCGCATATCTTATTGAAATGGAGCCTCGCCATGATGAAAGAGGATTTTTCGCTCGTACCTTTTGCAAGGAAGAATTTGAAAAGAGAGGGTTGATTGGAAATTTTATCCAAATGAGTACTTCCTTTAATAAAACCAAGGGTCAAATTCGCGGCATGCATTATCAAGAAGCGCCATTTGAAGAGACAAAAATTGTCAGATGTACAAAAGGCTCTATTTATGATGTGATGCTTGATCTTAGAAAAGAATCGCCAACATACAACCAGTGGTATGGAGATACACTTTCTGAAAATAATGGAAAAATGTTTTATCTTCCAAAAGGCCTTGCTCATGGGTATAAAACATTAGAGGATAATACGGAACTGTTTTATATGATGGATCAAGTTTATAACCAAAAAAGTGCTAGGGAAGTGGATTGGCAAAAGTACTTTTAACTGGAGCATCTGGGTTCATTGGAGGTTATGTAAATAAGCGCTTGAGAGTTAAAAAATTATGGCAATAAAAAATAAAAACTTCATAAAATACTTTAGTCATATAGAGAGGGATTACCAAATTAATGGATATGTTTTAATTAAAGGTTTTTTTGATTTCAATGCTGAGATTTTTCCTATTATTAAGAGAATTGAAGGAATTATTAAAATCATTGCACAAAAAGAAGGTGTTTTACTTAACTCTGATGACTTTAAAGAAAACTATATGGCTCTTTTGCGAATTAATAGAAAGTATGGTAGTATCGTATATGATGCAGTTAAGCAACTTCCAGAGTTTATTTCTTTAGTTAGTTCCTCCAAGACTATCAATTTAATTAAAACGATACTTTCTTACGATAATATTGCTATTGCATACGGTGGCTTGGGTATGAGGATCAACAACCCAAATGAAACAGATTATTTAGCTCCATGGCACCAAGAGTACCCAGCACAGCTTAGGAGTCCTAAAGGGGTCGTTCTGTGGTCCCCATTGGTAAATGTAAGTGAAAAAATGGGCCCGGTAGAGATACTCGAAAGATCACACCTTGATGGTATTAACCCAGTTTTTGTTAGTAAAGGTAGTAATGCGAATAAAGCATATCTTTTGAATTTAAGAAATGAAGATAAAATAATTGCAAAACATAAAAAAGTTGCACCTATTACTGAACCAGGGGATGTCTTGTTAATGGATTTTCTCACAGTGCATAGATCAGGAAAAAACTTTTCAAACCATCCTCTTTGGTCAATGCAGGTAAGATACTTTAGTTTTGATGAAGCAGAGGGTAAAAAAATTAATTGGACTGGGTCTTATAATTCAGGGCATGATTTTTCTAGTGTTTACCCACATTTTATTGAGGAGGTGTAGAAATTATGAAGTGTATAGTTTGTGAGTCTCAGCTTAAAGAGCCGGTTTTTTCTTTAAATAACTCCATAACGTCTTTAGGTAGTACTTATAACCATCAAAAAACTGAAGTGTGGAGATGTGAATTTTGTACGCACCTACAGAATACGCCTATATCTGATTTGTCTTTATTCTACGATAAAAACTATAATATTCTTATAAATAGCACAGATGAAGATCAGTTGTATTTTGATCTAAATGGTAATAAAAAATTTCGTATAGACCACCAAGTTGACTGTCTCATGAAAAAATTGGATATCCCGTATGATGCAGAAGTTCTTGATTATGGTTCCGGTAAAGGGCTTAGTATTAAAAAATTGTGCGAAAGAAGAAAAGATATAACACCTCATCTTTTTGATGTAAGCAGTGTTTATAAGAAATATTGGGATGAATTCTGCAAGCATGATAACTACTCAACATATGAAATAAAAAAAGAATGGCGTAATAAATTTGATCTAGTTTTATCATTTTTTGCACTTGAGCATGTTGAGAATACAAAAGAGTTTTTTGCAAATATTCACCATATCCTTAAAGACAAAGGTCTTTTGTATGGCACTGTTCCATATGTTTATGATAATCCCGGCGACTTTTGTGTTTTGGACCATATTAATCATTTTTCTAAACTATCCCTACATATAATTCTTCAAAAAGCAGGATTTATAGAAATAGAAATAGATGTTAATTCCCATTTTGGCTCAGCTATTTTTACTGCGCGCAAGTGTTCCGAAGTATCTGGCATTGGAAAAATTCAAGCTCATCCTTATAGTAAAGAAAATATCCTCCTAGAATCTGATGCTTTGATTAAGTTTTGGAATAAAAGTCTCGAAAATATTAGTGCTTTTGGTGTAGAAGGCTCTAAAAAATTAGCAATATATGGTTCGGGGTTCTATGGTTCTTTTATTGCAAATAGTATAAATATGGAAAATGTATTATGCTTTATTGATCAAAATCCTTATAGACAAGGCTTAAATTTTTATAATAAGCCGATTGTTTCTTCAAAAAATTTACCAAAAGATATTACGGACATACTTGTAGGATTAAATCCTAATTCAGCAAAAAAAGCTATTTCTGCAGTAATTAACCACTGGCCTAAAAATATAAAAATACATTATCCTTTTCCTGTTATATAAGTTATTTATGAGGTTGGAACTTAAACTATCATCAGAAAAACATTTAGATGAACTCCTTTCTATTAGGAATGAGGTTGATACGCAACTTTCTGCTATGGTTGAAGCAAAAGGACAGACTATTGAGGATGTAAAAAGATGGACTAAGAGATACTCGCTTTCTAAGAGTGATAAACTATATGTTGTTGAATTAAAAGGTATTTGCATCGGCTATGTCCAACTTAATTCAATTACATTAAACCCATCTTATGCTAAACTCGGCATTGTTATTGCTAAAAAATATCAAGGGAAAGGTTTTGGTAAGAAGGTGATGGAATTAATTATAAATAAAGCTTTTAAAGAACTAAAAATTAATAAAATTATCCTTGAGGTTCTATCTTCTAATTTCACAGCTAGAAAACTTTACACTGGATTAGGTTTCAGAGAAGTCGGTAAATTGATTGAGCACTTTAATTTTAGTGGTAAAAAAATTGATGTTATAATTATGGAAAAATTTATCAATAAATGAAGGTAGTAATTTCACAACCAATGTTCCTTCCATGGGCAGGACTTTTTAACCAAATTCTCATGGCGGATATTTATGTGCATTATGATGATGCTCAGTTTTCCAAGGGGTCTTTTTTAAACAGAGTTCAACTAAAAAGCAAAGAGCAGTATTTTTGGTTAACCATGCCTGTTTCTGCAACTTTTCAAGCTAGGATTAATAATATTATAACTTTGAATAAATCACGGTGGAAAAAAAAGCATCTAAAAACATTTAAACAAATATTTTCACAAAGGCCATTTGGGAAGGAAGTCTTAAATTTAATCGAAAATATCTATTTTTTTGAGACAGAAAATCTTGCTGATTTTAATATAAATGCTATAGAAAAAATTTGTAATTATTTAGAAATAGATAGGAAGTTTATTAAGTCTTCTGCAATTGATGGATTGGAAGGCTCGTCATCTTTTAGAGTTTGTGAAATTCTTACCAAGTTAGGAGCTTCTGAATATATAACTGGCCATGGAGCAAAGAGATATTTGGATCATGAAATGCTTGAAAGTAAAGGTATCATCACTAATTACATTTGCTATGATATAGCTCCATATTATAATTGCACCAATTTTACCCCTTATGCTTCAGTTCTTGACTTGATTTCTTTTAAGGGGAAAAAATCGTTAGAGAACCTAAATTCAAGAAAGAAATATTGGAAGGATTTTATTAATGACTGATCTAAATATATTTATGAAAGACAGAAAAAAAAGTATCTATTCATTGGGAGAGGACTTAACACTAAAAAAAACAGGGTTTTCATTATTAGAAACGTTAGGAGGCTTAAGATATACTTATAACTTCGATTGGCTTGGTCTTCCTATTATTCAATTTCCGCAAGATATGATTGCTATTCAAGAAGTTATTTGGAAGACGAAACCTGACATTATTATTGAAACAGGTGTGGCACGTGGAGGGTCACTTATGCTGAGTGCATCTATCCTGCACTTAATTAATGGAAATGGAAAAGTTATTGGCATTGATATAGATATACGGCAGCACAACCGCGAAGCGATTGAAGCGCATCCCTTAGCACATAGAATTGATTTGATACAAGGTTCTTCAATTGATGAATCTGTTATTTCGCAGGTGAAGAAAAAAATTAATAAAAATCAGAGGGTGATGGTTATTTTGGATTCTAACCATACTCATGAACATGTGCTGGAAGAGCTTAAACTCTATTCACCTTTAGTTACCAAAGAATGTTATTGCGTTGTCATGGATACAGCAATTGAGGATATGCCTGATGATTATTTTCCAGATCGACCTTGGGGCAAAGGAGATAATCCTAAAACGGCTGTTCATGAATTTTTGAAAAAAAACGATCGGTTTGTGATTGATGAAGATATCCATAACAAGCTTCTAATTACAGTAGCGCCTGACGGATACTTGAAATGCATAAAATAATACCCGTTGCTGGGCCGTCTATTACCAAAAAAGAGATTGATTATGTAACTGACGCCGTAGCCAACGGTTGGAATGAAAATGCGAATTCCTATATTTCTCGTTTTGAAGAAGCTTTTAAGTCTTATCTTGGGCGAAAATATGCAATTTCCTTACCTTCGTGTACTTCAGGTTTACATCTTAGTCTTCTGAGCCTTGGCATAGGGCCTGGAGATGAGGTGATTGTGCCAGATGCCACCTGGATTGCCTCATCTGCGCCAATTAGCTATGTCGGAGCAACTCCAATATTTGCTGATATTGATCCAGAAACATGGTGTTTGTCAACTGAGACAGTGAAACCGCTAATCACCAAAAAAACAAAGGCAATTATATCTGTCAACTTGTATGGCTGTATGCCTAAGTATGATAACCTTCTAAAACTAGGTATTCCAATCATTGAAGATGCTGCTGAGTCGATAGGATCAAAATATAAAAACAAGCTGTCAGGCACATTTGGGGTTACCAGTTGCTTCAGTTTTCATGGGAGCAAAACCATGACAACAGGTGAAGGGGGAATGCTGGTAACGGATGATGATTATATTTATGAGCGTTGCATGATTTTGCGTGATCATGGAAGAAAGCCTGGAGATATACTATTTCAAAACCAAGAGGTTGGGTTCAAATATAAAATGTCCAATCTACAAGCAGCGCTTGGTCTAGCGCAGCTTGAGCGAATAGAAGAGCTTGTTGGCAAGAAAAGAGAAATATTCTTTTGGTATAAAGAAGCCTTAGAGAAAGGAGATGCTATTTGTGGGTTAAATCCAGAAGGACTAGACGTATATAATAGCTTTTGGATGACAACGGTTCTATTTAAGAAAGAATTAGGTATTAATAAATTTAATATTGTTAAAGAATTGCAAAATAAAAAAATTAGCACAAGGCCATTTTTTAGTCCACTTAGCAGTCTTGATGCTTACAGAGATTCATCAGACGCTGAAAGAGCTAAATTGCAGAATAAAAACTCATATGATATTTGTTCTCGCGGAGTCAATTTGCCAAGTTCTTATTATTTAAGCAAAGATGATGTGCTGTTCATATTAGATAACGTTGGTTTAGTTGTATGAAAAATCCAAAATTCTCTATTATTATTCCTACGAAGGATAGACATCATTTCGTTTCATACTCTTTAAAGTCTTTATTGAATCAAACTTGTAATGATTTTGAATGCATTTTAATCAATAACAGTGAGAGAGAATCGGAAACAAAAAATGTTTTTGATGAACTTATTGGGGATGATCCTAGATTCAAATATTTTCGCCCAAAAAAAAGACTATCTATGGATAAAAATTGGGAATATGGTCTTGAAAAAACAAAAGGAGACTATATCTCCGTGCTGATTGATAAAGTTATGCTTCTTCCCGGTTGCCTATCAATGGCGCAAAGATCAATCAATGAACATTCAGATTGTGAGATTTTGAGTTGGTGGTCAGAGGCTTACGACTTTGTTGAAGAAGATGATTCTCACAGTGGATTTTATAAGCCAACAGGAGATTTTAATTTGCCTCAGGTTTGTAATTCAGAGAAAGAACTCTTAAGGAAATTAAATTTTTTATATCATAGATCAAGAGAGGGGAGGTTTTACTTTAGGGGTAAAGTTTGTTTTGGCCTTTACAAGAGAGAGATGGTTAATAAAATTAAGAAAAATATAGGAAGCTTATTTTCTGGAATAAGTCCAGATTATGCATCTTTAATAGCAGGATTAGTTTGCTCAAAAAAAATATTTGATATTGGGGCTGTGGGCTGCATTAGTTTGAACTCAGCTCTTTCTAACGGTAGAAGGGCTCAAAATTCAGAAAGTGAACAAATTAAATTTCTGCAGAAGTTTGATCCAAATTTAGATTTTCTGAATAACTTACCAATTAAAGATAAGTTCCGCTCAACACATAACGTTGTTGCATTTGATTATAAAGAAATTCTTAAAAAGTATGGAAAACCTTTTGATTTTAGCAATGGGTATCTTGAACTATGGACCTCTGAAGACGTTAATGATAAAAATTTATCAATGAAGCTTAGATTTTTAAAAATAAGAAATAGATTAGAAAAAATGCTCTCTAAAGAGTTTGCAAGAAAGATAATTAAAAAAATATCTATCATGGCTAATGGATTTTTTCTTAATCAAAAGGAACTACAAGACGAAAAAAAGCATAGAGAGTTTTGCTTGAAAAAGCATAAGTGCAACTCGCCTTTAGAAGCTTTAGAAATAGCTCACAATCATTATTCATCTTTAAGATCAAGCCCCTATAATTTGAAATAAATAATATGTGCTCAGTTTTTGGAATAAAAAGTAGCAATACTGAAGCTCCAATCAGGAGTGCAAATGCTCTGGCGCATAGGGGCCCAGATCATTCGGCAGAGTATTCAGATAATAAAAGTATTTTCTTAGCGCATGACCGTTTGAGCATTATTGGTTTGGATGAGTCTTCTCATCAACCTATGCTGGGCCGTGACGGTTCAGTGATTGTTTTTAACGGCGAAATTTATAATTACCGTGATCTGAAAAAAAATGAGCTTTCTGATTATCCCTTTCAATCAAATTCAGATACTGAAGTAATTTTAGCACTCTATGAAAAGTATGGAGTTGATTGCATTCAATATTTGAGAGGTATGTTTGCTCTTGCAATATGGGATCCAGATAAAAACAGACTTTTTTGTGCTCGGGATCGTTTTGGTATAAAGCCTTTCTACTATGCTAAAACAGATGATGAATTTGTCTTTGCTTCAGAGATGAAGGCAATTCTTCCCTATTTAAAGCAAATTAAAACAAGCCAAGAAGCCCTTTCTGAATATTTAACTTTTCAATATACATTGGGATCTGAAACGCTTTTTGAAAATATTTTTCAATTGATGCCAGGCCATTTTTTGACTTTTCAAGATAATCAACTGAACATAAAAAAATATTGGGATGTTAATTATCAAATCGATCACAATCAACCAGCAGCATATTTTGAAGAAAAATTAGAATACCTTTTAGAAGACTCTGTTAAACATCATCAAGTTAGCGATGTTCCCGTGGGAAGTTATCTTAGTGGGGGCATTGATTCTTCCCTTATTACGTCTTTAGCAAGTGATCAAAATCCTAATTTCTATGGTTCATTTCATGGCCGTTTTACAGATTATTCTGGATATGATGAAAGTGTATATGCAGAAGCTGCAAGTGATGCCGTTAATAAAAAGCTATTTATAATAGATATTACTGCTCAAGACTTTATCGATAATATCTCAAAAGTTATTTATCACCTTGATACGCCAGTAGCCGGACCTGGTGCTTTTCCACAATATATGGTTTCAAAACTTGCATCAGAACATGTAAAGGTTGTTTTAGGTGGTCAAGGCGGTGACGAGCTTTTTGGAGGATATGCTAGATATATCATTGCTTATTTTGAGCAATGTATTAAATCGGCTATCGATGGGACTCATAAAAATGGAAATTTTGTTGTTACGCCAGAATCTATTATTCCTAACTTGACCCTTCTTCAAGAGTATAAACCCCTAATAAAATCTTTTTGGAAAGAGGGATTGTTTGGACCACTTGATGAGCGTTATTTGAGGCTAATAGATCGATCGAATGATATTAATGATGAAGTAAATTGGGATCTGTTTGATCGAGGTGAGCTTGTTGAAAAGTTCAAATTAATTTTCAACAGTCATGATAACGTATCAAAGGAAGCTTATTTTGATAAAATGACTCATTTTGACTTTAAATGTCTTCTGCCAGCCCTTCTGCATGTTGAAGATCGTATGAGTATGGCTCATGGGCTAGAGTCTCGTGTCCCTTTTCTTGATCACCCTCTTGTTGAGTTTGCAGCAACAATTCCAGCAGACATAAAATTTCCGGGGGGGGGAATGAAGAGCCTTTTGAAAAAAGTTTTTGCAAAAAAAATTCCCTCTAAAATTTTAAACCGCCGAGATAAAATGGGTTTTCCTGTGCCATTAAAAGAGTGGTTTGAAGGGCCTTTAAGAGAGTTTGTTTTTGATATTTTTTCATCTAAAGTTGCTAAAACAAGGGGATTTTATAATCCAAAAAAGGTTCTTGAAAATCTTGAGAAATCATCTCAATTTTCTAGAAAAGTATGGGGATTACTAAGCCTTGAATTGTGGTATCGTCAATTTCATGATAATAATCATAAAATTAAAAAAGATTTAAATTAACTGGAGAAATAACATGAAAATTTTTATTACTGGTGGCGCTGGATTTATTGGATCTCACCTTGCTGACCGACTTTTAGACCGAGGAGATGAGGTGCTTGTTATTGATAATTATCAAACAGGACGCAGAGATAATCTAACACCTCATCCAAATTTGAAAGTTGTTGAGGATTCAATATGCAATGAAGAGCTCATGAATGAGTTAATGCATTCTTTTAGGCCAGATCTTGTCGTTCATGCGGCTGCTTCTTACAAAGACCCAAATAACTGGGTTGAGGACACCAAGACAAATGCAACTGGTACAGCTATCCTTTGCCAAGCTATGATTAAGGCTAATGTCAAACGTATCATTTATTTTCAAACAGCGCTTTGCTATGGATTAAAACCTTTGGAGCAGCCAATAACCTTGGATCACCCAATTCTTCCACGTGGATCTAGCTATGCCATTAGTAAAACTGCAGGCGAAGATTATGTTCATTTGTCTGGCTTGGACCATGTAACATTCCGACTTGCTAATGCTTATGGGCCTAGAAATATTAGCGGACCGCTTCCAACGTTTTATAAGCGTTTGACTACAAATCAAAAATGTTTTGTGATGGATACAAGAAGAGATTTTATTTACATCGATGATATGATTGACTGTATTATGTATGCTGTTGATGGCAAGGGCCAAGGAACATATCATATTTCATCCGGAAGTGATTTTTCTATTCAAGAACTTTTTGATGCAACAACAGCTGCACTAGATATCAAAATAAATGTTGAAGTTAAGCCTCGCCAACCTGATGATGTCTACTCTATTCTTCTGGATCCATCTAGAACAGAAAAAGATTTTGGTTGGAAAACAAAAGTTGAACTTATCGATGGGGTTCAAAAAACTATTGATTATTACAAACAATATGGCATTGAAGAAACCTTTACTCATTTAAAAGAAATGAATGATTAATATGGATTTTTCTAATAAAAAAATCCTTGTTGTTGGTGGCGCGGGTTTCGTTGGGAGTAATTTAGTATATAAATTATTGAAAAAAAAAACCAACTCGATAACAGTTGTTGATAATTTACTCTCAGCTGAAGCTAGTAATTTACCTCAAAATGATAGGCTCAAGTTTGTTCTTGGATCTATAGGTGATGATCGAATTTTGCAAAAAATTGGTGCTGATTTTCATTATGTGTTCCATTTAGCAACCTATCACGGCAACCAATCAAGTATTCATGATCCTATAAAAGACCATGAAAACAATACAATAACCACATTAAAGATTTGTGAACATCTTAAGGGGTCTAACTCTCTCGAAAAGATTGTCTATGCTTCTGCGGGGTGTGCGGTTGCCAAGAAAACCTATGATGATGTGAGTGCAACAGATGAAGATGCTGATGTTAGCTTATATCATGATAGCCCTTATCAAATTTCCAAAATAATTGGTGAGTTCTACGGTAATTATTACTGGATGAAGTATCGACTTCCTTTTGTGAAGGCTCGATTTCAAAATGTATACGGTCCTAGAGAAATTCTGGGAGCAGGGCAATGGAGAGGCACATCTGCAACTATCTGGCGCAATGTAACACCGACATTTATATGGAAAGCTCTGAACAAAGAGGCACTCCCTTTGGAAAACGAAGGGAAAGCTTCTCGGGATTTTATCTACGTAGATGATATTGTCGACGGTCTTATTGCTTGTGCTTTAAAGGGGAAAGAAGGCGATGTGTATAACTTAGCATCAGGAGTTGAAACAACAATAAGAGAGCTTGCAGAGATTATAAATAGACTTACACAAAACCCTGTGCCAATTGAATATAGAGATCCACGTCCTTGGGATAGATCGGGCAAACGTTTTGGATCAACTGACAAAGCCTATAAAGATCTTAGTTTCAAAGCCTCAACTTCACTAGAGGAGGGCCTAGTAAAAACAATAAAATGGACTAAAGAGCAGCAAAAATTTATTTTGCAAAATATACTAAAGCATCAATTTTTTGTTCCTGAGCTTAAACGATAATCATGAGCAAGCGTATTGTAACAATTGTTGGGGCAAGACCTCAATTTATTAAAGCAGCTGCAATATCAAGAGAGATTAAAAAATATACTGATATTGAAGAGATTATTATTCATACTGGACAACATTTTGATAAAAATATGTCCGATGTGTTTTTTGATGAGCTTGAGATTCCAAAACCCAAATATTTTTTAGATATCCATAGTAGCTCTCATAGCCAAATGACAGGGAAAATGCTTGCTGGAATAGAAGATGTATTATTGCAAGAAAAGCCAGATATAGTCTTGGTATATGGAGACACGAACTCTACCTTGGCTGGTGCACTTGCATCTTCTAAAATGCACATCCCAATAGCACATGTCGAAGCAGGTCTGCGATCTTTTAATAAAAAAATGCCTGAGGAGATTAACAGAGTTTTAACAGACCATGTTAGTAATCTTTTATTTTGTCCTACAAAGCAAGCTGTTAGAAACCTAAAAGCTGAAGGAATTACAAGCGGTGTATACCATGTTGGAGATATAATGTGTGATGCAACAGTGTTTGCAAATAATTATATAAGTAAAAATCTTGATAGATTTGTTAATCAATTTGATTTAAAAAGTGGAGACTTTGCATTGATGACTATTCATAGACAAGAATCTACAAACGATGAAGAAACTTTCAATGAACTTATGAGTTATGCAAAGAAATTTTCTGAAAAAAATAATCTAAAAATTTTTTTCCCTGTACACCCACGTATTAAAAAATTAATACAAAAATATAAAGAAAAAAATAACTTTTATTTCTTAGATCCGCTTAGTTACTTTGAAACACAATATCTACTTAGTAAAGCATCTTTTGTTTTGACAGATTCAGGTGGCCTTCAAAAAGAAGCTTATTTCCATCGAGTTCCATGTATTACTTTACGCTCAGAAACAGAGTGGATAGAAACCCTAGAGTCTGGTTGGAACAGGCTGTGGACAGTAGATAGCTATAATTCTCGGAAACCCATTATAGATTATGGTCTTGGATATGGAGCCAAAAGCATAGTTGAAATTTTAAGCAATAGGTTATGAAAACACTTCTTTTATATTCTAATTATACAGATCAAATGTCTTATTACGATGATTGGATTGATGCTTTCAAAGAACATCCAGTCTTTGATTTGACAGCTGTTAATTTGTTTAATAACAGTTTTCCAAATATTCACAAAGACGTTATTAAGCTAATTGAAAGAGCAGAATTAATTATTTTACACCACTCAATGAACGGAGATACATTAAAATATCTTACCCCATTAGTCTCAGCATTAAAAAATCGTAGGGGGAAACTAATTTCTTTTGTTGGAAACGAGGTAAATCTCCCAACAATTGGAATGAAGCCAAAAATTAATATATTAAAAGAAATAAAAGCTGATTTTATTGCAACGCAATTGTTATTAGATGCTGGTGAATGGCTTTACAAGGAATGCAGTGAATCTCGTGTGGTTTCTATACCGCACGCCTTGAATCCAATGAAGTTTAAAAAAACTACAAGCATTAAAGATAGAAAAATTGATATTGGTACAAGGTCAGCAAGATATGGAGTGTATATTGGTGATACTAATAGAAACAATATCATACAATTTTTTCATAAAAACTCTTTTGGATTAAAAGTAGATCTTGGAGTTAACTGTAATGATCAAAAAAGGTTTGATAGAAACGGATGGGTAAATTTTTTAAACAGTTGCAAATCAACCTTGTCTACTGAAGCAGGTAGTTTTTACTTAGACCCTGATGATAAAATTGTTATAGAGATTCACAAATATTTAAAAAGAAAATCTTCTAAGTTTGTATTACCTAATGAGACTTTCCTTCGGAAAGGATATCAATATATTGTTCCATCATTTATCAGGAAAATAGTAATTAGCTTATTAAAAGATCAAATAGTTGAAGTTGATGGCGTTGACCAGGACACAAATTTCCAAGAAATTTATGATAAATTTTTTGCTAATGCTAAAAAAGCTCCTGTCTATACAAAAGCTATATCATCTAGGCATTTTGATGCAATTGGAACACATACACTTCATGTTATGTATCCTGGACGCTATAACGACATTTTAAAGCCCCACGAGCATTATTTTGAGCTACAAAAAGATCACTCAAATACAGAAGATTTACTGTCATTATTGAAGAACTCAAAAAAGCTAGAAGTCATTACATCTGAAACGTATGATTATGTTTTGCAAAATCACACCCATAAACATAGGTTGGATAAACTATTAGAAAGTCTCTAAATTAATTAATTTTTCCAACTTCCGAACATGAGCATACTCCACACAATAGGAGTTAAAGAGTGGTTGCCTTTTAAAAATTGACTCCAGGTTTTTTGGGCTATCTCTTTATTGAAAAAAGAAGAGTTATAGATCCTTTCCATTTGTTCTTCACTCCAATCCCGAAGCTCATTTTTAATAAATTGACCTATAGGAATTCCGAACCCCATTTTTGGGCGATTGAATAGTTTTTCTGGGATGTATTGCTTTAAAATTTTTTTTAGAACCCATTTTTGTTCTCCCTGATTTTGTAGGATGCTCTCTGGAATTGATCTTGAGAATTCAATCAGTCGGTGGTCTAAAAGTGGAACGCGTGTTTCTAAGCTATTGAACATTGCTGTTCTGTCAACTTTACATAGTATATCGTTTGGTAGATATGTGTTGAAATCATGCAGCATCATATCCCTGAGAGAACTCATTTCATGATCTATGCTGATTGTGCCACCAATATCCTTTGACATAATATTATATGGATGTGTAGATGATATAAAATGGTCATAGAGTTCCGCCATGCTCTCTTTTCTAATAAGATCAGCAAGAGTGTGTGCTTTCTGACCAAGATTTTGGTACCGTAAAAAAGGGGATAAAACTTGGCTCCAGATGCTTCGAGGAATAGAAAGGATTAAATAATATGCTAGATTCCTTATTGGAGCTGGAAAAAATTGAATTTTATTCCATATTTTTTGTGTTATCTTGTAACGTGTATATCCCCCAAAAAGCTCATCTCCTCCATCACCGCTTAGGGCAACAGTAACATATTTTTTAGCTGTCTTTGAAACGAGATAGGTTGGTATCTGTGATGGATCAGCAAAGGGTTCACTAAAAATTTGTGGCATTAATTTAATTGCATCAACTATTTCGTTGTTGTTTAGATATATTTCATGATGATTTGTGCCTAAATGCTGTGCAATATCTGCTGCATAGGGGGCTTCATTGTACTGTTGGTCATTGAATCCAATGGTAAAAGTATGGATTGGTGTCGAACTTTGAGATTGCATGATTGCTGAGACTAAGGATGAATCTATGCCCCCTGAGAGAAAACAGCCAACAGGAACATCTGCAACCATTTGTTTTGCAATTGAGTTTCTTAGTAGGGAGTGGGTCTTTTCAACAGCCTCTACAGGCTGCATCGAATTATTTACTTTTATATCGCCTATGTCCCAATATCTTTTTTTTGAAAGAGATTGGTTTTGTAAATTTAGAGTTATGTGTTCAGCGGGCAGAGCTTTGAAAATATTTTTATAGATAGAGTGAGGTGCAGGAACGTTAGTATATTTAAAATATAAAGAGACCGATTTTTCGTCAATTTGACCAAACCATTCCGGATGCTGTGTGAAAGACCTTAGATCAGAACCGAAAAAGAAATGGCCGTTATTCCATCCATAATAAAGCGGTTTCTCACCAGCTCGATCACGGACAAGGTGAATGACTTTTTCTCTTTTATCCCAAAAAGCAAAGGCGAACATCCCCGTGCATTTGTTGAGTGTTTTTTCTAATCCCCATAAGCTGATAGCATTTATCAATACTTCTGTATCAGAGTGGCCTTGCCAATTAATGGTAAACTGTTTATCAAGTTCACGTTTGATTTCCTGAAAATTATAAATCTCACCATTGTAAACTATAACATAACGGCTACAAGCAGAAGTCATTGGTTGGCGGCCTGCACTTGAGAGATCAAAAATAGACAGCCTTTGATGTCCTAAAACAAGTCCATTATTTTGGTCATGCCATATACCTCGGTCATCGGGCCCTCTGTGATGGATTGGCCCCAGCATTTTTTTTATAGTTTGCTGATAATCCTCTGTGATCAGACCAGTTGGTCTAAAAAATCCAACAAAACCGCACATCTAAAGCTTGCTCTCGTATAGTTTGATGTATGAATTAACCATTTTTTCAACCGTATATTTATTTGTAATATAATTTGCTCTTTTCTGTGAATTATCTTTTTTAGAAACAACAATTTTAATGAGCTTTGCTAGAGCTTCAGCAAGTTCTTTAGGACTATGTGGATTAACTAGAAAGCAATTTTCTAACCCCTCCAGCGCCTCAGGGTTTCCACCAACTTTTGCCGCAATCACCGGGAGTCCAGTCGCTAATTTCTCTATTAGGGCATTTGAGAAGCCCTCTTCGTGAGATGGAAGAACACCAATATCCATTGCTGATAAGTAATTGTGAACATCTTGACATTGGCCTAAAAAATAAATTCTATCAGATACTTTCTCTTTTCTAGCTAAATCTTCAAGATTTTTTTTAATGCCCCGATCTTCACCAAACAAGTAAAGTTTCCATTTTAAGTCAGGGTGAGTGTTGCAGAGATAGCCAAGTGCTCTAATGAGGTCTTCATGACCTTTGTATGGTATCAAATTTGCAACGTGACAGATTGCTATTTCATCATCTTTTAGTTCTAAATTTTTTCTGGATATGGTTTGAAATGATCCTGATTCTTCAAAACCATTATAGATAACGAAATCTTTTTTACTTTCTTTTGAAAAGCTTGTAGACCGCATTACTGCTTGTGAATTATAAATATTATAAGTAGATATCTTCTGCGCTATATAGTCTGTAATAAAAAACAATTGGTTTTTATTTCTATAATTAGGAAGTGACCTCCATGATGTTGAAATAACTACTTTTTTTGATGAAAGTCTACTAAAAAAGGGAGCTAAAAAATTAGATGCTGGAAGAAAAGATTGAATTATATCTGGGGAGTTTTTATTTATTATTCTGATTAGTTTATGACACAACCAAACAAACTTAGTTATACTTTTAAAGCCATTTTTACTATTTGGTGAAAGGCTTAGGAAACTCTCTACGGAGAAATCTTTTCCAACATTAATTTCTTTAACTTCACTCAATGAAAATGCAACAATCGTGACGGAGTGACCTTGCTCGTAGAGCCCTTTGGAAAGTAGGGCGGCTTGCCGTTCAGCTCCTCCGGTGCCAAATGAGTTAATTAAAATAAGAATTTTCATTTTACAGAAATTCTGTGGTGTAAATTTTCAATCCATCTTGAATTTTGACAGATGAAGAATAGTTTATTTTCTCTATTATTTTCGTGATACTTGCATGTGAATGCCGAACGTCACCCTCTCTAAATTCTCGATATGTGGGTGTTGCATCAGTTTTTTTTAGGTTTTCTCTAAGAAGAACAAACAGTTCATTTAAAGTTGTTCTTTCACCACAGGCCACATTATAAACTTGATTAGCTGCTTCTGGATTTGTAGATAAAGCAGATTTTATATTTGCTTGCACAACATTTTCTATGTAACAAAAGTCCCTTGAAGTTTCTCCGTCTCCATTAATATAAACAGGCTTATTTTTAAGCAAACTGTCAATCCATAAAGGAATAACAGCAGCATAGGGGCCATTTGGATCTTGCCGCGGGCCAAAAACATTAAAATACCGGAGCCCAATTGTTTGGATGTCATAACATCTGGAAAAAGCATTCGCATATAGTTCGTTGGTACGCTTTGAGACGGCATATGGGGAGAGAGGCATGCCAATAACATCTTCTTGTTTGGGCAAGTGTGGGGAATCGCCATATACAGAGCTAGAAGAGGCATAAACAAATTTTTTGACCTTATTGTCAACGGATGTTTTTAACACATTTAAAAAGCCATCGACATTTACTGAGTTTGTTTCCAAGGGTGTTTTAATTGAGCGAGGCACACTTCCAAGGGCAGCTTGATGAAGTGCGAAATCTATTTCATGATTGAAACACCTATTTACATCATTTAAGTTTCTTATATCCCCTTCTATGAAAAGGAAGTTGTTTTTTTGTTTTGCAGATAAGGACGCTAAAACTTCGTCTAGGTTTTTTTGATGGCCGGTTGCAAAATTATCAAGACCAACCACCAATTGATCATTTTTAAGTAAAAACTCTAGGAGGTTTGAGCCAATAAACCCAGCAACACCAGTAATTAACCAAGAATAATTTTTGCTAATGTTCATAAATTTCTCTCTGAGGTATACACAAGATTATTAATTAAAATTGATTTGTCCAACTTTTTGTTAACTGCTTTCTTCACAAGCATTAAAAAATAAGGATTCCCATTGATTGAGAATTTTTTCTGGTTCATATTTTTGAGCCTTTAACTGGGCGTTTTTAGAGAGCCTCTTCCGGTCTTCGTAACTTGACAATAAGTTAATAATCAATTTCGATAAGAGGGGTGAGTTAGCAATTTGAAAAAGCCTTCCATCTAGATTCTGCTCAATAATATCATTGTTTCCTGAGCAATTTGAAGCAATGCAAGGCAGACCTAGTGACATTGCTTCAAGTAACGCATTTGGAAAACCCTCGTATTTGGAGGGGAAGACAAACAAGTCAGCATTATTCAAATAATTTTGAATATAATTACGATTACCAACTAAATAAACCCTTTCAGCAAGACCCAAGTTATTGATTAAGGCTTGTAATTTAGGCCTTAAGGGGCCTTCTCCATAAATTTCAAGAGTTAACTCTGGAAACTTTCTAACTACTTTGGGCATTGCTTTTATTAGGGTTTCATGATCTTTTTGCACATTAAGGCGACCAACACTAATTATTTTTCTGGGGACCAAGTTAATTATTTTATTAGAATTGGGTTTTAACCAGTTGGGATTTGGAATAATTTGACACTTCTTTTTTATTTCAGGACAAAAAAAATTCATAGCGCACTTAGTTTGTACAATTATCCGATAAGACCTAGGATATAATTTTTTACGAAGCCAATTATATAAACGTGGAATTTTATGATGATTTGGATCAATTCTTTCGGATACTATCACTGGTATTTTAGAGCTAAACATAGATAGTAGAGTTGTAATATTCATTATGTCAATGAATGATACTACAATATTGGGTTGACTATTATGTATTTCTCTTCTTAAGAAGTGCACTCTGGAGAGGATGCAGAATAATCTTTTTATAAAAAGATTATTTTTTGGTGTTTTTTTATTAATGTTTCTAAGCTTGACAAGGTTTGAGAGCTGGTAAAAAGGTTTAGATGATAGTTCTGCTAAAGTTATGATTGTTACTTGGTGATTTTTTTCAACAAGATAGTTACTAAGTTGGGAGATAACTCTCTCAGCACCACCAGAATTAAGGCTAGAAATAACAAAAGTTATCCGCATGTTATAAAAAAATTATATTTATTTAATATATCATGAATATGATTATAGGGGTAAATATTCATCAGTTTTAAATTAAAGTTTGATCTATATAGCTAACATATTTTTGGACAAAACTCGATGCCAAATGACTACCGTCCTTGTAACGAAATAAATGTTGAGTTGCGTAGATCTCACAACTGTTTTCATCGCATAGATAGTCAAATGGATCAATGAGCTTCACATTTGTTGATTTTGCTATATCTTCTATATTTTTTCTAAACTTTTGATTGTTTAGTATCTCTTGTTTTGAGATATGCATAATTTTTGTTTTTTGCTCTTTTTTTACCCCAATTTTTTCCATGAAAAAGTTTCTTCTTTGAATGTGTTTTGTGGGACAAAAATTTGCATGCGTTGGAATATCATGAATCAAAATCACTTCACTCTTGAATGGGCCTATCATGAAAAAAATATCAACACCAACAAACCCGCCGGTAAGAAGGTTCGGAAAAAAATGATAGATAATAACAGAAAGGATCGCAATACCACGAAGACCGTCAATATCTGGACGATAAGTTAGTTTAGACATGATGAGTTGCAAGCCATTGTTCAAGCATGAGAATATTCCACAAAGTCTGAGAATTGTCTACTTTCCTACTGACATGTTCATGCCATAGATTTTCTATAATTTTATGATCAACAAATTGAGAAACTTTCACTTCTTTGGCAAAAAGCAACCCTTCTGCCCAGTCTTTTAAGTCATGTCTCAGCCAATCCGCAATTGGTACTCCAAAGCCAGACTTGGGTTTGTTTTCAAAAAGGGTATCTGGAATTTTTCTTTTTAAAAGCTCTCTTAATATCCACTTTCCTTGTTTGTTTTTTATTTTAAATTTTAGAGGGAGCCGCCAAGCTGTCTCAAAGAGTTCTTTACTTAAAAAAGGCGCCCGAGTTTCCAAAGAAAAGGCCATACTGGCTCGATCTACTTTTGTCAAAATATCTCCAGGCAGATAGGTTAAAGCATCTGCCAACATTAACCATTGTGTAAATCCAAGCTCATTTAAAAATTCTTGTGAAGGATAAAAGGATGGGTCATCGTTGCTCCCAAGGGAACTAGAACGACAAAGTTCATTGTAGAAATTGATCTCAGAATTAACGTTTGCAAGAGCCGTAAGTGTTTTTTGCAGCTTTGTTTGAATATGTTTAATGCCCAAGATTTTTTCTAATCTTAGAAGTAAATTTGGATATTTCTGGATTTCTTTAAGCGTGTAAATACTTGGCTTGCGAAGAATATGAGGCAATTTTTTAAAGTTTTGAAAAATAGATTCCCCAAAAATGTGACGATTATACCCCCCAAAAAGCTCATCTCCTCCATCACCGGTTAAAGCAACTGTTACATGTTTTTTTGCTAACTTACTAACTAATGCGGTGGGAATTTGAGAGGAATCTGCAAATGGCTCATCATAAATATTAGCAAGTTTTGGAACTATATCTAGGTAATCGCTTTTCTTAATGTAAAGTTCAGTGTGCTGCGTGCCGAGATATTGAGCAATGTGCTTTGCATCGTCTGCCTCGTCAAAAGATGTATTTTCATTTCCTATAGTAAAAGTATTTATGGGTTTGTCTGAAAGTGATTGATAGTAGGCTGTGATGATAGATGAATCAATTCCGCCTGATAAAAAACAACCAATTGGCACATCTGAAATTTTTCGTGTTTTAATAGAAGATGTTAAGGCACGATCAACTTCGAAAAAGGCCTCTTCTTCATTTTTAATTAAATGGTTAGCGTGCTGTTCAAAGGCTGTTTCTTCTGCATTCCAATATTGGTGCATTTTCAAATTACTTGAGCAAAGATCATACTCAATGTAATGACCTGGTTTCAGTTTAAAAATATTTTCATAGATTGAATAAGGAGCGGGAATATATCCGTATGCTAGAAAAAGATTGATCGCTTTCTGGGAAATATTTTTTGGAAGTTTTATTAGGTTTGCTAAAGGTCGCAATTCAGAGGAAAAGTAAAGACCACCTTTATAGGTGCTATAATAAAGAGGTTTTTCTCCAAATCTATCCCGAATTAAATAGGCTTTTTTTTCCTTTTGATCGTAGATGCCAAATGCATACATCCCGTCAATTTTCTCAAGAGTTTTTATAACGCCCCATTCCTCGATTGCCTGCAATAGTACTTCTGTGTCTGAGGAAGATTTAAAATTATGGCCTAAATTTTTTAGTTCTTGTTGAATTATTAGGAAGTTATATATTTCACCATTGAAAGTGATAACAAAACGTTCTGATTGCGAGACCATTGGCTGGTGTCCGTCAGCGGATACATCAAGAATCGAGAGGCGTGTGTGACCAAAAGTCACATTTTTGTTATTGTTCTGCCATATTCCAAAGTCATCAGGTCCGCGATGCTTAAGAAGGCCTAGAGATTTACTTAGTATATCCGCTTCAGCCTTTTGATTTATTATGCCAAGAATTCCACACATAATATTTTAATATACTATTTTACAATATATGTAGAGTTTTGATTATATATTAATTGACTGTGTATAGGAGTTTATGAATTTTTGAATTAGGAAAATAGTATTCTAAAAACCTTCTGAATCCTGTTAATCCAAGAATAAGTAAAAGCCAGTAAGTCGTGGCGTGGTGCCTCATTCCAGTACCGTAATTTTGTGTTGCTAAAGCCCATAAAATATTAAAGGAAAAATACAGAATTGTTAGAAAAATAAACGTGTGGTTTTTTTTAAAAGGAAGAAAAATTACGAATATAAGTAAAATAAGTCTAAGTAGGTTTTCCAGGAAAGCATACAAATCAAGTGTGTTTTTAACTTCAAATAAATATGGTCTCACATAGTAATTAATTATGACATCAAAAGTGCTATTGTTTTTATATGTTGCACGAGTAATGGGGGTACTATGATGGTATTTTTTTGCTAGATGAAAATGGTTCTTTTGATCACTGTAGCATGATTTAAAGTAGTACTTTAATCCGTGGGCATTGTATTTATCTATACTGACTAATAAGACCCCAATTGTCACAAAAGAAAAAAGGCAAAGCATGAGATTTCTTTTACAGAAAAAAACAAAAAAGAAAATGCTAAACATAAGTATATAAAAAATAAAAAAAGCAACGTGAATCATAGATATCAGAATTATCATAAAACAGCTCAAGATATATGGCCTTACTCTATTTTTTTGAAAGGCTAAAAGAAATGACCATACAGAAAAAATAAAAGAAAAAATTAAGATAGACTCTCTAAGAAGAGAGGATGTGAGAATTATTAAGCTTGGTAAAAAAGCATATAAAGACAATACTATAAAATTTTTTATTTTTGTTTTTAAAATAAGATTAATTTTTAAAAGATATAACGTTGATAAACTAAACATCAAAACAGAGAACAAGCATGCGCACAGCCAACTATTTTTTCCATTTATTCTAAAAAGGACGGCTAAAAAATCAGAATAGATATCAGAATAAAAGTAACTGAGTACCAGCCCTCTTTCTGCTCTAAAAGAAGCTATATTAAAGAAGCCATTTGAATCATAGTCATAAAAGTATGGAACTTTTATAAAATACAGTCCACATACTATAACTAATAAATGAGCTAGAATTGCTAAATAGAAAACAATAAGAGTTTTTTTGCAAAATAAGCTCTTATAAAAAGCTGGAATACTGAGGGCAACGGTCAACAATAGCAACTCAAAAAAAGTCATTTTCTTTCCAAGTAATAAATGATGTCATTATTAACTTTATTAATACAATATGAACGCACCATTTTTTGCCTATTTTCTTGACCAATTTTCTCTAATAGATTGGTATGATTTATAGCTTCGTTAATACATCTAACAAGAGCGTTTATGTTTTTAGGCTTTACAACCCAGCCATTCTCTCCATTTCTAACCAATTGCCGGCATCCTGGAGCATCTGTTGTAATAATCGGTAAGCCCATGGACATTGCTTCTAATATGGCTCTTGACGTACCTTCACGATAGGAAGGTAACACAAAAACACTCGTTTTTCTTAAGATTTTCCGCACATCTTTTAATTCACCCAAATATTCAATATCTGGGTCTTCAGTGATTTGTTTGAATTCTTTCTCACTAAGCATTGATGGGTTAGGGTAAAGCTTACCAACAATGGTAAATTTAACATTTGGATGCTTTTTTTTAATAGCTTTTGCCGCTTGATAAAACTCTATGATACCTTTTTGTTTGATGAGACGTCCAATAAACGTAAAACGAAGCGGATTAAGAGAAGGACCGCAATAGTTGAAATAGTCTATATCAACGCCTGATCCATTTATTAAAATGGTTTTTTTAGGTGAGACTAGTTTTTTACTAAAAAATAGATCCATATCATCTTGGTTTTGAAAAAAGACTTTTTTATTAGCTTTGAGAGCGATTTTATAGAGGGTTTGCACAAGCCTTGAAGATCTTTTATTAATATTTTCATCCATAAAGAAATGCCCCAAGCCAGTAACCATGCTATACGTTTTTGTTTTCTTCCAGATAGCCGAGTAAATCCATCCCAACAAGATTGGCTTAATATTGAAGAAAAAAATATGTGAAGGTCTTATTTCAATTAATCGTCTGAAAATATCCCAAATAGTTCTTAGTGATTTAAGAAGACTTAGGTCAGTATTGATAATGTAATATGGTACCAGATTAACTTTTATTTGTTTGAGGCACCTTTTAACCTCTTCATAATGATTATCTTTTGGGCACATACACGTAACTTCATATCCTTCAGAAACTAGGTCTTTAATAAGTTGTAAGCGAAGGTTAATTATTGCAAAAGAGTATGAGGGTATTAAAACAATTTTTTTTTTCATAAGAGAGATTTTTTGATTGCCTCTGCGGTTTGATATTTAGGCTTCCAATTGAGTTCTTTTGTAGCTTTTTTAGTGCTGATTTCTAGGCTCGAGCTGAGTTTTAAATAGGTAGATTTATTTAAATTTCTAAGAAAAAAATTAAGAAAAGGAAAGTAAAATGATCGTGCGGGTTTACTAAAAGCCTGTCTTATCAACGTAAAAAAAGATTGGGTTGATAGCGTGCAATGATCAGCAACCAAATAGGTATTCGACTTCACTTGATTCGTAATGATGTATTTAATGAAATCGACCAAATTTTCTATGTAAAGAAAATTTCTTTTATTTTTTTTGAAGTTTTTAAAAGGAACAGGTAGAGGTGATTTTGCAAGTTTTATCAATGCGCCCCAATTTCCTCCGGCGCCTTTTCCATAAATCATCGGTGTGCGTATAATAATGACCTTCATTTTAGAGTGGAAAAAATTTTTGATTAAGTATTTTTCAGCCATAGCTTTTGACTCTGCATAAAAATTCTTTGGATCAAAGGGGTCATCTTCTTTTATGGGGCCGAAATTGCTACTATTTCCATGAACAAATACTGAGCTCATGAAGATAAATTTTTTCACACCTGCTTTAAATGCAGCATCAGCAATTTTTTTTGTGTTCTCATAGTTTGCATGAAAATATGTGTGCTTATCATTTGCTATGGAACTATCAGGGACCTGGGCTGCCAGATGAACTATACAATCAAAACTATTGCTTTCTAAAAGATTGTCCCATAATTTTTGTGAAGCATTTTTTTTGATAAAAAAATGCTTTTTGCTAACATCTCTCTTTGTGGATGATACTGTATGGATGTCAATTTTTTCATATTTAAGGCTTGAAATTAAATTAGATGCTACATAACCAGAGCTACCTGTAATCAATATTTTCATTTTAATGCATCTCCTCTACCCTTACCTGTAAGAGTGATAAAAATATAATAAAAGTAATTTCTTAAATTCATGCCTTTTAGCATCTTTTCATCTGTAATTGCCAATAATTTAGGCGTTGACATATCAATATTATTTATCTGGGAGAGTCCTGTTATACCCGGAAGTAAATTATATATTTTTCTTTTTTCACGTTCCTTTATAAGGTCTGATTGGTTAAGTAAATTTGGCCTTGGTCCAACAAGACTCATGTCACCAAGGAGAACATTTATTAGTTGAGGTATTTCATCAAGCTTGTACTTTCTTAAAAACGCACCAAATTTAGTTGTATGCTTTTTGTTTATTTTGTGTGTTGGAAGAGATGGAGTCTCAGAATGCATTGTTCTAAATTTAATTATCGTGAAAGGTTCTTTAAATTTCCCCATTCTTTTCTGAGTGAAAAAGGGTTTTTTTAATTCAGTAAGTAAAGTTACGTAAATTATACAAGCTAAAGGCGTTAAAGCAACAAGCCCCAACACACTTAGAGATATATCAAAAAAACGAATAAGGATTTTACTGCTTTTTTTTTGCAAGGTTCTCTCAATTTTTTGTATAACTGTAGAATAATTATTGTATCAATAAAATGTGTTTAAAGTGTTAGATATTTGTATTTTTTCTTTTTAAACAACTATATTGCTATACAACGTTTAACCGTGTTAACCAATTAAAGAAAAGCATTTTTTATGACCTCTCTATCTTCTAAGCACACGATCTCAGTTATTGGCCTTGGTTATGTGGGCCTTCCGGTTGCAGTTTCTTTTGGTAAAGCAGGCTATGACGTTATTGCTTTTGACATAGATCAAAGCAGGGTTGATGAACTACAAAAAGGAGTTGAGCGAACTCATGAGGTTGAGGCAGCGGATCTATCGAAAGCGGGGCTATTCTATACAACAAACCCAAAAGATTTAGCGCAGTCTAATTTTCACATTGTAACAGTGCCAACGCCGATTGATTCAGCAAACCAGCCTGATTTAACCCCCTTGCGTAAGGCAAGTGAGACGTTGGGGCATATTCTCAAAAAAGGGGATATTGTTGTCTATGAATCAACCGTATACCCAGGCGCAACAGTGCAAGAGTGCGTGCCTATTTTAGAGGAAAAGTCAGGTCTAAAATATAATAAAGGCTTTTTTGTTGGCTATTCCCCAGAGCGAATTAACCCAGGTGATAAAAAACATCGTTTTGAAACCATTATGAAAATTGTTTCAGGTTCTACGCCAGAGACTTTGGAAACAGTTGCTGATGTTTATGGCTCTGTTGTCACTGCAGGGATACACAAAGCACCAACCTTGGAAACAGCTGAAGCAGCAAAAGTTATCGAAAATGTTCAGCGCGATTTGAACATAGCTTTGGTTAATGAAATTGCCATGATTTGTCAGCGTCTCGGCATTGATACCAATGATGTAATTGATGCAGCCGGAACTAAATGGAACTTTATTAAAATGCGTCCAGGATTAGTTGGGGGGCATTGTATTGGAGTAGATCCTTACTATTTAACGCATTGCGCTGAAAAAGCGGGTTATCATCCAGAAGTTATTTTATCAGGACGACGGACGAATACAGAAATTCCCTACTATGTTGCTGGTGAAGTTGTGAAAGCACTATTCAAAAATGGTAGTGTTGATCGTACTGTGACAGTTCTTGGCTGTACCTTTAAAGAAAATGTCCCAGATATAAGGAATTCAAGGGTTTTTGAAATAGTTCGAGAGCTTGAGAAATATGGTGTAACTGTGCAACTAACAGATCCAGAAGCAGATCCAAAAGAGACATATGCAGAAACAGGTATTCGTCTCATTCCATTTGAAGATTTAAAGCCAGCTTCAGCTGTTGTTTTAGCTGTTTCTCATCAGGAGTATGTAAATAAAGGGTGGCATCTTGCTGAATTATTAGAGAAAAAGTCAGGGTTGGTTTTTGATTTAAAAGCAATGCTGCCACGTGAAAGTAAGCCAGATTCCATCGAACTTTGGAGACTATAGTGGATTTTTCAAATGTTAAGATTGCTATCATCGGATGTGGATATTGGGGTAAAAACCTTGTTCGCAATTTTCATGAGTTGGGATCTTTAGCAGCCATTTGTGACGACAATATTGCGCAGGCTAAAAAACTGTCGGAACTCTATTCTGTGCCGGTTAAACTATTTGACGAAATCCTCCAAGACAAGAACATTCAAGGTGTTGTAATTGCCGCACCCGCTGAGCTGCATTATGAGCTTGCTAAAAAAGCTTTACTAGCGGATAAAAATGTCTTTGTTGAAAAACCGCTATCTTTAGAAGTATCTCATGCAGAAGAGCTTTGCCAAATTGCAAGGGATCAAAGCCAAGTTTTAATGGTTGGTCATTTGCTACAATACCATCCAGCATTTCTTGAATTGAAAAAACGGATTGCGAGTGGAGATGTCGGTAAACTTCAATACCTGTATTCTAACCGTTTGAATTTTGGCAAGATCCGAATTGAAGAAAATAGTTTGTGGAGCTTTGCCCCACATGATCTCTCAATGATTTTATCTCTGGCTGGCCAAGAACCTGAATCAGTTTATGCGACTGGATCATGCCACCTTAATCCCCACATCCATGATACAACGATGACACATCTTCATTTTCAAAATGGTGTTGATGCGCATGTATTTGTTTCTTGGTTGCATCCGTTTAAGGAGCAAAAACTCGTAGTTGTCGGTACTGAAGGTATGTTTGTTTTTGACGACGGGCGCCCATGGTCTGAGAAATTACAATACTATCCGCACAAAGTGAGTTGGATTGAAGGGGTGCCAACACCGGATAAAGCAGAGTGCTTGAATGTTGCACTTGAGGAGTCAGAGCCCTTGAAAATAGAATGTGCCCATTTTGTTGAATCCATAGCTAATCAGACTGTTCCAAGAACAGATGGTGTTGAGGGACTTAGGGTTCTAAAAGTTCTTGATGCAGCTCAAAAATCTCTTGCTCGTAAAAAACAAATTGCTAGCAGTGGTTATGAAAATAATAAAAAAAATATTGATTATTATGCCCATGAAACGGCAACTATTGATGATGGATGTAAAATTGGTACAGGCTCAAAGATCTGGCATTACTCCCATATTTTTGCAGGCGCTAATATAGGCCAAAACGTGATCATTGGTCAGAATGTCATGATCAGTGATGGTGTGAAAGTTAGAGATAAATGCAAGATTCAGAACAACGTCAGTTTGTACAAAGGTATCACCCTTGATGAGGGCGTTTTTTGTGGTCCATCCTGTGTGTTTACCAATGTTAATACGCCTCGCGCTTGCATCGAACGTAAAGATCAATATAAGACAACACACGTGGAAAAGTGGGTAACGATTGGGGCTAATGCCACAATAATTTGTGGAGTCCGTTTGGGGGCCTATAGTTTGATTGGCGCAGGAGCAGTTGTGACGAAAGATGTAAAACCCCATGCTTTAATGGTTGGAAATCCAGCCCGGCAAATTGGCTGGGTGAGTCATGCTGGTGAGGTATTAAAAGATGATATGATTTGTCCAAGAGAGGGACGTAAATATCGTGTTACTAGTGAACAATTAGAAGAAATTTAATGATTGTTAGGTGAAATAATGAGTAAAATGAGGGTTGGTTTTCTTCTGGACGATTTAGTGGTTAGCCACTATGTGGCAGAAATAATAAAATTTGTAGAAGATGAGAAAACTTTTGAAGGTCCAGTACTGATTACTGGCTATAAAAATAATTCTAATACAAATTTTTTTAAAAAAATTATTAAACTTTTTAAAAAAAAGCCAATAAAAATTATTGATAAATTACTGCAAGTTATATTTTTAAAGTTAATTCTAAAAATAGAATCAAGTATTGTTAATAAAACTTTTCCTAATTTTGATAAAAAAGTTGATCTACTAAAAAATAAAAAACTTGAGATCATTGACGTAAAAGGCAAATGGTCAAAATCTGGATTGTTTCTAGATTTTGAAGATGACGATATATCACGTATTATAAGCAAAAATCTGGATTGCATTATTAGATGTGGATCTGGGATTATTAAGGGAAAAATTTTAAATGTGCCAAAGCATGGCATAATTTCTTTTCATCATGGAGATAATCGAGTTAACAGAGGAGGCCCAAGTGGTTTTTGGGAAGTTTTAAATGAAGAAGCAAGCACTGGATTTATTATTCAGAGGCTTAATAAAGAGTTAGATGGAGGCGAAGTTCTTTTCAGAGGTAATTTAATGACAAAAAGCCTCTGGTTGGTCAATAATGCACAATTATTAGAGAAAGCAAACTTTTTTTTAATGCGTTTATTGAAAGATGTATCTGTGAAAAAAAGTCTACCAGCTCCCGAAGGTGTAAGACTTCATGGAAATAAGCTATATAAAATTGATTCCTCTAAGATATTGGGCAAATACATCATTAAAGTTTTAGCACCAAAAGTTCTTAGAAAGTTTCAGCATAAATTTTTTTCCGGAAAAATAACTCGATGGTCAGTTGCTTATGCAGCTCATAATAACTTTAGTAAGTCTTTGTGGCGTTATCATGAAGTTGAAAATCCTAGAGGTCGTTTCTTAGCGGATCCTTTTGTGTTTAGTAAAGGAGGGAATGATTTCATTTTTGTTGAAGATTTTTTTTGGGGCTGTACCAGATAACTAGATTAAATATTGGCGAACCCATTGTCTGATCTGGGTTAGCTGGGTTTTAGGGTTTGGTGTATTAAACC
>MDTA01028236.1_pt1 | contig 47204 bp, 44 predicted proteins | sample 811151 | NCBI WGS metagenome assembly MDTA01 (sample SAMN05326648, study PRJNA326480) | marine metagenome | isolation source: seawater | place: Indian Ocean: South | collected 2010
ACTGGTATGATTGAATCTGTTCAGCTGAGATCCGTCCTTATAGTAAAAGGCACTGGTCGCACGCCAGACATCTGCAAAATTTATGTCAAATCCAACTTCATACTGGATAGTCTTTTCATAGGTTATGCCAGGCTGGCCGTAATATCCTTGCCATTGGTCCATTCTAACGGAACCATATGGATCACTATCGTACCAGCTGGTTGGGAAGCCAAGAATTTTGGACCAATTTGGACGCTGGTAAAAGTGTCCGTAGTTGAAACGAAGCTTAGACTTTGCAGTAATTGGAAAAGAAATTCCAAGCCTAGGTGAAATAGCAGTTTTCCACTCTGAAGCCACTGTGTTCCCATCATTAAGCACGCCTTCAAAAGATGATCTGTAATCAGCTGGAGTCACTCCTTCCAAAACAGCAAACCAATCTCTTTTATTCAAGTATGACTGCCAAATTGATGCAGTATTAGACGGTTTGTTATCTACTCCTCCGTTCCAGCTTTGGAAACCTACTGGATCGTAAATATTTTCTGCATAATTATTATTGGCGTTGAAACCGTCAATACGAAGACCAACATTAACGATCATTCCCTCAAACTCCATTTTATCCTGGATGTATGCGTTGAACTCGGATGGCTTAGAGTCATAAACGTTGTCTAAGTGCCATGTGTCACCCGCAGCAAATTCCATATAGTAGTGCTGGTAATCAAGAGTACTCATAGAGAACTCTGCTCCAGTTTTTATTTGATGCGTTTTTGTAACCTGACTTGTTAGATCAGCTTTGAAATTTGTTTGGGAACTTTCGGTGTAGTTATTGACCTGAATCTGTCTAGCTTCAATACGAAAATTACCAGCAAGATCAAATTGACTTCCACCCCAAGGCATCTGCTGTTCGGTTGTTTTAAACTTCGAATAGTCTTGAATCTCGGTCATATCATCTGACAGACCGTTCACCTTGATTGTGAAGAATGTTTTTGGACTTAGCGTGTTCTGATACGTTAGACCCCACATTGTTATGTCTTTTACCTGAGGACCTTTGGCCCAGTATCCACCCCATGGGGCAAAAGCCATTCCCACGTAGGGATCTCTTATATCAGGATTGGGCTGCCACGCCGCTTCTTTTGAACTTTCTCTGTTGTTCCAATTACTCTCCGTGTATGTGTAGGAAGTATAACCCCCACTCATAACATTTAGAGTAAGCTTTTGATTATCTGTAAGATAATAATTAATGTTTGCCTGAATATTTCTTTCAGGATTGTACTCTCCTCCTTGTGGAAAAATATTAACACCGTTTTTACCACGAACAGAGAGCAGGTAATTTAGCTTGCTCGATACTGCGCCGTATATTGTAGCTTCGAGCTCGTGCTCGGCCCTTTCTGTGTACTTGCCTAGTACATCTTGGGGTGTAATCTGCTCCGTGTAAAGATCGAGGAGCTGTTGAGCGGTGGGATCTGCTGAATTCTCATTCCACTGATCAGGATACCAGAGCGATAAATAAGACTTAAAACCTGCGAGCTTATTTTCATCTTCAAGCTCAGACTGCCAGTGAGCTAAATCATAATTAGTACGATACCAGAGGTCGTCTGCGTACATATTTCTACCCCAATGATATTTACCAGCAGGACGAGTTCTAAGCTTCACGCTTCCTCTAATGCCTGAACCGGCGCTTGCTTCTTTGGATACAATATTGACAACACCCGACATTGCGTTTCCATACTCCGCGTTATAACCACCGGTGAGAACTTCAACTTCTTCCATTGAACTGGTATTCAACCTTGCCCAACTGTCACCAAGAATCCCACTGACCATAGAAATACCGTCTACCATGTAGTTGACCTCACTTGCAGTTCCACCTCTTATATATTGAGTTTCTCCCATATCAACAAAACCAGTTTGTTGCGATAGAGCATCTTCTAAATCAACCACTGCCATGTTATCGAGAAAATCAGCGGTTAAAACAGCTTTACTACCAGTAATATCCTGCTCAATTATAGCTCTCTCCGCAACAACATCAACTGACGCACCTTCAATAACAGAGGCATTCAGCGCAAAGTTAACCGTCGTTGTCTGATCAATAGATACCCGGGTGTTGGATGAGACCTTCTTCTCATATCCTATATAGGCCACTGAAACCTCATATGACCCTGGGGGAATGTTAATGATAAAATAGTCTCCCACCTCATCAGTACTAGCTCCGAATATTGTTCCAGCAATCATCACATTGGCCCCCGCAAGAGGCTCCCCTGTGCTTACATCTGTCACCTTACCAGATATTTTACCAGTTGTACCTGCAATTACAGTTCCTGTAATGAGCAGAGAGATTATTGTTACTGTTTGAAGAAAGCTACCTATACGGCTATGCTTTAGTCTCATAGTCTACCTCCTTAGATTTAGAGATTTTTTTTCGCTCCATTTGGTTAGGTGAGTCACCCAACCTATCGTTTGTGATTCCATATAAATTATGGAAGATTTTCCCAAGTCAATCAAGCAAATATTTGCGTTCCAGAATGAACAAACGTTTGTTCAATTCTATAAGGATATATTTATTTGCTCTGATAAAATGTATTGATAATATAATTCGAAGGCAAGATTATTTTGTAAAAAATATTAAAATAATGTTTAAACATATTTCGAAAGTCAATAATACTGCTAACATTGGAGAATAAACTCAATTAAAATCACTAATTAGTTTGACCAGTTGGCTCTGCTTGTCCTTGTGAATCAGTTAATATAAGCCAGACTTGAGAATCGGCCTGATCATTCAATACATTCTCTCTCCAACCTGTTATCGCGTATCCGCCATCTTCAGTAACCTGAACGGTTCTCCCCCAATCTAGTCCGACTCCTCCGAACGTATTTTCCCATATTTTCAACCCTAAACTATCTGTTTTAAGCAACCATGCATCACCATAGTCTGGTAAAGCCAAAGAAAAATTTATGCCGGTTATGATGTAACCACCATCATCTGTTTGTTGAATAAATGTGCCCTCGTCAAGGGAACTTCCCCCGTGAGTTTGTGTCCAGACGGAGTCCCCAGCTGAATCTGTCTTCAATAACCAAAGATCATTTAGCCCATCTCCATAGGTTCCAGTATGTCCAGTGACTATGAAACCTCCGTCTTCAGTTTGTATCGCATGGGCGCCACTTTCATTTTCACTACCTCCGTAAATTTTTGTCCACAGCGAATCACCAAGGTCGTTTATTTTCATAAGAAATAGTTCGGGATAGCTCTCACAATCAGTGCACCCTGAAATGATAAAGCAGCCATCGGATGCAGGTTCAATCGAGTTGGCAATATCGACATTATCTATGTTATATTGCTTGGTCCACATTTGAACGCCATCTGAATTAGTTTTTATTATTGAAATATTATCATTTAAGACGCCGACTATTATAAACCCTCCATCTCCATCAATTTGAAGAGCATTTCCTGAGATCTCTTCATTAGTCCAGACCTCAGTACCCTGAGATTGGGTTTTAATAAGCGCAGATCCAACGACTACGTAACCTCCGTTGTCAAGTTCTTTCACACACAGACCGTAATCTTCTCCTAGACCTCCATATGTTTTATCCCATTCTGGCTGGCCTTTTTGATCAGTCTTAATCAACCAAACATCTGTTCCACTAGCAGCATAACTCTTCGTCAATCCTGCAATTACAAAGCCGCCATCCTTAGTTTTTTGGCCAAAATAACCAATGTCAACCTGATTTCCACCGAATGTTATACCGTAATTGGCAGTATCTGTTATACCATTATCACTTTGTTCTTCACAGGCACTAAAAATATAGAAAAAAATCACAGCTGAAAAAAATTTGTACATTTTCGCACCCAACTTTAATTAAGTCATTAATTAATAAAATAAATTTTAAAGAAATAGAAATGAGGTGTATTAAGCAAGTAAGAAAACTACAATCGATATAGTGAAAATACTAATGAAAGTACTTAACAAAATATTTGCCGATGATAGGTCACTTAATACATTGTACCGAGAACTGAAATAATAAGTCTGAATTCCGCTTGGGAAAGATGCTGCTAAAGTAATAATTATGATTAGACTATGATCAAAACAGAACATGTATCTAGCAAGAATATAACCGAATATTGGATGCAGAAGATTTTTGAAGATTATCAGACCAATTAATTTATTACGATGCATGCTTAAGGAAAAACTAGATAAACCAGTGCCTATAATAATTAGCATCGCGGGCACCAGAACTAACGAAAACGGCTCATTTGCCTTTTCAATTAATTTAGGGAAAGATGTATTTGAAATGTTCAAAAAAAGCCCTACCACCAAACTGAGGAAAAGCGAATTCTTAAACAAGCTTGCCGTTGAATTGAAAATTATTTTTATTTTACTTTTTTCTTTTCTTGATAATACTTCGGTTAAAAGGGTGGCATACGGGATATGAAGAAAACCATGAAAGCCTGCTAAATAAATATATTGGTTTATTTCTTGCTCGTCTAGAACCGAAAAAGCAAGCGGGATACCTAAACCAACTAGATTTCCATAGCATGCTGAGAAACCATATACTGAACACTCATGATATCTAAGCTTTAATAAGTATTTCCCTGAAGAAAATGAAATAAAAAATATAAATAGCCCAGATATAAAAAAACATGCTAGGAGTAAAAAATTATTAGAAAGGTTTAATTCCAACGACCAAATGCTTGGTATGACTATCAAGGGCAATATTATGTTAAAACATGTATTCTGTAATAGTTTGCCCAATTCTTTGGTGTAGATTTTTGACTTTCCAATAAAATAACCAATGATAATAAATCCAAAAACTCGAGCAAGTTTGAGATACACATACTCCATGGACTATAAAAAAAATTTTGTTTTTATTTTTTTATAAGTAATTATTTAAGAATCGACAATTTGTTTATTTAATCTATAATCCATTTCATCAATGGGATGACAGAGGATTTCTATCCAAGAGGTTCCTTTGTACATTTTATTTTCAACCAGTTGCTCAAAAGGCCAAACACCCACATCCCACTCTCCACCGCCCCATGTATCTGGAAAAGTGATTAAACCGTCATCTTTAATCACTACCCTGTAGGAATTGTTTTTATTAAATGAGATAATTTTTGTAGCGTCGTTGTGCCTGAATGCATGTCGACCTCTTAGGCTTCCTAACACCTCCTTCCAAATGAGTCTATTATTTTCAAATAAACGGAAAACAACGGGATAAGGTGATCCTAAAGTATTTAGGTTGAAATCCTCTTCATTAAGCTCCATCGAACGTATTTCTACTGCAAACATCTTGGTATCGTATCCAGAGTGCTTATGTTGAGATTTTTGCTTTTCTTTTTCGCTGTTACTTGTTGTGCAAGAGGACATGAGTAGAAACAAAATGATAAAAATTTTAATCATGTGAGGTTTAAATGAATCGATTACAATGAAGATTTTTGTTTCAACAAATTATAAGGATCAGCTCTATTGCATTGGCGAATAATCAGTTGTATTCATGAAGACCGATTTTATATCTGCAACTAAAGGTCCATCCTGCCTTGACTCTTGGTAAACCTTTTTCCAATCTGGATCAGTTACGAAGGCTTCCCAGCTTTCTTGAGCTGCGGCCCGGTTATTGTGTGCAATTATGTAAAAAAGGGTATTGTCTTTCAAATCTCCATCGCTTGGCCTCCAGTAGGCTACCGGATTCATGCCATGCTTAATAAAAAATCCATTCGTATGATTTCTGAAACGACTCTCTAAGTCGCTTAATTTACCAGGATGACTGGTGTATGTTCTCATCTCATATATGTAATACTTGTCAGCAATAGGAATAGTTTTTACATCAGGTTGTTGCTCTTTGGTTTGCTTATTTGAGCATGAAAAAATAAATAAGAAATAAATAAATATTATCTGTGTGCGCATATGTCCCTCTTTGTTGATGTATTTGAAAATCACAAACCTAATATTACAAATAAATTATTGATTATATAAAAAAAGTACCCTTTTTTTCAATTTTTATAGCTTGTGGGACCCTCCCATCCATTAATTCCATTTAAGAGATTTATAGCTTTAAACTTGTGGCTTATTAAAATATTCGTTGCAGATTTTGAGCGATTACCACTTCTACAATAGACAATTAGGTTTCTATTTCTTACAATCTCTAATTCTTTTAAACGATTATCGAGTTCATGTAATGGTATAAGAATTGAGTTTGGTATTGATTTTTCATTGTGTTCTTTTCTCGTTCTCACATCTAAAAAAACATAGTTGCTATCATCATATAATCTCAATGCTTGTTTTGGGGCGATAGAAAAATTATTTATGTTTTGTTTCGGGGTGGATGACGAACTGCATGAAAAAAAAATAAGATTAATGCATACAAGTATTAGAAATTTCTGCAATTTTAATTTCCAATCATTAGATTTGTCTAGTTTAATACTTAAGCTAGATAGATTTAAGCATATCCTCAACTTGCGAAGATAGCTCCTGATCTTTATAAGGCTCTGATTTGATAAATGAGTCAATTTCCATGCCCGTTATAGTCCTTGCCTCTTTAAGTTTTTCTTCTGCTAAACTAGAATTATTTAGTTTTTTATAAGCCATCGCCATATAAAATAATTGTGCTTTGAGAACTTTTATTTTTTTAAAACATGATACCGATTCTTCATAGTTTTCGAGCCAATAATGGCACAAAGCTTCCGTTCCATGCAAAAGATCGTGGGAAAATGGATCAAGCCTCATCGCCCGTTTCACTTCATTGAGCGCCTGCTCAAATTCACCAAAATAAATTAAGGCTGTTGCATATCTTTGAATGATGTAAACATCGCTAGGGCAAAGTTCCCTCGCTTTCTCAAAATGATATTTTCCCATTTCGTGATCTCGCTCATACCATAATTTAATTGCACCCAACACCCTATGAACCTCTGGCTCATTCGGATCGAGATCTAATGCTAAATTAGCAGATTCTAAAGCTTTGGTAAATAATTTGGGATCTGGGTCATCTTCCCAATCCATTAAGTTTCCAAGGGAGCATGCACGCCATGCGTGAGCTCTTGCGTACGTAGGTTCGGAAGTTATAGCTTGTTCAAATAATTCTACAGCCTTTTCAATATTTGTTTTTACGATGTTGCCTTTTTTGGCATACTCTAAGCCTTTCAAGACAAGATCGTATGCATCCATATTCTCAGGCCTTTTTGCTGTAAGGGTGTTTAAGGTATCTTCTTCAACCCTACCAACTATTGTTGCAACAATTTGTTCTGCTATCTTATCCTGAACATCAAAAACCTCATCGATCGATAAGTCAAAATTGCTTGACCAAATAGAATTCTCACGCTCAGTCGAAATCAGATTAGCAGTAATTCGCATTTTTGGCCCCAGCTTTCGGACACTCCCATGAATAATATAACGTACTCCGAGCTCTTTGCCAACTTCTTTAAAACCCTTTGACTTATCACTATAGGCAAAGCTTGCATGGCTTGATATAACAACTAATTTATTAAACTTCGCAAGCATTAAAATTAAATCTTCAGAAAACCCCTCACAGAAATAGTCCTGTTCTTGGTCATTACTTAAATTTTTAAACTTCATCACAGCTAAAGATCCTGGTTCAACGTCTTTCACCTCAGTTTGAATCGTAGACGAGTCTTGTGTAAATCTTGGTGTACCTTTGTTATGTATTACATGAAAAGCTTTAATGGGGGTATCAATATTTTTCAACTCTAACTCACCAGCTTCTTCAAAAGATACCATTATTTTTCGATTTATTATATCAAAGACTGTATTGGAGATGCAAATACCAGCGGGTTTGGCCTCGGATTCAAGTCTTGCTGCAACATTAACTGCATCACCGAACAAATTATCCGAAGTAACCATGACATCTCCAATATTTATTCCAACACGAAAGATCATCTGATCAGAAACAGGTTGATCTTTATTTAATGATTTCATTTTTAGTTGTGTTGCTATCGCCGCTTCGGCAGCTTTTAGTGGGCTTGAAAATTCAGCTAACACACTATCTCCCGCGCTTCCAAAAATAATCCCCTGATGATCGTCGATTATATCATCGATAATTTTTCTTCTCTCCTGAAGGGTCTTTAGGGTCTTAACCTCATCAATTCCCATCATTTTACTAAAGCCAACTACATCAGAGGCAAATATTGTTGTAAGTTTTCTTTCCATCGATATGCTTTGATTATTATTATTTTGTTTTTTTTAATATCTTAAATTTGTGCAAAAACACTCATTTATTCCATCTGATTTTTTATTTCATCCACAGCTCTTATTCCTGACTCTACGGCTCCCTCTATGCTTCCATTTCTAGTATAGTCTCCAGCATATACAATACTATCATGCAGAATATTTTTCGATTTAAAAAATTTTGGGAATTGTTTTATTGTTGCCTCTTTGATATCCATATACTCCAGAAACCGGTAACAATTTTTTCCGTTTTTGAAGTACTTTGATAATCTTTGCATTATATTTTTTATTAGCTCTGTTTTTTTAAGCGACTTGCTTAGAACCGTAACTGACAATAAATGACCATCATTCTTGGAATAGTGCTTCGAGATAGCACTTGGGAAAGCAACATTATTTATAAGACTGTCCTGAGGAAAAAGATGGATATATTTCCCATGAGGAGGTTCATCTGTTGACGAAAAATAAAGGGTTTTTACAAAATTGTATTCTGGGTCTCTGTAAGATCCGATAGACCGACTGCCCCCTGTTAATATGAAATAATCTGCACTCATAGTTTGTCCATTTTTTAATGAGATAATATTATTTTTCAGTCCAATTACCTCATTATTGAGCAGTATTCTGTCCGAGCTAATATTTTCGGCAATTGAATTTGGAATAGCCTGCATGCCATATTCTGGCAGAGTTGCAAGCCCGGAATTAAACTTAGAAAAAACAAACTTAAAAAACTTCGCTGAAGTTTTCAGTTTTTTCTCAAGGAAAATACCTGCAAAAAAAGGTCTGAAGAATAATTCAATCATTTTTTCCGAAAAGCCAAACTTTTCGAGAAATACTATTGTTTCTTGATCAGGTCCAGTGTCATTTTCTATACTGTAATCTCTTAATGACCTTTTTAAGGATAAAATTTTTATCTTATCCGAGAGATTAGTAATTCCAGAGAAAATGGTTGAAAATAAATATCTCATGTCTCTCAAAGGATCAGTAATAATGCATGATTTTTCATTAAAATGAATCATTGCTCCTGGTTTAAACTGTTTCAGATTGATTTTGTTAAGATCGAGAATTGAATTTGTGATTGAGTATGAAGTATTATAAACCTGAAACCCAAGATCAAATATAAAATCTTCGTTGTAGATGGATCCTACCTTTCCGCCTACTCGAGATGATCGCTCAACAATGACACACTCTAAACCATTTTCTTGGCACTTTAAAGCGCTAGCCAATCCTGCCATTCCTGCACCAACAATTACGGCATTAAAATCTCTCATTTTTTAATGAAAACGCTCATAAAAAGGTCTGTCCTCACCAATGGATTGTGGCTTTTCTAGATTTCTTATCCATTTTAGCACCACATTGGTTGCAAAATTTTGCATCTAAAGCCTGTTGGTCATTTTCGCAAACAACGCAGTTTTGCCTTCTCTCGTCAACAATAGATTTTAATTCTGAAGTTACTATACCAGTAGGAACTGCAATGATTCCATAACCCATAATCATAATAATTGCCGCTAACATTTGTCCTAAATTTGTAGTTGGAACTATATCCCCATAACCCACCGTAGTTAAGGTTACTATTGCCCAATAAATACTCTTTGGGATATTCTCAAATCCATCAGTATTTAATTCTATCAAGTACATTGATGAGCCCATTATTATAACTAGGGTACTAACATAAAATAAAAATACAAATATTTTTCTCCTGCTAGCCAAAATTGCTTTTTTTAGGTTGTCAGCCTCGCCCATGTATTGGACAAGCTTCAATATTCTAAAAATACGAAGCACCCTCAAAATTCTGATAACAGAAAAAACACCCACCCCAGGGATAAGGAGACTTAGATAAGTTGGTACTAGGGCTACTAAATCTATAATTCCAAAAAAACTAAATATGTAGCTTGCCGGTCTTCGAACACAATATATTCTAAGAGCATACTCAACACTAAATAAAATTGTAAAAAACCACTCTAAATAGTTAAAAATATTTCCATAGTTCTTGTGATATTCAAAGACGCTGTCAAGCATCACCATCAAAATGCTTAAGCTAATTGAGACAATAAGAACTATATCAAAAAGTCGACCGTAGAAAGTATCGGTCCCAAAGATAATATTTTTTATTTTTTCTTTGTAACTATTCATTTAAACCAGCAATATATATTTTGTTGAACATATATAGAATATCTTTAAAAACAAATGGGCAAATCAGATAACTGATGGATTTGTATCAAATATCAATTGGTTCAAAGATCTCCCAGCAGGAAATAGCCTATATATCCAACCAATTCATATAATGAACTTTTCGTCAACTTTATACCATCATGACTTGGAATAAAATTTTTAAAATTTTTAAGTTGATGCTTGATTGGTATTACTCTCATAACTGAAAATGTGTCGAAAGTTATTTCCTGTTTACGAAATAATGCCTTTGCTCTTCGCATATGGGATCCGCTAGTAATCAAAAGTATTTCAGCAACATTATTTCTATCGCTATACACTTTAAATTGCACAGCCTCATCAACTGTATTGCTAACTCCGTTTCCATAAATAATCACGTTTTTCTCCGGCACACCATTAAGAACGACAAATCTTCGGACAAGTTTAGATACATTAAAAGACTCATAACCACCATTCAAGTTTATCGTAGGGCTAAAATTACTATAGAGGAAATTTTTCGCGTTACCTGATTTCACAAACTCTATACCGGCATAAATCCTCTCTGATTCTTTATTGAATTGGAAATAATTCGACATATCAAACGGTAAGTTGGTATATTTTTTCTGTTTAAAATACCAATTGTGATCTACACTTCCCCCCAAAACAATAGCAGCATCATATACCTTGTCTTGTCTGTAAGAGTCATTTGTCTCCCATGCACTCCAGAATAAGTTCCCCGTCAACGGGATGCTTACCAAATAAAGATAAATTGTCATTACAACAACTAACCTTCTCTGTCTTTTGAGCTTGAAGAGGATATAAAAAAGTCCAATAAAAGTATATATCATTGGATTAATCATGAATTTCGCTAGGCTTTGCATTTAAATATATTTGTTTTAAAAATTGGGTGCGGAAAAAATAATTGTTTATCTAATATTTCTACAGTTTATTTTATTATCATAAAAACGGATTTTGGTGTACTTAGTTGATTATTTCTATCCCTAGCGTAGAAAATTAAACTGTATGTACCTTTTGGTTTTGATGATTTTATTTTAATCTTATTACTATACAGTCCATCGCCCAAAACAGCGTCTCCACTTATCCCTCCGGATGATAATGTATCAATACTCCCATCATCAAAAAGATTTATCACAATAGTGTCTTGGGGTGTTAGTTGATTTGATTCAAGATACATTAAAGCAGAGGTGTTGTATATTGTTTCTATACCATCATCATCATAGACCTGAGCTCCGATGAAGATAGTTGTATCTAAATTTTCATTTTGTATTTTTAGAGTATCTGGGTGAAAAATATCCAAAATTACTGGTGGTGGCCCGTAGTCTATTTCTAATAGATTACTTTTCGAATATAATCCCCAATAATCCTCGACAGTGATTTGATAATTTTTATTCTTTGGGATGGTATTTGCAGTAAAGTTAGTGACATATCTATTTTTAGTGTGATAAATGGTGGAATCTTGTATAGTCCCTATTTCTTGAATTAACTTGAGCGTATACGAAACAAAATCAGAGTCATTATTCGTGGTCCAATTGAATTTATATTTTCCAGATTCTAGCTCTATCGCATCAAGAATCACAGGGGTTGGAACTGCATCTAAAAGTCTATAACCGTTCCCTGTTGATTGATAATTAAATTTATCAACAACTTTTAACCAATAAAACATTGTGATAGCTGGATTAAAATTTGATGTTTTAAAACTATTTACACTAGAATCACTAATACTTGCCATAAGATCTCTTGAACCGTTGTAAGAAAAAGAGGATAATATTTCATATCTTAAAAAATCTTTTTCCATAGATGGTTCCCAATAAATGGTCATCTCTGCACTATCATATTTTATGTTAATTATGTTTTGGGCATTTGGGGCAGATCGAGAATTATCAATTTGGAGGATGAAAACAGATGATTTTTTTGTATTTCCTATGGTATTTTTTGCAATTACGCTAACTTTGTATTGTCCATCAATATACTTTGAAGTATTCCATTCGTAATTATAAAGTGAGTCTGAATTTTTTCCAGCAAAAAGAAGACTGTCATTAATGATAAAATCAACTTTCTCAACACCTACACTATCGGTGACAATTGCTGATAGAAGCGTAAGCTCGCTGATAACTGATCCTGGTTCAGGTCCTATGATTCTGATTTCAGGGAATATTTTATACTCCTCAACATTCTCAGGGTCTGAGCAATGAAAAAAAAACGTTAGAAGTAAACAATGCTTTAATAGTTTTTTAACCATAAGTAAAATCTACTTGGACATTAGTCCAGTAGAAGTTTTCGTATTAAAACTAAACCAGCCGGTAAATCGATTTCCAATTATCAGGTTCCTCTATGATCTGCTTGTCATCAAGTAAATATTTTCTATACCCATTAAATTTCCTTGAGTTATCCCAACCTAACCTATTCAACAGTCTTCTTTGTGAAATAGATGATTCTGATTTGATTAATAATGATAATTTCCTAGCAGTGACAGATACAATTTTTTTTTGGCCCTCAAAAATTGAATCAACTTGTTTACTAATTGAATTTGTTATTTCGTTAAGCATAAAACTATTATGCACGTTTTTTAAGCTGTCTTTCACCTTTTTATTTCTGTATTCTGTATTATCTAGGTAAAATGAAATTAATTTGTTTAATTGCCTCCGGTTTTTATAGGTATCAATCTCTGGACTAAGTTTTTTATAGACAGGATCATCATAAACGATATATGGAAGACCTGAAAGTAAACCAGTTGCTGTGGATACTACCCAGTCTCCATTTAATTGTCTTGGTGAAATACCAACACAACATCGTCTAAGACCGTAATAATATTTATCTGGCGTTTCTTTTGGTATATCTGTTATCATCCATTCAAATGGAGTTCTTCGTTTTTCATAGAATGGCACCCAAACTCTGAAATCTTTTCTTTTCATCCATAATTCTTCGATTGCAGCGCAAAACAATGGAAAACTTTTCTCTAAATTAGGTTGATGATTAAATACAATTATCCTTAGAGGATCAATATCAAATGAAGACGTATCATTTTCACTTATTGGGAGTATTGGTTTTGGGAAAATTTTTAAAATATTATTTAGCTTTCGAATAATGTTGACATTAAACGTTCGTCCTGCAAGCTCTAAAAGATGATCTTTTTCGGCTTTTGAGTTAATGTAACAAACTTTCATATCCAAAATCCCAACTAATGATAAACGTAGTAAACTTTTTTGCTTCAGAATATCTGGGAAATCATGAAAATGATTGAAACCTACAAAAGAGGGTTCAAATTTAGTCTGATTTAAAAAATATTTTTTTAGATTTGATGCATGCTGGGGGTAATTAACAAATACAACATCTATTGCATAGTCCATCCATTTAATTTTCTTAAGCTCAGAATAATTCAAGTTAGATAAATCACAAGGTAATGGAGAAGTAACTAAATGAATATGTTTGGTATTTTTAAAATTTAAATATTTCTTTATTAATCTGGCTTCACCCCTATTACCACTTTCTTTTGAAGGAATTGCACAATACCAATATATATCATTCCTTATTAGTGACATCGAGGATATCAACTTTCTCAAAAACTTTAAAAAGGTATCTTGCTCATGATTTTCGTAATTGGTCAACGATGGATATAATAATATTCTTTTCATTATAATCTGTTAAAATCTATAAATATTAGCCAAATTAGTTTAATCTGATTTTCTCAAGTGAATTTAATTATTTAAAACTTCTGTATATCAAATATTAATTTTCAGATCAAAACCATCATGTGCTAAATATCTAACTATCAGTAAAAGAGATTTATTACTTATTTTTTTTTGTAAACGATCACCGTATTTGCAGCAAAATATTCCGCTGTCTCTTCCTGATTAGAGATAATAGTTAATATACCATTTCCTAGAGAATACTTGGCTATTGTTTTGGCATCATTTGCCTCAGAGATAACTAACTCATCGGCGTTTAGAGCCCAAGACCCATAGGTGGATTCTGGCTTTCCCTCGGATTTTCCTTGTGATGTAAATGTGCCATCTGATTTAAAAATTAAAATTTCTGAGTAACCATCTTTTGTGCCAACGATATCAGTTTCTACTGGTTCGCTAAGGTAGGTAGTTGTCATAGATTCAAAAATCCAGGTACCAATAATAGGATTGTTAATTTCATCACCATTTAAATCAATAGTAAAAATAAAGATTATTGTTGAAAGTGATAGTTTGAAATGTTTTCCCATTGTTTGAGCTCCTTATATTGGTATAAATATAACTTATATTAAATTTTAGATTTATGAGTTTATGATTTTAAATGAAAAATTATTTTACATCTATATACTTTAATTTTCGTCACAAATGATAATTGAATTATCGTTATTTCTGTATATAATATTTTCTTTCCCTTCTTGATATTTGAGCCCGAGCAACATTAGTTTATTTTCGCAGGGCGATAATATGGGTTCACTTTTCCAATTTGTGTAGGTTCCTTGCCAAGGAAAGCCGTCTCTGTACTCAATTTCTTCTGAAATATCTACTTTGGGATTGTGAAATTTCCAAATACCATATCTCATCCCATAAAAGTACTCACCTTCAATCTCTAATTTCCCATCCTCGTAATAAACCCTATACTTTCCATTTTTTTCTCCTCTTGAATAATTCAAGCTTCGGTAGACTCTACCATTTGAATAAAATTCCTGAACAGGCCCCTTTATTATTCCATTATGATAAATAGCCTCCCAACAAATCGCTCCTGATGGATAGTATGCTCTTAGACCACCGTTTCGTTTACCATTTTTGTAGTTCCCTTTTTCTGATATAAAATATTTTCTTTGTGACTCAGCATATTTATTTTTTTTTAAGATAAAATTCCATTTTACATATTTTCCATGTTTAGTCCCATTTTTGTAGGAATATAAACTGTGCTTCCTCCCATCATCGAAATAATTAATTTCTTGGGTTTTGAAAAATCCTTTTGCAGTTTTAAGATATGTTACTGTTTTTGTTTTAGTACCAATTTTAGTTCTAATAACATGTTCGACTTTCAGGTTTCCTAAGGTAAACTCAAAAAATAATATTTTGACGATAATTAATCTAAATATCATGTCGTAAAATTTAATTTATTATTGCAAAAACACCTTGAACTAGATTTTTTTGACTTTTGTTCATTTTACCGCTTGTGTTTTTTCGTTTGTATTTTCTATATTTCTTTTAGCCAGCCAGGCGTTTATTCGCCTTTTCATTTGTTGTCTTTTAATATTCTCACCAACTAGGGGAGTCTCAATAAGCAGATTTCCCGTGGAAGTAACATACCAAACCAAACCAAAGGAATGAGAATGGCCGAAGCGATCGAATTAGACTTAGCAGTAGATAAACCTTCAGGACAAACAGAAAATAAATCAATAAATCCAATTATATCAACAATCCCAAAAAATAATTCTGACAACTCAAAAAAAATATACAACAGAGAAGTATATTACCAAGATGATGAATTAGGCTCAGATGTACTAGGTAACAAATATCTGGCCCCTTGGGAAAAACACCCGTTTGAATTGTGGGAAAGACAAGCAAAAGCAATAGCATCAGTTGAAAAAACAAAATCATTACGCATAAAATGGGAAAAAAACTTTTTCTCAATTCTTAAAAATTTCAATTTTGTGCCTGGTGGGAGGATTATGCATGGTGCTGGAAGGGAGGACATCACTACAACGTTGAATAATTGCTATGTGGTAGCAGTAAAAGACGATTCTGTTAAATCAATATATAACACTATCATTAATGAAGCACTCACCTACAAGTACGGGGGCGGTTGCGGGCATGACCTTTCAGTTCTGAGACCATCTGGAGAAGCAATAAACGGTACTGGTGGTGAGTCATGCGGTCCAACAGGGTTTATGAACCTTTTCAGCGAAAACACCAACACTATCGCACAACATGGTCGAAGAGGCGCAAATATGCAGACTCTTCGAATTGATCATCCTGACATTGAGAAATTTATTTCTATCAAAACTGGTGATATCGATATGATCAAGTATTCAAATATATCTGTTCTTCTCACACATGAATTTATGGATGCTGTTAAACAAAATAAAAATTTTGACTTAAAATACGAAGGAAAAGTTTATCAAACCCTAAAGGCTAAATCCCTTTGGAATACAATTATTGAACATGCTCATACCAGTGCTGAACCCGGTTTATTATTTTGGGATACAATGACAGACTACCACAATGCAGAATATTGCTCTCCTCTCGTCTCAACTAACCCATGTGCAGAACAACCACTACCAGATGGGGGTTGTTGCAACCTCGGTGCAGTGAATTTAGAACGCTTTGTCGATGACAACGGGAACTTTATGATAGATAATTTCAAGCAGACTGTAGCATTTGGGGCACGCTTTTTAGATAACGTTGTGGACTACAACGTAGATCGACACGCTCTAGATGTTCAAAAACAAAATGCTGAAAATGATCGACGTGTCGGTCTGGGAATTCTTGGGCTTGGTGATATGTTAGTTCGAATGGGTATTAAGTATGATAGTGAAGATGCATTACAAACAGTTGATCAAATCATGCAGATTTTTAGAGATACTGCATATGAAACAAGCCATGAAATTGCAATTGAAAAAGGAGCATTCCCCTATTTTGACTGGAAAGGATACAGAAAAAGCAAATTTGTCAGAAACCTGCCTAAATCACTACAAAATAAAATAAAAAAGGATGGTATCAGAAATTGTACTTTAACAACAGTTGCCCCAACAGGGAGTGGTGCAATTGTTGCAAGAGTTACTTCTGGTATAGAACCAATATTTGCAACTTCTTACAAGAGAAGAGTAAAACAAAATGAGGGCTACGGAAAAGATTTCAATGAATACAAAGTATATCATCCAATTATCAAAAAATTATACGGAGATGATGATAATTTACCAGATCACGTTGTAACCGCACATAACATAGATCCATTTTTTCGAGTTAAAATGCAAGGTGTTATTCAAAAATATATTGACTCATCCATATCTTCTACTGTCAACCTCCCTGAGGAAACAACCCTTGACACAGTTGCAGAAATCTATACTGCAGCTTATGAATCGGGATTGAAAGGTATCACGGTATATAGAGAAGGTAGTCGTGAAGGAATTTTAGTGACAGAGGATAATGAAACTGAAATAACAGAACAAACAAAAGATACCAAAGCAAGTTCAGTGAATGAGATTGCACCACAAAAAAAACCGCGTGTTAGACCAGTTCAAACGAGAGGTATTACTAGAAGGATTCGGACTGGAGAAGGTACATTATATATTACAATTAATGAAGATGAAAATGGACTCTGCGAAGTTTTTACAACCATAGGTAAAGCAGGTGGAAATGCTGCCGCCCAATCGGAAGCAATCAGCAGATTAATTTCTTTAGCTCTAAGATCCGGATTGGATCCGCATTCAATCGTTAGGCAGTTAAAAGGTATCTCAGGACCAAATCCCACATGGGAAGATGGCCGCTTAATTCTATCTACACCAGATGCAATAGGTAAAGCCATGGATGATTACCTAAAACAAAAGAACAAAAATTCGTCATCGAACACTGCTGAGGAAGAAAATATGAAAAAGCCTCTAATTACTATGGCAGGAGGAAATGATAAAAAAAAAACGATAAATAAGGCTCATAATCAATTTATGATTTGTACAAAATGCCATAACCAGAGTGTAAAAAACGAGGCGGGTTGTTTAACTTGTTACGAATGCGGATGGTCAAAATGTGATTAGTCCACTAATGGTAGGAGGGCTTACTGTTCTATTTTTCCATTAATTCTTTTTCTTTACTTTTTTCAGTCGCATTTAACTTATCAATATTTTCATCAGTGATAACCTGAATTTCATTTTCTTTTCTCTTAATTTCATCCTCTGATATATGTTCCTCTTTTCCATAACTATTTAATTGATGAATTGCATCTCTTCTCACATTTCTAATCGCAACCCTACCATCTTCGACTAACTGGTGAACAAAACGATTTAATTCTTTTCTCCTCTCCTCGCTCAGAGGAGGTATTGGTATCAGAACAGAATTACCATTGTTTCCAGGAGTAAACCCCATATTAGAATCCATTATTGATTTTTCAATTAATGGTATCAATGGTTTTTCATAGGGTTGTATAGTAATTAGTCTTGGCTCGGGTACTGAAATGGTAGCAACTTGATTAATCGGTGTTTTATTTCCATAGTAATCGACAGTAAGAGAATCAAACATTTCAGGATTAGCTCTTCCTGTCCTAACCTTGTTTAGTTCAAGTTGAGTGTGGGAAACCGCTTGGCTCATCCTATGTTTAGTACTTTGTATTATTTCATCAATCATAATTTATTCACAATTAATGTACCAATATTAGCTCCCATGATAAGCTTTTTCAAGTGACCTGCATTGTTAATATTAAAAACCCTAATTGGCAAATTATTTTCTTTACAAAGTGTAATAGCAGTAAGATCCATAACCCTGAGATTTTTACTTAAGACAGTATCAAAATCAATTTTTGTAAACTTCTCTGCGTCTCCGTATATCATAGGATCTTTATTGTACGCACCATCAACTTTAGTACCTTTAATTACTATTTCAGCACCTAACTCAGTAGCACGTAATGCAGCAGCGGAATCGGTTGTAAAAAAAGGGTTTCCAGTCCCACCTGAAACAATAATAATTCGACCCTTTTCCATATTACGAATGGCACGCCTTCTAATATATGGCTCTGCTATTTGCATCACAGAAATAGCAGATAAGGCTCTTGTCTCACATCCAACTTTCTCCAAGGCATCTTGAACTGCAATAGCATTCATAATTGTTGCTAACATACCTAGATAATCCCCAGTTACTCTATCCATACCCCTGGAGGCTGCTTGGATCCCACGAAATATATTTCCAGCACCAATTATAAGACCTATTTCCAAGCCAAGCTTGTGAATTGATTTAACTTCTTTGGCTAAAAATGAGGCTCGGGAGGGATCTATACCGAAACCATCTTTACCTGCAAGGATTTCTCCGCTTAATTTCAGTAAAACTCTTTTAAATGCAGGATTGGGCACAAAAAATATTTAAACTACTCAGCCTTTGGAATATCTGATTCACCAATAGCAAATCGAACAAATCGGCTGACACCGATATTTTCGCCTAGAGTAGCAATAGACTCGGTGAGAAGGTCCTTAACTTTTTTTTCTGGATCTTTAATATAAGCTTGTTCTAAAAGACAATTCTCTTGAAAAAATTTATTCAACTTCCCTTCGACAATTTTTTCAATAATATTTTCTGGCTTCCCATCTGAAACAGCTTGGTCTCTGTAAATACTTTTTTCTCTATTTATAACTTTTTCAGAAATGGATTTATGATCAATAGATATTGGACTAGTAGCTGCTATTTGCATTGAAATGTGGTGGGCTAGATCTGAGAAGGTTTCTGTTTTGGCAACAAAATCAGTTTCACAATTTAACTCAAGTAAAACCCCGAGTCTTCCGCCTGCATGAATGTAGGAGTAAACCAGACCATCTTTTGTTTCCCTTATTCCTTTTTTTTCAGCTTTTGATATGCCGGTTTTTCTTAAATGATCTATTGCTTTTTCTAAGTCACCATTCGTCTCCGTCAATGCATTCTTGCAGTCCATCATTCCAGCACCGGTTTGGTCTCGCAATTTTTTCACTAATTTTGCATCTATGGCCATTTTTACTATTCTTCCTCTTGAATATTCTCAGTTCGGTTTTTGTTTTCTAGTTTACTGTCAATTTCTTTATCTTTTGAATCTTGGTTTTTTGCTTCAATTATAGCGTCAGCTAATGCAGATATTATTAATTGTATAGTTCGTATTGAATCATCATTTGCTGGAATCGGATAATCCACTTTTTCAGGGTCCGTGTTTGAATCAACTATAGCAATAACAGGTATATCTAGCCGTTTGGCTTCTTTGATAGCAGTATCTTCATACTGAGCATCCACAATAAGTATAGCATCAGGAAGACGGCGCATGTCTTTAATACCTCTATGCTGATCAGCTAGTTTTACTTTTTCTCGATTTAGTGTTTGAGTTTCTTTTTTGGTTAAATTATTGTACAAGGTCGAACCCTCTTTTTCAAGAAGTTTTAGACGTTTGATACTTTTTTTTATCGTGGTGAAGTTAGTTAGGGTCCCGCCTAACCAACGCTCAACAACATAAAACATGCTACATCGGTCTGCCTCCTGCTGAACAATATCTCTTGCTTGTTTTTTAGTACCAACGAAAAGTATTTCTCCACTCTTACCTGCTGTTGTTCTTACAAACTTGGTAGCTTTATCAATCGCTTTAATTGTCTCTTCAAGATTTATTATATGAACACCATTTTTTTCTAGCAATATATAGGGCTTAAAGTTTGGGTTCCATTTTCTAGTAACATGCCCAAAATGAGCGCCTGTTCCAAGTAGATCTTCAAATTTTACTTTAGCCATATTTTGTGAATTATCGTTTTGAAAACTGAAAGTTTTTACGTGCTCCAGGCTGGCCAGGTTTTTTTCTTTCAACCTTTCTAGCGTCCCTAGTAAGAAAACCTCTTTGCTTTAATACTGAAGCGTAATCTTGATTAACACCTAGAAGAGCACGAGAAATACCGAGTCGAATTGCTCCAGCCTGACCTGTTAATCCCCCACCATGTGCATTAATTTTGATATCGTAGGATTTTTCACCATCGACAGCCATTAGCGGTTGCATTACAACAGTTGCTAAAGTTGCACGACAGAGATAATCTCGAAATGGCTGTCCATTGATAGTTATCTTACCTTTACCGGGCTGCATAAAAACACGAGCAACTGAACTTTTTCTTCTTCCAGTACCGTAATAATTCACATCAGACATATTATACTTTTAATTCCATTGGCTTTTGGGCAAGGTGGGGGTGGTTAGATCCGGCATATACTTTTAAATGAGTTATTATTTTTCGCCCAAGTCGATTATGAGGCAACATCCCCCTCACTGCGCTTGTTATGATCCTGTCTGGGTAGGTCTTGCGCAAATGATCCAATGAGGTTTCTTTTACACCACCTGGAAACCCGGTGTGTCTAAAATACACTTTTTCTTTCTCTTTGTTTCCTGATAAGGATATTTTGTCAGCATTGACAACAATGACAAAATCTCCCATATCAAGGTGCGGGCTAAAGTTGGTTTTATGTTTTCCACGAAGTATTTGGGCAATTTTAGATGCCAAACGACCAAGTATTTGACCTTCGGCGTCGGCTATCCACCACTTTTTCTCAATTTCGCTCTTTTTCAGTGTTGTTGTTTTCATTTTTAGTTAGATAAAAGCCGACGAACTTAGATCCATGCTCTCTGCCTAGTCAATAATTAATAAATAAATATTTACTTTTAATTTATTCCAACATTTCCACATGAAATGGTCAAATCAATTTTACCAATTAAGTATTCACCAAGAAATGGTGAATTAAATGAATTCGATTTCACACTTTGTTTGGTAAACTGCCATTTCTCGTCTGGATCAATTACTGTAATTTCGGCCGATACACCACGCTTAAATAAATTAGTTTCAAATCCCATAATTTTTCTCGGTTTAACGGTCAGTAGTTCTATTAATGCTTCAATTGAGATTATTCTTTCTTTTTTTACCAAGACTTTGTTTACTACCCCAAAACAAGATTCTAAACCAATCATTCCATAAGATGCGCAATCAAATGTAGTCTCTTTATCTTCTATCGTATGCGGGGCATGATCAGTGGCAATACAATCAATCGTTCCATCTTTTATTGCTTCGATTAAAGATTCTCGATCAGTTTCAGATCGAATCGGGGGTGCCACTTTTAAATTTGTGTCGTAAGATCTAAGATCATCATGAGTAAAGTATAAATGGTGTGGTGTTACCTCAGCGCTAACACATTTATTTAACTGTTTACTGGATCTGATCAACTGAATTGATTTTTTAGTACTGACATGCGGAACATGAAGTTTCGCAGAAGTGTATTTCGCCAACTCCAAATCTCGATGAACCATAATTGACTCTGCTAGTTCTGGGTTACCCCTCAACCCGAGTTTTGTTGACATTGGTCCTTCATTTACCAAGCCATTGTCCCTTAAAAACATATCTTCTGCATGATTAATAACAGGTATATCCACTAGAGTTGAATACTCCAGAGCAGATCTCATAATACTTGCATCCTGAATTGGAAAACCATCATCGCTAAATGCCACTACTCCTGCCTCATACATTAAGCCCATTTCTGTTAGCTCTTTTCCTTTTTGAGATTTGGTAACTGCACCAATGGGATAAATCTTAATTGGACAATCTTCAGCTTTCTTTAAAATAAAATCAACTGATTCCGGAGAATCAATTGCTGGATTAGTATTTGGCATCACGCAAACGCTTGTAAATCCGCCAGATAAGGCCGCCATTGAGCCAGTTTTTAGGCTTTCTTTATCTTCCCTACCTGGTTCTCTAAAGTGTACGTGCAAATCACAAAATCCATGAGTAATAACTTTATTTTTGCAATCAATAATTTCTGCCTCAGAGGGAATTTCAATATTACCTAAATCAAATATTTTACCATTTTTAATATAGATGTCACCCTCATATCTATCTCCACTGTGAGGATCAAAAATTGTCCCATTTTTTAAAACTGTAATATCTGAAAGTTTTCTAAGATTCATCTGACTCTAAATCAATACTTTGTTTTTTTCCACATAAAAGAAAAAGAATTGCCATTCTAGATGCAACGCCATTTAAGACTTGATCTAAAATGATAGCTTGATCGCTATCTGCAACAATACTATCTATTTCAATCCCTCTATTTATTGGACCGGGATGCATGATTATAATTTCTTTTTTGTGTATTCTAAGGCGTTCTTTTGTAATTCCAAACATTGATCTATACTCTCTAATGGACGGGATAAGACTTTGTCCCATTCGCTCTTTCTGAATTCGGAGTACTATTATAGCATTGGCCCAATCAATAACATCGTCAACACTATGATTAACTTTTATATTTAATCCATCTGTAAATTTAGGAACAAGATTTGGGGGGCCACAAATAGTCACCTTTGCACCCATTGTTATTAACCCAAAAATATTACTGCGAGCAACCCGGCTATGAGTTACGTCTCCAATAATACCAATATTCAGCCCTTTAATTTTTCCGAATTTTTCGTATAAACTCATCAAATCTAAGATAGCTTGAGTAGGGTGTTCATGCGTCCCATCACCAGCATTAATGATTATGGCATTTACAAAATTGGTTAACAGCTTAGGAGAACCTGCATGAGGATGCCTCATTACTATGGCATCAATTTTCATTGCCTCGATATTTTGAATGGTGTCTTTAAGACTTTCTCCTTTTTTCAAACTACTAGAGGGTGCTGAAAAATTGATTGAATCCGCACTTAATCTCCTTTGGGCTAACTCAAAACTCATACGTGTTCGAGTCGAATTTTCAAAGAACAAGTTTGCAATAGTTAATCCTTGCAGTGATGGAACTTTTTTAATAGGTCGATCTAAAACTTCCCTAAACTTAAATCCTGTTTTTATAATTCTTTCTATATCCCTCTTCGGATAACCATCAAGTCCTAATAGGTGTTTTTTTGATAACATTACTTTAAGTTATGCCTCAAAAGGACAACTTTATCTGCATTATCAGTTTCTTTAAGTAAAACATTAATATGCTCACCTTCATGAGTTGGGATATTTTTACCTACAAAATCAGCTCTAATTGGTAACTCTCTGTGACCCCTATCAACAAGGACCGCCAATCTAACTTTTGAAGGTCTACCAAAACTCATCAATTCATCAAGAGCTGCTCTCACTGTTCGGCCAGTATATAAAACATCATCTACCAAAAGCACCACCTTACCATCAAGCGCAAAGGAAATATCTGTTGATTTAACTTTTGGCATTATCAACCTTTCTCGAAAGTCGTCTCGGTGAAAAGTTATATCTAAAAATCCCTGCTCAATTGTTAACCCTGTAATATCATAAATTACTTTAGCTATTCGAACTGCAAGAGGCACTCCACGATTGTATATTCCAATGATAACAATTTCGTCACTAGAGCCTTTTTTTTCGATTATTTCATGACTTATTCGGGTTACAGTTCGCGTTACTGCTTCAGAATCCATTATCAAACTTTCAACCATTTTAACTCCTTAAAAAAAAAACCTCTTGCAGAGAATTATTTTCTTACAAGAGGATTTTACTCTGCCCTTTCCGATCTCACTGAATCGTTTTAAAGGGTTTTATACCGCGGTAAATTAAATTGTACTTTTTAGAAAACAATGAAGTATTTCTGGAAGTTGTTTCTCATCTAGATTATCCATTTCGATTATTAAATCAATGTTCTCTTTCTCAAACCATTTTTTTTGACGTCGGGAAAATTGGTTAGTCTTAATTACAATTTTGTCTTCCATTTCTTTTTTTGTTATTTGTCCCATAAGGTATGATTCAATAAATTTATATCCAATTGAATCCATGTAGATGTTTTGGTCTGAACCACAATTATTAGTACGCATCAAAGATTTCACTTCATCGATCCAACCTTTTCTTAGCATGTTTTTTGTTCGTTTTCGTATCCGTTCCTTAAGGATAGATCGTTCCCAGTTTAAAAATATTGAAAAATAAGTATTTGTTTTTATTTTTTTTAGTTTCTGCATCTTAAAATGCTCGCTTATTGGTTTACCTGTTTTCTCATATATTTCAAGCGCTCTTATAAGTCTCTTCTTATTATTTAGGTGCACAATCTCAGCATAATCAGGGTCTACAATCTTAAGTCTTTCTAATAGTTCTATTGGATTAGCTGAATATTCTTTCTCTAATTTTTTTCTAATGACTGTATCGGTAGTACTTCCCTTGAAAATTCCTTCATTCAAAGCTCGAAAATACAAGCCAGAGCCGCCACAAATTATTGGTCTTTTACCTTTATTTTTTATTTGCATTATTTTTTCCTCTACGAGTTGGACGTACTCTCCAGCAGAAATAGATTCTGAGGGTCTTCGGATGGAAATAAGATAATGTGGAACACCTGCCATTTCAGCTTCCGTTGGCTGGGCCGTCCCGATCGACATTCCTTTATAAATTTGTCTAGAATCAAGACCAATGATCTCCCCATTTAAAACTTTAGCCAATTCAATTGCTAAAGTAGTTTTCCCACTTGCAGTGGGTCCCAAAATAGTAAGTGTTTTTTCCAAAATTATTAAAATTATTTTTTGTGAAAAATAATATTAGTTAAACATAAACAATTATACTAAAACAGTGTTCTAAAATAATAGTTAATTTCATTAAAATACTTGATAAGAAATATGTTAACTGAATGTTACTAGAGGAACCATTTTAACCGATTTAGCACTAGCAAAAAACAATATCTAAATTATGCACAAAGTCGAAAAGAAAAGTCGTTGCCCCATATATTTAATTACTTTGATAATAATTATCAATAAAAATCTCGTTTATTCAAATGAAATTCATATTGCAGTTGCAAGCAATTTTGCAAGCACTATAAAAAACATTGTCAACGCATATCAATTAAAAACGAAGAATAAGGTTTTTATTTCTTATGGTTCTACAGGTATGCATTTTTTGCAAATTAAAAATGGTGCCCCGTTTGATATTTTTTTTGCTGCAGATGTGAGGCGACCCAAATTGTTGGAGAGTTTGGGTCTAGCCCAATCAAATAGTCGCTTCACTTATGCTATTGGTCGAATAGTACTCTGGGTACCAAATAAAAACAACCTTAACCCTGAATGGGATATTTTAATAAGCAATCAAAAAAAGTCCAAAATAGCCATAGCAAATCCCAGATTAGCTCCTTACGGTCAAGCAGCAAAAGAAATAATGGAATCCTTAGGTATGTGGGAAAAAGTTAAAAATAATGTCATTCGCGGTAACGATATAAATCAGACATACAATTTTATCGTAAGTGGTAATGCCGATATGGGTTTTATTTCATACTCTCAAGTAAAAAGTAATAATGAAATATCCATTAATAGTATTTTAGAGCCAAAGAAAAATTTGTACACTAAAATTGAACAGCAGGCGGTTTTACTTAAAAATAATGAAACTGCCAAAGATTTTATTAGATTTTTTAAAAGTTCAGAAGTGAATAAAATTATAAAAGAAAATGGATACGAAATTCCATGATTATTGATAACAATGATTTGACAGCACTCCTTTTAAGCTTAAAACTTGCTCTGATATCTACGATCATATTATTAGTTTTTGGGACACCTCTTGCATGGTATCTATCTAGGAGCAAAAGTCGCTTCAAATTTGTTATTGAATCTATAATTGCAATGCCTCTAGTCCTGCCTCCAACTGTTTTAGGATTTTATGTACTATTAGCGATGGGACCCAATGGCCCCATTGGCATTATAACTGATGCCTTAGATTTTGGTTCAATGGCATTTACTTTTGAAGGCTTAGTAGTTGGTTCTGTAATCTATTCAATGCCTTTTGTGGTTCAACCACTCCAGAATTCATTTTCATCAGTAGACGAAAGTTATTTAGAAACTGCCTCTACCCTTGGTGCCTCCTCAATAGACAGATTTTTCACAATAGTAATCCCTTTGAGTCGATCAGGGTTTATAACCGCCTTGATCTTAGGATTTGCTCATACCTTGGGTGAATTTGGAATAGTTTTGATGATTGGGGGAAACATTCCTAGCGAGACTCAAGTTGTTTCTATTGCAATTTATGAACATGTTGAATTAATGCAATATCAAAAGGCAAATTTACTTTCTGTCTATCTACTTATTATATCTTTTTTATTGCTTGTTATTTTGCATTTTGTGAATAAGCATTTATCTTTTATAAAAAATGAATATTAGTGCCCAATTTATAATTAATCGAGGAAGTTTTTGTTTAGACATTAATCTGAATATAAATACCGAGGGAATCATTTCCATCTATGGAGCATCTGGATCTGGAAAAACAACATTTCTACGTGCCTTAGCAGGTCTAGAAGTTAGTGATAATGGGTATATCCAGATTGGAAACCAGATATGGCAGGATAAAAACAGTTATATATCAACATATAAAAGGACCGTTGGTTTTGTTAGCCAAGAGAGCAATTTGTTCCCACACTTGAATGTAAAAAAAAATATAGAATATGGTTTTAAGAGAATAAATAATAGGCAAAAAAATATTTCTGTTAATCAAATTATATCATTACTTGAAATTGACCATCTACTTGAACGTAATCCAAAAACTTTATCTGGGGGTGAAAAACAAAAAGTAGCAATCGCACAAGCAATTGCATCAAATCCTCATTTACTTTTACTCGATGAGCCGTTAAGTGCTCTTGATAAGACAAGCAAAGACGAAATTTTTCCTTATCTAAAATCGATCAATTATAATTTAAATATACCTATAGTTTATGTAACGCATAACCGAAATGAAATTATTGCATTAGCAGATATAATGATTTTTCTGGATAGAGGAAAAATTAAAGCAAGTGGGCTAGTTAAAGATCTGTTTTCTTCGTTAGAATTGTCACTTGCGCATGAAAGAGACGCAGTAACCATAATTGAAGCGGTCGTTATTAAAAATGACAAATCTTATGGACTTGCTGTTTTAAAATTTAAAGGTGGGCGTTTTATTATAAACAGCAAACCACTGAAAGTTGGGACTAGAGTTAGGCTGCAGGTTTTTGCACGCGACGTAAGTATAACACTTCAGAGTCAAAAAGATACAAGTATTTTAAATATATTTCCTACAGTAATTGATGACCTCTATTCCGAGGATAACTCTCTAGTCACCCTCCGTCTTATGGCTGATAGAACACCTATTCTTGCCCGAATAACTCGTAAGTCTGTTGAGGAACTCAATCTAAAACCTAAAGATAAGGTTTTCGCACAAGTGAAAACTGTCTCTCTTTTGACGTGAGCACATGAAATAGTAGAATAAAGTGTATAACCAAAAACATAAATAATTGATACCTATCAATTAAAAGTTAGAAGAATAATATTAGCATACCTCATATTTACCAGCATTACATTTCTGAACTTAATTCTCATTTTCAAATTTGATAGCTTAATAGAAGAAAAAATCTTAACTTTTTATAATAATGTTAAATTTAAAATATCCAAAATTTTGAAGACAATCATTTTATTTAGGCACGGTAAGTCAAACTGGAATGCCTTATATAAATCAGATCATGAACGCCCCATCGCTAAAAGAGGAATCAAAGCAGCAAGAAAAATTGGGCAATATATTTATGATAAAAAAAACATACCCGACTTAGTAATCTGCTCAAGTGCTGTTCGAGCAAGGCAGACGGCTGAATTAGCAATTAGTGCAGGAAATTGGTGTAGCCCATTGGTTATTGAAAAAAAACTTTATGGTGCTGATTCAGCTTCCCTGATTAAAATTCTAAAAGAACAAAAGGACAAAAATAATTCAATATGCATTACTGGACACGAACCCACAATGTCATCATTTATTAATCGATATTCTAATGGTGAAATCGTGAAATTCCCGACAGCCACTATTTCAAGGATTGATTATAACATTGATACTTGGTGCAATATTGACTATTATATTGGAAAATTTTGCTGGATAATTAGACCTAAAGAACTAAAATAATTAATGTCTCTCAAAACGCTCATCTAATTCATCGATTGATAATTTTATTATTATTGGCCTTCCATGAGGGCAATAATAAGGATGCTCAGTTAGAAACAGTCTATTGACAAGTTCTTGCATTTCGTCTCGATTTAATAAATCACCTGCTTTAACCGCTGCTTTGCAAGCAAAACTGGCAGCAAGACCTTCTTTGTGGGAACTGTATTTTTTTCCTTCGGATAAAAAATGATCAATAATTTCTCTAATTACTTGTCTTTCATTACCCCAACCCATTCCAGAGGGTATAGCTAATATTCTGACGGATGTTTCTGTTTCTTTTTTTATTTTGAACCCAATTTTTTCTAAATATGGTAAAACATCAAATAAATTATCAAAGTCATCAGGAGAAAATTCCATCTTTTCAGAAAACAATAAAGTCTGAGATGCAATTCCGGTTGTTTCAAAGGCTTTGATTGCATCTTCATATAGTACTCTCTCATGAGCAACGTGCTGGTCAATTATGACTAAACCGCTATTTATTTCAGAAATAATATATTTTTTATGTACCTGCCAAATGTTTTCAATTATCATTGGTTCTGGGTTGATTTCTTTTTTCTGAACTAAACGCGAAACATAATCTTTTGCGCGTTCTATATTTGGCCCCATTGGTGTTTCAGAAATAATATTTTTTAATGGGAGAGACAGTTCTGATTGCTCACCATTCATGCTTTTATTAGGGGTGTTTAATTCCGCACCTGTGAATAAGCCTCTCGTTTTTGTTGAATTTTCATAATTTGGTATACCTTTTTTCCCTAAATCAGGTATTGCTCTCAAAAGATTCTCCAGTGACTCACCTGCACTTGCCTTTAAGATGTTAAATATTCTCCATTCATCTTTAAACTTGACTTCAGTCTTCATAGGGTGAACATTTACATCAATGTGAGCAGGAGGAACTATTAGATTTATAATAAAAAATGGATACTCACCTCTTTTTACTAAAGATTCATATGATTTATAGATTGCAGAATTTAATAGTCTGTCCTTGATAAATCGTCGATTCAAGAATAAATACTGTTCGCCTGGTCTCTTGCGAACTAAGCTCAAACCTCCCACGAAACCTGATAAAACATAATATCCCCTCACCAAAGTAATTGGTAATAAATGCTTTGAGTAGGTGGGGTCTAACAAATGATCAATCCTTCTTTCTAATATTTCAGGAAATAAATGGAATATTTCCCTATTGTCTGAAACAAGTTTAAAGGACACCTCCGGAAATCCCAAGCCAAACCTACGTACTACATTCACAACTTTACGTAGTTCGCTTCTGGCAGTTTTCAAAAATTTTTTCCTAGCCGGAGTATTAAAAAATAATTTATTTATAGTCACCTCTGTACCATCAATACTACTGGCGGGTCTAATATCAGCTGTTTTACCGAAATTAATTACTAGTTCTTTCCCTTCTTTATCTTGAATATTTGAGATTATAGACATTTCGGACACTGATGCTATACTGGCTAAAGCTTCTCCCCTAAATCCCAAAGTGTCTATGGAAAATAGGTCATCAAATTTATTGATCTTACTAGTGTGATAAGGCATTACAGCTGCATGAAGTTGATCCGCTTCAATCCCAGATCCATTATCCCGAACTTGAATAGTTTGGATTCCACCTTTTTCAACAACTACAGAAATTTCAGTGGCACCTGCGTCCAAACTATTCTCAATTAGCTCTTTTACAATTGAAGATGGTCCATCAACTATTTCTCCAGCTGCTATCTTATTTCTTAACTCTTCTGGTAATGATCTGATCATTAATTATTTTTTAGTCCTAATGTATATTCAATAATTCTTTTATTTGGATCAAATTCTCTTATGCTGTCAAGACCTAAGTATTGAATTGCATAATCTAATATTTGGTTAATTTTTGCGTTCTTTGCAAGCTTTTTCTTTTCTATGTAGTGTTTTCCTGCTAGTATCATTGCATCCAGTGGTATTAAACCTATTAATTCACTGCCCGTTACGTCAACATTGCGAGATTTTGCAAGCTCGCATGTTTTATCAAAAACATCATGCAGTGAAGTATTTTTATAATTGCTAATATTAATAGAAACTTGAGCAAACTTATATTCCTCAATGTACCAACCCAGAGCTTTTATTCCTTTAAAAATGCCTGGAATTAATACTGGACTACCATCTGATTTTCTAACAATTTCTCCATCCAGAAAATTAAGAGAATTTGGATGAGGAATTCTTTTTACCCTACCAGATTCTCTTAAATCGCAAGCTATGTCCTTAGCTAGGATGTGGTCAGTTGTATTAAGATTAATATTATACGCAATCAAAATTTCTCTACACCCAATAATGGTAGCGCCAGCTTTTGGATGAGGATGTGGAGGACCAAAATCTGGAGACCATCTATTATTTTTCATCTTTTTATTTAATCCCTTATATCCACCTTCTCTAATTTTAGAGAGATCTTTTCTTAACAAATGTTCTGCTGATTTTTCATATAAATACACTGGAATATTTAATTCATCACCAACTCTCTTTCCTATTGTTCGTGATAATTCTATACATTCTAATTCACTAATACCAGATATAGGAACAATTGGAAATACATCAGTAGCGCCTATGCATGGATGCTTGCCATTATGGTTTTCCATATCAATCACTTCTGCGGCTTTTTTTATTCCCAAAAAAGCTGCATCTAGAACTGATTCTGGACTACCAACTATTGTAACAACTGATCTATTGGCATCAAATCCTGATTGTATATTAAGAATTTTAATATCTGGGACAGTGGTCATTTCCCTAACAATACAATTTATTTTATTTAGATCTCTGCCCTCTGAAAAATTAGGAACACACTCAATTAATTTTGGCATTAAATAATATTATTGAATTTTATCCAGATAAAACATCAAAAATGACACTAATAAAAACATAGAAAGCAACCACAAAAACGATCTGCTCTTTTGTCGCCTTTTCCCTAAAATATTTCGAAAATATGGCATTACACTAAATTTTTAATCCAGTAAATATCATCATAAAAAAATTAACGAACGGCTCCATAATCATCCATATAATGGAAAATCCAGTAATATAGCCAAAAAGAATTAGGCCAAAAAGAACCTGGGGTCCATAAGCTTGTAATTTCCATGCTAATTCTGGATTATATTTCAATAGATAATTTGAAAATATTTGAGACCCATCTAGCGGAGAAATTGGAATGAGATTAAAAACTGCAAGTGCAATGTTGATTCTAGTAAAATATATAATCAATATCAAAATAGTATCAGTTAGTAAACCTGTACCATTTAAAAACCTTAAAATTAGACCACCAAAGATAGCCAATATAATGTTTGAGGCAGGACCTGCGGCTGCAATTTTCATCATATCTTTCCTTGGCTCTCTCAATTGGCGACTGTCTACAGGTACAGGTTTTGCCCATCCAAAACCAACAAATAAGATCATTATTGATCCAAATAAATCAAGATGTGCCATTGGATTCAAAGTGTTTCTACCCATTCTAGTAGCTGTATAATCTCCACATTTAGCTGCCATCCAAGCATGAGCAAATTCATGAAAGGATAACGCAAAAACAAGTGAGGGTATTAAAAGCACTAAGGCTTCGGGTGGCAAATTAAATAACAATTTTAGCTCCTAGGGTGATGATCTCGATATAGGTTTTTTAACGTCTCCCTGTCAAGATGTGTATAAATCTGAGTTGTATTAATATCAGAGTGCCCAAGTAAAGTTTGGACAAACCTAAGATCCGCACCTCCCTTTAGTAGATGAGTAGCAAATGAATGTCGCAATACATGAGGACTAATTTTAATTTTTAAATATTTCTTAAATATTTTTATTAAAGATAAATAAGCGATAGGCTTTCCTAGGTGATTAATGAATACTCTTTCATTATCTGTAATTTTACCTAGTAATCGATAACGAACCTCTCCAAGATATGTTTTTAGAAAAATTAGTCTTTAATATTCTTTGGGTAAATTTTTAAAACTAAGCTTAGATATATCAGATAATGAATAGTCACATGAAAGAATCAAATCAATAATGGCTAAATTCCTTTTATTTAAATCTGTGCTTTGATCTATTTCTTTTTTCAATGAAATTAAACTCTCTTTTCTCTTCATCGATGCCTCGACGCTGTACGTATCTAAAATATTAAAAACCATCATTCTCGTAAGAGAGCGTCCATTTTTACTAAGAAAAACAAAACTTGATGTTTTGTTTTTTAAAAAAGAATTTCGGGATTTTTCAATGTAATTTATTAAATCAACTTTTGCTATCCCTCCAATTGGTAAAGATCTTTCCTTTGAACCTTTACCTGAAACTTTTATCAAATCATCATCCAAAAATAAGTTTTTAACTTTAAGGTCGCAAATCTCAGATACCCTCGATCCGCAGGAATATAACACCTCAATTATCGCTCGATCGCGATAATAGAATCGGTTGTCGGGGTTAATGGCACTGATGATGTTTTCTATTTCAGCAGTTGATAAAATATTTGGCAGTTTTTCCGAAACTTTTGGACTAGCTATAATCAGTGTAGGATTTCTGTCAACTATCCCTTCTTGGCATAAATATTTGTGAAACGCCTTTATTGATGAAACAACCCTTGCAATACTTGCGGGAGAATATTTTAGGCTTCCAGCGTTAGAAGATTTTTTTCGAAATGAAATAACATAATCCTCTATATCTTGATTTGTAATGTCCTCTATAGACTCTATCTTTTTATTTTTTAGGAAGGTAAAATATCCTTTTAGGTCTCTTCTGTAGGCATCTAATGTGTTCAAAGATAAATTCCTTTCAACATTCAACATAACTAGATAATCTTCTAAAAATCTATTCAACTTAGTATACTATTTTCTAATAGTTTACAAAGAATTTGACCAATCATTATATGGCACTCCTGAATTCTTTCAGTTTTATCACTTGGAACTCGGATTGTTACGTCTGGAATCCCTGCCAAAACCCCGCCACTTGCTCCAGTTAATCCTATCGTAGTCAATTCTTTAAACTGAGCTTGTTTTATAGCCGCAATTATATTTTTCGAATTTCCACTTGTTGAAATGCCCACGAGAACATCTCCCTTTGATCCAATACCTTGTATTTGTCTAGAAAAAACAGTTTCGAAATCTGTATCATTTGTCCATGCAGTTAAAAATGAAGTGTCGGTTGTAAGTGCAATTGATGGTATTGGTTTACGTTCAATTTTGGTCATTCCACCCATCAATTCCGTTGAAAGGTGTTGAGCATCTGCAGCACTCCCTCCATTACCACACCAGATAATTTTCCCACCATTAATTATAGATTCGAGCATCAAATTTGAAGCAGTAATTATATCATCAACACAACTCTCTGCTAAATCTGTTTTAATTTTTGCACTCTCTAAGATTTCTTCTTTGATTCTATTTTTCAATTATTTCTCCAGTGGACCGCATCGGCAATCTTTCTCATAATCGCTGGATCTTCCTCCGTACATGTTCCTGTAACAATTATGCTTGCACCAGCTTTCGCTCTCTCTGCGGCATCTTCAGGGTTTTTTATTCCTCCTCCCACAACTAAGGGTATATCAATGGCCTTACTTACCTGGTTAATGGTTTCTATTTCAACTGGTATTTTTGCCCCGCTTCCAGCCTCTAAATATATTAATTTCATGCCTAAATATTGACCCGCAAGTGCATGAGCAATTGTGATATCTGGTCTCTGCCTGGGAATAGGCTTGGTCCCACTCATAAACTCTACGGTAGTTCTATTTCCAGACTCTAAAATTATGTATCCGGTAGGAATAGTCTCTATACCTAAATCTTTAATTACTGGGGCTGCTATCACTTGTTCTCCGATGAGATAATGAGGATTTCTTCCAGAAATTAAAGACATAAATAAAATTGCATCATAGCTTGAATTTAATTGGCTTGCGCTTCCAGGGAAAAAAACAACAGGAATACGGGCATATTTTTTTATTAAATCAATCCGTTCAATTAACTTGCTATCCATTATTAGGCTACCACCAACAAATAACACATCGACCTCAGATTCATTAACTAACTTTACATTACTTTCAATATTTTCATTATTTTTTAAATCTGGATCAATAAGCACCGCATAAACGCTACCTTTTTTAGAAATTACTTCCAAAAATTGATCAAAAACTTTCATACTCCAATTCTAGAATATTTTTTTTCTGTACTCATTGGGTTTTAGCAATCCAAAACTTTCTTTTTTATCAATTATTTTTAACTTCATTAGCCATCCATTACCGTATGGATCTGTATTAATAAAATTGGGACTTTTCTCAATATCTTCATTAATAGATATTACTTCTCCAGAAATTGGAGTGTAAAGTTCGGATACAGTTTTCACCGCCTCAATTTCTCCAAAAACAGAGCCTTGCGGAAACGTTTCTCCAATAGTTGGAAATTCTACAAAAATAATATCGCCTAACTGGCTCTGCGCAAAATCTGTAATTCCAATAATTGCAGTGCTTTGATTGAGTTCGATCCATTCATGGTCAGAAGTGTATAATAAGTTGTTGGGTACATTCATATTATTTTTTACCTATATTAGGTTTTGAAGCTAAAGTTTTCTAAAAAACTTGTATCAAAATCACCAGAAATAAATGACTGGTCACCCATAATTGCCCGATGGTAAGGGATAGTTGTCTTTGGCCCCTCAATTATTGTCTCCTCTAAGCAACGTTGCATTCTGATGATTGCCCTTTCTCTATTTTTGGCATGAACAATTAGTTTCCCAATCATTGAATCATACTGAGTTGGTATTTTATAACCTGCATAAGCATGAGAATCAACTCGGACTCCCTTTCCCCCTGGCATATTAAAACTTGTTATCTCAGCAGGAAAAGGAATAAAATTATTAGACGGATCTTCAGCATTGATTCTACATTCAATTGAATGTCCACGTAGCTTGAAGTTTTGTAAATATGCAGGACAGTTTAGTCCAGAGTGCATCCTAATTTGTTGTTTTATTAAATCTGTTCCAGTGACCATTTCTGTTACTGGATGTTCAACTTGAATACGAGTATTCATTTCCATGAAATAAAAATCTTTTTTATCATCCACTAAATATTCAATGGTTCCGACTCCTACATAACCTACTGCTTCTGCTGCTTTTACAGAGGCGTCTCCAATTTTTTTTCTCAAGAGCTCATCTACAAATGGTGATGGGGATTCTTCAATTAATTTTTGATGTCTCCTCTGTATCGAACACTCTCTTTCACCAAGGTGAATTGCTTTACCATGAATATCAGCTAAAATTTGCACCTCTATGTGACGGGGTTTTTCAATAAACTTTTCAATATAAATATCCCCATTCCCAAAAGCGCTTTCAGCCTCTTGGGAAGCAGATTTATATGCTTTTTCAATTTCGTCTTCAGACTTTACAAGACGCATTCCTCGACCTCCTCCTCCCGCTGAGGCTTTAAGCATAACTGGATATACAATTTCTTTTGCTTTGATTTTAGCTTCTTGAATCCCTGACAAAATACCTTCACCGCCAGGAACTATAGGAATTCCTGCCAACTTCATAGTTTCCTTAGCCTTAGCTTTATTTCCCATCGAGGATATAATTTCTGGGGAAGGGCCTAAAAATTCAAAGTCGTTGTCAGCACAAATTTGTGCAAATTTAGCAGATTCAGAAAGGAAACCATAACCAGGATGAATTGCATCTACTCCAGTAATTTCCCCCGCAGCAATAATTCGAGGAATGTTAAGATAACTATCTTTGCTTGGAGGGGGGCCTATGCATACCGCCTCATTAGCAAACTTAACATGTAATGAATATTTATCTGCTTCAGAGTAAACTGCAACAGTTTTTATACCCATTTCATGGCAGGCGCGAATCACTCTAAGAGCAATCTCCCCTCTATTTGCTACCAAAATTTTATTAAACATTTAATCTAAAGAGGTTCGATAACATAAAGTGGTTGGTTGTATTCAACAGGATCTGAGTTTTGAACTAAAACATCGACAATTTTTCCATCTTCATCACACTCTATCTCGTTCATAATTTTCATAGCCTCAATGATGCAAAGGACCTGTCCTTTTTTAACATTTTCGCCATTTTTTACAAATGGTGGATCCTCTGGAGTAGGCGATTCATAATATGTTCCTGGCATTGGAGCTGTAATTTTTTTACTTTTTAATTTTAAATCAGGTTCAGATGGTAAGTCTAAATTATTTTGAACTCCAGTTGAAACTAGTCCTGAGCTAACGGACTCTTGTTGGTTTGTAGGACTATTTATGTCTGGATTTTTTTTAACTCTATATTTTCGGCCCCAGAAGTTTAACTCTATTTCATTAACATTAGAGTTTTCTAGTATGTATATGATTTCTTTTAACTTGTTTCGCCACATGTGACTAGTGTATAAATTGTTTTAGTGTTTTATTGTTTTGCTCTTTCAACATAATCTCCAGTCCTCGTATCGATGCGTAATCTATCACCCTCATTAATAAAAAGGGGGACATTTAATACATGTCCTGTCTCTAATTTTGCTACCTTTGTTGCTCCAGTAGCCGTGTTTCCTTTTAGACCTGGCTCAGTTTCAACTACCTCCATTATTACATGCGAAGGAAATCTAACATCTAAAATTTCGTCCCCATCAAACAAAAGATCAAGTTCCATGCCCTCTTTAAGGAATACATTCTTTTTCCCAACAATATCATCAATTACATTAATTTGATCAAATGTATCATTATCCATAAATATGTAAAAATTTGAATCCTTATAAAGATACTGCATAGTTTTAGCATCCACTCGGATAAATTCTAATTTATGTCCAGCATTAAAAGTTTCATCAATAATTTTTCCAGAAATTATATCTTTTAATTTTGTCCTAACAAACGCTCCACCCTTTCCAGGCTTCACATGTTGAAATTCAATGACCTTCATACGCTTATTTTTGTGAAGTATAACTGCGCCATTACGGATATTGGATGTTGTAGACATTTTTTTAAATGATAGGATTTTTATTATTTAAATTTACTTACTAGAAACATAATGTTAAACTTGAATAAAAAAAAGTATTCAAGCTTTTGACAAGTCTGTTACAATCTGTTTTATTTCTCCAAGGTGTATTTCTAGCTGACCAGTATTTACTTTTTCATTAGCATATTTCACTTTGTCAGATAGATTTAAAACCTCAATCCATTTTGTAAATTGTTCATCTTTTACTGGAAATATTCCACGGTTGTTTATTATTTCGTCAGTTGTCATTTCAAGAGTTCTGATAAAATATTTTTTCTCAATATATTCTCTTAAAATATGTGACAAGTCAGTGTAGAAAATTTTCGAAAGGGATTTTGGATTTAAATTAGATAATCTTCTCATTGCTTTATCTTCTGGACTTTCAAAAATATCATAAATTGATTTTTTGTAATTCCGATTCAATCGATGATTCCAAATCCAGAACATTCCAAATATTGAACAAAAAAGTATAATTAAATAGATTATAGTTCTAAAAGGAATTACCATTTTTACTGGCACTGGGCCCTGAAATGGCTTTAATTTGGAATCTTTAGAGTTTGAAATAGTACTATTAATATTTATTTTTAAGGATAAAGCCTTAATTTCTTTTTCGATAGCTCCCGAGCTATCCAGTAACTGTATTTGATATTCAGGAGTTTGGAATTTTCCGGTGTCCCAAAAAACTAATTCAAATTCAATACCCTCTAAATTATCATTTTCATACAAAAATGTTTTTTGTTTAACATTTAATGAGTCACTTTCAATATTCAATTCTGGAAAGTGTAATCTACTGCCTTTTACATTTTTAGCTTTCACAGTCCAACTAATAATATCGCCAATGTACACAGATTGTGTATCTAAACTACTAATGACAGAGATAGATTGACTTTTAGATTTTGTAGCGATAAGAAAAAAAAATAAAAAATAAAAAATTTTCAAACTCTTGTTTCTCTCATTTTAAAAAAATCCCTCAAAGGTTTTACATAATCTTCATCAGTTCTGATAGGAATGATGTCAAATCCTATTTTTTTTGATTGTAAATCAAACTCATCTGCTCTACTTTTATTTTGAATTTCATTTTTTTTTCTGTCGGCAACATCCGATGTGTCAATCCAAAAAGCCTCTCCAGATTCTGGATCGTATATTTTTATTAATCCAAAATTTGGAATGCTTATCTCGGATGGGTCTTGCAATTTGACACCAATTAGGTCATGCTTTCTATTTGCGATTTTAAGAGATTGCCAAAATCCCTCATCAATATAATCTGAAATCAAAAAAACCACGCTCTTTCTCTTAGCAACAAACATAAAAAAATCAATAACACCCTTTATTGATGTACTTTTTTCCCTAGGTTTAATATATAATAATTCCCTAATTACTCTTAAAACGTGACTCTTACCTTTTTTCGGAGGAACATATTTTTCTATTTGGTCAGAAAATAGGATTAAGCCAACCTTATCATTGTTTTTTATAGCAGAAAATCCTAAAACCGCTGCAATCTCTGCACCAATTTCTTGTTTTAAAGACTTTCCTGACCCAAAATAACCTGATCGAGATATATCAACAAGAAAGTAAACAGTAAGTTCTCTCTCTTCCTCAAAAATTTTGACAAAGGGCTCTCGTGCTCTAGCAGTGACATTCCAATCAATAAGTCTGATGTCATCTCCTGGCTCATACTCTCTTACCTCTGAAAATGTCATGCCCCTGCCCTTAAATACAGAGTGATACTCTCCACCAAACAAGTCGTTCACTAAACCACGTGTACGAATTTCTATCCGCTTCACCTTTTCTAGGATGTTACGGGGAATCATAATAATTAGGGTATTTCTATGACCTCAAAAAGACGATTTATTACGTCTTTTGTTGTTAGCTCTTCAGCCTCAGCTTCATAACTGAGAACGATACGATGTCGCAAAACATCTTCCCCTATATACCTTATGTCTTCCGGAGTAACGTAGCCTCGATTTTCAATAAATGAACGAGCCTTAGCTGCACGAATTAAATTTATCGTTGCTCTGGGTGAGGCTCCGAAGTCTATAATCCCTTCTAAATCCCCAAGTTGGTATTCTTGAGGTGAACGTGTAGCGAGCACTAAGTTCAAAACATAATCTTCCACTTTCTCATCAACATATATATCACTTATGACTTCTTGTGCAGAAATAATATCAGATGGTGATGCAATATTCTTTAATTGGTCTATTTTAATTGGTTTTGTATTTTTCCTTAAAATCATCCTTTCTGAATCTTTACTTGGATAATCTACAATCAATTTAAACATAAATCTATCAAGTTGAGCTTCAGGTAAAGGATAAGTTCCTTCCTGCTCAATTGGATTCTGCGTGGCCAAAACAATAAAAGGAAGATCAAGCTTAAATGTATTTTCTCCAATAGTAATTTGTCTCTCTTGCATGGCTTCTAAAAGAGCACTCTGAACCTTTGCAGGCGATCTATTAATTTCATCAGCTAAAATAATGTTTGAAAAAATAGGACCTTTCCTTGTTTCAAATTCCGCGGTGCGTTGATTGTAAATCAAGTTTCCCAAAAGATCTGCTGGTAGCATATCAGGGGTAAACTGAATTCTTTGAAAATTAACGTTAATCAATTTAGAAAAAGTTTTAACGGTTAATGTTTTTGCAAGTCCCGGCACACCCTCCAAAAGGATATGCCCATCTGACAACATACCAATAATAATTTTATTGATCAAATCTTCTTGGCCAATAATGATTTTATTTAGTGTTTTTTTCAGATCATCAACAAAATCGGAATTTTCTAAAATTCTGTTGTTGATGTCACTTAAACTAAATTCACTCATTGGAGATTAACTTGTTGAAATATGTTTAAGTGCAGGGATCTCATTTATATTTTTACCTAGATATTTCAGCTCAAACTCTACTGATGGTACTAATTCATGACTAGGAAATAATTTTAAGAATGACTCATACTCTTTTTTTGCACTTTCATAATCATTTAAATAATTTGCAAATATATAACCAATCATAAATCTCGCATGTGGTTCTTGATTTGAATCTTTATAATTCTCAGACACTTTTCTAAGTTCTTGGATTGCTGTTGGAAAGTCCCTTAAATCATTCATATAAATATCACCTATGAGGTACTGACCTTTTGAAGAAACAATATGGTTTTTATAATTATCAATTAAATAGACTAAATGCTCTAAAGATTCTTTTGTCTTCCTTTTCTTTCGAAGTGATTCTGACTGGTTAAATATCCACTCAGGAAATTGGTTCACTTCTTTTTGCGCTTCTTTAGCTTGATCAGAATTCTCATAATTATTTACGGTTTTTTCTAGTGCTGAAAGTCCTTTGGTTAAATCATTTTTCAAATTTAAATAGATACCTGCTAACTTATACTGAGCAACTGCGGCCAAACTATCTTTTGGAAATTTTTTAACAAGCATTTCTAGATTATCAATAGCAATTTCTACTTGATCTTCATCCAAATTCAATTCTGCATTTTGTAAATATTCTGGTGCTTTCTTCGAACAAGAAACTAGAAGAATCGAAAAAAGAAATAATTTTGAAAGATTAAACTTCATTTTATACCCACTTTTTAGAAGTTAAAATTAAAACTTTGCTTAACTTTTAAAAAGTGTAAGCTGAAATTTATATTATTTCATTTAAAAATAAATAGAAAATTGATTCAAAAAAGACTTTGAACGCCCAATTGAATTTGCCATTTTTTTGGATTATTAATTTGAATTGCATAGTCCAACCTTGCTGGCCCAAGAGGTGTATTTATTGTCATCCCAACACCACCATCCCATTCAATATTTGGTAAAGATACATGATCAATTGAATTTGTCAAAATGCCTCCATCAAAGAAAAGTGTTGAACCTAAAGATCTATATAAGGGAAATCGATATTCGATATTAGTCATAAACCTGTAAACATCTCCCCAGGGTTGTCCATTTAATTCTTTAAATTTCAATATTTGCCAACCCCGGAGGCTCGTACTGCCACCCAAATAAAATTTTTCATAGCTATAATCGGGAATGGAAGAGTTCCAATCCCAAATTCTTCCATTTTTTATCCGAAAAGCTAGTACAGATCTTTTTTTAATTGGATAATATATTTGTAATGTTAAGTCCCCTTTCAGATAATCTCTTTCACCTCCAAGTAAATATCCAGCTGATTTAAATGATCCAATAAATAATAGACCTCTCCTTGTATATAAAGGATTATCTCTTTTATCAAAAAAAACTTTTATCCCTATGGATTTTTGTTCTACTCTAGCAACTGATCTTCCTATTTTATCGGAATTATCGCTAAATGATTCCCACACTGAATTTGTTTGAAAATAAGATCTCCCAGAAAATCTAAAATTTTGTGTCAGCTTAATACCATAACGCTCTATGGTTCTAGTCGAGTCTTTGTATTCGATAAAAGTTTCATAGTATGAGGTCAAACGCGATGGAAACCGTATGTTAAAAATCCAATTTGTTGAAAGACTTATATCATATCGAATTCTAGGACGAATAAACTCTTCTTCAACAGGAACTCCTGCAAGCAATTTGGTTGAAAATTGTGTTGGTGATTCAAAAATTGATCTATTTTTCCATTCAATTGTAGCGCTCAAAGCAGGTATTGGCTCCGCTCCCTCTGCAAACCTTATAGGGTCATAACCTCCTGTAGAGTTCCATTCACGTTGCTTAAATGGCTTAAGTTCAATAACCATATCAACTAAAGAATCTGACCCTGCTTTAGCAACAGGAACAAAATTAACTAAAGAGAATACACCTAAATCTCTTATTCGCTGGGTTGTCTGATCAATTGTACTCTTCTTATACAATGACCCATAATCATATAATAACTCGCGACTAACAAGCGATTTATCTATCCCTTCTATTCCTTCAAAGTGTGTTTTTTGAATTTTGACTTCTTCCCCTTCTCTAATATTAATATTTAAAGAAACAGAGTCAGTAACATTACTTTGTATAGTTAATACAAAAAACAACTTTCCTAATTCAAAATATTCATTTTCAACCCTGGTAATATTTTCATTTATCTTTACGGGGTTATATATCTCTCCAGATTGAACGTCTAATAGTGAAAGTATACTTTTATCTGAAATTAATTTATTTCCTGCTATAAAAATATCTGATATAAAATATTGTTTCCCTTCAGTTATATTAAAAGAAAGATCAACATATCCATTATTTAGGGCGTATGAATCTTTTATTGAAACATCCAGAAATCCTTTCGTAAAGTAATAATTTTTAATTGTAAGAGCATCCAATTTCAATAATCTGGGATCAAAAACTGGTCTTCTAAATAAGATATTTGGTGGTTTTTGACGTATTAAGAAAACTATTTCGTCCTCGCTAATCGCTTGATTGCCACTCACTTTAAGAGAATTAATAAAATAATTATCTTGATCTGCGAAGGTATAATTAAATACTACGAAAAATAAAATAAAACACCTAATGTGCATAAATAAACTAATATGCGTATCTATATCGGTATTTTACACTGTACTTACCCAAATCATCTACGTTTCCGACAACAGAAAAATGTCTATTTAATTTATACTCAACGCCTATTTGGGCGTGATTTGTTAGTGAAAATGATCTTATGTATGATAAATTTAGGTAAGTCTTATCTCCAATCTTCTTTTTTGCTGTGACTTCAAAGTTTTTATTCTCTTCCCGATTAATAAGAGCTGATGTTCCAGATATATCAATCTCGTCAGCAATACTCAAGGCACCCATTCCTGGCATTTCTTTTAGATTATTTTCTAATTGATTCTCAAGAAGTGATCCTAAAATTGAGACAGTTTGGTTTCCAAATCCCATGGAAGAAATTTCTAGTTCCTCGAATCTTTTCCCCCATGTAATTAATTCCAGAATATCACTTTCAGAAAAACCACTTACTGATTCAAGTGAAATATCTAGATTATCCATATCTCCGTATAAATGAATACTAATTCGTTCATCATCAATATCTGTGTAGGCTGTTAAATCCATAAAAGGATTAAATCCTTTATTATCTAGAGAAATATACCCTTTAAGTCCTTTAAAGCTATCTTTGTAGTAGAAAACACTTCCATCTTCAACAAAAATTTCACCCCCAAAGTTAATCTGATCAAGTCCTGTTTGGTTTAAGCTAATTTCTCCATTAATGGTTGCATCTAATTGTGAATTTTGGAAAAGTACCTCACCCTGAATCGGTATTAAAATATTATAAACCATCACGGGATAAATATCATCTGTAAAGGACTCACCAAATTCTTTCGTGTTAAATTCATAAAAAATTTTCGCATCCATAGTCTCAACTGTGCCATCAATTTTAATTGTATCTTTCCCAATAATGTCAATATCTAAGTTACAAAGACCGACTATATCTACAGGCAATGTTTTAAATGAAGCGTTTTCAGCATTAATTGTGATGGAATAATGTGGAGAAAAAAAGTCCTCTAAATCAATTATTCCCTTTACCAACACATTTTTCTTTTTTGGTTTTGAATAATTTATGCCAGGATGATATAGTTTCGCATTTAAGGTTGATATAGATAACTTATTATTAGACATTTTTGCCTCTCCATCAATGTCTGTGATCGGATCATCGACCATGACACTATATGCGATCCCATTTTTTATTGAAACGTTACCACTCCTTTGTATGTTGCTAACTAATCCACCCAAATTAAGATTTATTTCTATGTCCCCCGACAATGAATCTAAGTCCTCTATAAATGGTGATAAAAAAAATAAAGATTTTAATTTTCCGTTTGTTTTAAAATTTATTAATTCATTGTTTTGAAGTGTTCCAAAAGCTTCTGAAGCAACATTTAAATCAAATGGTACTATACCGCTGGCTATTATTTCCCCTCTACTACTGATTGAATAAAGTGTATCAATGTTTAAAAAATCCCCATCATAATTACCTGAACTAGATATGTCACCAATAAATAATTCATCAAAGGATCCATCAGTTATATCAATATCATATGAAAATCGAGTCTGTTTTGGTGTTCCGTTAAGCTGAAGTGATCCAGTGGCAAAACCCTCGATATTAAAAAAATCAGGAGCATGCTTTTTTACCATGTTCAGTGGAAGATTTGTAAAAGTCGATGTAATAGTAATTGGTATGTTTTTTATTTTCTTCTGCACAATTGGAATAATACCATTTGCTTGAAAACCCATTGAATTTCCTTTAGTCATGGAAATGTCATCCATGTGAAGTATTGCATCTGTATAAAGAAATGAGAGCGTCATTTCATCAAATTGCTGATCCATATACTGACCCTTTTTTAAAGATAAATCTACATCGAAGTCGTAGCCTCCATTATGACCTTCAGCTAATATTTCTCCAAAAACAAGCCCCGACAAATTAAGTCTTTCATCAGGAAAGAAATAAGTTATTATGGAGGCGTCAAAATTAGACATTTTAACCCTTCCAATAGGATGCATACCTCCTTTAGCTATGCCCTCCAAAATCCCATCATTAATATGAAATTCAAATGGATCTACTAATATCACTGAGTCAACAACATTTATTGATAATAAACCAGAGTTAACAAGATAATTGTTTTCAAAAACTACTTTTATTTGCTCAATAAGATATAACTCATTACCATCAAAGCTGCCTGAGAACTGTAAAAAATCATTTCCAGATTTAAAATGGCAATTTTCAATTATCACTTCCCTATCCTCTAAGGTTATATCAATTGTTCCGCTATCAAATTTTCTATCTCGCCAATTACCATCACCTAGTTTCAAAGCAACTTGTCCATTCTTCTTTTTATCTGAAACCTCAATTTTTGAATTGAGTTGAATAGATTCTAAATAAAAATCATTATAAGTAATGTTGTTGCAAACTAAATCGGCCATAACTGATGGAGAATTGTATGGACCGTTTATTCTCATCTTACCGCTTGAAATTCCTGAGTCAAATTCACCAGGAAGGAATTGATTTACTAGCTGAATATCTGCATTGTGAAGCTCTGAAAAAAGATTAATTTCATTATTGGAAAAATCATAAGACCCATCAAGTGACATTTCACTATTTCCCACAAATAAAATAGCCTGATTAATTGTAGAGATAGTGCTATCCTCATATATTACTTGGCCATGGAAAGAAACATCTCCCTGCTCAAAATAGTCTGTCTCTAAAATCTCCAGAGTAAGATAAATTTTTTCAATAATCCCATTTGCATTTATGCTACCATCCATAATAGCAAGTCCAGTAAGGTCCGTACCAATCGCATTATCGATAAATCTACTGAAATCTAAGTTTTCTAAATTAAGATAACTATTGAACCTGCCTTCCTTATTTAGCAAACCACTTAGGTTAAGTTTGGATCTCTCTCCATTTAAAGATAATTTTTTTAGAATCCATGAGTTTGCATCGGGACGAACCAAATCAAATTCCCCAAACATATCGAGACCAAGATTATTTTTCAAGTTCAGCTTTCCTTTGGAATTTTTCATATTTGTCTCGAAATCAAATGTCCCTGAAAAATTAGAAAACTTTGCTTTGAGGGGTATTTTACTGAATAATTCATCGGGAATAGAAAAATTATTGATATTAATTTTCCCTTTTAACACAGATTCCCGCTGATCAATTGAAAGTTTACCAGATAATGGTAACTTAGCTAAGGAACCGGCTAAATTGTGCAAATAAAAATTAGAGTCTGCATAAGAAATTTCGATTGTATTTAGATCTATATCAACAAATGGTGTAAATGGTAAATCAATTTTACAGAGATCAAAATAAATTTTTGGATTGGGCCCACCTTCTAACTCACCATTCATAATTGCATCAATAGTATGAATTTCAGATTCAATATTAATTGGAATTTCGCCAGTTAAATAAAATGATTCGATATTTAACGGGATGTCATTTTTGAAGATTGATAAAATAGGCGAAACGTCGGTTTTAGTCTTGCGATCTAGTAAATTCATTGAAACTGATTCAGCAAATAAGACCTCAATCGTTGTTCTATGAAACAAGGTAGCAAAAACACCTAGATCAAAGCTTAATTCACTAACAAAAATTTCGCCATGATCCAAACTATGAAGTTTAACATCAAAAAATTTTGTGCTCGTGAGTAAGTGTCCTTTCGTATCTTGAATGCTTAATGTCCATCCATTCAAGAACAAGACCTCATTAGCTTTTTCAGTGATTGCTTCTTGCCAATAGCTTGCCCTTAGCAATAGTCCTATTGCCAAGGACAAACCAAAAAACATTAACGATGACTTATAGAAAGTGCTTTTCACTGCTTTAACTTTACACAGTGAAATTTAAAATAGAAAGTGAGTTCCGTATTATAAAAAAGAATATTTAGAACATTTTATTATATGCGGACTTGCAGACTTCAATTAATCTACTACCTCAAAATCAGCATCTTCAATCTCGTCTTCT
>MDTA01053286.1_pt1 | contig 47153 bp, 65 predicted proteins | sample 811151 | NCBI WGS metagenome assembly MDTA01 (sample SAMN05326648, study PRJNA326480) | marine metagenome | isolation source: seawater | place: Indian Ocean: South | collected 2010
GTTTTTGGCGAACAAGTTAGGGCTGACAATAATCTAAGTCCAAGCTTCTTATCAGCGGACAGTCTAATTAGATCAGCAGACTATGAACCTGATTTTTCATTGACTCATGATGGAAGTAGCAAAAAAACCACAATTAATTTTACCAAAGCACCTGCGTCCACAAGTAGTGTGAGAGTGGAACGTAAAGGCGATAAATATCTTGCTTTTAGAAAAAAGCTAAAGGAATAAAATGGCAAGTAATATAGTACCAGGAAACGTAGACGAAACATATCCAGTAGCAGGTCAGGATAACTCTTCTCAGGGTTTCAGAGATAATTTTAGTGCAATAAAAACTAATTTTACAAACGCTAAAACTGAAATAGAAGATTTACAAACTAACAAAGCAAACACTAACGCCGCTTCTAATTTTGCTGATAATGTTGTATCAAGATTCGAAGCAAAAGATACTAGCGAAACTGTATACGCTCATGGTAACGTAACTGGATCAACAACACTAAATCACGAGAATGGACACTACCAAACAGCCACAACAACGGCCGCAATCACTTTAGCATTTTCAAACTTTCCAGGCACTGGTAAATTAGGAAGAATTATACTAGACATTGAAATCACAGATGTTGCACACACAATTACTATACCATCAGCTGTAATTGTTGCCGACAATGTAACAGGTGGCGATGGATCATCAAATTTGATCACCGCTGTAAACTCCGGAAGAGTGTTATATGAATTCATGACACCCGATGGTGGTACCACAGTTTTAATGCATCAATTAGGTAAAATTTACACTTAATAGGAGGTACTGATGTACTTTCATCCCCTACAAGAAGAACTAGATAACATGACCGATCAGGAGCTCGGCGATAGGATTAGAGAGCTCACAAAAAAATTAACAAGTGCAAGAAGATTCGGACGTAATCCAAATTTGATACAGCAACTTGAAAAGGCACTACTTTCATATCAAACAACTATCAAACAAAAAAGACTAAAGGGTTGGGTTGACGAACACAAAAAACGCAGAGGTGAACCAGATCTTGGCGAATTGATCAACATTGATTAATAATTAATTTGTGTCAAAAAAATATTTCAGTTGGACAACCAAATTCAAATCTATTATAGTTGTTGACAATGAGTTGTTCAACAATGAATACAAAATTACTTTACATCTTAAACCGGTAACGGCAGACTTACAAGAGCAATCTTTATATTTTGAAAGACTAAAACTTTTATTTGAATCAATCTTTAACAACACAATTACCATTAGTAGGTATGAAAAACTCTATAAAATTTTGGAAAAAGAAACACACAACAGATTTATTGAATTACCAAATCAACCTTATGATCAATTGATGGCGGCGGTCTGCTTTACTAAAGCGAGTGCAGTATGTGATGGTAAAATATTGATAAATGAGTTGGAGTTGAGCAGTTTCCAAGGTGACGGAATCACATACAGAAGTAACAAAGACGGAGATGAAATCAAACTGCTGGATGTTGACAATTGGTGGACAAAGCCATATAATAAATTTGACCCTTGGTGGTTACGATCGGATACGGCGACTTATGACAAAATTTTGGAAAAAGGCATATACACAGGACACTATAGATGGATCACCCCAGAAGGTGAGCCTGAAATGGTTGACAAAGAGCACGAGACCCATGCTAAAATATTTGAGTTCACACCAAAGGTTTTAGATGGCGACAAAGACAAAAATAAATGATTACGGCGACTGTATCTACAGTGAGGATGATCTTCTCGAATTAATATATTCCAACCCAAGCATAGACATATCAAAAATTTATACAACTAACGATCAATACAGCAAGGCCCTACAAGAACTTGATATAGACTTGCCTGCTTTATCAACATTGCCAGAAAGAAAATTATCACTGTCTGAATTTGATAGTAAAAACTACGACAACTGGTATATGCCAAAAAAATATAAACAAATAAATGTATTGCAATGGTTACTTGATAGATGTCAAAGTGACGAAGAGAGACTAAGAGTGCAAGAAGAATACTCAAGGTTTGAACAAAAAAACTTTGTAAATGTTTTACAATTTTTAATTTATTTTGTTGATACGCTTCGTGCTAACAATGTAATATGGGGTGTTGGCAGAGGATCAAGTGTAAGTAGTTTTTGTTTGTTTTTGATAGGAGTACACAAAATCAATCCGATGCTATATAATTTAGATTATGGTGAATTTTTGAGATGATAAGTATTTAGACAAGGAGAACACAATGCCAGTAAGAAGACCAACACCAAGAAAGATGTATAGGACCATGCAGGGCCGTATGGTTGATATTGAAAAGTTAAGAGGAGCCAACGAAAGCACAAAAGCAGTTGGTAATATGAATGTCAACGCAAGAGGCGATGTGTTAGGACCAGGTGGTAAAATTGTAAAAAAAAAAGAAAAGGTGATGCGTGAATATTACGAAACACCAAAAGGCAGAGCCGCACAAAGGACTGTAGTAAAACCAAAAATGCCACAACCGACTCCACAACCAACTCCACAACCAAGACAGGTTGAAACAAAAGTATTGAACAAACCTGTTCAACAAGCCAAACCGAAGACTCAACCTAAAACAGGTATAGACGCCGCACTTGATGGTATAGAATAATTTTATCATGGCCATAGAACAATTAATAAATTGTGGTTGTTCTTTTGCTCATGGATACAATGGCGAAGATCTCACCGACTCTGAATATAAAGTAATTAAGTTTCCCGGACTTCCATATTTAAAAAGATCAGGTTACAAAAGTGTCGGATACTATCTTGCCGAATCAAAAAATTTAGATTACATAGACTTATCGAGAAATGGTAACAGCAATGAAACTATCTTTAGAACATTACAATACTACCTTGACAATTTCGATTCAGCCAAAAGTATAGTTTGCATAGGTTGGACACACGCATTCAGAAGAGAATATCTTGGCTGGAACATAAAGGATCAAAAAACAGAATGGATTCAATACAGAGAGGTGCCGAAAAGAACTTCATACTTTAGCAAACTGGCTGATAAAATAATAGGGCCAAAAATGAGTCCTACCATGGTAGAGTTTAATGAAAGAAACTTTCGCCCACTTGCTTATGCTGATCATATTGAATACAGACAATACAATCTAATGTTGTTGACCCAGATTATCTTAGACTCAAAAAATATTCCTTATGTTATGTACAACGGATGTGGTAATGAACACGATAGTAATAGTAAAGATGTTATTAGCATAAAAAATAAAATTAACAAACAAAGATTTTTAAATTTTAACGGGCCAAGTTTTGATGAGTATATTTTAAAAAACACGCAATTCATTTCAAGAGATGCCGGACATCCAAATGAGCATGGGCATAAAAAATGGGCGGAATTGATACAACCAATATTTGAAAAAACTTACGAGCAATATGTATAACAAAAATTTAAGTGACCTATTTGATAAAAGTGGATATGATAACAAGAAATATCCATGGAACTTTAAACACGATAGTATAAAGGAACCAACAAGTAAAATTTTTTATGCAATAGGTGATAGTTGGTTATTTTCTAATTTTTTCAATAGATTGTTTTTAAACAACTACAAAAATTATATGCTGATAAACAGATCTATCAGTGGGATGAGCAATAGTCTAATTGTTAACACACTGAAAAATGATATCAAACTTTTGACAGCCGAAAATAATGAAATAGTGTTTTTGGTAAGTTTCAGTGAGGTAGGACGCACCACAAATGATCTAGGATGGGTGAATCCAGAAGGGTACAAAAGCACCCATGATTTCTTCGGCGAAGTTTTAAAAAAACAATATAGTGAGGTGCATGAACTTATAAAAAATTATCCTCATTTTATAACCACAGGCTTTATAACAAACAACTTTAACAAGAACAAAAGCATATTGGACTTTTGTGGCAACGCAGACAGAGAAAAACCAAAAGATGTTTTTACGGTAACCAGCAATGGTATTTTGGAATTTTTGAAAGATAGAAATGACATATTTAAATTTGACTTTACACTTGATGTTAATAAGTCGTTAGACCTTTTGGATTATATAAACAAACTTGAACACATTGATGATACGTTACATCCAAACTGGTATAAACCTTATGAACAATTTATGGAGGAAGTTTTTTCCAACTTGCATAAGCATTGAAAATATATTATAATAAAGCATGAGTATAGAAGAGTTACAAAATCAAGGTTTCGGTAGCCATGGTGGCAGAATGCACACTGTACATGGAGATATCCAACCGTTGGGAAAAAGAGTGCTAGTAGAAAAAATGCACTTTGGAGAAACTAAGACCAAAGGCGGAATAATCCTCACTGATGATGATGGTACCGAGCAAGGTATACATCCAAGATGGGCTCAAGTGTATGCCGTTGGACAAAAACAAGAAGACGTTAAAGTAGGACAATGGATATTAGTGGCCCACGGCAGATGGAGCCGAGCTATAAAAGTTGGCGAAGGAGATACTGCAAAAGAAGTCAGAATGATCGATGAGGATGACATACTTTTAGTAAGTGATGAAGAACCAGACCAGAATAGATTGAAGGCTGGATACGTCAACACAGGTGGCCATAAACAAATGACCAAACTACCTGGCAATGACTAATTTTGTCTGTGCCGAATGTAAAAAAACTTTTGAAACTTGCCTATATTGGTTTGACTCTTTATACTTTGAAAAATTTGAGAAAAGAGAAATAAAACCGTTTTGTGGACCTAAATGCGTAAAAGAATGGCACGAAAGAAACAACGTAAAAGATTGGCAACCAAGAAAAGCTCCTTATCCAAAAGGACCAGAGTGGCAAATGATTACACACCTACACCCTGCAATGTTCCAATCGAAAAGTTAGTAACACTTGCCGAACTAGGACTAGGCGTGGAGAGACCTCTTAATGCAGAGAAACGCAAGTGGATAAAAAAATTAGCCAGAGAAGGTAACGATCAACCAATATTGGTTACTCCTATAAAAGACTCAGGATATTATATCCTAGCCGATGGTTGGCACAGAGTACAGGCCGCAAAATTAAAAAAACACAAAACAATCTATGCTTTACAAGTACCGGTTAGAGTAGGACTAACAATGGCAAAAGTAAACAAGATCTTAAGAGATATCGACAAAGAATTCAAATATAAACTGGATACTAGTGGCATAGTGGCCCATTGGGCGGTTATGCAATCAATGTTACATTAAGGAGAAACATGAATCAAATTTTACCTTTGGCAACAGCAGTCATTATCACAATTGGAATAATTTTTGCCATTGTATCTTACTTTCCTATGTAGTATAATCAATTATGGAGAAATTATTCCGTTATTTGAATAGGAGACCATTAATGGAGGCGCCTGCATATTTCTTTGCATTAGTGGGTGTTATTCTGTTAATATTAACATTTGTATTATGAAAGAACTTTGGGTAGAAAAATATAGACCAAACACTTTGAAAGACTATGTGGTTCGAGACGAAACACAGAGACAACAAATTGCATCTTGGATAAAAGAAGGAGCCATTCCTCACTTGCTTTTTTCAGGGGCTCCGGGTGTTGGAAAGACAACACTGGCCAAAATACTTTTCAATGAATTAAAAGTTGACGGCTATGATATACTTGAAATTAACGCATCAAGAGAAAATAGTGTCGATACTGTAAGAGACAAGATTATAAATTTTGTGCAAATAATGCCGTTCGGTGCTTTTAAATATGTGCTGTTGGATGAAGCTGACTATATCACTCCAAACGGGCAAGCCGCTCTACGTGGAGTCATGGAAACATATCACACATCAGCTAGATTTATATTGACTTGCAATTATCCAAACAGGATTATTCCAGCTTTACATTCACGATGCCAAGGTTTCCATATTGAGACAATAGATAAAAATGAATTTACGGCAAGAGTCGCGACTATACTAATCGAAGAAAAAATCGAACAAGATATTGAGACACTAGACACATACGTAAAAGCAACATATCCAGATCTTAGAAAGTGCATAAACATGGTCCAGATGAATACAAGAGACGGAAAACTTGTGCCACCTGCTAAAGGAGATTCGCATCAACAAGATTATAGACTAAAAATGGTTGAACTATTCAAAGAAGGAAAAATAAATGAAGCTAGGAAATTGGTGTGTTCACAAGCACGTCCTGAAGAGTGTGAGGAGATATATCGTTGGCTGTATGATAATTTAGATATAATTTCAGGAAACGAAGACGCACAGGACAAAGCAGTTTTGATAATAAAACAAGGACTAGTAGATCATTCATTTGTAGCTGATCCAGAAATCAATTTAGCAAGTGTGATGATTAAACTGGCAAGACTACAAAATGAAAATTAGATATTACAAAAATATTGATGGGTGGAGATGGCTAGGATTTTTATTAGCCATGATTGGAGCCTTTATATTGTCAAATGCCGATGTAACCACACAATGGATGGGATGGGCAATCGCCACAGTGAGTTGTAGTATATGGATCACAATGGGTATAAAAGATCGTGACACTCCGAGGGCTTTGATGGAACTGATGTATCTTTTATTGGCTGTGAGAGCAATTTGGAATTGGTTGGGCAATGGGTACTAAACATAATAAAAAAAGATTCTTTATCGTGAACTACGTTCAAAAACCTGATAAGCAATTTGATGAGGTTGTTGAACTCTCCAAGAAAAATATAGGGGCGGGTAAATTTACTAAATCAAAGGTAATTTTAGATTTTGTAAACAAGCAAGTTGTCAAATGCGATCTACCTGGCACAGAAGGCGTGACATTTGAAAAACTTGAAGCTCATTACAGAAAATATTATGGTGAGCTTATTGATACATTTATCAAATAACATTACTGTACCTATGCCTAAGAAAGGCTAATCTTTTTGCTTTCCATATCTTAGTTAATACTCTTCTTCTCCTTCTGTCCTTTTGTTTTCTGATACGTAGCCAATGTTGATTCAAAATATATAATCTCACTCTTTTGTCGTAAACTCTTTTCTTCTTCATCATTCTCCATAGTTTTCGCTGGAATAATGGTCGCATTTGTACGCTTCTGTAATACAGCATATGATTCCCTATAGGTTATTTTGTGATTGATTGTGCCTGTGTTTCGAGACATTTGATAAAAGTATTTACGGAGCACATACTAAAGTAATATGAGCATAATTTCGTAAGTTGTTAAAACAACTAAATATAATCATGCATGACGTATTAGACATAATCCGTAACGTACAGTCTTTGTACTCAATTTCACCTAGTTTAGGCATCCTAAAAGACTTTGAAAGAGTCATGGATGAACTTGACATTTATGTTTTCAAAAATTGGCAAGACGGTGAATTATTGGAAGGACCCATAGATTCAAGACATTTTGTTACTTGTAGTTTTATGTGGCCAGAGGATAAGATGCCAGATCCAAGTGGCGGTAAACGTCTACTAGACAGAGGTTGTAAAGTGTCATACAAAAGAGACATTTTACTAAAACCAAGACCAATTAAAGGGCCAGACGACTACAGACCAAATACAGTAAAAGGAAAAATTGATCCACATCCAATATGGGTGGTTACGATCAAAATGCCAAAAGAACTTATAGGCAATTTCAAATATAGCACCAATGGACAGGCCGATATGGAACCGGAGATGAACGATGATTAATGAAGGACTTAGAGCCGGTGATCTTGATGGCATAGTTGAAAAACGTTTTTCCGTAGATCAATACAAATCAAAAATGGGCGAAGACAAAGACGTAATGGTTCTGGGCTTTACTTGTAATTCACAAGCAGGAGCAAAAGACTTAGAAAGTTTCGCTGAAAAAGGTTATAAAAATATATTGGACGCAGATGCCACACCAGGCACAATGGAGGATGGCAAATATAAAGTTTTTGTTGAAATGCCAAGAGAAGAAAATGTCTGTAGCAAAATTAATGAATTTTTGAACGACCTTAAATTACTCACCAACACAGATAAGTTTGAATTCACATACCACAAGTCGGATATGCCTTACGAGGCAAGTCTTGAGAACCTTACAAATATGTTACCAAAAAACGAAAATGCCTACACTGAAAAACTTAACCAACTTAGACTAGGCGAAGTAAAAATGTTTTTTGACAAATATAATATGTTGGAGTTCAAGCTACAAAAAAATATTTTAAGTGTAAACAAACACAATGACCCAAACACTTTACAATTCGAGCTTCATAGTTTTGGTGACACGCAAAATATTCTTAAAGAATCAAAGGCTTTCAAAATTGATACAAACTCCATGGCAGAGTCAATGTATCTTACTAAATTTTTCGGACCATATGACATTACTAAGACTGTTGAGAATAAATTCATTTTCTCACACGGAGGATCATCCGCAGTGTTAAGTAAGCATGGATGGTAAGATTATCAAAAAACTTTACATTACAAGAATATACTAAAAGCCAAACAGCATTAAGACTGGGTATAGATAACAATCCATCTGATGAACACTTAGCAAAAACAAAAGCACTATTTGATAATGTAGTACAGCCAGTAAGAGACAATTTTGGTGTCACTGTCATTAATAGCGGATATAGAGGACCTAAGTTGAATGAGGCAATTGGTGGAAGTAAAAACTCCCAACATTGCAAAGGTGAGGCAGTAGATATCGAATGTCCAGGCACAAGCAACTACGATGTTGCAGTATGGATAAAAGATAACCTAGATTTCGACCAACTCATATTAGAATTTTACACGCCCGGAATACTCGACTCGGGTTGGGTTCATGTAAGTTTTATAGAGTCGGGAAACAGGAAGTCGGTGTTGACTGCTATGAAAGAAAACGGGAAGACTGTTTACAAGTCCGGACTAATAAAATGATAGTTGACCACATCACTAAAAACTTTGAGAACACAGTTGAATTGAACAAGAAATATTCAAGCCAACCCCCGTATCCAAACATTGCCTTAGATAATTTTTTACCAAAAGAAACTATTGTTGCAATGAAAGAAGAATGCAATAAAGTGGATTGGACCAAACATTTCAAGAGGGCAGGTAGTAACATGAAAGAACGTTGCCAGGTTGATGAATATCCGGTGGCATCAGCAGTGCAAAATGCTTTATCTAGCAAACCTTTTCTTTTATGGTTGGGAGCGATCACAGGACATCATGACCTAATACCCGATCCTTACATGATAGGAGCAGGATATATGAGATGTGGCAAAGGCGATTCTTTAAAGATACATAGTGATTTCAATTGGAATGACACATTAAAGTTGTGGAGAATGATATCTTTAAATGTATATTTGAACTATGACTGGAAAGAAGAATGGCATGGTGATTTACAATTTTATGATTTTGAACGTAAAAAATGTGTAACAAAATATTATCCGGAAGGTGCTAGAGCTGTGTTATGGCGACATCATAGATTTGGTTTCCATGGACATCCAAACCCTTTAGAGTGTCCCGAGAATGTTTATCGTGATGGATTCAGGATGTTCTATTACGTTAGCCAACAGCCAACTGCACATTTGGAGACTGATAACAAACCACACAGAAGTTTATATTGGTTCGACGAAAAAACAAACCAACCCTACGACGTTCCTTCAGAAAAGTAATTAGGCGATTCTGCCATCCCAAACACGGCTAAAACATAACCTATTGGTGTCTCCGCCTCTGTTGTATTCTTTGTAGGAATTGTTAAGATCGATTCCAAATATCACACATTGGCTTGGTGTTAATTTTAAATCATTACAAAACTGTGTTTGCTTATCTTTATAGTTGTCCAAAATGTATTGATTGTTAAAATTCTTTATAAGCTCATGACCAACGTGTACGGAGAAATGATTAACGTAACCTGTTTGGTTGTATGCCAACAAAGTGTCATCTAGTTCTTCTTTCATAAGCCTTATACCTATTCTGTAGTTTTCCACTGGAAAGTATTTTGACAGAGAAGTTGTTATGACTTTTATACAGTCAAAACTTATGTCAAGTTGTTCTATGCTTGATATGTTTATGTACGCCATATCCAACATAACAGGCACATCAAGATCTTCACAAGCCGTCAATATCGAATAGAAATTAGGTGGCAAATTTCCTGTGTCTGAAAAAGGACAGCTCATGACAACCACATCTCCTTTTTGAATCTTGTCTTCGTCCATGTATGCACTGGATTGGAAACAATCACGTTTCATCATATGGTGATAAAAATATTCACCCCTGTGTATTCTTAATCTTTTATGCAAGTGATGATGGTAAAACTTGTCAAAAGTTTCAGTTGTTCCAGCACTGAAATTTTTAATTTTGTATTTTTCTATACCTTTGATTATTTTATTTTCACACATCCACTCAGAATAATCATTAACAAATTTTTCCGTGTTGCCCTGATCATGTGAAATATTTTGTAAAAACTCCGCGGTGCTAGGATCATGTATACTCCATGCTCCGCCGTATTGCTTATCTCTCAAGGGTGGTAAGACATTTGTCATAGTAATATTTAAAGGCGTATATTAGTATATAAATATTTCCATGTTTAGTCAAATAAGAATGTTGTTTACTGTAATAATGATTGCAGGATTGGCAGGTGGTGGTATGTACGTTTTCAAACTAAGAGCGGACAATGCCGTACTAAAAGCCAACCAAATTAAATTAGAAAAGGGTATAGAAGAACAGAAAAAAGTGCTTGAACAACAAGCAAATGATTTCAAAGCCATTATGGAAAGCAACAAAAAATTGAATATACTAGTCCAAACTTTCAAAAAGGATCTTAATGATCTAGATAAAAGATTTAACAAGAAGAAAAGAGATGTAGGAAAATTGGCCATACAAAGACCTGAATCTATAGAAAGGATTTTTAACAAAGGAGCTCAGAATGCCGCTAGATGTATTGAGCTGGCATCAGGTGCTGAACACACAGAAGAAGAACTTAAGGCAACAAAAAAGTCACAAATTAATCCTGAGTGCCCTGCTTTAGCAAATCCTAATTATGTACACTATGAATAAAATTATTACAATCATCTTATTAGCCTTCTTGCTTACTGGTTGCTCTATAGGTGGAGAAAAGAAAATAAAACTTTTCCAAGTGGAGAAGCCTAGAGAAAAATTAGACTATCCTATGCCTACTCCGTTGCAGTTAGAACAAGTTAAATGGATAATAATTACTAGCAATAACGCAAATGAAGTTTTTGAGAAGCTTGAGGCGGCAGGAATCGATCCAGTGTTGTTTGGATTGACTGATAAAGATTTTGAAATATTAGCAAAAAACTTTGCACAAATAAGAGCCAAGCTACAAGAAACAAACAAATTACTTGAAGAATACAAAAAATACTACGAGGGTCAAGATGGAAAAATGTAAAAATTGTGAATGCGACGCACACTGTCCAGAAGTGTGTTTCAGTTGTAAATGTAAAAAGTGCGACTGTAAAACTTGTAACAAGGCCTAATCACATGGCAGTTGACGTTCATAGTCAAATTGTTTCTAACACAACACTAGATACATTCAATAAATTTTTTAAGCAAGACGATGAGTATCTTGATGCTAGGCCCGATATGCATTCCAAGAGCCCTTTGTTATCAAAAGATGATTGGCCCAAAAAAAATTTACTAGATATATTGGATCAAGTTTTACAAGAAAAGTATATCATAGATGAAATGTATTTTTTAAAACAATTTAATAGTTCGGCTTTTAAGATCCATGTCGATTCTGGCAAGAACAACGATAAAAGCAAGTTGTATAAAAATGTTATCATTCCATTAGAAAATGATAGCGGTAGCACAATAATTTTTGATAACCATTGGACGGGCGATGAATGTGTGTTTAGCAGGCAGGTTGTACCACCATTTGAATACACACTACAAATAAATGGTAAACAAGTCTATGTTGAAGATATGCGTGAATTCAAAAGTTCTGACCCAAAGTTGATGGCCACAGTCGCTGACCTTATTGAAAAAAGAAAACAAAGGACTCCTAGGCAATATGATTACAGTAAGGTATCTAATCTAAGTGATAAAGCGTTTCCGAAAGAAGTTTACGACAAATATCTTAGGCATATACCATACGAAAACTGCCATGGTCTCACATTGCACAAAACAATTGAATGGAGACTAGGAGATGTGTACACTTTCGATAGAACACATCTACACACAGGCACTAGTTCGCACGATACCAAAAGTTACATAGTTGTTTTCACCAGCCGGCAATAAATACTACTATTATGTATTTCTTTATAATCAAAGCGATAACAGGTGCAATTTTAGGACAAAGCACAAACACTTGGTTCAAAAAAACTAAGGCGGGTGTATGGTTCTACGGTAAAGTAGATCAGTGCTACACTTGGGCGGTAAAAAGATACGATATTAAAGTTTTAACCGCTGAAGAAAAGTCTATGAAAAAATATCCTGTGTTATCAAAAAGACTTGATGTAATCGAGAAAAAATTAGGTATTAAAAAATAATGGCCGAACTTAAAGAAGATATGTTGGTTGTACCTGCAGATAAAAAATCTGCTTCTAAGAAAGTAAAAGTTGAACTTGAAGTAGATACAAGTGCAAAAGACTTAGGACCAAATCCATATGTTAAATTAATACATCTAGCCCGAGCTGTTGATGCCTGGAGAATTTTTCCAAGATTATTTCTTACTGTGTACATTGTTCTATTGTACAAGTGTGTAATTTGGTATATGAATTTACCAAGCCCAACCATGGAACAATCAGGACTTATATCTATAGTTGTTGGTGCTGGCGCCGCCTGGTTTGGTTTATACACCGGGTCAAGTAAGAAAATCAAGTAGACATTTTCCAAATCTGTAGTAAAATTATAGTACATGAAAGACTATTACAAGATACTTGGCGTATCGGAAGACGCATCTGATGGCGATATAAAAAAAGCCTTTAGAAAACTGGCGGTGAAATATCATCCAGATAGAGGTGGTGATGAAAATAAATTTAAAGAAGCCAACGAAGCATACGACACTTTAAAAGATAGTAAAAAAAGACAAGAGTATGATACCATGCGAAAGTTTGGAGCAAACTTTGGTGGACAAGGCCAAGGCTTTAATTTTCAAGGAAACTTTGGAGACTTTTTTGGTGGTGACTTTTTTGAAGAATTTATGACAGGGTTTGGTGGAGAAAGGCAACCATTTAGACGGCAGTATAGACGTAAGATGAAAAATAAAGATGTCAGCATACGAATATCCATGAGTATCAAAGAAGTGATGAAGTCAGTTGACAGAACTTTAAGTGTTAATTTGCCAAGTGGTAGACAAGAAATTATTAATGTAAAGATCGGAGCCGGAGCTCAAAACGGAACAATATTCAAGTATGGAGGACTTGGTGATGATTCTATCAAAAATATATCAAGAGGAGATCTTCTAGTTCGACTTACTGTTTTGGATTCAGATGGTTTTACACGTAAAGGTAACGATCTTCACACGGATAAACAAATTACAGCCTTTGATGCCATGAGAGGTTGTGATATAGAAATAAGAGATTTGGAAGATAACATTGTGAGAATAAGAGTGCCGGCCGGTACACAACCTAACAGTGTTCTAAGAGTAAAAGACAAAGGTATGCCGGTCCATGAAAGTATTAGTATAAGAGGTAATATGTATGTGAGGATACACATTACAATACCGAAACTAACAGAAGAACAATTAAATAAAATAAAAGATTTATGAAAACTCCAGTAAATTTTTCTGACAAAGTTGCTTATAGGATTACTATGTTCCTCCGATGGATAGCAGACACATTCTTTAAAAAAAGATATGGACATAGGGCAGTGGTATTGGAAACCATCGCCGGCGTACCTGGCATGGTAGCAGGTATGTGGAATCATTTACGAAGCCTTAGAAAAATGAAGCCAGACGATCGTGGATGGATAAAAACATTATTGGCAGAAGCGGAGAACGAACGTATGCACCTGATGATTTTTATTAGGATTGCAAAGCCCAATTGGTTTGAACGTTGGATGATTATCACAGCACAATTTATTTTCTGGCATTTCTATATGTTCTTATACATATTTTTTCCGCAATGTGCCCACAGGATGGTTGCTTATTTTGAGGAACAAGCCTGTATAAGTTACACAGAATACCTTAAAGAAATAGATGAAGGTAGAACAGAAAACATAAAAGCACCTAAAATAGCCATTGATTATTATAACCTTGACAAAGACGCAACATTAAGAGATGTTGTAATAGCCGTCAGGAAAGACGAGGAAGGACACAGAGATGTCAATCACGACATGGCGGATCAAATAAGAAGGAATAGACACGGACTTATTAATTAAAGTTTTAAATAAATTATGATGCAAATTTTTATAAATCCATATCAAACTTTACACACCGAGAGTAAGCCTTTTGATTTCAATGAAGGTATAAAGCACTATCCTGATTTGGAAAGATTTCAAAACGATATGGTTAATTTAATGAAGAATGCCAACGGTTTAGGATTGGCCGCCAACCAGGTTGGTATTACAAGAAGATTTTTTGCCATAGGACATGAGTCATTTGACATAATTCAAAAACCTGTTATAATGTGGAATCCGTCTATAGTTAGAGAAAGTAAAGAAAAAACTTTAGATATAGAAGGATGTCTAAGTTTTCCAGGTATGTTTGTAAAGGTACTTAGACCAAAAAAGGTTACTGTAAGGTGGCAAAATTTAAAAGGAGAAACACTGATGCAACATCTGGATGGGTATGAAGCAAAATGTTTTCAACACGAACTTGACCATTTGGACGGTGTAACATTTGATCAGAGAGTATCAAAATTAAAATGGGATATGGCAAAAAAGAAAGCGGAGAAAAATGATAGAATCAACTGATGATTTAGAACAGATATTTGAGCAGGCTGTCAAAGAAGCAGAAACAAGACGTCATGAATATGTGACTATCGAACACTTGCTTTTGGCACTGATCAAAAATAAAGATATAGGAACAACACTGCATGAGTTGAAAGTTTCCGTTGGGGCTTTGATCAGAGACACAGAGACATATCTTGACACAGGTGTAAAAGATATACTTGTCAAAGATCCTAAAAAAACTGTGACGCCAAGAAAAACTGCTAGTCTTGAAAGATTAATGAATAGAGCATTTACACAAGCCTTGTTTCAAGGTAGACAGGATCTGAAACCTATAGATATTTTAATTTCCATATTTGCTGAAAAAAGAAGTTACAGTGCTTTCTTATTGAAGAAACATAACGTCAACAAAGATGACATAACTGATATGGCCAGTGCTGACGTCATTATTGAAGAATCAGGTATGGCGGGTGGACCAGAACAAAAATTAAGACCTACTCAGGCAGACAAAATACTAAGAAATTACACAGAGAATTTGAATCAAAAATACTTTGATAAAAAAATTGATCCAGTAATAGGACGAGAAGAAGAAACCGATGTTATGAAACAAGTACTAGCAAGAAGAAACAAAAACAATGTTTTACTTGTTGGAGATCCAGGAGTAGGTAAGACAGCGGTGGTCGAAGGTCTTGCAAGAAGAATTGCAAAAAATAAAAGTGATGTGCCAGAATATTTAAAAGATCACATAATCTATAGTTTGGACGTGTCGGGTATGATCGCTGGAAGTAAATTCAGAGGAGACTTTGAAGAAAGATTAAAACTAATTTTAAACGCTTTGGAGAAAAAAGAGAAGGCAGTGCTTTTTATTGATGAAGCTCATATGATGGTTGGAGCAGGGTCAACTGGACAAGGTGGAGTTGACTTGGCACAAATGATCAAGCCTGTTCTAACAAAAAGCAGTTTAAAAGTTATTGCTTCGACAACTTGGGAAGAATATAGAAAGTTTTTCGAAAAGGATAGAGCACTTATGCGTAGATTCCAAAGAGTTCAGATAGGTGAGCCAAGCAATGATACTTGTGTAAAAATTGTTAAAGGTGTAAAACAATATTATGAAACTTTCCATGGCTGTAAGATAAGTGATGAGGCTTGTGAAGATGTGGTTGAATATTCAAGCAAATTTATTGCTGATAAAAAATTACCGGACAAAGCACTTGATATAATGGATAGTGCCTGTGCAAGATTAAGGTTGAAAGGCATCAAAGATGGTGTTATTGATCATGACCAAATAATACATGAAGTCAGTAAAATTACAGGCATATCGATTGAACAACTATCGCAAAAACAAGCAGTCAATCTTAAAACATTAGAAGAAAAAATGAAACTGCAGATATTCGGACAGGACAATGCCTTGAACAAAATAATAGACAAGATACTGGTGTCTAGAGCTGGACTTAAATCACTGAACAAACCAGTCGGTAGTTTTCTATTCTTAGGCCCTACAGGTTGTGGAAAAACGGAAACCGCTAGGCAACTTGCTAAAACATTAGGTGTTGAACTACTGAGGTTTGATATGTCTGAATATCAAGAAAAGCATTCGATTGCAAAATTGATAGGATCTCCTCCGGGATACGTCGGATATGAAGACAGCAACATGGGTGGTGGTATGTTTGTAAACGAAGTTGAGAAGAATCCACACGCAGTTGTTTTATTTGACGAGGTCGAAAAAGCACATAGAGATGTTTCAAATATGCTTTTACAAGTAATGGATTATGGTACGGTTACAGGCTCCAACGGTAAAAAAGCAGACTGTAGGAATATTACTTTAATATTAACTAGTAATTTAGGTGCTGAAGAAATGGAGAGAGCGACACTTGGATTTGGAGAATCTCAACGGACTGAAGATGACGATGCAATGAAAAGATTCTTTCCACCGGAGTTTAGAAACAGACTAGATGCAGTGGTTAAATTTAACAAACTTGATAAGTCAACAATGAAAAAAATTGTTAAGAAGTTTATTTTAGAATTAAACACAATGACTGTAGAAAAAAATGTTGAAGTGAATGCAAATGATGATGCAACTGAATACCTAATTGAAAAAGGATTTGATGCAAAACTTGGTGCAAGACCACTTGCTCGAATTATCGATAATGAAATAAAGAAACCTCTATCGAGGATGATTCTTTTTGGCGATCTGCAGGAGGGTGGCAGAGTAGAGGTCACAGTAGTTGATAAAAAATTAAAAATTAATTTTAACAAGCCTGTGGCCGTAAAGGTAGCAAAGCCAAAAAAAGTCAATGAGAAAGCACCACAATAAATTATATTTCGGCAAGTACACGCATAAGGCGGTCTTTGATATGCCTTGGGCATACAAATTATATCCAACCAGCGTCTTACATTTACAACACTGGGCAAAAGATGATCATTACCCTTTAGCTAAAACTTTGGCACAATTCATTCTGGCAAACAGAGATAAGCTAAAATTTAGGATACAAACTTATTCAACAATTTTTTATAGCGACAAACAGACAATTATAAAAACCATAGATTTATTTTGGAAACAATGGAAAAATATACACACCGTTGATCCCCAAATATTGGCTGATCCAAAACAAGACGTAATTTTATGTAGAAGATTACCTCTTGGAAAATACAAATACCAAGTTTGGGTGAATAGGAAATTATGTTATAGGCTTTCAGAATCACAAAGAGAAAGACTAAACCAATATCTATCACAGAATGAAGACACGGCTATTTGTACAAATAAACACTTGTCTTATTGGTTGGCTGGTGGTACATCGCCTTATGGGCAACCTGGATATTTTTATATAAAGGACGACAAAGCACTTATGCCTTTGTATCTAATTTCCGATCAAATAGTAGACAGATTAGTAAAATTTGTTAAAATAAAGAAATGAAACAGACAATACAAAAATTAAAAGACAGGAGCATTTTTAAGGTCAATAGTTTGGTGACTGCTAAAATTACAAAAGAATTTATGGGCAGTCCTGTTGAAAAAGTGGTGACATTAAAAGTGCATGAGCTAGGCGAAGATTATTGTTTAGCTGACGAGCAGGATTGTTTGGATTACACTATTCCTATGAGAAAAATACTTTTTAGTAACATTATTACAATAGACGGAATGGAGCCGATTGAGCTGGCCGCTGTTTATGGACTTGAACCAAAAACAGAAAGATTCAGAAGAAGAGAAACAAATAAATAGCAGTATATGGCACAAGCAAGTACAACACTATCAGGAGAAAAAGCATTCAAAAGTGCAATAACAGTTTCTGAAGGTGCAACGTTTTTAATCAGTAGCGGTGATAACAAAATCACTACAACTAGCACTAGTCTTTCTAATTTGGCGGCTAGAGATCTAATCACGATAACTGGTACTACCAATAACAATTCAACTTTTACAGTGAAGTCTGTAGCCAGTGATGGCTTATCTATAATTGTAGAAGAAACAGTTACAGCTGAAAGTTCAGATGGTAGCACAGACACAGTTTTGACTTACAGTGGATTTGTTACTGATAAAGTTAGAGGCGATGGATTTTATTCTCAGCCTGACGGTGTACACACAGTTGCTTATCAAGTAAATGCTACTTGTACAGGTTCAATTCAAATGCAGGGTAGTCTTGCAACAACGCCAACAGAAGATGATTTCTTTGATATCTCCGGCACTACGTTTACTACAGACCAAAGCACTTTGATTTCATCTAATAATTTTACAGGAAATTTTGTTTGGGTAAGAGCAAAATGCACTAGTAACACTGCTGGCTCTGTAACTTCTATTCTCTTTAATAATTAAATCTTAATACCTTCAACTTTATTGAATTCAACGTATTCATTTGTTGTGGCCAAAGGAATGGCACCAAATTCTTTTAGTTCGTTCCAGTCGGAACCGTACTTGCCTATCCATGCTTGTTGGAAACTATTTTGCCACCACCATTTGAATCCTTCATCGAATTGTTGTTTTTGATTTTTAACACATACTCCAAATTTAGCTCTGAAGGTTTTGTGAGGAAAACATTGCTGAAAAAAGTCTTGTGTGTTTGTGCTGGCACCATCCATAAACCATGTGTGTGGTTTTTTGCCAAACTCACTCCAGTCTAAATAAAGATCACCAACTTTTAAGTTTCGTTTGTAATAATCATACGGATCAACTTCGAATTCAGTTTTTAATAGTCCTTCTTTGATCCCCCAGCCCACTGAAAAAAAGTCACTTGCGAAATCTATCTTTTTATCTTCCCAGGCGTGAACCAATCTATGTAAGGTGTGTAACTCTTGTTTGTCCTTATATTCTTCACTGTACTGCTTCCTTACTAACCATGAGTGTGTTTCGTTTAGTGCTTTTTTATCTATACCATTTGCCAATAATGTTTTAATCTCAATGAAGTTTTCAGCTATCCTTAGTATGTCCTTTTCGCACTGTTCAACTGTAAATTTTTGAAAATTTTTTCCTGTGTAATTGCTGTCCAAAGGAACATTTTGTAGCCTACGTATTTTTCCAGCCCATTCAGTGGCTATCGGATTATCAAGCAATTTGTATTGTAGGGTTTTAAGAGTATTCTTAGTATCTACCACTGTGAGGAAAATGTCCATAACATTAATTATTATTTTCAATTTGACAAATAAAATTTGTGTGTTATATTAAAGCATGGAGAAAATAGATTTAATTTGTACTGAAAACGGTAAAACTAAACCAGCTGATGTACTGTCAAAAAATGACAAGTACTTGAAAGTTGCCATAGAAGGCACCACAATGACGGTAGAACTATTTAGGCAAGATTTAAATAGACCATATGTTGGAAATAAAGCAGGATTAGAATTTACCTATGCCGATTGAAAATTTAAAATTTAGAATTGAACTTTATAGCACTTATTGGCAAAGCCCACCGTTCGTGGATGTAAAAGTAAACGACACATCCTACTACACAGGAAAAATAACTTCAAGCATAGATAAGCCTACCATAATTGAATTTACTGCTCCTTGCGAAGAAGGAAAAGAATACACTTTGAAGATTGTTAGAAGTAATAAAGGAGCAAGAGATACTGTGTTGGATCATGACAAAAAAATTATCAAGGATCAGTTACTAAACATAAAGAACATCCAGATCGATGATATAGATATAGACGCTTTGATTTTTGAAGGTGAGTATAGACCTGATTATCCTGAACCATGGTTGTCGCAACAGCAAACTAAACCACCAGCAGTTCTAAAAAATTCTGTAAATTTAGGGCACAACGGCACATGGAGTTTGAAAATAAAGTCACCCTTTTATATGTGGCTTTTGGAAAACCTGTATTAATAAATACAATATATGCACTACGAAGACATTAAAAACATCATTTCAAGGCTTGAAACCATTGCTAAAGCACCCCAATATCAACCATTTCCTGAGGCTGATGAATTCAACATTGAAGAGGACGAAGACTTTGAGCAGGTGCTAGGTGTTCTCGGATTTCCAGAAGAGCAAGTATGGGAGGCTGAATACAGAGGTAGAAAAGTAGCTTTGAATAAGCCGATGAGAGGTGATGTAAAGAAATTCAAGGTATATGTCAAAGATCCTAAAACAGGAAATATTAAAAAAGTAAATTTTGGCCATGGCGGAACATCTGCCAAAAAACTTGGACAAAAAACTATGAGGATCAGAAAATCTGACCCAGCAAGACGAAGAAGTTTCAGAGCACGTCACAACTGTGCCAACCCGGGTCCTAAAACAAAAGCCCGATACTGGAGTTGCCGAAAATGGTAAGGGCACATCAATTCATCAATGAAGCTTTAGACTCTGATGCTGTGAATGAATTACACGCATACATCATGAACGATGAAGATTTATACAGAAAACAATTCATGCCAATCATTGCTAATCTACAAAGGAAAATGAAAAGAGGAGTTTATAATCATGAAATGGCTCCAAAACTTTGGTCATATCTTGTTGACAACGCCGCCAGAAAATACGTTAAAGAATTTGGTTCTCCTAATCAAGATGTTAAAGATATATTTCCCAAAGAAGTAAGGCAAGAAATAGCAAAAAAACTAGCTGACCAAGAATTAGAAAAAATCAAAGACGGAGAATACGATGTTGTTAAAGGAACTATTTCTTAAAGAAGATAATGGCGACATTGCCGTATTTGCTTTTGGAAGATTCAATCCACCCACAGTAGCCCATAAAAAATTAATAGATTTGGTCAAGCGTTTAGCCACTAATGTAAATGGCCGTCCTTTCATTTTTTTAAGTCATACACAAAACAATAAAACTGATCCTTTAAACTTTAATGAAAAATTAAATTATCTAGAAAGTGTTTATGGCAAGGAAGAAGTTGTGTTCGGAGATCCAAACGTAAAAACCATCGTACAAGTTTTACAAACTTTGCAGGATCAAGGCAGAACAAAAGTTGTTATGGTAGCTGGAGATGACAGACTTGCAAATTTCAAAGAACTGTTAAACAAGTACAACAACAAACCTGACAAGTCCGGAAAAATTTTATACAACTTTGACACTATAAAAGTTACAAGTGCGGGACAAAGAGATCCTGATGCTGAGGGTATGTCAGGAGTAAGTGCCAGCAAAGCAAGACAGTACGCCCAAGACAATGATTTTGATAATTTTTCCAAAATTGTAATGGGTGGCCAAGCTTCAAAAGAAATTTTCCAACGAATACAATCGGTAATGGGACAAAAGGTTGCTGTCAACAACGAAAAGTTGTATAATGAAGATATGAACGATAAACCAACAGTCTATCTAGATATGGACGGAGTTCTTGCAGATTTTTTTGGTGGTGTTGAAAAACTTTATGGAGTTCAACATTGGAAAGAACTTACCAGTGATAAAACTAAAGATCTAAAACAAGAAGTTATAAACAGAATTACAGGTACAGACTTTTTTGCCACCCTGCCAAAATTCGAGTCGGCAGATGCTCTAATAGACATGGTGAAGAAATTTACAGGCGGAAAATTTTCAATAAACACGTCACCGCTGAGAGGCGACAATGAAAATAGTGCGAAGTATAAAAAGATATGGATATCTAATAATATAGATACCCCGGATGACATTATTGTAACTGGACGTAAAGAAACTTACGCAAAAGACAAAGCAACTGGTACACCCAATATCCTAATCGATGACAGGCCAGTCAACATCGAAAGATTTAAAAACGCTGGCGGCTATGGAATTTTATATCAGGCCAACAGAGATCCATTAAGTAAAGTACAAAAAGGATTAGATGATTATGCCAAGATACGAAGGGATCAATAGAAACTACGAGGCCGGAGTCTGGAACAAAGACGAAGGACCTTCAGAAGAAGAAAAGAAAGCCGAAAGAGAAAGGCTAATGAAAGAATTTTTAGCCAAAGGAGGAAAAGTTGAAAAACTTGCTCCGGGCAACGCTAAAGTTTACGGAACGTTGTCAAGAGGCGGAAAGCCACCTTTTACTGACGCAGAACTTAAAGCTAAATGGAAAGCAGAAAATGGATCTGGAGACACTCAAGAAACTAGCGGGACTGAACAACCTACAGAATAGTATTAGGGAAAATCCTTCTATTACTGGCACGGAAAAAGCCCAATATCAGAGAAAGCATAATATCAAAGCTGGCTCACCTGAATGGTTTAAACTTTGGTTTGCTCGACCTAAAATGACAGGCGAGAATCCAATGCCTAAGAAAAAATGACATGGAGTTTCCTAATTCATTATACACGCAGTACGCCGGTAACTACTGCACGAAAATTGGTCAAGACTTTAGAGGCGTCGTAAAATATAACTTCAATAAGAATGGTTTTATAAACAACATCGATTATGATGTTAAAGAAAATAAAGCAATCTGCTTTTTTGGATCAGCTATAACCTCAGGTATAGGTCTGCCTTGGGAACAATCTTATAGTTTTCAAACAGCAAAACTATTTGGAGAAGACTATAAAAGTTATAATTTTTCACAAGGATGTATGTTCGTGGACAATAATGAAATATTAAACACAGTCAAACAAGTTAAAAAAATGGAAAACTTTACTCCATTTGCTTATGTTATTCAGTTTATTGGATTAGATAGGATATATCATCCATCCAAAGAAATAGGGACTCTGTCAATTGATAGTAAAAAAAATATAGAAAATTTCGAAAGCATATTTGAACAACTACAAACATTGTTGGAAAATGACAAATGGGTATTCTTTGGTTGTGATGGTGCCGATCATAAATTACCTGAGTCAATCACCAAGCATAAAAATTGCCTAATATGGAATCCACGTTTTATAGATAACCTACTAAGAGATCTCCCCGGTCCAAAGTGGCATAAGATGATATCACTAGGAGTAAAAAACAAAATTACAGATTTGTATTCTATTAAATAATTTTTTAATATGTTTAACAACTGTAATGAAAAAATGTTTAGCTTGTCTGGCCAAACTGTGGACAAGTATGGGCTGGACAAAACTGGCCAAATAAACTATACTTTCGACAAGTACGGCTTTAGAGAAGGCAACGATTATGATCAAAAACCCGATTATGTTTTCTTTGGTGCCAGCACATTAGCTGGTATAGGTGTAACAGAGCAAAAACGCTTTAGTAGATATTTTGATAATAGTTGGAATTTCGGACTTTGTGGCACATACATTGATGAAGAATCTATTACAAACTACAATTCATTTAAAAAACTAAAAATAGATAATGCAAAAATAGTGTTTTGTTGGAAAAATGACAATCCTGTGGAACTTTTGAAACTAATTAAAAAATTGCCAAATGATGTTTATCATTGTGTTGCAACTAAATTGGACAGAGAAAAAACTTGTTTATATCCAAAAAATTTAGATTATGATGTAAGCAATACACATTGGGGTCCTATAACTCATGAAAAATTTTATAAATTGTTATGTTATTTCCTGAAGTAGTAATTTTTGCCCTCGGTGGCACCCATGGTGACTTTCTATATGCCTGTGGCCAAATTATGCAGGGCAAACAAACTAAGAAAGTCGATAAACACGGAAGAGTAATTGCAAGACCAAAATTATTGGAACAAAATTGGCATAAGAACTTTGGTGGGTGCGATGAATATACAGATCTTGATAAAGTAGAGATCTCCCACATATGGCAGGATGAATTTATAAATTGGCCTTCCAACTTTTATTACATAGGTTTTACTGATAAACAATTACCTGTTATCCAAAAAATGTTTATTGATAAAGTTTGCAATGGTAGTCTCGAAGTAGGCGTAGAAAAATTCAATCGAAGTGCAAGTGAATACGTTAAGAAAAAAACAAACAAATCAAATATGCAAAAAATATTAGATATACACTACAAGAAAACTTTACAACAATATAAAAAACAACCAGGAGTACAAGAAATTAAAATTATGGATTTGTATACTTTTGACACTTTGAAAGATGTTTTAATAAACATTGGAATATACGATAAAAAATATGAGGCCGATTTGCTAAAATTTCATGAAAATTGGATTGGTAAAAACAAACATTACATCGATATGTACTCCAAATAATGTCTGCCAGGAACTTGTATTAGGCAAAGATATATCATATAATTACAACACATATTTGTTGTAACGCTCAAAAGAAGTTCACAACAGAATTCCCAAAAATTTATTATGGAACTTGCAGTGCTTTTGGCAGGTATTGTGTACGGCTTAATCATTGGCCTTATACCAGCCGCAGGTGCAACCACAGGATTAATAACATTGTTTGGATTTATGCCTTACTTTGTTGGCGATCCTTACTTAGGAGTTATTTTTTGTGTTGCTGTTGTCGCCTCATCTACAACCGGTGATTCATTTAGTGGTGTGCTTTTAGGCATACCCGGAGCCAACAGTGCGGCCGCCACAATGGTTGATGGATTCCCAATGGCCAAAAATGGACAGGCAAGTAGAGCCTTATCAGCCGCTATAACATCTTCAACTTTAAATGGCTTATTCTTTGGATCACTAACATTTTTATTTTTACCTTATTACACAAAGATTGTTATGTACATGGGCATACCTGAACTATGGGCTCTTGTGCTTTTAGCTTTTGTAACAGTTGGTTTTATATCAACAAGAAAATACATAAGGAGTTTGTGTGCGATTATATTAGGAATAACCCTTGGACTGGTTGGAGTTGATGTAAACAATGTTCCAAGATTGACCATGGGCTGGAGATATCTTGAAGACGGGATACAGATACTTCCTTTCGTAGCAGGATTGTTTGCTGTGCCAGAGATGTGGGAAGGCTGGCGTAAAAGGAAACAAACCGCCACCCATAAAAATTTACAAGGAAGTTTTGAACAAATAAAACAAGGAATATTAGATACTAAACAGTCTTGGAAGGATAGTTTCAGAGGAGGAGCCATAGGATCCTTTATTGGACTTCTGCCAGGATTAGGTGGCGCTATGGCAGACTGGTTGGCGTATGGATCAACAGTAGCACGTAATCCAAAAGAAAAGTTTGGAGTTGGAAACGTAAGAGGGGTGATAGGAGCCGAAGGCGCCAACAATGCCCAAAAGGCATCCAGCTTTATACCAACTGTATTGTTTGGAATACCAGGAGCACCATTTGCCGCCATACTGATGGGACTATTCTTATACATAGGAATCGACCTTGGATCACCTGATACATTTTACGATGAAAAACTTTTTCATAGTATGGCTTTTGCTTTCCTTGTTGGCACTATTATCACAGCGTTGATTTGCTATGCGTTGGCTTATTTTGCAGGCTGGGTAACCAAAGTGCCTTATGTTTATTATTTCCCATTTATAATTGCAACTATTTTATGGGCCACTTTACAATACACCGGAGGGTGGGAAGACGTTGCAGTGTTAATAATTTTCAGTAGCCTAGGATTATTATGCAAAAAGTTTCAAGTAAGTAGACCAGCTCTGCTCATTGGATTTCTGTTAAGTGACAGAATTTACAGTTTAAGTTATCAAATGAAAACCCTACATTCGTTAACTGATCTGGCAACACGACCAATATTCATAACAATAATGGTATGTGTTTTATTTTTAATATATTGGGGTATAACAAAAAGGAGTAGAATAGATTATGCTTAAAAGAATAATCATTTCAATGATGTTGTTCACTACATCAGCATTTGCAGAATACAACTTGATAGTGCCACAGAAGCCGTCGGGCGGAACATCTGTATGGGCTCAAATAGTTGTACAGGAATGGGAAAAGCATCTTGGTGAAAAGATCAATTTGATCTACAAGCCTGGTGCAAGAGACCAACTAGGTCCAAACGAGTTTCAGAACAAACTGAGGTTCGACAACAAAACAATACTTGTATCACACGGTGGTAATGGAATATCGTATTTGACCGAACCTGTTGATTACAATTATTTTGATTGGGAATCAGTTGGACAAATGAACCTTAACATTATTGTTGGGGCACGTAAAGAAGCTGACATACTAAATGGACCGATTCAATTCTCAGCAGGGTCAGGAATGACACCTGAAATAATGGCCATAGTACAACTGCTGACTGGACCTAAGAAAAATTATCTTGATACTTGGGAATACAAGATAACTTGGGTAAAAGGAATGAGTGGTTCTGAAAGAAGATTAGCTTTTAAAAGAGGTGACCTAAACGGAACAAGAGAAAATCCTGCGGCATATAAAAAACACGTGATGCCAGTAATTGCAGAAGGCAAAGCATTTACATGGTTCCATCATGGACTTTTAAATGTTAAAACAGGAAACCACGATAAGGATCCAAACTTTGAAGAACCTACCTTTGAGGAACTGTATGAAGAAATGTGGGGTGTTGCTCCAGAGGGTGACTTTTATGATGCATATAAACTTGTAAAAAGTTGGAGAGATGCGTTACAAAAAGCATTCTGGGTAAACAAAGGTAATCCTAATAAACAAAAACTTGTAGATGCTTTAAACAAGATGATACAAGATCCTGAGTCAGTTGCCGCTATCGAAAAGAAAGTAGGCAAATATGAATGGAGGACAGGTGCTGATGGTGACGCCGCGGTGGCAACACTGAAGTCATTCATTACACCAGGAGCTCTAAAAACCTTATCTGACTTTGGCAAAAACCAATTAGGATATAATACAGTGTATAAGGAACAACTGTTAAAATAATGAAATATATCTTTGTAGTAGGTGCTCCAGGTTCACGTTGGAGTGGTGTAGCCAAAAGCATCTACTATTCAGATCAAATCGATCAGTCAGACGATTCGCAGGAGAGAACTTACTACAATCCAAAAAACAAACAACTGATGCACAGAGGTGCGTATTTTGATCCAGGTATGGAGTTCGGTGACCAGCTTAAAGACTTTGATAGTTTATCAAAAGAACAACTTATAGAAATATTTGATGCTCCATTCAAAGACACTGATAAGATTAAAATTATTAAAAGTCACATACTGGCTGAACATTTGGATAAACTTTCCAAAATGTTCGATGATCCAATTGTATTAGTATACCGGCACGACGAAGACTGTTTTAATTGGTGGACAGAAGCAGGTGCATGGAATATCACATATCCAAATTACTCTTGGTATAAAGACGATGAAAATATGAAAAAACAAATTGCAGTGCAAAATAACTCAATAAGAAAATTTGTGTTGAACAACAATTTATATTCTTTGAATGATAGTGTAGAATTACAAAAAATCATAGGAATAAATTCGCTTGGTTATTTAAGGTTTACAGATGTAGAAGTTTATTGTAAAATTAATAATGAATCAAAAAATACTTGACCAACTTAATGCTGATGTTGGTAAACACGAAATTACTCCAGATTATATAAAAAATACTTTCGATATCCAACTTAATAAAAAGTATGATAATATAGAACAATACGCCAAGGCAATCGATGATGCTGTGCTACATAGGTATTTTACTAAAGTATGGCAGTCAGATATGAAAAAATGGAAACACTCTGGACTACAACTTATCGATGAAGTTAACAAATTAAGGCCAAGAAACGTTTTAGATGTTGGTTGTGGTTTCAATGAATTCAAAGGCAAAATTAATTTCCTAACAGGTATAGATCCTTACAACGAAGAAGCAGACATTGTGATCAATACAATAGACTACAAACCAAAAGATAAGTTTGATGTTATATTGTGTTTGGGATCAATTAACTTTGGTTCGAGGCACAAAATTGAAACTGAGGTTGCTCACTGTGCCAGTTTACTAGAACAAGATGGTATTATGTTTTTTAGGGTCAATCCAGGACAGCCGCATGACAAGCCGGAGTCCAAATGGATAGATTTCTTTGCTTGGAACGTGCCTTTTATTTTAGAACTAGCAAATAAACTAAATTTGAAAGTATTAGACATCAGAGACGACACAAACAAACGTAAATATTTCGTATATAGAAAAATTTAAGTAAAATAAATATTGATATGCTTATAGACGAAATAACAGAAGGCACTAGATGTTGGAAAGGATATGAACGCAAAGGATTTAAAATCCATCCTTTTTCTAAAAAAAGAGTGCCTAATTGTGTTAAGAGGAAAAAAACTAGAGAAGAATACGTTTCAAAATATGTCCATCCTGACACAAACAAAGTAATCGACAAGTACGAGCGTAGAGCAAAAAAAAGAATTAAAAATCGGGCTAAAATGGGATATCACATAGGCTTTCCAATGGGCTATCCTTTTAGAGTAAAATGAAAATAAAAGATATAATAACTGACTTTGTAATAATGCCGCAGACAGCAGATGCACTAGGTTTGATTCATAAACCAGGAAGTGGTCCAAACAGCAGATTTGATTTTAAAAATAAAGGCAACAACAGAGCTAATGAGACAAAAGAAGCACCTCCAGGAACTTATTTTACGAAAACAGGAAACTTGGTCAAAGGCAGATTAACGAAAGCCGCTAAAGAAAGAGGAGCAAGGGAGACTGATCCTAAAGATAAACAAAGATCTAAAGTGCCACCAGTCACACAACGTAATGAAGCCAGAGGCACTTGTTGGCATGGGTATCAGCAAAAAGGTTATAAGAAAAAAGGCGATAAAATGGTCCCCAATTGTGTAAAAGAAGAAGAAGCGGCAGGTGTCGGCATAGTAACAAAACAAAATGCAACTAAGGACGTACCAGTCGGTGGCGAATACATGAACGTTAAAAAATTATCATTAGGTAAAGGCAAACCAAAACCAATAAGAGAAAAAACCACAAGAACATCAAAGAAAGGTGCGCCAGGCACCCTTAAGGCCAAAATCAAAGGCCCAGTTACCATTAAGAAAGCCATGGCATTGAAAAACAGACGTGGTGCAACGCCGCATGACAAAGCCCAAGCAAATTGGTATATCAATATGGTAAGAGGACGTCGTAAGAAAAAATAATTACTTTCGTGTTAAACGAAAAGCAAATTTTTCCAATTAAAACAGCAACATCCTGTAGATTAAAATGGAGTTGGAGTAGTCTTATTCTGACTACAGGCGAGACTGACAGTTGTCATAGATCTAGCAAAAGTTTCTTGACGCCAGATAATTTTGATAATTTTCATAACACTCCAGAGAAAATACGAGACAGGAAAAAAATGCTAGAGGGCAAGTGGCCCGGGCATGGATGCGAATATTGTAAGAATTTGGAGCAGGCTGGAGGACGTTCTGACAGACAGTTTCAAAATACTGTCCCCGGCGTATATCCAAAAGAGCTGAACAAAGATCAAACACTTACTAAAGTTAAGCCAACTGTAATAGAAGTTATATTCAATAACACTTGTAATTTTGCCTGTATATACTGCAAATCAAGTGTAAGTTCAAAAATAGAACAAGAGGATAAAAAATTTGGAGAGAACCTATGGACATTGCACACAGGAAAAAAGGACATTTACAAAAGACAGGACGAAATATCTAAAAAATTAAATCCTTTATTTTTCAAATGGTTGGAAAAAAAATGTTACAACAATTCAACGTTTACAAATATTAGGTGGCGAGCCCTTGGTCCAAAAAGAATTTTATGATGTTATTGATATAATAAAACGTAACCCAAACAAAGAGCTGGAGTTAAATGTTGTATCCAATCTTAATATTCCATCTAAGCAATTCAATAAATTTGTTGATACTATAAACGATCTCCTGAAAACAAGATCTATAAAAAGATTTGATATCAATGCTAGTGTCGAAGGATTTGGACCAGAGCAAGAATACGTGCGGTACGGATTTAACACAGATTTATTCAATAAAAATTTTGAATATATGCTTAACAACAGTGTGTTCAGGCTAGGTTTCTTATCAACTATTACTGCTTTAACTTTGAAAACTATGCCACGTTTTATAGACCAATTGAACGAGTGGAAAAAAGTAAAGAACGTTTACTGGTATCCTCACATGGTTCTCCCAATAAAAGAAAGTGTTCTCAGCACAGTTAACTTTGACTATGAGGTATTTGCAAATGAAGTAAAATATGTAAATGACAACTATCAGATCAAAAATATCGACGATAAAAATAGTTTGGATCTTTTTAATGGTATAGCTACCCAGATACAAAGTCAACCAAGCGATCCACAAAAAGTAAAAGACCTTACAAATTTTTTATCCGCAGTCGATAGAAGAAGAAATTTAAATTGGACTAATACTTTTCCATGGCTGAAAACATACGTGGGTGAAAACAAATGAATCATATTTTGTGCCTAGGCTTCAACACTTTGAAATACAGGAAAGATCCTTTTGTAAGGATATCAATAAATGATAGATTTTTAGATGAATTTGAAGTGGACGCTGGACAGGTGGGAGGAGAAGAAGATCACAAAGGATGGGATAAAGACAGGCTCATTTTTAATAAAAAATATTTTGAAATAAAAAGGAGAGATTATCGAGGACGTGAAACAGAATGGACAAAGGACTCTTACAAAGATGCAATAAATGACAAAATTAAATTAAAGTTTTATGAATTACCATATTCAGTATTGCGTAACAAAGTAAATTTACAAATCGACGTTAAGAATGAAGACAACAACTACACAAATGGTTTTATGACCAAAAGCACTTATCTATATTTTTCAGTGTGTCTTTTATTGCCAAAAGTTCATTTTAGAGACCTGCATAAATTTGCTAACGATCTCAAGCGTGATTATACTTTTGATAGACATAACAAAAAATATTACAAAAATGCTTTGCGTATCAAAAAATACTATAAACGCAGACTGCTAATTTGCTATAACCAAACTGAAAATGTAAAGTGGACGGACAGTAACAAAAAAGTAACACAAGGTGAAATAGGATGGATTGGCGGCAACGGCACATACAACGTAGAGCTTTTTAAAAAACACGGTCTATGGACCAGCTACAATCCGGTCCCTTTGGGCTATCCCAAACTAGGAGAGTGGGAGCTGGCCAAGGCTTTGAGCGATAAATACCTAAAATATGAGAATAAAAGAAGTGATAATGCGTGAACAGGCAACAGCTGGAGCCACATCAGCGGGTAATATCGCTTCTGTTGTTTCTCCTCATATTGCAATAGGACCAGACAGATTTAAAAAGTCCTATACAGGATCACCAGGCAAATCCGGCACAAAGGCACCTAGGTTGCCAAAAATTACCCAAAAGAAAAAACCATCTGGTGTAGCCTATGGAGCTCATGAGCTACCAGGAAAAAGTTTATTTGGTGGGCCGGGAGTAGTGAGAAGATGAGTAATAGTTATTGTTTAAATTGTGGGAACGAGTGCCACGAAGGAAAAGTTTTAACCAGAACCGAAAAAATGTACGAAGGTGAAGGTGGAGCTGAATATGAAATAGAAGTCTGTAAATTTTGCAGATGCGAAGATGAATTAAGGGACGCTTTAGAGGAATGAAATTTTTAGTATTCAATGGTAGTTTAAAACCAGACGGTGAGTCAAACACATTTTCAGTTTGTAAAATGTTACAATTAGCATTCAATAAACTAGGACACGATTGTGAAATTGTTACAATGCGTGAATTGGATTATGAAGGATCCACTGACGACGTCAATGACGAACTAAAACCTTACATCATGAAGATGTTTGATGTAGACGGTGTTGTATTTGCAACTCCCATTTGGTGGGGCACACACAGTTGCCATATACAAGCCATGCTTGAAAGACTAGACTTCATATACAGTTGGGCAAAAGATAACAAATATCAACCTTTTTATAACAAAGTATTTGGTACATTAGTGTCAGGCGGTGGAGATGGTTTCCAACACATACACGGAGTATTGTATTCAGCGGCGTCTAATTTTGGATTTACTGTTCCACCTCAATGTAATATAGAATCCAAAGCACAAGGAATCGAAGAAATTAAGAAAGACGAAGACACATTCAACCAAGTAAAAAACTGTGCAACAAACATGACAGTCTGGGCTAAAATTTTAAAAGACGGCAATCCAACAGTAACAGCAAGACATGGATCTGTGGACGTCAATGAAGCGTTGGCAGAAGGAAAAAGAATACCACGTAAAAAAGGGCAAAAACGTAAGTCAAAAAAACATTCTGATTTATATACTGACGAGGATCCAAAGGGTACTATCCACGGATTAGGATTCAAAGACGAAGCCACTGCTAGAGCCAGCATCACAAAAATACGTAAGTCCGGTAGATCACACGCACACAAAATACAGGCGGCTGTTGCAATGGAGCAGAGAGCCCGAGCGGCAGGCAAGACAGGTCCAGCGGCAATCTATAGACGTTATATTAATTCAATGAAAAAGAAGACCAAAGCTAAAAATAAATAGGTATATGAAGATTCAAGAAGTAGCACATATAGTAAAACCAGACACGTATGAAGCTTCTATGGCTTTAAACCAACTTTTGCGTATTGGACAACACGCAGTAAAATTACACAATTTAATCAAAGACGAACAAGAAATGGAATCTTGGGTGGCCAAGAAAATAGACCTAGCAGGCGACTATGTAAAAAAAGTTTACAATTATATGCAAGGTGAAAAGGCTGGATTTTACGAAAGTAAAGAAGAAATAGGTGATTATGCCAAAGAGAAGAAAACAGGCAAAATTGTTAGGATAGTGGATTTCGAAGATGACATATACACCATATCTTATGGCGAAGACAAAGGTGAAAATGATGTAGAAGCAAAAGACTTGGAGTTTTTAGATCAAACAGGTGCTGACCAAGAAGAGATTAGCAAGTTCGACGAAGACGCAGGCGAAGGACACATGAGCAAAAGCACATTGTACCACACAGCCAAATACGCCATACAACTTATGCAGATGATCAACAAAGGCGATGATCTTGAAGGTTGGGTGCAAAGCAAACTAAACAAAGCCGCTGATTATCTACAAGGTGCATACAACTATGAAGAATACCAAAAACTATCTCCATACAGAGAAGATTTGGATGTTTCTACTTTCGCAAAACACAAAGAGATTATAAAGAAAAACATCGACGAAATACTAGCCAAAGAAACAAAGCTGGACGACATCGATACTAAGCCAGGGATGATGAGAATACTGGGCAAAAGAGTAAATGAAGTTGAAAAGAAACTAGTAAGAGAATTTAAAATGAAAAAGCCAAGAACCATGCAAGATTACAAAGCAATGATGAAGGCTGTGCAGGATGTTGAGAGGATGCCACAAATTATGAAAGACCCAGAAATGAGAGCAAAAGTAAAACAAAGAAAGATGCAACTACAAAAAGATATTCCTGTGTTAGACAAGGAGTTCGATGACCAACCAAGAGATAGAGGACAGAGATTGGATGTCGGAGAAGACAAATATGAATTCAGAGGAAATCCATTTCCTATACTAGGAAAAGCAGAGTCATATTTAAATTACGGTTCAGACATGGCCAAAGCAATTTTAAACAACAGCGATCAAGTTAGAGCCATGGCAGAAACATACTTAGACAGAGTGCCTAGTTTTGTAAACACAGAGATGAAAGAAATATTTCCAAAAACTGAGAATGTAAAAGAAGACGGACATACAGACATTCCTAGCGTTATGAGAAACTGCGACAACATCATAGAAGACGCCAATGACATTAAAAACAAAGTAAGCACCATGCAAGGTGAACTTCCATCATGGATGACAGAAATGATAGCAGTGGCATCAAGCGATTTAGATGCCGCCAGAAACTATTTGGTAAATCCTAAGTCAGAAACAATAGACGAAGATGTTGCTGGCTTTTTGAAAAAATTAGCGGCGGCTGGCATAATAGTTGGTACGATGGCAGGTGCTGGATCTATACTAACTGCACTAGACAATAGTGTTCCGGCTGTACAGGCTATGAATAAAGCGTATGACATGGCCATGGATGCAGGCAACGAAGAACTAGCGAAAATGATTAAGAACGATATTTCAGCAGTAAAAGTAAGATTGAGTTCGGGTAGAGACTTGAATTTTGTAAAAAGTATGCAAGACAAATATATTAAGTTCATGCCAAAAACTGAAGCGGTGGATGAATATACTAATACATTACTGACAAAAATGACAAACGTGTTAGGTGAGTCATGGTCAAAAAAATACAAAAAATCAATCAACTGTGCTAATCCAAAAGGCTTTTCACAGAAGGCTCATTGTGCTGGTAGAAAGGCCAGACAATCAGGCAAAAAAACTAAAAGTAAATCTGTAGCATAGATTATATAAATAATTCGTATGGCACGTAAATCAAACAAAGACAATAGCTTCGCAGACCTAGTACGTCGTTTGAACGAAATGAGCAACATGACTCCGGAACAAGAAAGAGCAGAGCTTATGGAAGCGGCAAGAAATGAACCAAAAATTTTGGATTCAAAGGATGTATCATTGGGAGACATTGCCAAACTGGCTGGAATAAAAGAATACACAGAAGCACCTAAAGTTTCTGAAAAAGCTGAGAAAGTTATTGAGAAAGCATTAGGCGAAACTTCAGCAATATCACAAGCCATTGCAAAAGCTGACAGTGATGAATCATTAGCAAGTACCATTAAAAAAGAAGTTACTGAAGAAGATAAAAGATTAAACAAAATTGCAGAACTAGAAGCAGAGCTTTCAAAATTAAAACAAGAAGAAAAAGAAGAAGCAACATTAGATGCAGATGCATTTAAAGAAACATTCATAAAAGAAATTACCGAATATGTAAAAGAAGCAGAAGCAGACAAACTAGCAGAATTATACAACGCATTTTCTACAAATGAAGTAGAAGTAAAAGAAGATTCATTCTTGATTAAAACTCCAGAAACAACTGAAATTATAGCAGATGCCGAGCAGGCCGAAGAAGAAGTTGTACAAGAAAAAGAAACTGAAGAAGAACAAACAGATGAAGCATCTGGCTACGAGGGCGGCGACGAAGCAAGGAAACACACAGTAACACTAGCAGGAGACTTTACAGCAGAAGAACCAGTAACAGGCAGAGATGCAGAAGACATTGCTAAAATGTTGAATGATGCTGGAATAAAAGCAGAAGTGAATCCATCTGAAGAAGCTTATGACAAAGTCAATGTGCAAACAATGACAGACAAAGAGACAGTATTAAAAGCACTAGGAGATATGGTTGAAGAAAATATGGAAGTAGAATACACTGATGATTTATCAGAAGCCAAAAAGAAGCCAGTGCCAACCTCACCAGAAAAATGGTCTAGAGCAAAAGCAAAAGCTAGATCAAAATTCGACGTTTATCCATCAGCATACGCTAACGCCTACGCCGCAAAAGAATACAAAAAAATGGGCGGTGGTTGGAGAATGGGTAAGCCCAAAAAGAAAAAGTAATAAGTACAGGTGATGAAAGTACAGATCACCAGTAACGAATTCAATCCAGATCCACACTATCACCAGCCTATTAAATCGCCGGTTCCACCAACACCAGCATTTGTAAAAAATTTACCAAGCATGGTTGATCAGTTTGATCAAAACGGATTCGACCTTACCCAATTGGAAAGACTATATGCCAAAAAAGATGGTCATAGAATTACCAAAGTTAGAACACAGCATTGGGTACTAAAGGACAATTGGTTTACAGCAGACAGAGTTAATAGCGGGGCACACATAAACCATTCATATCTTTTTGAGAGAAAAGGATTCACTGGAAAAGCCTTGGAGCAGATGAAGTCATTTGCTGAACATTGTCCTATCGTACACAAAGTTTTGCAGATGAGACCTAAATGGGGACTTGACTTTAGTGTCGACTATGCAGATGCCGATGGCAACGTTTTTGAAGTTCTGCATTGGGAGTGGGACAGCTTCAATTATGATGAAATAATAGAAAAGAAAAAATACATGGATGATTTTCTACAAAACATAGATTGGACTGAATCCGCACAACGTATACTTGAACATAAATCTGAATGGCATCATCTAGGATTTTTTGAACAATCCGCATGGAAAACAAACTTTTTTGGTATAGAAAAAGAGCGTTTTAAGATGGTTATATGGAAATAAATATCTATAATGATACCGCTAAATTTTAAAGATTATTATAAAAAGTTCCAGGAGCTTACAGACAAAGGAACCATTAACACTAAAAATCAAATTGCAAGTCCTTTATCAGCTGGATCGCGTGGATTAGCAAAACTTGAAAAATTTGCTGATAGCCCAAATCAAATAATGCGTGGTAGTGTAACAGAATCAGCCGACAGAGAATATCAAAAGCTAGACAAAGATACAATTGAAAAATTAAGGGAAAAGTATCTTCCTGATTGGGAATACAAAGATAATAGTTTACAAAAAAGATATAAATTTGAAGATTACTTTCAGGTAATAAAATTTTTAATCGACACAATTAAACCACAAGAAGAACTTGACCATCATGCAGACCTTGGTGTGTTTTATGATGAAGTATTAGTCAAAATTTACACTCATAGAACCAAAGATGTTACAGACTATGATTTCAAAGTTGCAATACAAATGGACATGATAGCCAAAGAAAAACATGGAGCTATTAAACCTGACTATGACTTATCTGCTTTGGTTGACGACTTTGACTACTGTGTGAACTGCGGTACACTTTTACTAAACGAAAGAAAATACAAAGGTGGACTACGAAAATGGTTCAAACAAAAATGGGTAAACATTGCCAAAAAGAAAAAAGGTGGTGGACATCCTGAGTGTGGCACAGGCGGCAGTAAAAGAGGCTATGCAAAATGCGTTCCGGCATCCAAAGCTCGTAGGATGACCAAAAAGCAAAAGAAATCAGCAGTATCACGTAAAAGGGCCGCACAAAGAAAAGCCGGTAGACCAGGAAAAGATACAGGTGGTGGCTCTGGTAAAAAGCCTATAATGGTATCTACCAAACCTAAAAAATAAAAAAAATCCATAGTTTTCTAGTTTCTTAAATATTATCCAAGTATGGATCCTATTTTAATACTTCTTGGAATATATGTTGTGACCATGGGTGGCCTGATGGTCGGCATCGACAAAACATTTAGAACTTCCAAGGAAGGATTTATGGTTAGCAATAGAAGTGCTATGCCATGGCAGGTTGCGTTATCCGCCGCGGCCAGTTGGACTTACATATCAGTTTTAATTTTAAATTCAAGATTCACGGTTCAATATGGATTTTCAGGAGTGTTCTGGTACACCATTGTTTTTGTTGCGGTGTTAATTGGGTTTGGTTACATGGGCCATACGTTGATCCAGAGAATGCCCAAAGGGTATACCCTAAATGAATATATTGATCAAAGATATAAAGATAGAAAAATGACTGTGTTCTATCAAGTCTTACAGATTGCGGCGGCCATCTACGCGGTTACCGCCAACCTCACAGGGTTTGGTATCATATCCGAAATAATTTCAGAGGATTTCAGTTACAATACAATAATTGTGGTTTTGGGGATAACAGTATTATTGTATACCATGTGGGGAGGCATAAGAGCAAGTCATAAAACTGATGCACTACAATTTGGTTTATTGATATTGGCCTGTGTTGTGTTTGGCTTCTGGTCGGTTATTGCCGCCGGTGGTCCTACAACAGTGTTTGACAATTGGAATACAGCAGTGCCTAGAAGCATGATGGATCCTGAAATAATAAAAAACTTTGTTGGTCTATTATTGCTTTTGTATACTGCATCCATTTTGGCAGACAATATGCACTATCAAAACGTATTCAGTTTAGGAAATAAGAAAAAAGTCATTAAAACATATTGGTTAAGCGGAACATTTTTATTTGTTGCCTACGCTGGCTTAACAATGATAGCCGCTTCGGCATTTAGTCTACCAATTGAAATCAAAAATCCGGACAATGCTTATATACAGGTTATCGAACACGTAATAGGACCAATTGGATTATTATCATTCATGCTAATAATTTTATTTAAATGCTCGTCGGTCATGGATAGTTCGCTCAACGGAGCCGGAACAGTAATAGCAAATGATGTTATCAAAACTAAAAATCCATTAATGGTCAGCAGGATAACAATGGCCTTTGTGATGATATCTGCAATTTTCCTAACAATCATGGAAATAGATCTTTGGGTGCTACTTACTACATTTGGTGCCTTAAGAATATTAGCGGTTGCTCCAACACTTTACGGAGTGTTTACTAAAAAAGAAATAAACACTAATGTTTTATTTTATACTTTAATTGTTGTGGGAATAGGTGCATTTACGGCCATGGCAATGAAACTTCCGATCGATAGATTTTATCTATCATTGATAATATTAGCAATACCAACTAGTGTTATTGTTTACAAACACTATAAAACATAATGAACTTTACACAACACGTTTTTAGAAATTGCAATTTAGATAGCAACGCTTTAATTTACAATGACTCTAAAATAACTTATAGAAACTTACGAGAACTTACTGGTAGATATTATAATTTTTTAAGGCAAAAAAATATCAAGGCGGGTGATGAAATATGTATAAGCCTTCCTGATAGCCCAAATTTTGTAGCACTAATTTTGGCCAATTGGGCTATTGGAGCCAAAACGGCTCATCCAAATCTTTCTATTAAAGGAAAACAACTATCTGAAATAGTAGATTCATACAAACCTAAATTAATAATAACCGATGAAAAAAATTCAGGCAGATTTTCAGATATGGACTATGACTTGCAATGTTTGGAGCAAATAGATGCTGAAAATATCATTATTGATTATCATCGATATAAGCCAGATGAAACTTTATGGTATCAAATGAGTAGCGGCACTACTGGACGGTCAAAAATGGTTCGACATACAATTACAAACGCATTCGAGTGGCACAAAAGTTGGAACAATTCTACAAAAGGTGACAGCAAAGATCTAATTTATGTAACAGGCAAATTGCAGTTCAATTACAGTTTTGGCCTGACCATTTTAAATAATTTACTAAATGGGTCCTGTGCTGTAATACATGACGGTATACCTACGCCAAAATTAATAGAAAATGTTTTTAAGAATAATAAAATTACAAGGTTTTACATTATTCCAACTTTTATAAATCTGCTTTGTAAATCTAAAAGAGATATAAATTTCCAAAATTGTAAAACAGTATCATCCAGTGGTGACTTTTTTCCAGAATTCATGTATGAAAAGTTTTTCGAAATATACGGCGTAAAAGTACAAAATATCATAGGCTGTTCAGACTGTTGCCACAACTACACATTTAATTCAGACTATTCTTATAGTCTAGGCACGCCATTACAGTTCGTTGAGATAAAGATCGTAGACGAACAAGATAATGAATGTCCGATCAACACTGTGGGTGAAATTTTAGTTAAGGCACCTTTCATAGGCAAAGGGTATCTGCATGACATAAAAAATACTTCGAAGGCTTTTGTAAACGATTATGTCAAAACGAATGATCTTGGAATGATGGACAGCAAAGGAAGGTTACACTTCAAAGGCAGGAAAAATAATATCATTAAGATTAATAGTATCTTTGTAAATCCAATCTACACAGAAAAAGAGATTATTCAATATCCCGGGATCAGCGACTGCCAGGTTGTATTCGAAAACAACACGCTAATGGCAAACTTGGTAACAGATAGTAAAATTAATATGTTGGGACTAAAAAAATTTTTACAAGAAAAATTAGAACCTCAACAAGTGCCAAAAAAATTTAACCTTGTTGAAAATATTGCCAGTACCTGGAATGGTAAAAAGATAAGACAAAATTTTACCTATTAATATCGTACTCCAGACTATTTCTATTATCTATAAGTTTATTATGCCTAAAAGTACCTGTTTGCTCAAACACAGACGCCTGTACACGGCTGGATGCTGTGAACTGCTGATGTTTGACTGTGGTGACATTTTCCAACATGGAATACGCTCCTAACCAAGTGCCTTCTGCCAAATTGCATTCAGAAAGTTTGACGTAGGGAGACACGTAAGTGAAATCACCTAACTTGTTATCTGCATGATTAATACTGGAGTATAGTTGCACATCAACAAAATCTCCAAGGTGTGACCCCGGACTGACATAAGCAAATGGACCAACATGACAACCTCGCCCAAGCACAACGGTGTCATGACACAATGAATTTTTGTGTACCAGTGTTGGAAAGTTTGCCCGGGGGTTCAATTCACATATCTTATCAATCACACACAATTTAAATCCTGTAAATCCAGCCGAACAAAAATACTGATACCCGGACTTGTATTGTTCCACATCCTCCAGTCGAATAATTTTTGAAGCTCTGACTTCCGACACGTGTTTTTGAAGTTCCTTATTAAGAGATGTTTCACCCACAAAACAAATTGGATCTCCATTGTCGTTGCTGATTGTGTATGACATAAAACTATTTACATTTGTGAATACCCTATAAATATTTTTACTCATGCCAGAAAATTACAGCGTAGACTTTTGGAATAAAGTTGCCGATACCATGAATGGATTTGGCCCCGGCTTCTATGGATACGAAATATTAAAAAAACTTATTTGTAAAATTGATATACCTAACCATGGCAAAATTGTTTTATGGGGAGCAAGAGATCATAGTATAAATTTATTGTGTAAACGTTTTGGACAGGATAGGGTAATTGGATATGATGTTGGTAATCCAAACAAACATCCAAATATAAAAATACAAAATATTTTAGAAATTACGTCTCACGAACCTATAGCATTCAGTTACAATGACGTTGGATCTTTTAAACATACTCCGGTAGTAAAACTCCATGCTCATATGCTGGCGGTAAAGAACACAGTGGAAGGTGGATACCTATTGGGCAGAAATAACATAAATGCCGCCAAAGTCAACTTGGAAGGTATTTGTGTTGATTATGGATTTGAAAATTTTGATCTCGGTCTAATGCAAGAATACCAAGGAGTGGATGTAAGTGATCACATGGTATTCTGTAATCACTTGCTTTCACACAAAAAGTAACGTATAATAAACAAAAGGAGATAAAATGCGAAACTTCAATGAAGCAGAAAAACAAAAACTAATACAAATTATCAACCAAGGCTCACAGGTCCTAGGCGAGGTTGATGACCTAAAATCAGGACTTAAAGATACAGTAAAAGCACTTGCGGAGGAGCTGGAACTAAAACCGGCCATTATAAACAAAGCCATTTCAATCGCACATCGAGATAATCACAAAGGTATCAGCGACGATATGGATCTAGTTGATTCAATACTGACAGCCGCGGGTAAAATTTAGTGTTGGCCCTTATAAAGGAATTTTGGGTAACAAGTTATAAAACAGATAAAATTGCATTTTATCTTGAGATAATTTCTGTTATATTCACGATACTTGGATCTTGTGTCTTGACATTTACATCTCCAGAGCCTATTATGGAATATGTGTTTCCGGTTTATTTGGTAGGATCTGTAACATTAGCAATAGCCTGCTGGAGGCGAAGGATTATATGGACTTTGGTTTTGGCATCTTGGTTTACGTTAATGAACATAATCGGCAATCTTAAAGTATTTGTTCTATGAGTTATATCGACGCCTTTTATAAAAGAGAAGAAGACAAAGTATACGTGGTGGAGCGTGACTCCAAAGGCCAGCGTAGGTTTGTAGACTACGACGCCAGATATACGTTCTACTATCCGGACGCTAGGGGCAAACACAGAAGTATATTTGGTGAGACCTTACAAAAAGTGCAGGCCAGCACTTGGAAACAATTTATAAAAGAACAAAAAATAAGATCCAATAAAAAATTATATGAACAAGATATAAATCCTATTTTCAGATGTTTGGAAGAAAATTACTTGGGTAAAGACACTCCCAAACTTAACGTTGTTTTCTTTGATATCGAAGTGGACTTTGATCCAAAGCGTGGTTATTCAACGACAGATGATCCTTTCATGCCAATAACAGCAATTACTTGTTATTTGTCTTGGAGCAATCAACTTGTCACTTTAGCAGTGCCGCCAAAAACATTAAACATGGCAAGTGCAAAAACAGCCACAGAGAGATTTGAAAATGTCATGTTGTTTGAAAAAGAAGCAGATATGCTTGATGCATTTTTAACTTTGATTGACGATGCTGATATTTTATCAGGTTGGAACTCCGAAGGATACGACATTCCTATGATAGTTAGAAGGATTGAAAAAGTTTTAAGTTCTGATGACACAAGAAGATTATGTTTCTGGGGTGAAAAGCCAAAACGTAGGACATTTGAAAAATATGGAAAAGAACAATTAAGTTATGACTTAATTGGCAGAGTACATTTGGATCTTTTAGAGCTTTACAGAAAATACACATATGAAGAAAGGCATTCATACAGATTAGATGCAATTGGTGACTATGAATTGGGTGAAAAGAAAACTGTGTATGAAGGAAGTTTGGACGCACTTTACAATCATGACTTTGGCTTATTCATAGAATACAACAGACAGGATTGCAACTTATTGGCCAAACTTGAAAAAAAATTAAAATTTATTGAACTTGCAAATGAAATAGCACATCAGAACACGGTGCTACTACAGACGACCATGGGTGCAGTGGCCGTAACAGAACAAGCGATAGTAAATGAAGCACACAGAAGAGGTATGATTGTGCCTGGCAGAACACGTAGAGCAGAAGGAGAAACAACCGCGGCGGCAGGAGCGTATGTGGCCACTCCAAAAAAAGGACTAAATGACTGGATAGGATCAATTGATATCAACTCTCTGTATCCAAGTGTTATCCGCGCCTTGAACATGGGTCCAGAATCCATCGTGGGGCAGATAAGGCCTGTGATAACTTCTGCAGAAATAAACAGAGCCAGATATCAAAAGAAATCATTTGCGGCGGCCTGGGATAATCAATTCGGCAGTTGGGAGTATCAGGCAGTAATGAATCAAGACAAAGCAACAGAAATAACAGTGGATTGGCAGGATGGCACTTCTGTAAAGATGTCAGCGGCACAGTTGTATGAAGTAATATTTGATGGAAACAATCAATGGATGCTGAGTGCAAATGGAACAATATTTACGTATGAGTTTGAAGCAATAATACCTGGACTTTTAAAAAGATGGTATGCCGAAAGAAAAGAAATGCAACGTAAAATGAACGAAGCAGGAGATAATGAGATTGAAAGAGAGTTTTGGGATAAAAGACAGCTCGTTAAAAAAATTAATCTAAACAGTTTGTATGGTGCAATTTTAAATCCTGGCTGTAGATTCTTTGACATTAGGATTGGACAATCTGTAACACTCACAGGAAGATGTATAACAAAGCACATGGCAAGTAAAGTGAATGAAATTATAACTGGAAAGTATGATCATCAAGGAGAAGCAATTATATATGGAGACACTGACTCCGTTTATTTTTCAGCATTTAAAACATTGGCACAAGAAATCACTAGTAACAAAGTGCCATGGGACAAAGAAAATATCATTTCTTTATATGATAAAATAGCAAATGAACTTAATGGCACATTTAGCAACTTCATGACGACAGCGTTCCATTGTCCAAAAACAAGAGGCGAGGTTATAAAAGCAGGCCGAGAGATTGTTGCAAGTAAAGGACTATTCATTACTAAAAAAAGATATGCAGTGTTGTATTTTGATAAAGAAGGCAACAGAACTGATACAGGTGGATCACAAGGTAAAATGAAAGCAATGGGCCTTGACTTGAAAAGAACAGACACTCCTGTTTTTGTGCAAGACTTTTTAAGTGATATCTTACAATTGGTTTTGACAGGAGCCACTGAAAAAGAAGTCCTGGATGCTATCACAGATTTTCGGACACAATTTAAAGCTAGGCCAGGTTGGGAGAAAGGATCACCCAAGAGAGCAAACAACATTACTGAATACTTCGAACAAGAAAAACGCAAGGGCAAAGCTAATATGCCTGGACACGTTAGAGCAAGTATCAACTGGAACAGATGTAGACAGATGTATGGTGACCAATATTCAATGCCCATCACAGATGGAGCAAAAGTGATTGTGTGCAAACTAAAGAACAATCCATTGAACTTTACCAGCGTGGCATATCCGGTTGATGAAATGAGACTGCCCCAATGGTTCCAAGAACTTCCATTTGATGAAGATGCAATGGAGCAAACTATACTGGATGGCAAACTAGAAAACTTGCTAGGTGTGTTAAATTGGGATATAAAAAGCACAGAGACCACGAACACATTCAATAAGCTGTTCGCAATTTAAATATTACCATGCTCAGTATCGAAGAAATAAGATTGGCTTTAAAAGTCCTTAAAAAATTCAAACCAAAAGAACTGGCCAAATTCATAGAAAAATACACCAACGAATTAGAAGAACTTGCACATAAAGTTGATGCATACAACAATGATCAAATACAACAGCTGGACAAAACAGCCGCGTGGTTTGAAGCGGACCTAAATTGGCGGGCTAATCACAAAGAAGTTGCAATAGATCCTTTGCTGGATTTTTTGATCAAACAAAAAATTAATCATTTCTCAAAGATGGGTGCCAGTGCTGGTTCCTATAATAGTTTGGAGATAGGACCAGGAGATGGCAGATTCTCTAAATTTTTTGTTGCATGGAGATTGAACTTCTTCATAGACATATTGAAAAGATGCGAAAATAAAATAAAGAAAAAGTTTCATCCACCGCATTTCAAGTATTTGAGATTTTATACAACTGATAGAACACAATGCAAACCTATACCAAATAACAGTTGTAATTTTGTTTTTAGTTGGGACACATTCACTTTCTTTACACAAAAGCACATTGACGAATATCTTAGAGATATCAACAGAATAATGATCCCGGGAGCATATGGATTAATACATTACTGTGACGCCAACCATGAAAAAGATTTACATGAAGCAAAACGTGGCTATTGGAACTACAATACCAAACAGGATATGAAAAAACTTGTGGAAAAAAATGGTTATGATGTTATCGAAATGGATCAATTCATGAGCGGTGCCAATTATGTCATATTCAAAAAGCCTGGTAATGGAAATCCTGTGGTATACAAAGTTATAGAAATACCAGTAGAAAAATAATTAATCAGTTGATCTAGATCTAAATATCTTTTATAATAAGAGTATGAAAGATATCTTACAAGACATAGTTAAACACACGCATGGATTGGGATTTTTGGATCTAGTAAAAATTACTGGTACCAGTGATCAAACTGCCATTGATTCAATGGCTGAAGACAGATCAGTTATCCTACAGGGATCTTTTCACAAGTCACAAGCAGAAATGGTTGGAACTTTTGGAATGCCTCAGTTGAATAAATTAGATATTCACTTGAAGTGTCCAGAATACAAAGACAAAGCAAAAATAACTGTAACAAAAGGCAACAGAAATGGTGTCGATACTCCAATTGGAATTCACTTTGAGAATGAAAAAGGAGACTTCAAGAATGATTACAGATTTATGAACGCTGAAATAATCAATGAAAAACTTAAGACTGTAAAGTTTAAGGGTGTTAAGTGGGACGTTGAAATTGAACCAACAGTGGCAAGTGTGCAAAGATTTAACTTTCAATCTGTGGCAAATACAGAACACAATTCTTTTGTTGTTAGAACAGAGAATGGTAACCTGATATTCACATTTGGTGATCAAGCATCACATGGTGGTGAATTTGTTTTTGCGGCAGGTGTAAGTGGCACTCTAAATAAAGGATGGAGTTGGCCTGTAGCACAGGTGTTACAGATATTAAAACTTTCTGATTCAGCAAAAGTTACACTACATTTCTCCAATGAAGGAGCAATGCAAGTCACTGTTGATTCAGGACTAGGAAAATATCAATACATCATCCCGGCTCAGGCGCAGTAATGACAGAACGTAGGCAAGAACATTTAGGAAAGTACAGCAGAGACTTTGCAGTGTTCTTGCCTGCTATATCAAATTTTTATAATACATTCATTTCAAAGCAAAGAGTAACTAACGGACAACACATACCAAAAGAAAGAATACCAGAAGGATTCGATCAAGATGTTGAAGGACTAAATTTTATCAATCCGGAGAAAGGATATTTTACATATCCAACCGCATTGTATTCAGCGGGCCATGCCTGTTTGGATATGGAAAAAGTTGCGGACAGAGATAGTATGTGTGTAAACAGAGATAGAAAGTTCAGCACAATAGTTGGAGACAGTGGCGGATATCAATTGGGAAAAGGAGTTATAAAGTTTGATTGGAAGGACTTTGAAGGTAACAAGGCAAACGCTGTAAGATCTAATATACTGAATTGGCTGGAACTAACAGCGGACTGGTCCATGACTTTAGATGTGCCAACTTGGGCGGCTGATGATATAAATTCTCCAAAGACAGGACTTAACAGTTTTCAAGATACACTCGATGGCACAATATACAACAATAAATTTTTCCAAAAAAATAGATTAGGACAAACCAAGTTCCTTAATGTATTGCAAGGTGATGACTGGGAGACTGCACAAATTTGGTATGATGCTGTAAAAGACTTTGAATTCGAAGGCTGGGCCATGGGCGGCATCAATATGTGTGATATGGAAGTTATGCTAAAAAGACTTATTATCATGCGTGATGAAAAGAAACTTGAAGGCAAAGACTGGATGCACGTACTTGGGACATCGCAACTTGACTGGGCTTGTTTCTTAACACAGGTTCAAAGGCAAGTGAGAAAACACATTAATGAAAAATTTACTATAAGTTTTGATTCGGCTTCTGCTTTTTTATCTACTGCAAATGGTTTAGTTTACACACACAACTTATTCACTCCTAAGAGATGGTCATATATTATGGAAAAGGCTCCGGATGACAAAAAACTAAAAGGAAGCAACATTCCGTTTCCTTTTCCATCGGCTATCGGTGACAGATTAAAAATGGGAGATATTTGTTGGTATGGCGATGGCGACCTAAATAAAAACAACAAAGAAGGAAAAACAAGTTGGGATAGTTTCAGTTATACACTAATGATGGCCCACAATGTTTACAATCATATAAGAGCAGTGCAAAAAGCAAATGACTTAAATGATATTGAGATGATTAAACACAAACCAGATGTAAAAAATTGGAAAAAACTAAAAGGATCTGACAACACAGATGAACCAAGTGAATTTGTGCCGAGAAACATTTTGTATTTCAATACATTTGTTGAACAAGTATTCACGTCTGAAAAGCCAATGGAACTGATTAATTCGGCTCGTGGCTTCCTTGCAGATATAAGAGGCACAAGATGGCAAAGAGCCACAGGTGGTGGTAAAGGTAAAAACAACTTTTCTAGTTTATTTGAAGGAGGATAATATGAAAAGAAA